>Ga0335071_10004508_pt1 | contig 14537 bp, 17 predicted proteins | sample Lox_Sample_15_FD_206724 | JGI IMG/M metagenome (GOLD analysis project Ga0335071, IMG submission 206724) | Soil microbial communities from Loxahatchee National Wildlife Refuge, Florida, United States - Lox_Sample_1.5 | ecosystem: Environmental > Terrestrial > Soil > Wetlands | place: USA... | reverse complement strand
TCATCGAGCAGCGGCTGTCCGAGCTCAAGAACGCCATCGTGGCAGTGTGCTATCTGGGCGAATTGACGAACCGGTCAATGGCTTTTATCTATTCATTCGGCGAGCGCATGAGCGTCCCCATCCTTTCCGGCTCCCTGCGCTCCATGGGCGTGAAGTCCGTGGCGCTGACGGGCGGAGAGGCGGGCGTCATCACCGACAGCAAGTTCGAGAGCGCGAAGCCAGTCCAGATCACTGACGTGAAAGTCAAGGAAAATCTTCTGCCGCTTCTGAAGCAGGGAACGCTGCCGGTGGTCACGGGCTTCGTGGCCGCCGACCCTAACGGCACGATCACGGTGCTGGGCCGCGGCGGCTCGGACTACAGCGCCTCCATCATCGGGGCGGCCATCGACGCGGACGAGATCTGGATCTACACGGACGTCAACGGGATCATGACCACTGACCCCCGGATCGTGTCATCGGCCAGGACGCTGTCCTGTGTCACGTATTTAGAGGCCATGGAGATGTCCTACTTCGGCGCCAAGGTGCTCCACCCCAAGACCATTGAGCCCGCCGTGAAAAAGGGCATACCCGTAAGAGTCCTCAACACGTTCCAGCCCGACCACCCGGGCACCGTTGTGCTCATGAAGGACGCATCGGGCAACGGCAACCTCATCAAGGCCGTAACCATGATCAAGAACATCGCTTTGATTAATATCAGCGGAGCGGCGCTGTCAGGCACCCCGGGCACGGCGGGCCGCATCTTCTCGGCGCTGGGCAAAGAAGACATCAACATCATCATGATCAGCCAGGCGTCGAGCGAATTCAACGTATCCCTGGCGATCGACGGCGCGCAGGCGGACCGGGCCATCGCCGCCTTACAAAAGGAATTTAGCGAAGACCTCGCCCACAACATCACCTGTAATAACAACGTCTGCGTCATCGCCGTCGTCGGCGAGCGCATGGCGGGCTCGCCGGGCGTCGCCGGGCGGCTCTTCACGGCGCTGGGCGACAGCAACATCAATATCCGTATGATCAGCCAGGGCTCCTCGGAGGCGAACATCTCCTTTGTGGTGAACAAGGACGATGCCCAGAAAGCGGTGAAGGTCCTCCACGACGTGTTCGAGCTCGATAAGCTCTAAGGCCAAAAGTTTTTATTTTCAGCGTTTTTACATTATATTTTGTGATAAGCCATGCCCATCTGCTCGCAGTGTAATTTCTATAAGCCTAAAGACCCGAAAAACGGCGAATGCACCAACACAGGCATCGTCGTGCCAAATGATAATGACACGGCCCGGTGCCCCATGCGCATGTTCGTGCCCAAGTCGAAGTGATTAAAGGCGGCTCGAAAACTTTTTCAGCCACGAAGCGGCTCGAAGCTGGCCTGAAGCTACACGAAGATGTTAATAAATTATTTTTAAATATTCTTAGAGCAGCTTAGAGCCAGCTTAGTGTAGCTTCGTGGCTGAAAAAATTTTGTGTAGCTCATCCATTTTCGAGGATCTTGACCGGTATTTAATGCTGATAGGGTTTATCGCCGCTGCTCTCTTTCCGGCGGCGCCATCGGTATATACTCGACACCGGGCTTGCGCGCGCCCGACGCTGCCTTGTAAAAGTCCATGAGGTCGTAGACGCTCCCGGGTATGCCGATCCTGACGCAGTCGCCGAGGAGTTCCCTCGCTCTCTCGGGGAATATGGGATAATCGTGCGTGTACTTGCCGCTCGCCAACTCCTCCAGGACGAGCGCTGTCCGGTCCTCGCCGCACTTGCCTTTTAGTATCTCCCGGATCAGGCTGTTCATCTGATCCAGCGCTTTTTGGGCGTTGTCCGCCATGATCAGCGTCTTATCGCTGACCTTATCGACGGGCTTCTCTTTAACGGCTTTGGCAACGGACGCTGCCGCGTAGGAGCTCATGCCGTCCGTCATCTGCGGGTCCACCGGCCCGAGGACCGCGTGCGGGTCCATGAGTATCTCGTCCGCCGCCAGGGCGATGAGCGTGCCGCCGCTCATAGCGTAGTGGGGGACGATGACCCTCTTCGGTGCAGGATGCGCCTTCAGCGCCAGCGCGATCTGCGTCGCCGCCAGCGCGATGCCGCCCGGCGTATGCATGATGAGGTCTATGGGCGTATCCGGAGGCGTCAGGCGGATGGCCCTTAAAACCTCCTCGCTATCATCGATGTCGATGTACCGCGACAGGGGGATACCCAAAAATGCGATCGTTTCCTGCCGGTGGATGAGGGTGATGACCTGGGACTTTCGATCCCGTGAGATCCGGGTTAAGATCCGTCTCCTGGCCAGGTTTATAAAATAGCGCTGGAGGACCGGTATGATGATTATAATGGCGAAGATAAGGAACCAGACGTTCGTCAGGACATTCCACATTGCAGTAAGCGCATCGACAGTTTGCATCACTACGGTAGTTTATCTCAGAGACTTATAAAAGTTGGTATATGTACTGCATTATAGATTATGAAGCGTTTTTCAGGTAAAAGCATAAGCAACCATATAGAAAAACTTTTTCGTGTCGACTCATGCGAAAATGGTAAAAATTCAAGTGGGCCCGAAGGGATTCGAACCCCTGATCCCCGCCGTGTAAAGGCGATGTCATAGCCGACTAGACCACAGGCCCGCTCTTCATACATGGCACTGCTCACATTTAAATTTTGTGGGCAGCGAAGAGCGCTTCCCGGAGCATGATAAGCGAAAAAAGGGATGAGTGCGAGGGCATGGGAGGTTAAAACCATTACATTCCTCGCATCTCCCGTTGGGCATGGGGGTTGACACAATCTTTAAACGTTTAGGGCTATATCGACCGGGCCGGAGCCTTTTGACGTTTTTTTAGGGGGGTTAGGCGCTCCGGCCCTGCCGCATATGGTGATATCTTCTGCTTATAGCACAACTGCGCCCCTGAAGATTGCTGCTCCACGGGCATTAAAGAATACCAATGGTTTGTTTATATACTTTTTCATCTACAGTAAATAAAATAGATAAAAACAGAGAATAAATTAAAAAATTTTAAGTTAAAAAATTAATCGGAGCGCTCACGGTGCTGCATCCACTTGCCATAGCGCTCCTGCAGGTCTTTTCCGATGGACTGTATGTTGCCGCAATCGTCGCAAACGGCGAACTTCTTGCCCTCCGTCTCGAAGAGGACGACCTTTACTTTATGGCTCGCGCATTTCTGGCAGATCATCTCTTTCAGCCCTACCACACCCTGTTAAGGGGCCTAGTTGGCCACCTTCGGCTCGTCGAGGACTTTCTCGTCGCCCTTATAGTCCTCGATGAGCATGTGGACGATCTGCTCGGGCTCCATGTCTCCGAGGTCCGCGCGCTCCAGGTACTTGATCACGGACTTGATCTGCTCCCCCTCCTTCTTGGGCAGGCTCGCGGCGGCGTTGTTGATGGCGAGCTTCAGGTCGGGCGTCAGCTTCTTCATGCGCTTGCCGTCCATCTCGCTTGTATCGAGCACGATGCCGATGCCCAGCACGAAGCGGTATGGATAGGTCAGCTCGCTGTGCCAGGACTGGCGAGACTTCAATATAGTCAGCATACGGTTTCCGGATGTCCCGGGTCCCAGCGTGTAGATGCGGACGATGGTGTCGGCCAGGTACATGGGGATGACCGTCTCGTCGCCGCCCTGGCCGCTATACTCCTCGATCGAGCTGAGGACGGTGCCGATCTTCTTCGTCTCCTTGAAGAGCTGCGAGACGAGCATGCGCTGCTCGTACTTATCGTTGAACGCCCAGATCACCGGCGTCAGCGGGTCGATGACGATACGGGCGTGCGACCCCTTCCAGTCGTCGACGAACTGGGGCATCTCTTCCTTGATAAAATCGGCCAGGTCCTTGCCCGCTGCCTCCAGGAAGACGAGCGAGCCGTTCTCAACGAAGGTGCCAATGTCCTCCCAGCCCATGCTCTTCGCCTCGGCCATGATCTGGTCGCGGGATTCTTCGAGCGTGATGTAGATGGCCTCGTTCCCTGCTTCCAGGCCTTTCCTTAAGAACTGAAGGGCCATTGTCGTCTTTCCGGTGCCGGCCGAGCCTACAAGAATGCTCGATGAATTCTCATTGAACCCCCCATCCAGGAGGCCGTCCAAACCTAATATACCTGTCTTGATCTTCTTCATTATTTCACCTTGCGGCCCATCGGGGCTGGTTTTTCTCTAGCGTGAACTTGATCAGATCGTTCGTATAGACATCGCCCAGGTGATCGTTGATGCTGTCGACCAGGTCGGAGGCGAGAGCCTTCAACTCCTGAGGGTCTTTGGCGACGATCCGCTCGAATTCTTCCCTGGAAAGCTCGCCCATGTTCAGGTGGCTTCCGATGAGGTCCCCTACGATCTTGATCTCCAGTATGACGGAGAGCAGGTCATAGTCCTTTTCCATAAAGCACCCCACGATGGCGTTCTCCGCGTTATAAAGGACGACCACGCCTTCCTCGGACTCGAAGAGGACGCGGCGGATCAAAGGGCTCCTCACGGCGTTGATGGACTGTACGGCCTTTTTCATGAGCTGCATGAGGGCGTTCTCCTTCTGCCGCGGGACATTATCTAAAAATCTTTGAGTGATCACGTCGCCGCTCCTGGAAGTGACGATGGCGCCGAGAGCGCCCTTCTTAGCCATTAAAAGCTGAAGGTCAGCCTCGACATTGTTCTTCCAGTTACTGCCGTGCCGCTTTAAAGTAGGGACCTTTTCCATTACGTGCCTCCGGCGTTTAAACAATTACTATTTTAATATAATTATTTTTATGACAATTAAAGCTTTCTATGGCCCTTGCCGTTCTCACGCCGCGTATTATGTGGTATTATATTAAGTTAAACATATAAAATATTTTGGTTCAAGCGCCCCTTCTTCGCTATAAATGCACCAGGCCTCTTCGCGTACTGCCTGAAGAGTGTAAATGCCGGCCGGGACGGCAGTATGCCGGGCTGGAATTCAAAGAGTATTTAGGCTATGAGCGTCATCTTATTTTTCCGGGAGATGTTCAAGTGACTAAGCTTATAGAGGCCGCAAAGGTGGCCATGCGGGATGTCGTCGGCCTGAGAGAAGGCGAAGAAGTGCTCATCATTACTAACTTCGAGGGCGACGTGTTCCCGGTGGCCCGGGCCATCTTCGATGTGACCAGAGAGCTGAAAGGCAGGCCCACGATGGCGGTCCAGGAAATGAAGACCACGTACACGTACGCGGAGCGACTCGTTCTGGAGGCCATCAAGGCGGAGCCGGACGTGCTTGTCTCCTTATCCGCCAGCAAGATTGGCAAGGACCCGTTCGGGCAGACCGTGGGCTACGTGGGCAAGGACGGTAAAAAATATCAGCACATCTTCGACAAGCTCATCGACGGCGACAAGCGTGTCCGGGGCTTCTGGTCCCCCACGACGACAGTCGAGATGTTCGAGCGCTGCGTGGCGCTGGACTATAATGAGATGCAGGCGACGGCGCAGAGGCTGAAGAAGGCGCTGGACGGGGCAAAGGAGATCCACGTCACGGCCCCCGGCTGCACGGACGCCTACATCGGCGTCAAGGGCCGCAAGCCCATGCTGGACGACGGCAACTTCCGGCTGCCCGGCCTGGGCGGTAACCTCCCCGCGGGCGAAGTCTTCATATCGCCGTCCATCGCCGGCGTGAGCGGCACCATCGTGTTCGACGGCACCGTCGACCTGGTGCCTGAAGCGGTCATCCCTAAAAAGCCCGTGAAGGTCGTCCTGAAGGACGGCTACGTGGACAAGGTGCTCGGCGGCGTCGAGGCTAAGGGCCTGCTGAAGGTCATCGAGAGGGGCGAGGCGATGGCCCGGGAGAAGGGCATGAAGGAAGAGGAGCGGAACGCCCGGCATATAGGCGAGCTAGGCATCGGCATCAACTACAAGGCGAAGATGACCGGGAACCTGCTGGAGGACGAGAAGGTCGGCCGTACGGTTCATTTCGCCATCGGCGCCAACTACGATAATGATGCCAACGCCATGATACACCAGGACTGCCTCGTCATAAAGCCCAACATGTGGGTCGATAAAAAGCAGGTCATGAAGGACGGAAAGCTGCTCGTATAGAGTGACATCCGAGCCTTCCTTCATTTTTTATCAATTTTTACAATTTAAGATACAAAGTTATAAAGAGCACTATTTTCACCACGAAGGCGCGATGGGCACGGAGGCCCACAAAGTTTTCTTTTTAGATTAAGTTACAAAGTACACAAAGCCGGTTCATTGACATCAGGGCACGAAGGATACAAAGACACAGTGGAATGAACAAGAGCACTTTTTGCCATTGTGCCTTCATATCCTGTATCTTAGAAGTTCAAAAAGCGGCTCTGTGCCCTTTGTCTCTTAATTATAAAAAAGACTTTGTGAGCCTCCGTGCTCTCCGTGCCTTTGTGGTGAAAAATAGTGCCTCAGTACACTCCGAGACTTAAAAGAGCATATTCAACAAAGCAAAAAAGTAAAAAAAAATCAATGCCCCAGTGTGCGTACCTTCTTTGAAGCATTCTCGATTGCGGCGATGACGCTGTTCCCCGGCATGATGGTCGCAACCGGAATACGCAAAACCTTCTCGAGCGTATAGCTCACTATGGGTGCGCAAACGAGCGCCTGTGCTCCATCACGCTCCGCCTTAATGGCGGCGACGATGGCGTCCTCCATGGTCATGGCCGAGTACTCGCGAACGACTATGCGCTTGCCGTCCACGAACATCTCCCGCTCGCTGATGCGGTCCAGCACCTGCCGGGCGGCGATGACGGCAATAAATTTCTCACGGCTCAGGCCCTCGATGTTACGGATGGCATCCACGACCTCACGCAGCGTGCCCAGGTTCGGGTCCCGGTCGCCGTTCAGGATCTTATAGAGCGTACTGGGCGAGATACCGGAGCGCTCGCCGAACTCCGTAATGCTGAGCCCCAGGTCTTTTTTAATGACCCTCTCCAGCGTTTTCCGGAACTCCTCGTCCGACTGGAACGCGGCCGTGATCACGTCGTCTGCAATAGTCATAATTGTCAATCCTTAATGTATAATTAATGAAGTAATATTTCTACCTTTGTATCAAGAAAAAGTTGCCCTGGGGAAAAACTATAAATCGATTATAAATCGATTAGTACTAATTAAGCATACAGAAGGTATCTTATGGCTAATAATCTCTTTGATAAGCTTAACGACGATAAGCTTTCACGCAGGACGGTTCTGAAGATCGGTATAGCGACGGGAGTAGGCCTTGCCGGACTCTCGGTGGCAGGGTGCACCAGCCCGGGCCCAACAACGACGCCCCTGCCCAGCGCCGTTCCGCTCAAGTCCTCTGTCCCCTCAGGGTACATGCAGTCGGACCACTCGGCGGCCATATTCGTAGCCGACTCGAAGGGCATCTTTAAGAAATATGGCCTCAACATCCAGCTCACGCTGTTCACCGCGGGCGGGCCCATCATGCAGCAGATCGGCGCCGGGACCCTCGACCTGGGCTTCGCCGGCGTCCCGCCGGTCATCGCCTCCATCGACAACGGCGTCCCCACTAAGATCGTCGCCGCGCTCCAGGGCAACGGCTCGGGCATCATCGTCGGGAAGAACTCGGGCATCACGAAGGTCGCCGACCTGAAGGGCAAGAAGATCGCCGTGCCCGTGAAGAACTCGTCCATCCAGGATATCATGCTCCGGCAGCTTCTCAAGGATAACAACATCGATTACGAAAAGGACGTCAGCGTCACGACCGTGGCGGTCGGACAGATGCCCGCGGCAATCGGCGCGGGGACCTACGACGCGGCATTCACCTGGGAGCCGTTCGTGTCGATGACGGCCATGAAGAACCTGGGCAACATCCTTATAAGGTCCAACGAGATCATGCCAAACCACCCGTGCTGCTGTGTCGCGGCCACGACCACGATGATCGAGCAGTACCCGGACACGCTCAAGGCGTTCTTCAAGGCGCTCAAGGAAGCTACCGATTTCGTCCTGACGAACCCGCAGGATACGGCGCAGATCATCTCGGGCAAGGACTACCTGAACGACGAGGCGGCGATCGAGGCGGCAGCGCTGCCGAACGTCCACTTCCTGGCCGTGCCGGACGAGGAGTACATATCGGGCACGGAAAAGTTCGCCGCCGAGATGAAGGCCCTGGGCGTGACCAAGAAGGACCACGACAGGAGCGACCTGTTCGACCTGTCCCTGATCAACCAGGTGACCTGAGAGATTTTTTTAAAAGAGGCTGCTGGATATTCCAACAGCTTTATTTAATATAAATATGCATGTTATGCCAATGCCCGGTTTACGTAAACGCCTGTTACAGATATCCGGCATCCTGACCGTGCTCGTGCTCTGGGAGCTGACGACGGGCGTGCTCGGCATATTCAAGTGGTTCATACTGCCGCCGCCGATGGACGTGCTCCTGACGATGGTGAGCATGATCACGAGCGGCGAGCTGTTAGTCGACGCGGGCTGGAGCCTGCTCCGGGTGATCCTGGGATTCATAGTTGCCGCCGCCGTCGCCATACCCCTGGGCATAGCAATGGGCTGGATCCGGGAGCTTTCATATATTCTGGACCCACTCGTCGAGATTCTTCGTCCCATACCACCTATCGCCTGGATCGGGCTGGCGCTCCTCTGGTTCGGCATCGGCCTGGGCTCGGCCGTATTCATCGTGTTCATGGGCGCATTCTTCCCGATATTGCTAAACACGATCTCGGGTGTGCGTAACGTAGAAAAAAGGCTCATAGAAGTCGCTGAAACCTTTGGGGCCAGCGAGCTCGAGGTCCTGACTAAAGTCGTCATACCGGCCGCCTTGCCCACTATATACACGGGGCTGCGGGTAGGCATGGGCATCGGCTGGATGTGTGTGGTGGCGGCCGAGATGGTCGCGGTCAAATACGGCCTTGGCAACCGGATCATCGAGGCGTCGAACATCCTCAGGACGGACATCGTGCTTGTGGATATGATCACCATCGGCCTGCTGGGGCTGGCCATTAACTACATCTTCCAGATCGTCGGGGACCGCGTCTTCCGCTGGCAGCAGGGCGTCGGCAAGGAGGCTTAAATGTCGGGCGATATCCATGTTTCCCACGTGAGTAAGGTGTTCCCCGGGAACGATGGCGGCTCGCTCAAGGCCGTCGACGACGTCTCGCTGGATATAAGAGATTCCGAGTTCATCTGCATCGTAGGCCCGTCGGGCTGCGGCAAGTCGACGCTGCTGCGCATGATCGCCGGCCTGGAGTCAGTCACGAGCGGCGACATCTGGCTGGGCGAAAAAAAGATCACGTCCCCATCGTCGGAGATAGGCTTCGTGTTCCAGGAGTACACGCTGTTCCCCTGGAGGACCGTCGAAAAGAACGTGGAGTTCGGGCTGGAGATAAAGAAGCTGACGCCCGCGGAACGGGAAAAGATAGCTGGCAGGTACATCGACATGGTCGGCTTGGACAGGTTCAGGGACTCATATCCCCATCAATTATCGGGCGGCATGCGCCAGAGGACGGCCATCGCTCGCACCCTCGCCGTTAACCCGGAGGTCCTGCTCATGGACGAGCCTTTCGGCGCGCTGGACGCCCAGACGCGCAACATCCTCCAGGAGCAGCTCCTGGACATCTGGCAGAAGGAGAAGAAGAAGGTCCTCTTTGTCACGCATAACGTGGACGAGGCCGTATTCCTGGCGGACCGGGTCGTCATCATGACCGCCAGGCCGGGCCACATCAAGGAGATCGTCAACATCGATATCCCCCGCCCGAGGGTGCGCACCGAGACCGAGGTCAACAAGGTCCGAAACGTGATCCTGAGCTCTTTGTTCGAGGAAGTCAGGAAGCTCTCGGAACATTAAGTTTTTAAAGCACCTGAGCGCCGATACTTTCATGTGCCATTAATTAAATAAATAACATTTAATATTTTAATGGGCGGAGCATAATGTCGGAGCGCTTAAGCACGGGCATACATGGCCTCGATAAAATGACCGGCGGCGGATTCATCCGGGGAGATACTGCGCTCATCACCGGTCCGCCGGGCACCGGCAAGACGACCTTTGGCATCCAGTTCCTGCTCGAGGGCATTGCTAAAGGAGAGAACGGCGTCTTAGTGACGGTTGAGGAGCTGCCGGAGAAGATCGAGGACGACGCCCTTAACTTCGGCTGGGACCTGCGGAAGCTCGAGGCCGAAGGCCGGCTGAAGATATATCAGCTTCACTCGGAAATGCTCCAGTCCGGCGGCGCCCCCATCATGCAGTGCCTGGAGGTGGTCAATTCCATAAAGGCCGGGCGTGTCGTGATCGACCCTATCTCTTTATACTCCATGAACGTCCACGACCCGAACGACCTGCGGCGTGAGATCTACGCCTTCGTGAACTACATGAAGGAGAACCGGCTGACGCTGCTTCTGACCCACGAGGTGCCGGACATCATCACCCGTATCTCAAAAATATCCGACTACGGCCTCGAGTTCATCGTCGACTGCATTATCATGCTACAGTACGTGGAGATCGAGTCGGAGATCCGCAGGTCGGTCAGCGTGCTCAAGATGCGGGGCTCGGACCACGATATCGCCATCCGGCGGTACCGGATCTCCGGCAAAGGCATCGAGATCGAGTCCCCGTTCCAGGGCTATGAGGGCATCATGAGCGGCACGGCACGAAAGACCGGCGCCGAAGGCTTCATGGAAGCGTTCAGGCGGTAGGTGCGCATGGACCCACTTCAGCTCGCACTGGCGGCGGCCGTGGCATGCGAGATGGCACTGTTCTTCTTTATTTTTTGTATCGCCCGCTTCTACGAGCTGAAGTTCCGGGAGAGCACGTACCACGCCTCCTTCCTGCTACCTGTATTCATCCTTGCGGCAATAATACTCGCGTGTATCTTCGCGAGCCTCGGTCTGGAGACGGGTCTGCTGCTCGTAAACCTTTGCTCGCTTTTAGTGATGATGACTACGGGGCTGTTTCTCTACCGCAAAATGATGGGGGTGGGACGGTGAACGCGCCCGTGGACATTCTCAACTGGGCCCTGCTGTTCATTACTTTATCCGCGATGGCGCTCATGCTGAGGGCCCTCAGCCGTAAGCTGGGCGACGCCCTGCACATGAAAAAGTACTATTTCCTTTACGATGCCAGCGTCATCGTTTTTATTGCTGCCATAGCCCTGATGCTGCTCTCGTATCCCGACGGCCCTTGGTCGTTGCCGTCCAGGCTGCTCTTTATTGCCGGGGCGGCGCTGATGACAGGCACCACGGCCCGCTACTGGGGATGGATAATCCCTGAAATATTCAAGGGGAGCAAATAATTTTTATAGTGGAGAGCAAAGCATTAATATCATTGGGTTTAAAAGGGGAATGGTAAGGGGATATAAAAATGGCACTTGGATCGAGGGATATCTTATATTTCTTCATGGGCATCATCGCCGTTGGCGTCGTCGTGTTCTTCAGCGCCTACGAGCTGACGACGTTCCAGTCGGTCAGCGATATGCTGGGCGGAATCGCACAGCAGCCGAACCAGGCGTCGAGCTTATACTCGCAATATTCGGACATGGATAACCAGTTCCGTATTAATAATTATACTGGCGTTTTCACATTCCACTATGGTGCCCAGGATATAGATGTTACTGGTTCGCAGGCTAGGGGAAAGAATGAGGACCAGATTAAAAGCTTAGTACTCGATAAGTACGCGACGAACTTCTATAACGGCAACGTGGCCGGTGGCTCGCTGGCCACCGTCGCGGGCATCGTCGGGGCCAGCGCCAACGGCTTCTACTTCCTGATGGCGGTCCTGCTATTAGCCGCTTTCGTCATCATCATCGCGCTTTCCTTCATCCAGAAGTGGTACGAGACCACGAAGGATATGCTCAAGAGCGCTGGCAAGATCATCCTCATCATTGGCGTTATCACTTTCATCGTATTCCTGTTCCTGCCGTCCGTTATAAAGTCGGTCATGTGGGCTTCGATCAGCACCGACCTGGGCCGGGACGTCTTGTACGTCATCGAGCCCCGCATCACCGGGACCTTTCTCGTCAATAACCTGATCGTCGTCCTGTTCGGCGCGCTGCTCTACGGCGCCGGCTTCCTCATCCACATAAACACCGGAGAAGGAGAGCCGGACGCGATGGGCTACCTCCGGGAGCCGCCCCGGATGAGGCAGTCCCAGTCTATTCCGAAGATCAGTAAAAATGCCTCGAAGCCGCCCGATAACCCTAAACACCGGCAGCTCTAAGGCGTTCGTTTCGCTTCCCCGATTCGTTCCTTTATTATTTTAACGATATGCTCCGAACGCCCCAGCGGCTCCAGCAAAAATATTTCTTTGCCGCCTGCGAAGCCGTGGGAGGCCTCGATGCCCAGAGCCCCTGGGATCGTTACCCTCGTATGATATCCATGGGCGATGAGTAGCGGCATGACGAAGACCCGCTGCGCTTTTACGAGCCTTAGCGCGTCTTCGATGCACGGCTCCTGTTCCAGGTAGCAGGCCACCACTTCCTCAAAATCTCCTTTAAAAAAATCGACGTAATATGGGAGCACGTCGTCGGCGTACTCGCTCCTGCTCCCGTGGCCCACGAGCAGCAGCGCGTCGCTCATATCTTACCGGACTTCAGGGCGTCCCTGACCAGCTTGATGGCGCAGAGGTCGCTGCACATGGAGCACGTCTCTCCCTCAGTCATACGCGTGCCCCGGATGTGCTCTGCCCTGTCGGGGTCCACGGCCATCCGGATCTGCGCTTTCCAGTCCAGGTCGCTGCGCGCCTGCGACATCCGCCGGTCTGTCTCCCGGGACCGCTCCCGCTGGCCTTCCTTCACCGTATCGGCCACGTGGGCGGCGATCTTTCCGGCCACGACGCCGTCCCTGATATCGTCGGCCGTGGGCAGCGCCAGGTGCTCGGAGGGGGTCACGATGCACAGGAAGTCCGCCCCTGCCATGCCCGCGACCGAGCCGCCGATGGCTCCCACGAGGTGGTCGTAGCCGGGGGCGATGTCCGTCACGAGCGGCCCAAGAAGGTAAAGGGGGGCATCGCCGGTCAGCTTCTTCATGGCCTTCACGGTCATCTCCACTTCGTCCAGGGGCACGTGGCCCGGGCCCTCGACAATGGACTGGACGCCCGCCTCGCGGCAGCGTTTTACTAGCTCGCCCAGCGTGATCACTTCCATGAACTCGGGCCGGTCGGACGCGTCGGCCATGCAGCCGGGCCTCATGCCGTCACCGAGGCTCAGCGTCAGGTCGTACTCTTGCGCGATCTCAAGCAGATAGTCGAACTCCTCGTAAAAAGGATTGTCCTTTTCGTTGTGTAGCATCCAGGCCATAGTGAGCGCGCCGCCCCGGCTCACGATGTTCAAAAGCCTTGGATCGTTCTTCAGGCGGCCAAGGGCGTTACGGTTGACGCCGCAGTGCACCGTCACGAAGTCGACGCCGTCCTTCGCGTGCTCGCGGACCGAGCTGAAAAAGTCGTCCGCCGTCATATCGACCGCGTTCCGCCGTTTCCTGGCCGCGTGGTAGATGGGCACCGTGCCCAGGGGCACTTCGAGCTCTTTCGCCAGCCGCTTCCTCACGGTATCCCGGTCGTGGCCCGTCGAGAGGTCCATGACCGCGTCGGCGCCATACTGGACGGCGACCTTCGCTTTTTTAACCTCGTCTGCGCAATCGTCGTAGTCCTTCGATGTGCCCACGTTGGCGTTCACCTTGGTGGACACGAGCCTGCCCACGGCCCTGCCGGCTATGGATTTACGGGCGTTGCGGGGCACGGCGACCAGGCCCTTCGCGATAAGCGAGCTCAGCCTGACGGCGTCCACGCCTTCGGCCTTTGCGATCTCCTTTATTTCGGGCGTTGCCCCGTTTCTTGCGTCTCTCATTAACATGGCGATTACCATTCAGCTTTGAACACAGTATTTATGCTTCCCTGGCGGAAAACGATACGTGATGCGCGTAAAGAACGTAAACGGGATTTCTTATGATTCCAATGCTTATCTAATTGACGCAAAGCGTAAAACCCTTGTGGACGCCGGCATGGACCCCGGCCGCGTCCTGCAAAACCTGGACGGCGGCCTGGACCTTATCCTTCTAACGCACTGCCATTTTGACCACATCGGGGCGGTGCCCGGGATCGTTAAGGCGACGGGAGCGAAGGTGGCCATCCACGAGGAGGACGCGGCTCTGCTGCATAACGACAACGCGGCGGCCATGTTCAACGCCCGGCGGCCGGAGTTCGGCGTGGACATCGTGCTCAGCGATGGCGAGGACGTGGACCTGGGAGACGTTATCCTGAAGGTCATCCATACGCCGGGCCATACGCCGGGAAGCATCTGCCTCTACGATAAAGAGTCAAAGGTACTCTTCACCGGCGACACGGTCTTCGAGGGCGGCAGCTTCGGGAGGACGGACATCGGCGGCGATCCCGAGGCGATGATCCGGTCGCTGGAGACCCTTACGAAGCTCGACGTTTCGGCGCTATATCCAGGACATGGCGGGGCTGTATTGAGGAAGGCAAAAGAGTCAATACTCGCATCATATAATAATGCGAAGCAAATGCTTTTTTAAAAAATGCTGCGTTGAATATTGATCGGTCATTGTTTAGCAAGTAGTCTTATTTTCATCGTTTGCGTAATAGCCAAATTTATCGATAGTTTCCGATTATCATTTTCAAGTTTT
>Ga0335071_10004507_pt1 | contig 14541 bp, 20 predicted proteins | sample Lox_Sample_15_FD_206724 | JGI IMG/M metagenome (GOLD analysis project Ga0335071, IMG submission 206724) | Soil microbial communities from Loxahatchee National Wildlife Refuge, Florida, United States - Lox_Sample_1.5 | ecosystem: Environmental > Terrestrial > Soil > Wetlands | place: USA... | reverse complement strand
ACCCCGGGAAGACGATCACGGGCACGAGCGGGCGGTCGGTCACCGGTTCTCGGCGAACTCGATCTCGTAGCTCTCGATCAGCGGATTCGTCAGCAGCTGCTCGCACATCCGCTCGAGCTGGGCGCGCGCCTCGTCGCGGTCCTCGGTCGGCAGCTCGACGTCGACGAGCCGCCCGACGCGCGCGTCGCCCACGTCGAAGCCGAGGTGCCGCAGAGAGCTCTCCACGGCCTGGCCCTGCGGGTCGAGGATGCCCGGCTTGGGCCGGACGAGGACGGTTGCCCTCACCCGAGCACCACCGACGGGTCGGCGAGGTACGAGTCGAACGTGATCCCGGTCAGCTTCTCGAACGCCTCGATGTACCGGTCGCGCGTGCCTGCGACGACGTCGTCGGGGAGCTCCGGGCCGGGATAGGTCTTGCCCCAGCCGAGCGACTCGCAGTAGTCGCGGACGAACTGCTTGTCGAACGACGGCGGCGTCGAGCCGACCCGGTACTCGTCGGCAGGCCAGAAGCGCGAGGAGTCCGGCGTGAACGCCTCGTCGCCGAGGACGAGCCGGCCGTCCGGGTCGAGCCCGAACTCGAGCTTCGTGTCGGCGAGGATGATCCCGCGCGCCTGCGCGTGGACCGAGACGTACTTGTAGAGCGCGAGCGAGAGCTCCTCGACCTTGTCGAACCGCGCCTCGCCGACGAGCTTCACGGCCGCGTCACGGTCGATGTTCTCGTCATGCCCGGTCTGCGCCTTCGTCGCCGGCGTGAAGATCGGCTCGGGCAGCTGCTGCGACTCGACGAGGCCGCCGGGCAGCTTGTGCCCGCACACCTCGCCCGTCGCCTGGTAGTCCTTCCAGCCGGAGCCCGAGAGGTAGCCGCGCACGACGCACTCGATCGGCAGCATCTCGAGCTTGCGGCACTCGGTCGAACGGCCGTCGGCCCGCAGGGCGAGCAGGTGGTTCGGGACAATGTGCTCGGTGCGCGCGAACCAGAAGCCGGAGAGTCCGGTGAGGACGCGCCCCTTGTCGGGTATCTCCGTCGGGAGGACGACGTCGAAGGTCGAGATGCGGTCGCTCGCGACGAGCAGCAGCCGCTCGCCGTCGAGCTCGTAGATCTCGCGGACCTTTCCGCTTGCGACATGAGTCTCAGACATGGACCGGTTCCTCCTTCGGGGCGAGGCGGCGGAGACGTTCAAAGGTGCCGTCGAGGTTGGCGACGGTTGCGTGGAGGTCGAAGACCTCGTCGAGGTCAGCGTCGTCGAGGCGCGCGCGGATCGCCGGGTCGGCGCGCACGAGCTCGGCGAAGTCGCGCTCCTCGTCCCACGCCTGCATCGCGTTGCCCTGCACGAGGCGGTACGCATCCCCGCGCTCGAGCCCGTGCTCGATCAGCGCCAGCAGCAGGCGGTGCGAGAAGAAGAGGCCGTGCGAGGCCCAGAGGTTCCGCAGCATCCGCTCCGGGTAGACGACGAGCCCGTCGACGATCCAGTGGAATCGGTCGAGCATGTAGTCGAGCGCGAGGAACGAGTCGGGGACGACGATCCGCTCGGCCGACGAGTGCGAGATGTCGCGCTCGTGCCACAGCGCCACGTTCTCGAAGCCCACGACCGCATTTCCGCGGACGACGCGCGCGAGCCCGGAGATCCGCTCGGCGACCTTCGGGTTGCGCTTGTGCGGCATCGCCGACGACCCCTTCATGCCGGTTGCGAACGGCTCCTCGACCTCGCGCACCTCGGTGCGCGCGAGATGCCGGATCTCCGTCGCGAACCGGTCGAGCGACGTCGCGCACAGGGCAAGAGCCGAGAGCAGCTCGGCGTGGCGGTCCCGGGCGATCACCTGCGTCGAGACCGGCTCGGGCTCGAGGCCGAGGCGCTCGCAGGCGATCCGCTCCACCTCCGGGTCGATCGCCGCGTAGGTGCCGACCGTGCCGGACAGCTGGCCGACGCGGCAGCCCTCGAGCGCGCGCTCGACCCGGCTGCGCGCCCGGTCGAGCTCGAACGCCCAGCCGGCGAGCTTCCAGCCGAACGTCGTCGGCTCGGCGTGGATGCCGTGCGAGCGGCCGATGCAGATCGTCCTGCGGTGCTCCTCGGCGAGGGCGACCACCGCGGCGACCGCGCGGTCGATCCCCTGGAGGATCAGCGCGCCCGCGTCGCGGATCTGGAGCGCGAGCGCGGTGTCGACGACATCCGAGGAGGTGAGGCCGTAGTGGAACCAGCGGCCCTCGGGCCCGAGCTGCTCTGCGACGGCGTCGACAAACGCCGCGGTGTCGTGATCGGTCGTCTTCTCGATCTCGGAGACGCGCTCGGGCGTCGGCGGCTGCGAGCCGGCGCGGATCGCGGCGACGTCCTCCGCCGGCACGACCGCCAGCTCGGCCCAGGCGTCGAGCGCCGCGATCTCGACGTCGTACCAGCGCGCGAACTTCCCCTCCTCCGACCAGATCCGGCTCATTTCCGGACGGGAGTAGCGGGCAATCACCCGGACAATCTAGCGGGGCTTCAGGTCAGCGCGATGATGCGGGCGGCAAGCACGGCGGCGTTCTTCGCGTTGTCGACGCCGACGGTCGCGACCGGGACGCCCGGAGGCATCTGGACGATCGAAAGCAGGGCGTCGAGCCCGTCGAGCACCGACTTCGACGAGCGGAGCGGCACCCCGACCACGGGCAGCTCGGTATGCGCGGCGACCACGCCCGGGAGCGCGGCGGCGAGGCCGGCGCCGCAGATCAGCACCTTCAGGCCGCGGCCCGCGGCGGTCTTCGCGTAGTCGGCGACGGCATCCGGGGTCCGGTGCGCCGAGCGCACCTCGAACTCCCAGGCGATGCCGCGCGCGTCGAGCTCGTCCATCGCCGCCTGCATCCGCTCGCGGTCCGACTCCGACCCGACGAGGATCCCGACCAGCGGCTCAGCCATCGACGCCAGCTGCGATGTCGTGCCGGAACTGTGCCCCGTCGAAGCCGATCATGTCCACGGCAGCGTACGCGCGCGAGCGGGCGTCCGCGACGGTTGCCGCCGTCGCCGTCACCGAGAGGATGCGGCCGCCGTTCGTGACGACGGTGCCGTCGCGCACCGCGGTGCCCCCGTGGAACACGAGCGCGCCCGCGTCCGCGGCGGCCGCCAAGCCGTCGATCGGGGCGCCCGCGTAGTCGCTCCGCGCCGGGTAGTCCGGCCCGGCCACGACCACCGTGACCGCCGCGGCGCCGCCGAGAGGCGCCGTGAGGCCGCCGAGATCGCCGTGTGCGGCGGCTGCGAGCAGCTCGAGCAGGTCGCCGTCGAGGCGCGGGAGCAGCACCTGCGTCTCCGGGTCGCCGAAGCGCGCGTTGAACTCGAGCACCCGCGGGCCTGCCTCCGTGACCATCAGGCCGGCGAACAGACACCCGACGAACGGCGTGCCGCGCCGCGCGAGCTCCTCGACCACGGGCTGGTGCACCTCCGCCACCACCGCGTCCACGTCCGTGAACCACGGAACGGGGGAGTAGGCGCCCATCCCGCCCGTGTTCGGCCCGGTGTCGCCGTCGCCGATCCGCTTGAAGTCCTGCGCGGCGCCGAGGGGGATCGCCCGCCGCCCGTCGCAGAGCGCGAACACCGACACCTCGCGGCCTTCGAGCAGCTCCTCGATCACGACGGCGCCGCCGAGCCTCTGCACCGCGCGCAGCGCGTCGTCGAGCTCCTCGGCCGTGTGGCACACGAACACGCCCTTGCCCGACGCGAGGCCGTCCGCCTTGACGACGCACGGCGGCCGCGCGACCGACAGCGTCTCGGCGGTCGGCACGCCGGCGGCGCGCATCACCTCCTTGGCGAAGCTCTTCGAGCCCTCGATGCGCGCTGCGTCGGCCCCCGGGCCGAAGACGACGATCCCGTTCCGCCGCAGCTCGTCCGCGACCCCGGCGACGAGCGGCGCCTCCGGGCCGACCACGACCAGGTCGGCGCCGAGCGTGACGGCGAGCCCGAGCAGCCCGTCGGCGTCCTCGGCACGCACCGGATGGCAGCGGCCGAGCGCGGCGATGCCGGGGTTTCCCGGCGCCGCGTGGAGCTCGGTCAGCTGCGGGCTGCGCGACAGGCACCACGCCAGTGCGTGCTCGCGAGCGCCCGACCCGACGACAACCACCTGCACCGCGCGAGAATACTGCGATGAGCCTGCCGCCGTACTCCACCGCGCGCGTCACCGTCGTACGCTTCCCGGACGGCCCGGACGACGATGTCGTCGCCGTCGAAGAGCCGCTCGAGATCCGCATCGGCGGCCGGCCCGTCGCCGTCACGATGCGCACCCCGGGAAAAGACGAGGAGCTCGCGCTCGGCTTCGCGCTCTCGGAGGGGCTTCGCCCCGAGGCGGCCCGCCTCCCCGACGACCTCGCCGCGAACACGATCGAGCTGGTCGCTTCCGGGTTCGATGCCGACCGGCTCGCGCGCAGCTTCTACACCTCGAGCTCGTGCGGCGTCTGCGGGAAGGGCGCGCTCGAGGCGGTCGCCGTCGAGGCGGCGCTCGTCGAGAGCGACCTCCGGGTCACAGCCGGTCTGGTCGGCTCGCTGCCCGAGCGGCTCCGCGAGGCGCAGGCGGCGTTCGCCGCGACCGGCGGCCTGCACGCGACCGGCCTCTTCGACGAGCACGGGACGCTGCTCTGCGCCCGTGAGGACGTCGGCCGCCACAACGCGATGGACAAGGTCGTCGGCTGGGCGTTCGGCGCGGGCCTGCTCCCGCTCTCGCGCAACGTGCTCTGCGTCAGCGGCCGGCTCTCGTTCGAGCTCGTCCAGAAGGCCGCGGTCGCCGGCTGCCCGGTCCTCGTGGCGGTCGGGGCGCCCTCGTCGCTCGCCGTCGAGCTCGCCCGGGACCGCGGCGTGACGCTTTGCGGCTTCGTCCGCGGCGACCGGCTGAACGTCTACAGCGAGCCGTGGCGCATCACGGGCTGACCGGCGTGCTGCTCGTCGGCGGGGCGAGCACCCGGTTCGGCGCGCCGAAGGCGCTCGTCGAGCTGGACGGCGAGACGCTCGCCGACCGCGGCCGGCGCGTGCTCGCCGAGGCGTGCGACGAGGTGCTCGTCGTCGGCAAGGCCGGTGAGCTGCCGTTCGAGGTGATCGACGACGCGAGCGACGTGCGCGCTCCGATCGCCGGCGTCGTCGCCGGCCTGCGCGCCGCGGCCAACGACGTGGCGGTGTTCCTGCCGGTCGACTGCCCGCGCGTCACGCCCGAGGTGCTGCGCGCGCTCGGCGACGCGTGCCGCGACGCCGCGGTCCCGCACACCGGGCCGCTTCCCGGCGCGTGGGCCAAGACGGCGCTGCCGCTGCTCGAGTCGCGGCTTGCGACCGGGCCGCTGGCGCTCTACCGCGCCTACGACGAGCTCGACGTTGTCGCAGTTGACGTCGACCCGGCGCTGCTCATCGACGTGGACGTTCCAGGCGATCTCGACGCGCTTCGTACTCCGCCTGGGCGCGCTTGAGCCGCTGCTCGTCGGGATCGTCCTTCTTGCCGCGCAGGAAGACGTACGCGATCCAGGCCGTGACGGCCACCGGCACGAGGATCGAGCCGACGAGGACGACCTCGAGCCAGACCATCAGGCAAGAACGCGGTCGCGCGCGGCCCCGACACCGACGAGCTCGATCGGGATGCCAAGCGCGCGCGAGACGAACTCGACGTAGTCGCGCGCCGCGGACGGCAGCTCGTCGAGCGACGACGCGCTGTCGAGCGGGCCGCTCCAGCCGGGCAGCGTCTCCCACACCGGCGCCGCGCGGTGGAAGTCCGACTGGTGCGCCGGGAACTCCTCCGTCTCGCTGCCGTCGCGCAGCCGGTAGCGCACGCACACCGGCAGCTCGTCGAACGCCGAGAGCACGTCGAGCTTCGTCAGCGCGAGCGACGTCATGCCGTTCACCCGCACCGCGTAGCGCAGCGCCACCAGGTCGAGCCAGCCGCAGCGGCGCTCGCGCCCGGTGACGGTGCCGAACTCGCCGCCGAGCTCGCGCAGGCGCTCCTGGTTCGGGCCGACGATCTCCGACGGGAACGGCCCCTCGCCGACGCGCGTCACATATGCCTTCGAGATTCCGAGCACCCGGTCGATGCGGGTCGGACCGATGCCGATCCCGGTCGGTGCGCCCGACGCGATCGGGTTCGACGAGGTGACGAACGGATAGCTGCCGTGGTCGAGGTCGAGCATCGTGGCCTGCGCACCCTCGAACAGGACGTTCTTGCCGTCGCGCAGCGCGTTGTCGACGAGCAGCGAGACGTCGCCGACGAAGGGGGCGAGCCGCTCGGCGAGCCCGGCGTACTCGGCCCAGACCTCCTCGAGGTCGAACGGCTCCACCTCGTAGATGCGCTCGAGCCACAGGTTCTTCTCGGCGAGCGCGACCTCGATCTTCTGGCGCAGGATCTTCGCGTCGAGGACGTCCTGCACGCGGATCCCGATCCGCGACGCCTTGTCGGCGTAGGTCGGGCCGATGCCGCGGCGCGTCGTCCCGATCTGCAGGTTCCCGAGCCGGCGCTCGGACGCCTGGTCGATGGTCACGTGCCACGGCATCACGAGGTGTGCATTGCCGGAGAGCACGACGATCGACGGATCGATGCCCCGTTCGCGCATCAGGTCGACCTCGTCGAGGAAGACCTGCGCGTCGACGACGCAGCCGGCGCCGATCACCGACGTCGTCCCGGAGACGACGCCGCTCGGCATCTGCCGGAGCTTCCAGGTCTCGCCGTCGACGACGATCGTGTGCCCGGCATTGGGGCCGCCCTGGTAGCGGCACACGACATCGGACTCCTGGGCGAGCAGGTCGACGATCTTGCCCTTGCCTTCGTCACCCCACTGCGCGCCGACCACGACGGTCGCAGGCACGGGTCAATGGTAGTGGGTGAGGGCGCCGCCGGCGGCCCGGACGAGCAGGCCGAGCGCCAGAGCGAGCGCGAACGACGTCGGCGGGCCGGTGACCCAGCCCCGGACGATCCCGAGGAGAGCGCGCCGCTTGACCGCGCCCGGGTTCGCGCCGGCCATGGCGCCGACGAGCGCCTGGTTCATCGAGGTGAAGTAGCCGAACGAGACCGCGACGAGGATCACGAGCGCCTGAACGGACTGCGCGGCGGTCGCCGTCGGCCGGTCGAGGTCGACGATGTCGAAGGCGACCCGGTCGAGCAGGCCCCGCCCGGTGATCAGCACGCCGAGCGCGAGGCCGACGCCGCAGAGCAGGCCGGCGGCATGGGCGCCGAGCAGCCCGGGGCCGACCAGCGCGCCGCTCGCGAGCGCGACGTCGTTCGCGCCCATCGCAAAGGACGCGAGGCAGCCGACCGCGACGAGCGCGCCGGCGGCCACCGTCACCCGTGCGAAGCCCTTCGCGGCCACGAACCCGATCGCCGCGGCGACCGGCGGCGCCGCGACCCAGATGACGACGAGGATCCCGATCGTGTGCCAGTGCACGCCCGTCGACGCCGCGACGGCCATGCCGACGACGGCGCCGACGAGGATCTGAATCGTCGAGGTCGGGATGCGCACGCGGTTGTAGAGGGCCGTGACCCCGAAGGCGACCGCGACGATCACCACCTCGCCGAGCCGGGTCGGCGTGGCTCCGATCAGCTTCGTGCCGACGGTCGTCGCGACCTTGCCGCTCGCGAGCGCCGCGCCCGCCAGAGCGAGCGGCGCCATCAGCAGCAGCGCGTTGCGCGCCGACACCGCGCCGAGCGCGTACGGCATGCCCATGCACGCGCCCGTGTAGTGCGAGCCGATCGACCACGCGAACGAGAACGCGAGGCCGACGAGGACGACGGTCATCTCCCCGTCTGTCTACACGACGCGGGCGAGGCGCCTCGCGACGCGGTGCACGACGATCCGGTGCCCGCGCCTGCAGGTGGTGAAGCCGACGTCGGCTTCGGGGCGGAGCGTTCCGTGGACGAGGCAGGTGTCGACGTGCAGCGACTCCTTCGCGGCGAGACACGCCTCGCACGGCTCATCGAAGGACGTCGCCTCCGGGCCGAGCCAGACGTGCTGCCGCTGGATCATGCGAGCTCCAGCTGCCTCTCGTCGCGGTGATGCAGCGTCGGTGGACGTTCGACCCGCCGCAGCAGGATCTCGTGGCCGGCGGCGCAGCGGCGCGACGACACGTCGACCTCGGAGCCGATCGAGCCGCGCACGCTGGCGAGCGTGAGCGCGTCCGCGAAGAGCATCCCGGAGGTGCGTGCCTGCTCGAGGCAGCGCTCGCACAGGCACGAGAACGACGTCGCCGAGGGAGACAGCCAGACCGTCGTCGTGCTCATCCGGTCGCCGCCAGGTCGGCGAACTTCGCGTAGCGCTTCTGGAATGCGAGCTTCTCGAGGCCCGTCGCGCCGTTGCGGTGCTTGGAGAGGATCACCTCGGCGATGCCGGCCGAGTCGGTGTCGTCCGGGTTGTAGTACTCGTCGCGGTACACGAACATCACCAGGTCGGCGTCCTGCTCGATCGAGCCCGACTCGCGCAGGTCGGAGAGGATCGGGCGCTTGTCGTGGCGCTGCTCGACGGCGCGCGAGAGCTGCGACAGCGCGATGATCGGCACGTCGAGGTCGCGCGCGAGCACCTTCAGCGCACGTGAGATCTGCGACACCTCCTGCACACGGTTCTCGACCGTCGTGCCGCTCGTCATCAGCTGCAGGTAGTCCACGACGACGAGCCCGAGATTCGGCTCGCGCATCTTCAGGCGGCGCAGCTTCGACCGGATCTCCATCATCGTGATCGAGCCGGTGTCGTCGACGTAGATCGGCGCCTTGGCGAGCTTGTCGCAGGCGGCCGTGAGCCGCGGCCAGTCGTCGGCGGCGAGCTTGCCGGTGCGGAGCCGCTGCGACTCGACCTTGCCCTCCGCGCACATGAGCCGCTGCGTCACCTCGGCCTTCGACATCTCGAGCGTGAACAGCGCCACCGGCGTCTCGTTCCGCACGGCGACGTTCGCCGCCATGCAGAGCGCGAGCGCCGACTTCCCCATCGACGGGCGGGCGGCGACGATGATCAGGTTCCCGGGCTGGAAGCCGGACGTCAGCCGGTCGAGGTCGCGGAAGCCCGACGGGGTGCCGGTGATGTCGCTGCCCGCCTCGTACAGCTTGGTGATCGTCTCGAACGAGTCCTTGAGCAGGTCGTCGATGTGCGCGAACTCCGTCGAGACGCGCTGCTGCGAGAGATCGAAGACGATCTGTTCCGCGCGGTCGACGAGCTCGACGGTCTCGCCGGGCCGGTCGAAGCCGAGCCGCGCGATGTCGTTCCCGGCCCGGATCAATCCCCGGAGCGTCGCCATCTCGCTGACGATGCGCGCGTAGTGCGCCGCGTTCGACGCCGCGGGGACGAGCGCCGCCAGCTCGTGGACGCGCTCCGCGCCGCCGGCGGCGTCGAGCGTCCCTGCCCGGTCGAGCTCGTCGACGACCGTGATCGCGTCGACCGGCTCGCCCTTCGCGTACAGCGCGATCACGGCGCGGAAGATGTGGCCGTGGCTCTCCCGGTAGAAGTCCGAGGCGCTGAGGTTGCTCGTCTCGGTGACCGCTCCGATCGCGAGCGGCGACAGCATCATCGCCCCGAGGACCGACTCCTCGGCATCAAGGTTCTGCGGGGGGAGGGGCGCCGTCTGGAGGGCCTGCGCAGGCGTTGCCATGCCGGTCGTAGTAGACCCGGGTTTCGCCCCCGCCGAAAGGGTGTGGAAAGCGGCCGAATGTGGTTCGAAGACCCCGCCTATGCAGGCAGTATAGAACGTGTGTTCGTGTCTCGGTAGTGGACGAAATGGACGCTCTTTGCGTCAACTTCGCGCCGAGTTCCACAGCGGCGGGGCGGCTGTGGAAAGCGTGTGGGCGATTCGTCCACAGGCCCGTGGAGAGCCTGTGGAGGACCTACTCGCCGGCGGCGGGCTCGCCGGCCTGCTCGGCAGGCTCGTCGGCGGCCTCGTCGGCCTCCTCGACGAGCTCCTCGGCCTCGACGAGCGCCTCGGCCTCGGCGTGCTCGGCCGCGGCGTGCTCGGCCGCCTCGACGGCGTTCGCCTGCTCCTGGGCCTCGAGCTCCGCGAGCTCCGCCTCGGGCGGCAGCTCCTGGCCCTCGGGGGCGACGACGAGCTTCAGCTCGGCGACGACGTCGCCGAACACGTCGAACGGGATCGTGTAGCGGCCGATCCGCTTGATCGTGTCCATGTGGAGCTTGCGGCGGTCGACGCGGAGCTTCTCGGCCTCCCAGAGGCGGTCGGCGACGTTCGTCGCGGTGACCGAGCCGAAGAGCGCACCGGTCGGGCCGGCGGTGACGTCGAAGCGCAGCTCGAGCTTCTCGACCCGCGCGGCGATCGCCTTCGCCTCGTCGACGGTCTTCGCCTCGTGCCGGGCGCGCTGGGCGTCCCGCCGCTCGAGCTCCTTGACGAGCCCGGGCGAGGCGACCTCGGCGAGCCCGCGGGGCAGCAGGTAGTTGCGGGCGTAGCCGCGTGCGACGTTCACGACCTCGCCGCGGAGGCCGAGCTTGTCGACGTCCTGGGTCAGAACGACGTCCATGGCCTACTTGTCGCCCACGTACGGGAGGAGGGCGAGCTCGCGGGCCCGCTTCACGGCGACCGCGACCTGGCGCTGGTGGCGCCGGCACGCGCCGCTGATCCGGCGGGAGCGGATCTTGCCCTTCTCCGACACGTAGCGGCGGAGCTCGTTGACGTTCTTGTAGTCGACCTCGTCGACCTTCGACTTGCAGAAGAAGCAGGACTTGCGGCGGCCGCCCCCGGTCGGGGCGGTGCGCTTCCTGGATCCCTGGCGATCGGTCTTCGGTGCAGCCAAATCCTTCTCCTTAGAACGGAATGTCGTCGTCGCCGCCCTGGAAGTCGGCGTCGGCGCCGGAGGCTCCTGCCGGGACGAATTGGTTGCCGCCGCCCTCGCCGCCTTCACCGCGGCCGCCGAGGAACTGGACGGAGTCGGCGATGATCTCGACGGCCTGGCGCTTGGTGCCGTCCTGCGCGTCCCACTCCCGCCATTCGAGGCGGCCGTCGATCGCGACGGGCCGGCCCTTCGACAGGTACTGGGCGCAGCTTTCGCCCTGGTTGCCCCAGACGGTGACGTCGAAGTAGTTCGGCTTCTCCGTCCACTGCCCGGTCGCGTTGTCCTTGCGCCGCGTGTTGACGGCGATCCGCAGGCTGCAGACCGACGTGCCGGAGGGCGTGTTCCGCAGCTCCGGGTCGCGGGTCAGGTTGCCGACGAGAACGACGCGGTTGATGTTGGCCATGGGGTGCTCTCTCCTCTCCTTCCGGGAGGTTCCAGGCTACTCCGCGCCCTCGTCGGTGTCATCGGCGGAATCGGCCGGGGCCGCGGTGGGCGCTCCCACCGGGAGCGGCGCCGGCGCCTTCGTGTGCTGCGAGCCCTTCACACGGCGGTACGCGCCGTGCCGCATGACACCGTCCGTGATCTTGAGCACGCGCACGATCTCGTCGAGCGTCTCGACGGGCGCGGTGAAGAGGAGGAGGTGGTAGACCGCCTCGTGCTTGTGGTCGATCGGGAAGGCGAGGCGGCGGCGGCCCCACGGCTCATGGCCGTCCCAGGTGCCTCCGGCGGCCTCGACCGCGTCGCGCATCCGCTGGATCACCTCGTTCGCCCGCTCTTCGGCGAGCTCGGGGTCCAGCAGCAGCATGATCTCGTACTCGTTCACGCCCGAATTCTCCTTCCCATGGTCTCAAGTCGGCCCGGTCTCCTGGGCGCCGCTTCGGGATGGACGGCGCGACGGACGGGGCGAGAAGCCGCGGCAGTGTAGCATCGCCCGCGTGAAGCGCCTGATCGCCCTGATCCTCGGTGGACTGGGGCTCGGAGCGCTCCTGAAGCGGCGACGCGCCCAGCCGGCGCCGGCCGCCGGGCCTGCGGACGAGCTGCGGGTGAAGCTCGCCGAGTCGCGCGGCGAGCCGGAGCCGGAGCCGGAGCCGGAGCCCGAGGCGCTGCAGGGCGTCGAGGCGCGCCGCGCCGACGTCCACGCGGCCGCCCGGAAGGCGCTCGACGAGCTAAAGGACGAGAGCCAGTAGCTCCGAGCGCTCGGCGTCGTCGAGGCCGCGGAGCGGGGGCCGCACGTCGGCGGCCATCGGGACGCCGCGTGCCTTCGCGATCTCCTTGAGGGCGGCGTGGCGGGGGAAGCGGTCGACCGTGGCCCGCAGCACGCCCGCGGCGGCCGAGTCGCCGCTCCGCACCGCCTCGACGACCACCTCGGGGAACGCGGCGGCGAGGCCCGAGACGGCGCCGGCCGCCCCGGCTGCGAGCCCTTCGCCGATCACCGCCTCGGCGCCGATGTAGACGTCGAGCCCCTCGAACAGGTAGGGCTCGACCGCCGCGAAGGGTGCGTCGCTGACCTTCATCCCGACGAGGTTCTCGACGCTGTCGCGGAGCCGCTCGACGACGGCCGGCGGGATGGCGTACCCGGAGGCCGCCTTCAGCTCGTACGCGTAGAACGGCGTCGGGGCGCAGGCGCGCGCGGCCGCTGAAAAGTGGGCGAGCAGCGCCTGCTCGTCGAGCGGGAAGTACGGCGGCGCGATCACCGCGACGCCCTCGACGCCGGTCTCGGCGGCGTGCGCGGCGAGCTCGACCGTCTGCGCCGTCGTCTGGGCGCCGCAGTGGGCGATCAGCGGCAGCGGGCCGGCTGCGAAGGCGGCGAGCACCCGCTTGCGCTCGTCCACCGAGAGGGCGATCCCCTCACCGGTCGTCCCGAGCGGCAGCAGCCCGTCGATGCCGTGGCCGGCGAGGAACTCGACATAGGGGGCGATCGCATCGAGGTCGGGCTCGGCGCCGCCGCTTCGGAGCGGGGTCAGCGCGGCTGCGATCGCTCTCGCCATGGCCTAGTCCTAGCAGCCCCCGGTTGATCGCCGCCCGGCGCGGGCGTAAGCTCGGCGGGTTCCTGCGGTAGCCCGAGACCTCCTCCGGAGGTGTCACCGTCGTCTTGCTGCCGCGCGTCTTCACCGTCGTCTTCGCCCTCCTCGGCCCGGCCGCGGTCGTCGTCGGAGTCCACGACGCATCGGTCGCGAGCGGCAACCTGGGCGCGCTGATCGGCGCGATGCTCCTCGTCGGAATCGGCGCCGTCGTGCTCGTCGCCGCCGCGCAGCTCGCGGTGAGGCCCGCAGCGGGAGGCGACGTCGTGCTCGTCGCGTTCGCGCTGCAGGCCCTGCTCGGGGTCTACGTCTTCTTCACCGCGATCGGCGCCCCCGGAAGCCAGCGTCCGATCGCCGCGCTCACCGGTGTGCTCCTGGTCGCGGTCGCCGTGCTCGGCCTCTTCCACTACCGCGGCTCGCTGCGCATGGCCGGCAGGCGCCTCGGGTTCGCAACCGCGCTGACGCTCGTCGTGACGCTGATCGGCTTCTGGCAGTTCTGGTACCAGAACCAATACGTGCCGGGCCACGCCGGCCGCGCCGTCTCGCTGGACGTGCAGCTCGTACCGGTCGGCGCGCAGAACGGGTACGACGTCGTGCGGGCCACGATCGGCTACCAGGACGTGGGCGGCCGGGATGTGACGGTGATCGGCTCCACCTACACGCTCACCGGCTCGCGTGTCGTCTCGTGCTCGAGGTCGCCGACGCCGAAGGCGGTCCAGCAGGTGCTCGGCGGCTACTCGGTCGATCCGCAGCGGAGCCGCTACATGACGGACGTGTGGGAGGAGCAGCCGGCGTCGCTGCTCGCGGCCGGGAAGTTCGTCGCCGACGGCAAGCGGCTCGACGCGAACGTCCCCGCGACCCGCCGGCTCCTCTTCTTCGTCCCGCGCGGCCGCTTCCAGCTCCTCCGGCTGCGCGCGCAGCTCTTCGCCATCTCGGCCTCGGTGCCGCTGCTGCCGAAGAAGGCCGACGTCACGTTCCCGGGCGACGACGACCTCTACGCGGTCTGGACGGTCGCCGACAACAGCTGGTTCCACGACCTCGTCAACGGGCGGTCCCGCTGGGTGGTGAGCCGCTACGAGGACGTGAGCGAGCCGGCGAAGACGGTCGTCTCGCCGGACTTCCGGGTCACCGCGCGGTTCCCGGCGCCGAGCTGGTCGGCGGCGCGGCCCGGCGAGGCGACGATCCAGGCGCTCTTCGTGCAGCCGTCGCCGAGCGACTCGAGCGAGCCGTTCGGCGACGACGAGCTCTCGCTCGAGCCCGTCGCAGCGCCGACGGCCGCCGACCGCGGCAAGCTCCCCGCTGCGTGCTGAGCGGGGCGCGAGCCGCGGCCGGCCGCGTGGACTAGCTCTCGTCCACCGGGCTCGAGGTCACGATGCGCGTCCAGGGCCCTGCCGGGACCTGCGACGCATCGACGAAGCGCCACGAGACGTGGTCGGAGTCGCCGTCGAGCTCGGCGAAGCCGAGGCAGCCGTTCAGTGCCGGCGAGACGTCGAGGCCGGCGTTGTTCGCCTGCTTCGACTGGGGCTTCGCCGTCCCGAAGACGTAGGCCTCGTCGTCGTACTTGAACGGGCCGGCGTCCTCGATCTGCCCGTAGCAGGTGGCGCCGTTCGGCCCCGTGATCGCCACCCAGTGGTTCTTCAGGTAGCTGAAGCCGGCGTTCTTGCAGTCGGACGCCGGGTACTGGGACGCCCACGGGACGACGCTGCAGCGGTCCTTGAACGCGGTCTTGTTGTTGATGTCGTCGTAGGGCAGGTCGAGATAGAACGGATTCTCGGCC
>Ga0335071_10004505_pt1 | contig 14545 bp, 14 predicted proteins | sample Lox_Sample_15_FD_206724 | JGI IMG/M metagenome (GOLD analysis project Ga0335071, IMG submission 206724) | Soil microbial communities from Loxahatchee National Wildlife Refuge, Florida, United States - Lox_Sample_1.5 | ecosystem: Environmental > Terrestrial > Soil > Wetlands | place: USA... | reverse complement strand
ATAACTGAGTTATCGATGATGCGGGAGAAGGCGAGAGCGAGGCCGCCAAGGATCATCGTGTTGACCGTGCTGCCTGTCATGTTGAGCACGACGAAGGTCGCCAGGGCAGAAAGCGGGATTGATAGAAAAACGGCTGTGGTGGCGCGAAAACTCCCGAGAAAGATCAGGATCATCGCGCTGGTCAGCAACAACCCGATTAAGCCTTCATGGAGCAGTGTTTTGATCGCTTCTCTCACAAAGACGGACTGATCGAACACCACATTCGCTTCCAGTTGCTTCGGAATGTCGAAGAGGTGGCCAATCATGTCGCGGATGCCATCGACGACCTGAATCGTGTTGGTGTCGCCGCCCTGTTTCATGATCGGGAGGTAGACGGACTCCTGGCCGTCAACGCGCACGACGTTGTACTGGATTTGATTGGCGTCCTTGGCCTCGCCGATATCGTCGACCGAAACCCAGGAGTCGCCTTCGGTCTTTATCGGGATCTTATTCAACTGGTCCATATTGCTGACCAGGCTGTTCGAATAGACGTAGTAATCGAACGGGCCGACTTTGACGTCGCCAGCCGGAAGAATCAGGTTGTAGTTGTTGATTGCGTTGACTACGTCCATCGGGCTGAGCTGGCGCGAGGCGAGTTTGTAGGGGTCGACGTACACCATCACCTGCCGGTACTTTCCACCAAAAGGCGGAGGAATCTCGGCGCCCTTGACGACGGCGATCTGGTTGCGGATGGCGAACTGTCCAATGTCATGAAGCTGGGTTTGCGTGAGGTTCTGACCCTTGAGGGTGACGAGGCAGACCGGCAAGCTAGAAGCGTCAAACTTCAAAACAACCGGCGGCAGTGTGCCGGGAGGGAGACGCTTCAGGTCGGCAAGGGCGAGATTGGAAAGCTCCGTGACATCGGCATCCGCGTTGGTGCTGGGCTGAAAATAGACGCGAATGATGCTCACGCCCAGAAGCGAACGCGATTCCATGTGATCGATGCCGCTGGCGAGCGTAAAAAAACGCTCGAGGGGATCGGTGATGTCGGTCTCGATGTCCTGGGGAGGCATGCCGGAGTAGAAAGTCGCGACGACGACCTCGGGCAGGTTGATGGCGGGAAACAGATCGACCGGCATGCGGGCCAGGCTGGTGACGCCGATTACAACCAGCGCGAGGCAGATCACAATGATGAAATAAGGATTGCGTATGGAAAAACCAGCCATTTCGTTTTGCCTTAACCTTCCACCTGAAGCGTGTTCATGCGCGCGTTATTCCGAGGAATCCTGATACTTCATGACCTGTACGACCTGGGGATGGACCTTTTGCCCCGGCCGCAAAGCGCTGCGATCGCTGACGACGACGAGTTCGCCCTCTTTCAAGCCGGACACTACCTCGGCCTCCGAAGAGGTCTGAATCCCAAGAGTCACAGGGCGATCCTCGACCTCCCCGTTGCTGTTGACGAGGAAGACGGTCATCTTGTCGCCCTCATGATTGATGGACTGAAGAGGCACGACGGGAATGTCGTCGCGGTGTTCGAGACCAACCTGCGCTTCGGCGTAGAGACCGGGCACGAGAGCGCCTTTTGGATTGGGCACATCGACCTCGGTGTGCATGGTTCTCGTATCGGCGCGAACGTCCTCGGAGAAGCGCGCGACCTTGCCAGGGAAAGTGCGATTCAACGATGGCACATTCACGCTGACAGGCTCGCCCACTCTGATGTAGTGGACGTACGACTCCGGCACAGGAATGACGAGGCGGAACAAATCGTCCTGCGAGAGACGTACGAGGGGCAAGGCTTGCGTGCTGGAACCCGTTCCAGCCTGCACGAGCGTGCCGAAATTTGCATATCGTTGGGTGACTACGCCCGCGAATGGGGCGGTAATTTTCGAATAATCAAAGAGCGTCTGATCGTGGACGAGTTTTGCCTTGGCGACGGCCAGCTGACTTTGTGCCGCCTCCAACGCGGCCTTCCCCGCGTCGACTTGGGATGAGGCCGCGAGATCCTTGCCTTGAGCGTCGTCGACTTCCTGCTGCGCAACAATGCCCGGCTGATTCTGAAAAACAGTGTTCAGGCGGCTGTATTCGAGATGAAGGGCGTTGTATTGCGCTTCCCAGCGCTTCAGTTCGTGTTCAGCGCGGGTTACCTGATCGTTGGCGTTCCTGATCTCCGCCTGGTCCTGTTGCAACAGAGCCTGCAATTCGGGAATTTCGAGAATCGCGATGGTTTGGCCTTGCTTGACGTGGCTTCCATAATCGACGTTCAGCTTTTGAACGTAGCCCGACTCCTTGGCATAAACGTCGATCTCCTGGAAGGGCACCAGCTCGGATGAGAGCGTGATTTCGCGGCTGAGGGTCTTCTTGGCCACCTTAGTCACACCCACCGTAATCTCGGAATCGGAGCTGGCCTTGGCGCTTACGCCGCTGGAGCAGGAGAGCGACCCGAGCACAAGAGGCGCGGCAAGGAGCAGCACCAAAGTGAGCGCGAGAGAAGTAGGACAGCGCCTCTTCAGGCGAACATCTTCAACACGGCTGTTCTTTATATCTATCAAGACGAATACCCCTTTTCCCTGGCGCTGGGCCAACGACCCCGACTAATACGGGTTGTTCATAAGGCTGCGCAACTCGTCGACTGAGAACCGGTCAGAGCGGCAATAGTCGATGATTCTCTGCTCTTCTTCCTGCAACCTGATCGCAGCGGCCGGAATGCTCGCGGCAATTTCCTTCGGAACATTCAGGATGCCGTGAAGATCGCCATGCAGCAGGTCGCCGGGTTTAACTTCAAGACCGCCGACCTTGACGTGCGCTCCAATATCGAGGACGTGAGCATAAGCGTGCGAGACGGCGACGTTTCCGGCAAAGAGCTGTAGGCCTTGTCGTCGAATGCTGGGCAACTCGCGCACCGCGCCATCGGTCACATAGCCGATACATCCCAGCGCCCCGAGGATGGCGGCGTGCATATCGCCAAGAAACGCGCCGAGACCGGGCGGCTTGTCCATATCCTCGAGAACGACAATGCGCGGGGCCGGAATTTCAAGAATACTGTTCCACCAATCCGAACGCTCATGGTAGGTACGCCCGGCGATGGGGGCATCGCCAGTGCGAATGCGCGCCGTTGCAGCGTATCCAACCATCGGCGGAAGATCCGGAAACATGCAATGAATCCTGGCGTCGGCAAAACCGGCATTGCGCAATCTCACGTCAAAGGTCTCGATGGCGTTAGAGACCATGCATGTATCGATTTTTGCGAGAGCATGCAGAACATGCTCGTCGAGCAAAGGCTCGGTCGTCATTCGAATCCTTGTCGAACGAAATCAAATTCCTAAAAGTTTGTGCAGCGCCCGCTATCTGCGATGAGCAAAGACCTAACTGCTCAAAACACCAAACTTGAACTCTGGAAACTCTTGAAATCCGAGAAACCGGAAGCTAGCAGAAGAAGACGGAGAAATGCGGAGGGGGCCGATTTAAAAGAACAAGAACAAAATCGGCGCTGGAGCGCAGAGGCTCGGCAGGGGTGACACTGGAGTAATGAACCACGTGCTCAAGGGATACGCCGGCGGCAACCGGCTCGACGAACCGAGTGTCATCTTGATCGAGGTGCTGCTGCTTGGAACTGCCCGAGCGCAGGTCCATGGATTTGACCATGCGGCCCGGCGCACTTAAGGAGAGCGAGAACCTGGTGGCCACGCACACGGTCAGCGAACAGATGGCGGCGATGACCAAGACACGACGCCAGCCGCGTCCATCAATGCCTAGATTGTTGGAAAATATCATCCCGCAGTCAGCCAGCTTGTTCCAATTGCTGACAATATAGCATACGCGAGGCAACTGGCCGTGAGCTTACAGTGGTAACAACAGGTTAGATTCCAAGCCCAACAAAATGTTTGCCCGACGCTGGAAACAGCCGGAGAACCTCCGCATGCGAGGTGCTGCCCCTGCGTCTTGATCGAGCATTACTCGGGCGTTGCCGGTACGAATACCTGATCCGGGGCAACTAAATCAACTTTCGGAAGTTCTGTTCTCACCTTCACCCTTCTCAGACCGGCTTTCGTTTCCGGCTTGGCAATGAAACCCAACAGGTATTGATGCTTCAAATGGGTGGCTAAATCGCTCAAATAGGGGGCAAACTCAACTGGGGCGCCGGTCATCCCGATGTAATAGGACTCGCCGCCGGTCTTGTCGGCCAACTCGGCCAAATACAACTGACCCCAATATGCCTGCCAGTAACTGTGAGCGAAGTGCCCAACGCCCGGACTGTAAATCACCGACACCAGGATGCCAGCCTTTTGCGCGTCCTCAATTGCCGATTGCAGGTAAGGGTCGAGCAAATCTCCGGTGCCATAGTAAAGATCGACGCCGTCGGACACGATTAGCACTTCGCGCCGATTATCGCTCTTGGGCCAACGTTTTATCAGGTCAGAGATGGCAAAGTAGGGGCTGGCATCTACACCTCGCATGCCCAAAGGAAGGCGCAGAGCCTTATCGGCCAAGGCGTGATCGTTCGTCAGATTCTGTGCTACCCGGGCAATTCCGTTCTGCATGTAAGCAATGCCGACTTGCGTGGTGCTGGGCTGCTCGTCGATGAACTTGCGAATGTCGCTGAATTGAAGAGCGACGCTGCGAGTAAGACTGTCATCGATGAGAATGAAGAATTCCAGTCCGGCACGCTCGCCTTGAGCCGCCACCCAATCTGTTACGCGATCCCGATCCTTGCCCTCCATCACCAATACATCAGAGGCCGACACGTTTGGCATTTCTGCGCCTTTGTGGGGCTCGACCGTGACAACCATTTGAACCGGGGTGCCGTTCGTTTCCGGTTGCTGAGCGCCGGCGTTCTCTAATGCGGTCACCCATAGCGCGCACAAAGCGATACCGCCTACCACCAATTTCTTTATATTCATTGATTGCCTCCTCAGGGCAGGCCTGACAAAGAAAGGCCAATCGATCCGGCAGAGGACCCCAACATCTCTATCAACGTTCCTAGTCCCTTAGATGCAGCAAACTAAACCTGGAGCACGAAATCAATGATTCTGTGGCGATTGTGTTGCTTGCGCGACGGGACAGCATCGCCCAGCCTTCGACACACATCAGATTAAGCAAAAGGTGAGGAGGGAATATGCTGAGAGCATATAAGGCAATTACGATTTTCTTCCTGGCCGCGATTCTCTCTGTACCCGGCTTCACTGAGGATACGAGTCATACTGCGACTCCAGGAAGCATTAATTACGTCGAGGGGAGCGTTTCAATCGGATCGGAGGCGCTCAGTTCAAAGTCGGTTGGCACAGCCGAATTGCAGACCGGCCAATCGTTAAGTACGGAGAAAGGCAAGGCTGAAATTCTTTTGACCCCGGGAGTTTTCCTGCGTGTGGGCGACAACACGACGGTGAAGATGGTTTCTCCAACCCTGACCGATACTGAGATCGGAATCGATCGAGGCCACGCCATGATTGAGGTGGCCGAGATCCATCCGGAGAACGACATTCTGATCGACGCCAACGGCGTCAAGGCGAGGTTGGAAAAGACCGGGCTTTACGACTTCAACTTGAATCAAGATCAGCTGCGCGTGTTTGACGGGAAGGCTTTTGTGGAAGAACCGGGCAAGCACACGACGGTGAAGGGCGGACGCGAGATAGCGCTGGCGGCCGATCAACCACTGAGAGCGGAAAAATTCGACAAGAAAAATTACGAGGAAGGCGATCTGTACCGCTGGAGCAGCTTGCGTTCCGCTTACATAGCGGAAGCGAATGTTGATGCCGCCGGGCTGTATGCGGAAAATGGATTCGGACCGTGGGGCGCCGGTTGGTGGGGTGCTGACTGGTATTGGGATCCGTGGTTCAGCGCGTTCACGTTCATTCCGGGCGATGGGATCTTCTATAGTCCGTTCGGCTGGGGCTTCTATTCACCGTGGTTTATCGACTACTGTCCGTTCTGGGGATTCGGCTATGGATTTGGCCCGGGCTTCAGACCGTTTCCGCATCACTTCAGCCCTGATTATCGCGCGTGGGGCGGACATTCTCCATACGTAGGAAGCGTTCACTACACGAATGGCATTTACCATGGGCCGGGATCGAGCGGCAGCAGCTTCCACTCGGGAAGGATGGTGAGCGGATCACCGCGCGGCTTTGGAGTTATGGGCAGAGGATTTGGCCACAGTGGGGGCGGCTTTCACGGCGGCGCTGTTCGCGGTGGGGGTATGGGACACAGCGCCGGCGGAGGATTCGGTCACGGTGGTGGCAGTTTCGGTGGCGGCGGTTTCGGTCACGGTAGCGGCGGTGGTGGATTCGGCGGGCACGGCCGTTAATAGGGGCGCGTGAATGCGGTCTGCGCCGGGTCAAAGAGAGACAGAGGTGCGTCTTTTGCGGTCAGGCCCGGCATGGCTCATTCGCGCGACGCTCGGGATGCCGGCACCTATCGCGGCGACACCCGCCCCTCCTCCCGGGGTCTCCATGCCTCTGCGGTGCAACTCGACTTCTTAAGCGTAGAGTTGGCCAAACTGCAAACGTCGACGCGGGCTGGAGTGATTCATCACGATCGCTGACCGGCGGCCCGCGAACTCGTGACGAATGCATTCTGGGTTGCGACGAAAAGGAAATTCGGTTACCTCCGTTTGTCTCCGTCAGCAAAAGTTTTGGAATTTTTTGCAGAATTTTCTTGCATCTCCGTCGATTTGCCGTAATCTCACAACTGCGAACTAACTTTGCCGAATGTCCGGGAAATCTCTGTCGGCCCGGGAGCCGCGAGTCAAGGGAGACGCGGTGGTGAGAGTGAGTCGCCTGGGGAGGGCCACATCGAAATTGGCAACTGCAACCGCTCCTAACTTTCAACAGCCTGGCCTCGCGTCTACCTCCGCCGCTGTTGCTCCCCGCAAAAAATCGGTCTGCCTCACCCTATGGCCTCTGGTCGCCGCCACCTTTTTTATGGTGTCGGGTGGGACGTACGGGACCGAGGACATCGTGCATGGCGCCGGGTATGGCAAGGCCATCCTCATCCTGCTGCTCACGCCGCTGCTTTGGAGCCTGCCGACTGCGTTCATGATCGGCGAGCTTTCAAGCGCGCTGCCGTTTGAAGGCGGCTACTATGCATGGGTTCGGCGGGCGATGGGGAATTTCTGGGGATTTCAGGAAGCTTGGCTGTCGCTGGTTGCGTCTATTTTCGATATGGCGATCTACCCCACCTTATTTGTTGCCTACCTCACCCGCATGTTCCCTTATTTTCAGGAGAACCATCGCGGCGTGCTGGTGGCGCTCGCTGTGGTGGTGATTTGCGCGGGTATGAATATCGCCGGCGTGAAGGTGGTTTCGACTACCTCACTGTGGCTGTTCTTTGCGTTGTCGGCGCCGTTTGCGGCGATTTTCGTTCTCGCCCCATTCAAGATGGGCGCTTTGGCCAACGCGGTGACCAAGCCGACGACCTCGAATGTTGACATTCTGGGCGGCCTTCTCATCTGTATGTGGAACTACATGGGATGGGACAACGCCTCAACCATCGCAACGGAAGTCGAACGCCCGCAGCGTACTTATCCGCGAGCGATGCTCTGGGCCGTCGCCATCGTGGCGCTGAGCTATGTGCTCCCCTTCGCCGCCATGTGGATGACCGGGCTTCCCGCCTCCGCATGGGAAACGGGCGCATGGGCTGACATCGCTCAGTTGATGGGCGGGCCGGTGCTGCGCATCGCATTGGTGGCTGGCGGCATGATGAGCGGCTTCGGCATGTTTAATGCGCTGGTCATGAGCTACTCGCGTTTGCCGCTGGCGATGGCGCAGGACGGAATGCTGCCGAAAGTGTTTGCTAAGCTACATCCGAAGTCGCGGGCACCGTGGGTGGCGATTGTGGCACTGGCAACCGGATGGGGACTGGCTCTGAATATCGGCTTCGAGCGTCTGGTCACACTCGACATCATGATTTATGGTGCGAGCCTCACGCTTGAGTTCGTTGCGCTGATTGTCCTCCGCGTTCGCGAGCCCGAATTGAAACGCCCATTCCGCGTGCCAGGCGGATGGTTTGGTGCAATCGCTGTGGGCATTGCGCCCACCTTGCTGCTCGGCTTCGCCATCGCCAGCAGCGAGCAGGAATCCATTTTGGGGATGAACGCCCTCTGGTTCGGTCTGATGATGATGGGCGCGGGCGTGGTCGTTTACGCGATCAACCATGCTCTGAAGCCCTCAGGATGGACGCGGCAAGAGCCAAAACCCGAACTGGCGGCGTAACCCTCATCTCCGCGAACTTCTCAAGAGGCGTGCTCCCTGCGCGCCTCTTTTGTTGTCGTCCCAACCGTGTACACCTAATTTTATAGAAATGGTGTATTATGAAATAGCATATGGGTAGGACTAACATTGTGCTCGATGACGAACTCATCCGGCAGGCACGCAAGCTCACGCACCTCAAGACCAAGCGCCAGATCGTCGATAGGGCGCTCGATCTGCTCGTCCGCTCCGAGACTCGCAAAGGGATTCTGAACTACTACGGCAGCGGCGTCTGGCAGGGCGATCTCAAGCAATCCCGCAGGAATCGCGTGTGATCCTCGTCGACAGCTCGGTCTGGGTTGACTTCTTTCGTTCTGCTCCCGGCCCGGCGGGCGCTGAACTGCGCCGGATGATCAATGAAGCCGAACCGTTCGCGCTCACCGGAATCGTAGTTGCCGAGGTTTTGCAAGGTCTGGTGCGAGACGCTTCCGCCATCGAGCACTTTCTCGCCCAGTGGGATATGCTCGAGCCTAAGGGTTTTGCCACCTACCAGAGAGCGGCAGGTATTTATCGATCGGGACGGGCCAAGGGCATTTCGCTAACCACCATTGACACCTTGATCGCCGCCATTGCCCTGGAGCATGGCGCTAGCCTGTTTACTCTTGACTTGGATTTTGCGCGAATTGCCCGGTTGACGGACCTCAAACTCTACTCTTCGTGAGGTGTCCAACTTGCGACTCATGATGCGGCTAGTCATATTCAGCCTCGCTCTTGGGACGGCTGCCGGACAGTCTGCTCCTTTTTCGCTCACGATTCGCCTGCAGACCAAATACACGATCCAGATGAAGTGGCGGAACTACCCCTGGACGTTCATCCGAGTGCCGAATAACAGGTATGGCGGCGATAGAGATCTCCAACTGGAAGACAAGGCATGCAGCTCTAGCTCGGGCACAGCGCTATCCAACGTCATAACCGTGACTGTGACACAATAGGCTCACCGCAAAATATGACCAAGCGTAAGTCCAAGGGCGCCTACATGATCTCGGCAGTGGCCGAGATGTATGAGATCCATCCGCAGACCCTGCGCCTCTACGAGCGCGAGGGCCTACTTAAGCCCAGCCGGACGGAAGGAAACACGCGGCTCTACACAGACGAAGACCTCCAGCGCCTGGAGTTCATTCTGACGCTGGCGCGCGACCTCTCGGTGAATATCAGCGGCATCGCCATCATTCTCCAGATGCGCGAGCGCATGGAAGAAATGCAGCGCCAGATCCAGGAATTCGTGCAAAACATTCAGAAGGAGATGGTGCAACGGGCGACGGCGGCTGCGGATCCGTCAAAGGGCGCGATCGTGCCGCTGCGGCGGACCATGGCTCCAATTGTGGTTGCTCCGGCACGCAAAAAGGACGCTTCGCGCTAGTGGATTTCGTGGCCGGCTGCCCCGGAACTTTCACCAGATATTCATCTCGGCGCAACCAATTGGCTACAACTTCCACCTAAGTTGACACCATGAGAGTCGAGCGCGCCACTACCGTCCCATCGACGAAATCAACGGGCAAATCTGCCGCGCCCACGGCGGAAAAAATTCTCAAAGTCAGCATGGAATCCGCCGGGCTGGGCAGCGCGGTCGTGCTGCATTGCCAGGACCGCGCGATCCTGCGCAACGATGGACGGGCGCTCGCCGGCCTGATCGCCGAAGTGTTGCCCTCCGCGCGGCGCATGATTGTCGACCTGGGAGCGGTCGAGTCGCTCGACAGCGGGGCATTAGGCGAACTCGCGATGATTCACATGTGGGCCGAGGCCTCTGGATATGTGCTGACCCTTACTAACCTCAGCGACGGCGTGCACAGTCTCTTCGAAAGCACCAATCTAGTTTCCGTGTTTGACGTCTACCCCACAGTCGAAGCCGCGATTGCCGCGCTGCAGCCGGAGTCGGCACAATCGGCATAGGAGAGCCGCTCCAAGCTCTCAGCTACAAACTCCAGGCGCTCTCAAGTCCGGTAATAATCTGAAATTCATTTTTCGCTAGCGCTCCGGATGGAAGCGATAACGTCCCATCTTTGTCTTTGAGACTTGCTCGGCCACTTTCAGGAAGGCGCGGCCAGCGTGCGAGAGGGGGGAATCCCGCCGATAGACCAGGCGCAGCTTGCGCTGAAAATGAAGGTCGCTCACTGGAACGCGCACGAGTTCGCCACGCGCAAGTTCGTTTTCCACGCTGATCTCAGGGACCAGCGCGACGCCGTTTCCCATCGCAACAAATCGCTTGATCGCCTGTAGCGTGGGCAGCTCAACCTCCATGTGCAGCGGAGTCTTATGGCGGCGGAAAGCTTCGATCACCTTGTCGCGATATGGTGAGGTCACGATGTGGGCAACGAACGATTCGGCGCCGAGTTGTTTCACGCTGACCTCGTGCGCCGAGGCCAGCGGATGGTCCGGCGGAACGACGAAAACCAATTCGTCGAGGTACACCACGATGGATTTGAGTTGCGGTTCCTGCGGATCGTAGGAGAGAACACCGAGTTCGGAGTCGTGTTTGAGAACGTCGTCGGGAATGTGGCTGCCAAGCGAGCGGTGTACGACAATGCGGATCGCCGGATGGACGCGGCGAAACTCGGCTAACACCGGGAGGAGATAGAGAACCGTAAATTCGTTGGCGGCGATCGCCAGCTTGCCCTTTTGCAACTGGCGGAGTTCGACGAGAGCTTCCCGGGCATCCTGCCGCAGATTGACCAGCTTTTCCGCATATTCCTGGAGCACGCGGCCGGCATCGGTAAGAACCCCGTCGCGTGACGAGCGGTCGAAGAGGGGTTCGCCGACCTCCAGTTCAAGCTTGCGGATCGACTGGCTTACGGCGGATTGGGTGCGAAAGAGCTTCTCAGCGGCCCGCGAAAAGCGGCGTTCGCGAGCGACGCTGAGGAAGACTTCCAGGTGAGAGATGTCCATTTCTGTGGTCCGTGGCCGGTGGCCGGCCAAGCTCCAAACAACATAATCCTTAATCTATTTTTACTTGTCAATAAGATGTTCTTATACAATCATTGTTACTAATAGTTTTGTAAAGATAATAAGCTTCACTTTTAGCCGATTCTGCCGATAAGGTCTAGATACAGCGCCTACTTTCGGAGGATCCCGTGAACGACCGGCCGCGCATCACTCTCTTTGACACCACGCTTCGTGACGGCGAGCAGTCGCCGGGCTGCAGCATGAACGTCCAGGAGAAGGTGCGTCTGGCCCGGCAGCTCGAACGGTTAGGCGTCGATGTCATCGAGGCCGGCTTCCCTATCGCCTCCGACGGCGACTTCGAAGCCGTGCGCGCCATCGCGGCCACCGTGCGTCGACCGATCATCGCGGGACTCGCCCGCGCGTGCCGTCCCGACATTGCCCGTGCCTGGCAGGCATTGCAAGCTGCGGAGCGGCCGCGCATTCACGTCTTTCTCGCCACCTCCGACATTCACCTGAAGTGCAAGTTGCGGATTAGTCGCGAGCAATGCCTGGCGCAGGCGCGCGAGGCGGTCGCCTACGCAAGGTCGCTCTGCGCGGACGTTCAATTCTCTCCCGAGGATGCTACCCGCACCGACATTCCATTTCTCTGCGAGGTTGTAGAAGCCGTCATCGCCGCGGGCGCCACAACCGTCAATATTCCCGACACCGTCGGCTACAGCATGCCCGAGGAATACGGGCAACTCATTCGCGCGCTGCGTGAGAAAGTCTCGGGCATCGAGGACGTCACCATCTCAACCCATTGCCACAACGATCTCGGTCTGGCAGTCGCGAACTCGCTGTCCGGGGTACAAAATGGCGCACGTCAAGTCGAGTGCACGATCAATGGCATCGGCGAACGCGCCGGCAACGCTTCGCTGGAAGAAATTGCCATGACGATGCGCGTACGCGCTGACCGCTACCCCTACGAAACCGGCATCGCGAGCGAGCAGATCTTCGCTTCCAGCCAGATGCTGGCCGAGATCACGGGCGTGCCCGTGCAGCCGAACAAGGCAATTACCGGGCGCAACGCGTTTGCGCACGAAGCTGGAATTCACCAGGACGGGGTGCTGAAGAATCCTCTGACCTACGAGATCATGACGCCGCAGTCCGTGGGAGTGCCGGATTCGCGACTGGTGCTTGGCAAGCATTCTGGCCGGCACGCACTCGCGCTGCGCTGCGAGCAGCTCGGACACAAATTCGACCGGCGAGAATTGGACGAAATCTACCGCAAATTTGTGGTACTAGCCGACAGGATCAAGCGCGTCCACGACAATGACCTGATCGGGTTGATTCGTGAGACTACGAATGGCATCGGCGAGATCCCCGTGTCCTCTATGCAGAAGATTGGACCACACTCGGCAGCGATCGAGGGCTTTGCCCTGGCTGCCGCCGCAGCCGCGAGTGAGGGCGGGCCCCGGAGTTCGCAACCTGCGCATCAGGGACCGGCTACGGCGTTATTTCCCGAACGGCGCGGCGAGCAGGAAGATTATCTCTGGGGTGTGTAGAGCCGACAAGAACTGCGAACCACAGGGTTCGCTGGACGGGACAGGTCAACCCCCTGTAATCGCGGAGCACATGGAGGGTCCCGGAGCACAGCCGCATACTCGCCAGCCTGTCGTGTATCCTAAACATCGCGCCGCGACCGTGTTGCACGCTGTCGCCCTCCGATGAAAATCAAAATCACTACGCTCCCCGGCGACGGCATCGGGCCAGAGGTTACTGCAGAAGCAGTACGCGTACTGAGTGCCGTTGCCCATGGGTTCGGCCACGAACTCCTGCTCGACCAAAAAGAGATTGGCGGCGACGCGCTCTCGAAATTCAGTAATCCCCTGCCGGATTCCACTGTGCGCTCGTGCCTTGCTTCGCAGGCTGTACTGCTTGGAGCAGTCGGGTCGCCGGCTTTCGATCAGAATCCTCGCGAGCTTCGTCCCGAGGCTGGGCTACTGCGACTGCGCAAGGAACTCGGAGCGTATGCCAACCTTCGCCCGGCGGTCTTTTACCCCGCGCTGGCCGCTTGCTCCCCGCTACGGGAAGAAATCGTCCGCGGAACCGACATTTTAATCGTGCGCGAATTGCTGGGCGGCCTATACTTTGGCGAACCGCGCGCCATCGAGAGCGAACCCAGCCCGCGCCACGCCATCAACACCATGCTCTATGGCGAGCCGGAGATCGAACGCGTCGCACATGTGGCATTTACTCTCGCTCGGAGCCGCCGTCGGCGTGTGCTCTCTGTCGACAAGGCAAATGTCCTCGAGTGCTCCCGGCTTTGGCGTGAGGTGGTCACACGCATTAGCCGCGATTATCCAGATGTAGAGCTGTCGCACATGTATGTCGACTCCGCGGCGATGTCATTGGTGCTCAAGCCCTCCCAATTCGATGTAGTCCTTACGGAAAATATGTTCGGTGACATCTTGTCCGACCAGGCAGGAGGCGTGGTGGGAGCACTTGGGTTGCTGGCGTCGGCGAGTATCGGTGGTTCAGTTGGACTGTACGAGCCAGTACACGGCTCGGCGCCCGACATCGCAGGTAAAGGCATTGCCAATCCGCTAGGCGCGATCCTCTCCGTGGCCCTGATGCTGCGCCACACATTTCATATGGCACGAGAATCGAAGTGCGTGGAAGCGGCAGTATTATCGGCGTTGAATTCTGGACTGCGAACCACGGACCTCGCGCGTAGTGGCAAGAAAACAGTCTCTACTACCGACATGGGCAAGAAGATCGCCGAACTCATACGCCCTTCCGCTTCGAGTTCCACCGTGTCGCACTAGTCGCAACCTGCTACTTCAGAGCAGCGGCGCTATCGAGTCAGAGTCCCGTGTTACTTCCGTACCCTTCCCTCAGGCCGCTCCCCATCGAACAATAAACACGAAAGACCGATGGATATGATAGTTGCTGGCCAAATGTGCCAATTCGTCTTGTTCGGCGTCTTTTCGTTTCCTACATTCAGGTAAGTTGTTTCAGTTCGAGAAACGGGCCTCGCAAACAGCAGATAGCAATGTTTACGCGGCACGGCCGTATGGCCTGGAATTTTTCTGGCTATGCGAAAAGTGCGCGGCTGAGTATCGGTTGACCTGGGATCCCGTGGAAGGTATACGGGTCGTCCCCCTTACGCGCGCGCTTCTCAAGCTGTCTCACAGCTTGCCGGTGGATGGAACTCCCATGCTGGCGTAAGCGCCGGTGATCGAGTTCCAGCGGATTCGTAGAACCTCGCCAAACATACGCACGCCGTCGCGGAAAGGAGAGAGCCGCGTGCCCTCGCTGTGTGCCCAGACGACGGGCACCTCTTTCACGCTGAAGCCGAGGCGGCGCGCGAGAAATAGGATTTCCGGATCGAATCCCCAACGCTCGATTTGTTGCAGCGGGAAGATGCGTTGCGCCGCGGCGCGACGGAAAGCCTTGAAGCC
>Ga0335071_10004504_pt1 | contig 14545 bp, 9 predicted proteins | sample Lox_Sample_15_FD_206724 | JGI IMG/M metagenome (GOLD analysis project Ga0335071, IMG submission 206724) | Soil microbial communities from Loxahatchee National Wildlife Refuge, Florida, United States - Lox_Sample_1.5 | ecosystem: Environmental > Terrestrial > Soil > Wetlands | place: USA: Florida... | reverse complement strand
GTCATGATCGCTGGCTTTTCCTGAACGAACCGATACGACTGCTTACCGCGCGTGCGGAAGTCCGTCTAAACTCTAAGTACCTAGTTTCCGTGCGAATCAGACGCCATTCTCGATGGTGGTCAGCGGCCCTCTTGTGCGCGACCCTGCATCTTTTTGGCGAAAATGTTTCGCTTGCATCTCCCCAGTTTCAAACTATCCAAATCCCCCGCATCTCCAGCGCTCCCACACTGGATGAATTCCTGAACATGGCGCCGCCCGAGCGTTGGCGCGGCAAGCTCGCCAGAGTCGACCGCTTCGTGCAGCGTATCCCCAGCGACGGCGCTCCCGTTTCACAGCGCACCGAAGCCTATCTTGGATACGATGACAAGAATCTCTACGTCATCTTCATTTGCTTCGACTCGGAACCGCAAAAACTTCGCGCCCGCCTCTCCCGCCGCGAGGACATCTTTGACGACGATACCGTCGAGATCATTCTCGACACCTTCCACGATCACCGCCACGCCTATGCATTTAATGTCAACCCGCTCGGCGTGCAACAAGATGCGTTGTGGACCGAGGGGCCCGGCGAGGGCAATGAAAACTTCGATCAATCCTTCGATACGGTCTGGAAATCGGCCGGCAAACTCACCGGCAGCGGCTACGTCGTCTGGATGGCGATCCCTTTTCGCAGCCTACGCTTCTCGTCGAACGATCCCCAAACCTGGGGAGTTATGCTCAATCGCGGTATTCCCCGCAATAATGAAGACACCTTCTGGCCTGCATACTCATCTCGCATTCAAGGCCGGCTCAACCAGGAAGGCGATGCCACCGGACTCGATCACATTTCGCCGGGACGAAACCTGCAACTCATTCCGTATGGCATTCTTCGCGGCTTCAAGCAAATCGATCTGACCGATCCAAACCAGCCCGACTACTCGAAGCGCGTTGTTTTCGGACAGGCGGGGCTGGACGCCAAAGCAGTTCTGAAAGACAAGTTCGTCCTCGATGCGACCGCCAATCCGGATTTCAGCCAGATCGAATCGGACCAGCCTCAGGTTACGGTCAACCAGCGATTCGAAGTTTTTTTCCCTGAGAAACGTCCTTTCTTTGAGGAGAACGCCAACTACTTCACTACGCCGATCAACCTGGCTTTTACGCGACGCATTGTCGATCCGAAATGGGGCGTGCGCTTGACGGGAAAAGACGGGCCATGGGGAGTGGGCGCGTTGGTGGCGGAGACTGAGTCGCCAAGCGAGCAGGTTTCGCCGGACAATCCGCTGTTCGATCACCATGCGCTCTTCGGCATCGGACGCGTGACCTATGACATTGGCGCGCAGTCTTCTGTCGGCGCGCTTTACGCCGACCGGGAAGTGAACGGGTTTTACAATCGGGTCGGAAGCCTCGACGGCCGTTTCAAGCTGAACCAGAACTGGGCGGCGAACGTACAGGTTGCTTACAGTGCGACGATCAATCCATCAGACTCGTTCTACAACATGTTCAATACGACCGGCCAGAATCAGGTCGGAACCGCCGCGGAAGTTCTCCTCCAGCGCGACAGCCGCACACTTCAATACTTTTTCGATTACAGCGACCGCAGCCCGAACTTCCGCACGCTCACTGGATTCGATCCCCAACCTGACATCAATAACCTTGACACTCGCCTGCAATACAGCTTTCGGACGGAAGGGAAACACCTGATCTCGTGGGGACCTTCGCTCGAGGTTTACCAGAACATTGACCACGAAGGGAACCGCATCAACTCCGGATATTATCCGCAGATGAAGGTGGAACTTATCGGCCAGACATTTGTGAATGTGATCTTCGCGAAAGAGATGGAGCGGCTGCGCAGCCAGGATTTTTCGCAGATTCCCGTTGGCGATATTCAGAAATACGATCGCCACACGACCGTATTTCAGTTCAATACGAACTACTTTCGCAAGGTCTATTTGCAGGCCGACTATCGTTTCGGGACGCGCGTGAACTACGATGCTGCCTGTCTCGGTCCCGACAAAAATCCGGCAACCTGCGATTTATATCTTCCCTTCATGGCGCGCCGCAACAGCGCCAATGTGACGCTTACTGTGCGTCCAACGCGCGGCCTGCGCGTCGACAATACCTATATATTCTTCCGCCTCCATGAGTGTCCCGAGTGCGCGAATCCTCAACCTCAATTTCCGCGTCCCTCTGGCAGCATGAACAATCACATCATCCGCAGCAAATGGAACTACCAGTTCACGAAAGAGCTGTCATTCCGCTTCATCGGGCAATATACGGGAGTACTTGCCAATCCGAACTTTACCTATCTCCAGACCTCGAAAAACTTCAACGCCGACTTCCTCTTCACTTACCTGGTGCACGCGAACACGGCGGTGTATCTCGGGTACAACACGAACCTGGAGAATATCGGCGATGCGCTGGCCCCCGATGGCTTAGGCGGCATAAATCACGTTGCCACAAGCCGCTTGCATAACGACGGACGGAATGTGTTCGTGAAGGCGTCGTATCTCTTTCGATTCTGATTGTCTGACTTTCAGGCATATGCTAGACTCAGACAATCGGAGTATTCTATGGATTCAGCCCGAGTCGGCAAGCGTGGTGCCATCATCGTTCCCTCCAGACTGCGCAAGCGTTTTGGCATCGAGGAAGGGAGCATCGTCATCGCTGAGGAGCAGGAGGATGGCATACTGATTCGTCCTGCGGTGGTCGTTCCGGTCGAACACTACACTCCCGAGCGTAAGGCAGAGTTTCTGCTGTCGAATGCTGTCGACGAGGCGGATTACCGCAGTGCTCGTAAAGCAGTTCGCAAAATGGGACTGGATCCTGATTCCGTTCCCCATGCCAGGTCTTCCTAAATGGACCGGTTGTTCCTCGATGCCAATGTCCTGTTTTCTGCCGCGTATAAAGCGGATGCACGACTTTTCCGGCTCTGGCGCCTCACCGACGTAGTGCTCTGTAGTTCGCGTTACGCGCTCGAAGAGGCGCGTTCCAACCTGGAAGAAGAGCGGCAGCTCCGCAAGCTGAGCACACTGTCGGAGAAAACCCAATTCTTCGACGCAGAGGACCACAAGCTTCCTCGCGGAATATCCCTTCCCCGCAAAGATGTTCCGATTCTCTTAGCCGCGATTGCCGCGCGTGCTACTCATCTTCTTACCGGCGACGTTCGCCATTTTGGGCCTTATTTTGGCGGAAACGTCGCAGGTGTCAAGATTTTGCTCCCTGGCGAGTATCTGAGAACTATTCGTTACTAAATACGCCCCACGCCTAATGCTTATTTCTCATCCATCGGAATGCGTATTTCCTTTCTCTCCGCGAATTCCTTGGCTTCCTCGTAGCCCGCATCTACGTGCCGAATCACGCCCATGCCCGGATCGGTTGTCAGGACGCGCTCGATTCTCTTTGCCATCATGTCGGTTCCGTCGGCCACTGTGACCTGCCCCGCATGCAGCGAGTAGCCGATGCCAACTCCGCCGCCATTGTGGATCGATACCCAGGACGCGCCTGCGGCTGTGTTCAACAACGCATTCAGCAGCGGCCAATCGGCTACTGCGTCGGTTCCGTCTTTCATGCTTTCGGTCTCGCGGAAGGGCGACGCTACTGAGCCGCAATCGAGGTGATCGCGTCCGATCACGATTGGAGCTTTGATGGTGCCTTTCTTCACCAGATCGTTGATTGCAAGTCCAAACTTTGCTCGCTCACCGTAGCCGAGCCAGCAGATCCGCGACGGCAGGCCTTGAAATTTAATCCGCTTCCGCGCCAGTTCGATCCACCGGCGCAAGCTCTGGTTCTCGGGGAACAACTGCAGGACTAAATCGTCTGTTACCGCGATATCTGAAGGCTCGCCCGAGAGCGCCGCCCAGCGGAACGGCCCGCGACCTTCGCAGAAGAGCGGTCTTATATACGCAGGTACAAAGCCCGGAAAATCGTAGGCGTTCTTCACGCCGCGCTGGAAGGCGAACGTCCTTATATTGTTGCCGTAATCGAATGTCACCGAGCCCATTTTTTGCAGGCGCAGCATGCCCTCGACGTGCCGCGCCATCGAATCGAGCGAGCGCGCTTCGTAGGCCTTGGGATCGCGCTTTCGCAATTCGAGCGCCTCTGACAGCGCCATGCCATTCGGCACGTATCCATTTAGCGGATCGTGTGCCGACGTTTGGTCCGTCAGAATATCGGGCACGACGCCGCGGTCGGCGAGCTCGGGAATAATGTCCGCGCAATTGCCCACGAGGCCGACCGAGACATTTTCTTTTTTGCGAATGGCGTTCTTTAGAATTCGCAGGGCTTCGTCGAGGGTCGTTACCAGAAAATCACAATAACCGGTTTTCAGCCTCTTCTTTATACGTTCCGGATCGACATCGATGCCGAGAAACGCCGCGCCGTTCATTGTTGCCGCTAGCGGCTGCGCTCCGCCCATGCCGCCCATGCCCCCGCTGACGATTAGCTTGCCCGCGAGGTCTCCACTAAAATGTTTCGCGCCCGCCGCTGCGAATGTCTCGAATGTTCCCTGCACGATTCCCTGTGAACCGATATAGATCCACGAGCCGGCGGTCATCTGGCCATACATCATCAGGCCGGCTCGCTCGAGTTCGTTGAACTTCTCCCAGTTCGACCAATGCCCGACGAGGTTCGAGTTGGCAATCAGCACGCGCGGAGCATACTCGTGCGTTTTGAAGACGCCGACTGGCTTGCCCGATTGCACGAGCATTGTCTCGTCGTTGTCGAGCGACTTCAGCGTGCGCACGATGGCGTGATAGCAATCCCAATTGCGCGCGGCCTTTCCCGTCCCTCCATAAACCACCAAGTCCTGAGGCCGCTCGCCGACCTCCTCATCAAGATTGTTCATGAGCATGCGCATCGCCGCCTCCTGCTGCCAGCCCTTGCAGGAAAGCGAAGTGCCGCGAGGCGCGCGAATGTTGGGCTTGGTGGAACTCGACTTGGTAGAGCTGAGAATTTCAGTTTCGACAGGCATAAGAACATGGTAGTGCGCGGGGGGCAGAATCATCAATCGTGTCCCATTCGAACCTTCTTTTGGGTGCGGTTCGAGACTCGCGATGTGTACCTCGCAACCCTCTGCGCCAATTGCGCTCCCCCACCCCCTGTGTTAGCTTCGATTTGGAGAGAGTTCCTTTGCGACATACGGTCCCCTCCGGCATGGACCGCAAGGAAAGCGAAGCTTACCTGCGGCTCGATCCGGCGCGCCTTCCTCAGCACATCGCGATCATCATGGACGGCAACGGCAGGTGGGCTCGCCGCCGCCATATGCCCCGCGTCGCTGGCCATCGCGCCGGCGTTGCTTCGGTTCGTTCGACAGTCGAAACCGCCGCCCGCATCGGCATTCCCGCGCTCACTCTTTACGCCTTTTCGGAAGAGAACTGGAAGAAGCGTCCCAAGTCCGAAGTCGACTTTCTCATGCGTCTCCTCTGCCGCTATCTCAAGGCGGAAGTGAAAACGCTGAACAATAACAACATTCGCCTTGACTACATCGGCCGTCGGCACGAACTCCCCGCCGTCGTACAACGCGAGATGTCCGAAGCCTCAGACGCCACAGCTGCCAACACCGGCATGACCCTCACGCTCGCCCTCAACTACAGTGCGCGCAGTGAAATCGTTGACGCCTTTCGCGCCCTCGCCGAAGCCGCCTCCCGCAACGGAGGTCTCGATCACCTCGAGGTCACCGAGCAGGCGATCAGTGAAAATCTCTACACCCGCCATCTCCCCGATCCCGATCTCGTCATCCGCACCAGCGGTGAGATGCGTCTCAGCAATTTCCTTCTCTGGCAGCTCGCCTACGCCGAAATCTACGTCACCCAAACCCTGTGGCCCGACTTCCGTGGAGTTCACCTGCTGGAAGGTATTGAAGAGTTTCAAAAGCGCGAGCGCCGCTACGGCGGCCTTGGCCAGGACCCCGGCCATACTCACACGCATGCCAAACCCCGGCCGCCGGCCGAGGCCAAGTTTTCAAATAATTGAGATTTCTTGCCAATCGAGGGCGGGGGCCCGGTAGGATCTCAACCCCAGCCTCTACCTTGTATTTATGGCAACAACTTTGCACATCAAAATGTGATCTTGGGGATTGACAGCCTACCGGTCTTCTTATTAAATCACTGCGCTCTCTCTCCATGCCCGCACCCCTCGATGCGAAGCTCCCAAAGGTGGTCGTGTTTATGAATCCTTTCCGTGGCACACTGACCTTCACTGTAATCCTTGTCCTGCTGTTTGTTACCGCTCGTCCAGTTCCCGCTCAAACCGAAATCGTGCTCTACAACTTTTGTTCTCAGCCGAACTGCGCGGACGGTGCAGGCCCCGCGTCCAGCCTCACTCGCGACAGCGCCGGCAACTTCTACGGGACTACGGCGCTGGGCGGCGCGAATATGTACGGCACCGTCTACGAGCTTTCTCCAAACGGGGATGGCGGCTACGGCGAGACTGTTCTGTACAGCTTCTGCTCAGTGCAGAACTGCGCCGATGGGAACGACCCGACGTCCACTCTGATTTTCGACGGCGCCGGAAATCTCTTCGGAACGGCGTGCTCCGGAGGCGCGAACGGACAAGGAGTCGCCTCGGCATGCAGCGCCGGTTTTAACGGATATGGCGTGGTGTTCGAGTTGAGCCCTAAGCCGCTCGCTGGTTGCCCGAGCGGCAGTAACACCGGCAACGGCTGGTGCGAGACCGTCCTGTACAGTTTTAAGTCAAACCCGGACGGAGCCTTCCCGTTCGCCGGCCTTGCCTTCGACTCGCACGGTGTCCTCTATGGCACAACGTACGGCGGAGGCGGCGGAATGGGAACTGTTTACGAGTTGTCTCCAAACGGCAAGGGTGGCTGGAGTGAGGCTGTGCTCTACAGTTTTTGCGCGCAGGCAAAATGCATTGACGGGTCCCACCCCGACGGGCAGATGCAAGCCACAAACGGGAACTTCTATGCCACGACCCAAAGTGGCGGCGCTCACGCGGCCGGCGCTGTTTTCGGGCTCAGCTCTCAACCGCCCGGCGGGTGCCCAGGTGGCAGCTATACCGGCAACGGTTGGTGCGAGACCATACTTCACGACTTTGCGGGCCACCCGACAGACGGCGACTATCCCTCGGGCACTCCCGCTCTTGATAGCGCAGGAAACCTCTATGGCACCACCGTCTATGGCGGCCACGGCAGGTGCAATGACGTGATCAAGGGGTGCGGCACAGTCTGGAAGCTGACTCCTTCCGATGGAGCATATACCGAGACGATGCTTCATTCCTTTCAGTCCGGACCCGGGTTTTTTGGATGCTGCTACGCAATTCAGGCCCCCGACCTTCCCCTGCCCGGGGTCGCCCTCGATTCGTCCGGAAACCTCTTCGGCATGACAACCTACGGCGGAAGCCCCTCCTACTGCCAGGAAAAAGGGAAAAAGGCCGACGTACAAGGTTGCGGCGCGCTGTTCGAGCTCGTCAGGCGTCCAAAGGGGAACAAATACCTGGCTAATCTACTTTGGATATTCACCTTGGACGATGGCGCCCATCCTTTAAGCAGTCTGATGTCGATCGGCAAGAATCTCTATGGAACAACCTACGACGGTGGCCTGAGCGACTTTTGCCCGAACCTCAACGGTTGCGGGATTGCCTTCGAGTTCACTCCATAGTTATGCATAACTTACTTAAAGTTAACCATTTACTTGTAGCTGGTAAGGACGCGGTGCCGAACGATCAGCGAGATTATCCGATCATCTCAAACCAGAGGTGAGGAGAGAGATATGCGAGCCGTTCTGACTTTAATCGTACTTACGACGCTCATACTGGTTGCTTTTCCACCAGCACAGGCTCAGCCCCAAACCGTACTCTACAATTTCTGTTCTCAGCCAAACTGTATAGATGGTGAGAACCCAGCATCCGCCCTCACGCCTGATGGCGCAGGCAATTTGTACGGAACCACCCAACTGGGCGGCGCAAAAATGTATGGCACTGTCTATGAGCTTTCGCCAAACGGGCATGGCGGTTACAACGAAACCGTCTTATACAGTTTTTGCTCCTTGCATAACTGCACAGACGGGTCTTATCCCGACTCCTACGTTACTTTCGACGGACATGGCAATCTCTACGGCACGACTTACTATGGCGGACTCGTCGCATCTGGCCCTTATTCTGGATATGGCCTCGTATTCCAGCTGAGCCCCGAGCCGCGCGCTGGTTGCCCAAGCGGCAGCAACACGGGCAATGGCTGGTGCGAGATCATCCTTTACAACTTCATGTCAGACCCCGATGGAGCCTTTCCGTTCTCCGGGCTTATCTGGGACGCGTTGGGTAATCTCTATGGCACAACTTATGGCGGAGGCAGCGGAACGGGAACGGTTTATGAGTTGTCCCCAAACGGCAAAGGCGGCTGGAGCGAACAGATTATCTACAACAAAGGCGGTTATGCCGGCTTAACTATGGACGGCTCCGGCAACCTCTACGGCGCCGACAACGATGGTATGGGCCATGTCTTCAAACTTTCGCCAAACGGAAACGGCGAATGGAACGCGTCGATCCTTCACAACTTCACGGCCGGCAGGAAGGACGGACAGATTCCTCAGGGGACTCCTGTCCTCGACAACGCAGGCAACATCTTTGGCACAACCTTCGAGGGCGGCGCCAGAAGGGGCATGGGAACGGTCTGGAAGCTGACGGCTGCTCCCTCCGGAGAATATACGGAGGAGATTCTCACTTCCTTCATTTGGACGTCCGGCTCTAATCCTAAGGGCGGCGTGGTGCTCGACTCATCCGGGAACATTTACAGCACAACCGCTTACGGCATTCACAAATCTCCGTGTTACGACGGATGTGGCACGGTTTTCGAGCTTGTCAACACTGGTTCCGACTACCAATGGACGATGGTCTGGAGTTTCAACGGTACGGACGGAGGTGACGCGATCGATACCTTGCTTCTGGACGGTGGCAATCTTTACGGAACCACCTACCTCGGTGGCAAATCCAGCAACTGTCCGGGCGCCGAAGGTTGCGGCGTTGTCTTCGCACTTAATCCAGCGGCTCGCGTCACAACGACTGTGCTCACTTCTTCGCCGAATCCATCCCAGCTCGGAGAAGCAGTAACCTTTACGGCAGTCGTGACCCCGGTGCCGCCGGACGGAGAAACCGTGACTTTCAAGAAATCTTCCCAGGTACTGGGAACGTCGCCATTGAGCGGCGGTACAGCTGTGTTCACGACTTCGACCCTCCCCGTCGGTGCGCCACACATCAAGGCGGTGTACGGCGGCAACAAAATCTTCCAGGGGAGCACCTCGAATGGAGTGAAACAGGTGGTGCAGCGCTGAGGGAGGGAACGAGCGGGAATTGCCGTCTGTGAGGTGGGCGGTTTTTCCATCGTCAGACATAATGCCTTTCTCGAATTCGGCCGTGTCACCTCACTTTCACTTGATGTTCATCTGTTCGTAACCAGCCCGTAACGATTGGCAACTACCATCGCTCCTCATATTTCGGGCCGCAGATGTGTCTTCGCCTCAATTCTTCCCATCCCGGCAGACGACCCGATTACCGGATTAAGGATCTGACGAGGATCACCGTCTATGTCTCGAAAATCTTCTCGAAGCAAGTCTCGAAATCGAACTCCGATCAAGAGTATGTGTCCCCTCGCCGGATTGCTGGCGACAGGATTGAGTTGTGCCGGGCTGGCTGCTGCCCAGTCGAAATATTACCCCACCTACCACACGGGCGCGCAGGGGAACGGTGCATGGGTCGTCGGCGATGGACAGATCATCACTCCCGCCGGCACGCAGGTGAACCTCGGCAAGCGGGTGCGCGCCAAGGCTATTGCGCTAAATCCGAGCCTCAAGAGCCACACGGCCGCCGTGCTTACCATGGGCGCTTGGAGGGCGGTAGAGATTTTCGACATCGATACCGGCAAACTTCTGCAGCACTACCGGCCGTTCGGGAAAGATCCGGCCGGCAGTTACAACGGGATTGCCTATTCGCCCGACGGCAATTATCTGGTGTTCAGTCAGGACAGCAGCAATGTCACCATTGCAAGTGTCAGTGCGAAGGGGTTGTTGAGCGATGACGTACAGGTCGGCGTACCGCCGAACAATTCCTTCATCACCTGCTTCCCGAACAGCCCGGGCGGCTCTTACGACATCCCGTGCGGGACGTTTTATACTCCGAGCACCTCTTATCCCGGCGGCCTCGCGCTTACTCAGGATGGCAGGAGCGCGTATGCATTGTTGAATCAGAACGACACGCTCACTGAAATTGACTTGACCGCGCAGCCACCGGTGCAAGGTGCACAGATCCGCGTGGGCAACGCGCCGCACACTATCGTGATTGCGAGCAATGGCACAACCGCTTACGTGAGCAACGAGGGCGGGCGGGAAGCTACCCAGTCGGACTTCCAGATCTACTCGGCCGGCACGGAAATCGTCGCCGATCCCTTTGTTGGCGCTGCCGTCACCGGGACTGTCTCCGTGGTCGATCTGCCAACCATGACCGTAACGGCGACCATCGAGACCGGTCTGCACCCAACCGGGATGGCGTTCTACGGGCAGTATCTTCTGGTCGCGAATGCGTATAGCGATACGATTTCGGTGATTGACACAACCACGAACCAGGTGACGCAGACAATCAGTCTCGGTCTGCCCCTCGGAGTGCCCGGCTCGGGTGAGCCTGCTTACGGCGCAGCGCCGGATTCGATTGCTGTGGACGCCGCGAATAACGTCGCTTATGTCGCTCTTTACAATGCCAACGCGGTCGCCGTGGTCAGCCTCATCCCAGGCGCACCGAATCCCGTACTCGGGATGATCCCGGTAGGATACGCGCCGAGTTCAATCATGCTCGACTTGGCGCACAACCTTCTGCTTGTTGCCAATGATAAGGGCACCGGCACGCTAAATTCGGACGGATGTTTTTATGGCGTCTGCGGCTTCAACACGCACCAGGACAACGGCACGGTCAGCATCATCCCTATTCCGAGTAGCACGGCCTTGCAGACGATGACGGCGCGCGTTTCCAAGAATAACCATTGGGACCTGGTCAAGAATATCGAGTCGGCTTCCGGCGGCAGCCCGAAGGCGAAGCCGGTGGCGATCCCGAAAAAAATCGGCGATCCGTCGCTCATCAAGCACGTGTTCCTGATCATCCGTGAAAATCGCACCTACGATCAGGTGCTAGGCGACGTGCCCGCAGGCGATGGCGATGCCTCGCTGGCGGTGTTCGGCGGCAAGGACACGCCGAATGCGCACGTGCTCATCCAGCGCTTCCCGTTGTTGGATAACTTCTACAATCCGAGCCGCCAGTCGGCGGACGGGCATCAGTGGATCACCGAGGGCATGGCGCCTTATGCCGACGACATTCAGTCGCCGGACTGGGTGCGCAGCTATCCCGGCGGAAACGCCGGCGACGCCCTCGCGTATCAAACGAAAGGCTTCTTATTTTCGGAAGCGGCGGCGGTCGGCCTTTCGGTGAAGATTTACGGCGAGTACGTCGAGTACGACACGTTTTTGCAGCCGAACGGGTCGACCAGTGAGCCCAAGTGGGAAGATTTCTATGCCGACTCGCAAAAGTGGGAAGCTGGACAGGAGAGGTCTCTCTACTATCAGAACACCATCACGGCCCACTCTTCAGTGCCTGCAGTGTCTCAACATCTTGTGTCCAACTTCCCCATCTTCGATCTGCGCATCCCCGACCAGTTCCGCGTCGATCTATGGGTACAGGACTTTAATAAGGATGTGGCCATGGGCAACGTCCCTGCGCTCAGCATCTTGTGGATTATGTCGGACCACACCGGTGGCCCCCCGACCGCGGACGCCGAACAGGCGGATAACGACTTGGCGATAGGACGCATCATTGACTACATCAGCCACAGCAACGTCTGGTCATCGTCTGCGATCTTCCTGGAGGAAGATGACGCGCAAGACGGGGTTGACCACATCGAAGGTCATCGCAGCCCCGGCTATATCGTCAGCCCCTATGCTGTGCAGGGCGGTCCCACGGACCACACCTACTACACACAGGTGAACATGACTCGCACGATCGAGCAGATTCTTGGCCTTACGCCAATGAATCAATTCGACCTGGTCGCATCGCCGATGAGAACGGATTTCGTGGTGGGGAAGCCACCCCAGTCCAACTTCGAGCCCTGGACGCATGTGCCCAACCAGGTGCCACTGGACCAAGGCGTTGGAGATAAGGGTAACAACAAAGACGACAGCCCTGCGGTGCACGCCCTCCGGGCAGCCTGGCTGCAGAAAAAGGCGGAGATATTCGCTGATAAAATGACCAAGCCCGATGCAGAAGATCCTGCGACCGTGAATCACCTCAACTGGTACGAATCGACTGGGTTCACGCGGCCTTATCCCGGCGAAACGACGGTGCTGCCGCCCAGCGAATTCAACAACCCCGCACCCGACGGCGACGATGACTGAAACACCTTCCTGCTTCGACACCTCTCCCACTCATCCGGGAGAGGTGTTTGTTTTCCCCCTCAAAACACAACCCTGCGAAAACTGAATCATTGCTCCCCTTCTCTACCGTCGCATCCTTTGATTGTCGATAGCCAGATACTTAATGATCATCGGCTGCAATTGCCCTCCTCTTGGTCTGGGAAGTCGCGAACAACGATGACGCAATCAAGAACTGCCCTTCGGCATCATCCGATAGTTCGAGATGCATTCGCTGGTAGGCAAAGTTCAGCCGAACGTAATAGGTTCTGCCGGCCTCGGTCGTCAAGTGCATCGCTTCGCCGATCCGCTCCGATGTCTTCTTGAAGGTTCCCGACTGCCACTCGGTGCACAGGCGATGTTCTCCCGGCTCGACCGGAAAAAAGAAATACGACTTCCCTTTGTTTGCTCCCACCCACTTCCCGTCGACTCCCACGCGCATGGTAGGCGCGTTGATGTAATCCACAAAAAAGTACACCAGAGCTTTACCGCTTTCGTTCTGGCCGACCGGATGCTTGGCATCCGTCGTCTGCACATCGAACATCTCCTGGCTTGGACCGCATCCCGCCGCAGACCGAGCCGACGCCGCATCATCCTGCGCGAAAAGCGGCCAACCTGCTAGGAGAATTGCGGAGCATACAAACCACATACACTTACTCATCAAATACCTCCGAATGGGGTAATCGTCTTCACTCTTTGCTCTGAGAAGGATTTGTTTTGTAGAACCAAATTCTATGACCGCCCTGAAGCGTTTGTCAGTGCTGCTGAATTGCGACTGTGAAACCCTGTCTACCCTGTGGTTTAATGTTCTCTCCGCGAATACCACCCATGATTCCCACCCTCCGCCATCACTTCAACGCCAACTTCACCGACGAAAAATACGACCGCTTGCGCCGCGAAATGGCTACCCGCTGCGGCATGGAGATCCCCTTCCCTCTCTGCGAGACTCCGTGCTTCTTCCCAGGCGCTCTGGTCGATCGCATGGCTGGGGACGGTAAGGTCCTCATCCATCAATTAGTGGACAACCCCGAATATCTAAAACGCTCCGAAGCTTCAATCCCGTCAAACTTCCACGTTCCCCATGAGTCGCAGCACCCGATGTTCATCCAGGTCGACTTCGGACTCGTCCGTGACGCCGCCGGCGATCTCCACCCCAAGCTCGTCGAACTCCAGGCCTTCCCTTCCCTCTACGCCTATCAACCCGTTCTCGCCCAAGCCTATATCGATGTCTTCAAACTCGATCCCAGTCTCAAATACTTCCTGGGCAGCCTCGACCACGCGTCGTACAAACAGTTGCTCGCCGATGCCATCGTTGCCGGACACGATCCCGCGAACGTCGTGCTCATGGAGATCCATCCCGACGAGCAGAAAACGAAACCCGATTTTGTGTTAACCGACAAGTTACTAGGCATCCGTACCGTCTGCATCACCAAAATGCGCAAGCAAGGCCGCCGCCTGTTCTACGAAGAAAACGGCAAGCCGGTCCAGATCGAGCGCATCTACAACCGCGCCATCGTCGACGAAATCGAGCGCAAAGATGTCGCGCTCCCCTTCGACTTCCGCGACGATCTCGACGTCGAGTGGGCTGGCCATCCCAACTGGTATTTCCGCATCAGCAAGTTCTCAATCCCATTCCTCAGTCACCCTTCGGTGCCGCGAACAATATTCCTGGATCAAATAAGTGAGCTCCCGAACGATCTCGACAATTTCGTCCTCAAGCCGCTCTACTCCTTCGCCGGCCTGGGCGTGAAGATTGCTCCCAGTCGCGCCGACATCGATGCCATCCCATCCGACCAACGCGGCGAATACATCTTGCAGGAGCGAGTCAATTTTGTGCCGGTAGTTGAAACTCCATACGGCCCAACCAAAGTCGAACTGCGCTTGATGTATATCTGGTTGGATCAATTACGCCCTGTCCTCACGATAGTCCGCATGGGACGAGGCCTGATGATGGGCGTCGATCACAACAAGAACATGAAGTGGGTAGGCTCCTCGGCTGCCCTGATCGCATGAAGCCGCCGACTGCCCATGGCTGACCGCCGGATCTACAAGTACCCAGCAGTAAGCCGTCGGCCGTAAGCAGTCAGCTGCTTCTCATGTGCAAAGCCTTGCGCAACTACGCGCCCATAGTAGCTTTCCGCCTTGCTTTTGGACCGTGCGGCCGTCATCATTAA
>Ga0335071_10004503_pt1 | contig 14548 bp, 10 predicted proteins | sample Lox_Sample_15_FD_206724 | JGI IMG/M metagenome (GOLD analysis project Ga0335071, IMG submission 206724) | Soil microbial communities from Loxahatchee National Wildlife Refuge, Florida, United States - Lox_Sample_1.5 | ecosystem: Environmental > Terrestrial > Soil > Wetlands | place: USA... | reverse complement strand
TTGCGCGGTACGGGATAGGCCATGAGAAGATGATGCATTTTTTCAAAGATTAGCCGCTTGAGATGAGGATTATCATATCTATCGATATCTTTCCGTACATGGGGATGAACGATTAATCCCCATTCCGTCTTTTTTCGTGCAATTACACTGAGTAATTCTTTTGCATTATCATGAGTGTTTCAGGTACTCTTCAGGCATTACCAACCACAACGAAGGCCCCGGGGTTTGGGATACTTTTAGCGGGTTTTACCATTCTTTTTGCATTAATGCTCAGGAAAAAATAATTTGTATTATCCTTTGCAGCAGTCCCTTTACCATATTTCAAACGGAAATGATATAATGAGGATATTAATATTCCATTCCTATGTCCTTTGGTTTCTCTTACCTATCAATATGGTGAATACTAAGGACACCCCCACCGACAACAAAGTCTCAACGGGAACTTCCCCGGATTTTGTTGGTTGCGGACTGGATGCGGTTGTGGGCGATGCTGCTGAATTGGTAGCCTGGGTCTGTGGAATTGTCGCTCCCGTAGGTGCCTGGACCACGGCTGCCTCCGATGTGGGAATCACCGTGCCCGTCTGTGTTGTCTGTACGATCGGAGTCGGTATTACCTGTCCCGTTTTAAAGTAATAGACGCTCCCGTCATCAATCGCTGCGAGGGATGAACCATCCGAGGAGAGAGCAACATCAATGACCCAATCATTCGTCTGGTAAGTCCCCAGGACATCTCCCGCTTTACTGAAGAGATAGACTCTCTTATCGGCCCCGGTGTTACTTCCCGCGGCGATAAAGGAACCATCGCCTGATATTGCGACCGTGCTTACCGGGTCCCCTAACTCATGGCTCCACATGAGCTTTCCATTTCGGTCCAGCAGGTAGACCTTTTTATCCTTGCCTCCTGCCACAATGTAGGCATCATTGGCGGAGATGGCAATCTTTGCGAGAGTTCCGCCGGTTTGGTAGTTCCAGAGGAGATTTCCGTTGGGGTTGAGGAAGCTGACTCTATGACCTGTTGCCCCAGCAATAAACGATCCATCGTGTGAATACGAGACCTGAATCACTTCTGTCGTCGGAAGGCTCCACATTTCAAATCCGCTTCGATCCAGACCCTTTAAACCGGAGGGTGAACCGATGACAACCTGCGACCCATCCGGTGAAACGGCTAGATCCGTTGGCCCTTGCGTTGAATTTCGCCATAGCACATTCCCTCCACTATCATAAAGGGATGTGGTGCCTCCAAACGCAGCGATAAATCGGCTATCTCCCGTCATTGAAATCTCAGTCACATGTCGATACGAAGAGTCTGTCCAGATGGTCTTCCCTGTCCGGTCAAGTAATAAAATTCCCAGGGTTGTCCCTGCAGCAATATGAGTCCCATCGTCAGAGATTAATACCCTGTTCGTTAGGGCTGACTGTCCACCCCACACGACATTCCCCTTGTCGTCGAGGAAACGGATCACATTTTGAGCCCCGACAATAAAGGTCCCGTCTGATGAGATCGCGACACTATATATCGCATTAGGATCCGACCTGCCTCCGCCAGCACTAATCCAGAGCGGTTTCATCGCTTGTACTGATACAATGAGGGTACAAAGGAGTAAGACTCCAGTTAAAATCTTGATTAAATCCATTCTTCTCACCTTCCTCCCGGCTTGCTCTTCTGATTCGCCACACCTTTTAGAATGATGAGGTTCTCGTAACCCTGTGAGAATAAATATTTTGATTTATCCGAGATTTCCGTGAGAAGGCCGAGGTTTGAAGAACGATGAACCACAGGTCAGGTTCCGGGTCGCGGTCCATGATGAAGGAAACGTATCCTGGTATTTCAGGGTTGGATTGTTGGAGGGAGGCGCGCGGGCCTTCCGCCCTTAACGATCATTAGTATGAACAGGGCTATTAACGCTGAAAATCAGGACTGGAATGCCACATGGAAAGATTGCGAAGAGTGCCTTATCGTCGGAGCTTCGTCGGATAGTGAATGGCTTCTCGTCGACAATAAAAAAAGGATCTAAATCAAACTATCCACTCATGTTCGCTCAAGATTCCAGTGGTCAGTCCACTGGAAGATAGTCTCGTAATGGCCCCTATTCAGCATTTTAACCCTCCTGGCGTCCCGGCTGGGGCTTAAATACAAAGTTGCCCTCCACAACGTTTAACATCCACCATAGCAGAATCCAACAAAAACGGGTGTTACTGCATGCCATCAAACCTCATGGAGTATTTCAACAAATCACCGAGGGTCGGAACGCTCAGCACCGCAGACAAGGCGGGTAAGGTAGATGCAGGCATCTTCGGCTCGCCCCGTATGATCGACGAGAGGACCGTGGTTATGGGGCTTGGGAAGAACCGCTCGCTCGCCAATCTCCAGCAGAATCCCTTCGCCGTGTACCTGATCATGGAGCCGGGAGCAACCCTCATGGACTGGAAGGGTATCCGGGTCTACCTGAAGGCACAGAACATCGCGACTTCCGGGCCGGTGCTTGATACCTTCAAGGCCCAGATGGCGAAGGTTACCGGGGTGGAGGCGACGAAGATGATCCATGCCGCGGTGACCTTCGCAGTCACTGAAGTCCGGCCACTCGTCGACATGGGCCAGGGTTGGGAAAGGTCGGTTTAAAACTCCTCATCCTCTTTCCTCCGGGACGGAATGCCTTCCTCACCTCAGGATCTGCCAGATGGCGAAGCAGAACTCAAGGGCAATGAGGATGATGATCACCCACTCGAGAAAGTGTGAATGCTGGATACGGACCTCGTCCGAGAGCATCGAGTAGTTTTCGCGGATCACGTCCATCTTCCGGCTGACGCTCTCGCTCCACTGTCCGCTCCGGAGCACCTTCAGCGCTGTCGCGTAGACCCGGGCATAATAGACATCCTCCGTGACCTTGATCAGGTTGTTGACCTTCTCGATGATCTCGGAGATCCCCGCATAGGTCTCCATCTGTTTTGCCATGATGGCGTGGTACTTGCGCATCCGGAAGAACTGTGACAGGTGCTCGGCCTCCTCGATGTCGTCGTACATCTTCTCCATCTGGCGGGTCAGCTCCCGGTCGTAATACCGGAGCTCGAGGGCCTGGACGTTGGCAAACTCGATAAGGTCGATGAGGTCTGTCGAGGTTTCCGGGCTGCAGAGGAGGGCCGAGTCCCAGGCGAGCACCGCGAGGTCGTCCGGGGTGTAACTGAGGGAATTCCGGAGGATCTCCTCCCTCATCTGGGGCGAAATGGCCTTCCGTTCCCCCACGAGGAGCGCGACCGGGTCGATGGAATCGTCCCGGGTATCGGTCACGTAGACCGTGTAGTCCTCGAAGAAATCCGGATCGATGGCGAAGTCCCTGATGTGCGGCCCGATGATTCCCCCGAGGGTGCTGAGATACTGGACATAGAAGTCTCCGAGCCCTTCCTGCTCCGGGAACAGGATCGCCATCTCCTCGAGCCGGGAAAAACCGGCGTCGGGGTCCTCATGGTTGAAACAGAAACTGATAACCCCGATATCATAGACCCTCGCGACCACCGCGAACTCAAAGGAACTGCCCCCGCGTTCCACGTGGATCGGGTGCATCCGGATGGTGAGGGGCGGGTCCTCGATCATGATGGATTTCTGCTTCACCCGGAGAAAACTCGTCCTCGCGGTGAAGTAATCCCGGGCCAGCTCCCGCTCCAGCCAGGCGAGGTCTATCTCCCGCCCGATGTCAAAGATCCGGTAAAAACGGGTCGAGATCAAGGCCTTCCACCCACCGGGCCTGTTCCCGGGCTGCTGTACCAATGAACCAGAAGGGGGGGGAGATAACCCTTGTGGTATCCCCCGTGCACAGGGATTCCCGGAATCATTGGGGAGAAAGTACGGGGGATGTCCGGCCGGGCCCCGCCCGCGATCAGAAACACGCCGCCGGGTAAACCGGGACCGGTCAGCCGGCAGGCGTACGCTGGAGGGCCACGCGGCCCTGGGAGGTGAGCCTCAGCCGGATCTCGAGGGGGGACTTCCCCCAGTCGAGGTACCGCAGGGCGAGGAGCTGCCGGACCCGGGAGCGGACAACGCTCTCGCTGTGGCCGGGGAGCAGCTTCTCAACAACGTGGGTTATGGAACAGCTCGGGCAGGCCGCGACTTCCTGCAGGATCATGATATGGGCATTATCAGGCACAAAGGCCTCGGTATTGGGTTTGTTTTCGCTCAAGGGACGTCCCGGTACCAGTGAACACAGGGTCCGGGGAGAAATCAATCTGGCCGGATTCCCCATGGGCCCTTCCATCGTTCGTCATGGATGCGGGAGGTGCCGGCCGGAATCTCTTCGTCTCTGTGAACAAGTCACCGGGTAGTATTGGTCGTCCCGGGGGAAGTAGTCATCCCCTGTGCGAGAGACGGAATATCGTGCCCTTGGAGGGGGGAAATTTTACCCGGGGTGAGGTTTGATCCGCGTGCTGTACCACCGGATCACCGCCTGGCGTGCAGCCTCGCACCCGCCATCCTGGTAGATGGCGCCGATGATCGCCTCGAGCGTCTCGGCGAGGACATAGGGTTCCTGCTCTGCCCCCTGTTTCTTCTCCCCGGCCCCGAGCAGGATGGAGGGTCCTATCCCTATCTGCAGGGCGATACCGGCGAGGGCGTCATGCCGTTCCAGGTTCTTCTTCGCCTGGGTGATCGCGTCCGGCGTCGGGTAATGGGCCCTGACCAGGAGGTCTACGAAGGCGGCCTTGAGCACCGCGTCCCCCAGCGTGCTCAGGATCTCCTGGTCTTCGTATTGCCTGCCCTTCTCCCGCTCCTCGCTCGCAAAAGCCTTCCTTGTCAGCGCCCGGGTGAGGAGAGCCGGATTCCTGAAATGGTAGCCGAGGTTCTCTTCAAAGGCCTGCATAGATTCACATCATGGCCCTTTTTTCTCCGGGTCCGTATTAAGGCTTGGTTTGAGAGCGGAGGACGAAGGTGATGGTGCCCCCCGGAGTACATCGGCCTCGCTTTACCCCTCTCCTGATGTGGCAGCGGCAACAGCCCGGCGGGTGAATTTCTCCTTACCGCGACAGAGGGGCGTCCGGGAACAACGCCTTGCGTACATCACCATACTTTGGGCCATCGGTCAGCCCCGGAATGGATTGAAACCATCACGGTACCGGCGGATTCTTCCATATTTTTTCTTTCATTGATAGGGTTAAATACCCCTTTTGAAAAAGGGGGAATGTATGCCCGATCTCAAGGGGTCCATCTGGAAATACCTGGTCATCGCATTCGCCGCGTGCATGGTCGTCCTGCCATGCGTGGCCTGCGCCAGCCCGGATACCTCCCTGAATACGACACAGGTGGAAGGAAACCCGATTCAACTGTCGTACACCATCGATGCCTATCCCATCCAGACATCGACAATCGAGCTCGAAACGGATCTCGTGCATTACGGGAACGTGACCCTCTGGTCCATCGAGAACGCCGGGCAATTCAATATTTCGAACCCGGACCAGGCCCTCAACGAACAGAAGGTGTTCCTCACGCTGCCGGAGGGTTACACCTCTCCCGTCCAGGTCACGGTCTCGGGTAAAGTCCCCACCATCACGAAGGTGGAGCAATGCGACGGGGTCGTGCTGTCGAAACAGCCGTCCAAGACAACCGGGTACATTTTCTACCGGTTCACCACCCTCGACCGGAACGGGGACGTGGTCGGGACGGCGACGACACAGACCTTTGATATCGACATCCCGGCGGAAGATACCCTCCGCAGCCGGATTCGGGCGGTAAGCGATGACCAGCTGAGGCCGATAATCCAGGCCGTCCATGACGAGGGACTTTCAAAGGAGGCCGATAACCTCCTCACCTACGCGGAACAGAGGCCGGCGCAGGTCCCCCTCCTCTACATCGCTGCCCTTTCCATCCTCCTTGTCATCGTCGTGGGGCTGGGAGGGTACGTGGTGGGATTCCGGAAGGGGAAAGGGAGGAGTGGAGAGGATGAAACAGACACAGACAGGGAGGACTGAACGATGGTAAACGAGTCAAAACCATTCCAGATGCCAAATGACCTGACCATAGTGGCCATCGGGGGGTGCGGGAAGGGCCTCGTCAACCATCTCTGCGACCATGAATGGTTCCTGAAGCATTTCCTGAACGAGAACAAGACCCTGAGCATCTACATCATGGATACCGATACCAACCAGAGGCCCCAGGACATCCAGATCGAGAAGGACATCAGGAACCGGATCTTCAAGCTTCAGCAGGCCCAGGAGGGGTTCGGGGGGAAGGTCGAGTACGGGTACTACTACCTGCCCGATCTCGCCCAGGTCGAACAGCCGACCGCGCTCACCGCAACCGACGTCATCGCGCAGATCAAGAGCCGGCGGGTCAGGCCCGAGGTCAAGTTCTGGTGGATGCACGACCCGCCGGCCTGGACCTATGACAACCTGAGGAAAATCGACCCGAACATCGTGAATGACTTCGGCGGGGGAGTGCACCGGCGGCGGGCGATCTCGAAGGCGGTGTTTTTCAAGGCCATCACCCAGAGCACGAGCAAGTTCCCCTCCTTCCAGGGATCCGGCGACACGGCCATCGTCGTCGGCCTCGGGGGAGGGACCGGCGCCGGGATGTTCATCGACCTCGCCCGGTACATCCACGACCGGAAAGGGACTCACAGCAAGATCTGGCTCTTCGCCATCCTGCCGTCCATCGACGAGACCGTGAACGAGCAGCTGAACGCGGCCATCGCCCTCTTCGAACTGGAATACCTGAACCTCACCGAGGACAAGCTGTTCAACTTCATCGTCCTCTCGCCCCTGGGGCCGACGGGATACAAGCCGGGCCTCGACCACAAGAAGGAGGTCATCGACTTCGACAATGCCTTCCCGTACCTCCTCATCAACGCCTTCTACCTCCCCCACTCGGATATCGCCGACATCATCGACGCGAAGAAGGACTACACGGGGTTCATCGTCGGGGACGCCCACGTCATCGAGTACCCCATCGAGGAACTGAAGAAGCTGAAGACGCAGTTCGAGTCAATCGTAAAGGAACTGGAGGACATCCGGGTCAGCCGTTCGAAGACCCTGGGCGTCGTCGACGACCTGCTCAACAGGATCGTCATCCAGTTCCCCGAGCAGATCCGGAAGCCCGACGAGGTTGCGGTCACGACGACCGATATCCTCGTCGTGAAGAAGGAGATCGAGCGGCTCAGGAAGCTGTGGGACAACGAGATGGCATCCCTCCTCCGGTACAAGACCCCCGAGGAAATCAATTCCTTCATCAAGAACAACATGCCTCCCGACCTGAAGGTCCTCGAGAAGATCGATGTCTACGACAAGCTCGTCGAGTACGTCCAGAAGATCTCGAACTTCATGAAGATCGAGAACAAGCATCTCGAGCACGAGGCAGACCGGACCCTGTACGCGAAGATCCGCGACTCGCTCAACCTCGCCGAGACCTTTGCAAAGGACCAGAAGAGGATCCTCGGCATCGAGGAGGAGGTGGCCCGGAATGCCCTCCTGAGGGTCGCGAGGGCGGATTCCGACATCGCCCAGGCCACCGCGGAGATCAACGAGCGGAAGGCCACCCTCAGGGGAGAACTCCTCGATACCCGGAAGAGGCTGAAGGCCAAGTCCGATGAATTCGAGGAGATCAGGGAGGAGGGGCGGAAGATCGAGGCGCAGGTGGCGCTTGTTGCAAACGAGGAGGCCCCTCTCATCGCCTTCTACACCGAGAACCGGAACCGGTTCCAGGCAGCCCAGAGGAACGAGGCCCTGTACATCGAGAAGTTCACCGCGATGGGCAACACGGTGGCACGGGAGTACGGGAAGTTCAACGATGCCCAGCCACCGGGCTACAACCGGAAGAAATGGCTCGAGATGGCCAGGGTCACGGAAATCGAGGCGATCATCGACAAGCTGCCCGAGGGTACCATCACCACGGAGTACCGGGAGATCCTGAGGAAGCTTCCCGGCGCCTATGCCGAGTACTTCTACTATGCCTTCCGTACCGAGGTCGAGAAGAAACCCATATCGGTGTTCAGGAAAGCCACCCGGGGCCTGACGCGCACCATCGACGGCCTCACCGGGGAGGAAAATACCCTCCAGCAGTACGAGAGGAAGAAGACGACAAGCGCGGAGTACCTCGAGAGGATCGCCCGGCAGTCCCAGGGGTCCATCATTCTACGGAGCGAGATGCTCATGGAGTTCCAGCCCGGGTTCATGTCGGGCGGTGCCCGCGGGAAGACCGCGGAGAGCCAGAACCGGATCCAGGCCGACCTCGCGCGGAAACTCGAGTTATCCGACGAGGAAGTGAAACTCCTTGCCCCGGCGTTCGAGAAGGGCGACGAAGACGGTATCAGGAACGAGTTCAGGAAGGTGCTCGGTGATATCCTCCTCCGGAAGAACACCATTCCGGAAAAGACCGCGAGGAAGGAACAGGAGAGGAACGACCTCGCGAAGGACGAGAGTAACCTTGACCACCGGCTCTCGTTCTACGCAGAGGTCGAACGCGTCATCGCGGATACCGTTCCCTTCAGGCATGACTACAACCTGCACCTCGGGTTCTTCGAGCAGGGCCTGAAAAAGGTGGACGAGCAGAAGAAAACCGGGATCGAGACGATCCGCGGGGTGTTCCGGTCCCGCCTCGGCGAGATCAACCCCCGGGTCCTCCCCCTCATCGAGGGAGGGGCCGACATGGGAGCCCTCGACGGCAGCGACGAGGGGCTCGCAGAGGTGGCCCGGCTCGTGAACCTCGTCCATTCGAAATCGAAGGACATCGTGAAGGCCGACATGCTCGGCCTCAACAAGTTCGTGATCGAGTACGGGAACAACAACTGGTGCCTCGACAAGGCCGCCCTCGTCATTTCCTCGACGTCCCGCGCCGTGTCCTCGAGCATCGTGAACGAGTCGGACAACATCCGGCGGCCGCTCTCGATCAACACCCTCTCCCTCCGGAACCTGAACGACCTCGCGGTGGTCTCCCACAACTACTCGAGGCCGTGGGACGTGGCCATCACCTTCTTCGGGAGCGCGACCTTCCTCGAGAATGTCTCCCCCCTCATCGCGGGGCAGGGGTACTGGGAGAAGTACGACCGGAACCGGAACAACCTGCTGCACCACGTCCTCCTGCTGCATGAGGGGAAGTACATCAGCAGGGAGACCCTCCTCCGGGAGGTCGACGCGGCCGAGAAGGCGAACATGGAACGGTTCGGGAAGGAGGAGGAGCGCCGGAAGGCCATCCAGGAGGTCCTGAAACTCTACACCGTGAAGGACGTGAATGAGGCAGTGAAGAGATGATCATTCACAACCGGAAACGGCGGGACGTCCTCATCGGGTCCGTCGTGCTGGGGATCAGCACCGTCGTCCTTTTCATCTACCTCCGGGCCGTGTACCAGATCTCCTCGATCCCCCCTCTCCTGTACCTCGTCCTCTACAGCCTGTCCGGCTTCTTCATCGTCATCGCCGCCGGGATGCTCGTATCGCCGGACTCCCGGATCAGCGGCATCCTGTTTTTCATCATATTTTCGAGCCTCACGGTCATCTTCGGGATATCCAAGTTTTCCGAGGGGAACACGATGAGTATCTACGGGCTCTGGAGCGGCTTCATCGCCGCGCTCCTCCTCATGGTCTATGTCATCCGGTGGAACCGTTTCGACGTCCTTGCCATGAGCGCGAAGGCTCTCCTCTCGGTGTTCTTCATCCTCATCCTGAGCTTCTTCGTCTCCAGCTTCATGATCAGGATAGGTGAAATCCAGGCCGGGTCCCCCGGGTACCTGGACCTGTTGATCCAGAATGTTTTCTTCTACGGTATCGGTCTCATCATCATCGTCCTCTTCTTCATCCTGCTCCTCTACTCGGTGGTCGGGGTGAAGGCATCCGATATCTTCATCTTCGGGCCGAGGAACTCGGGAAAGACCTACTTCCTCCTCGGCTTCTACGAGTACATCACCCAGCTGAACATCGGCGGGGAAGGGGAGGAGAGCATCGTGTTCTCCGAGAACGAGGTGGACGAGGAGAACCTCAAGCTGGACAACATGTACTCGAAGGCCCACTTCGGGGAGATCATCAGCCGGACGCCGAACTACGTGATGGGGATCTACGAGCTCCTCGGGTGGAAGACGTTCGCGGGGTACCGGATCACCCCCATCCGGTGGAAGATGGTGGATTACTCGGGAGAGCACTACGACATCCTCACCGGGCAGAACTTCAAGCAGGCCATGATCTTCCTCAGTAAGACCTTCAACATCTCCCTGCACGACGTGAACAAGAGAATTGCGAGCAAGAGGTTCTACCGGGAGATCAAGAAGAACCACCGGGACAAGCTGGGGGACGTGGAATTCCGGCGGAGCCTCGTGGTCTCGGCCCTGTACTCCCACCTCCTCCACGCGGGGAAGGTGATCTTCCTCGTCGACGGTGACAAGCTCCTCGACCCGAGCGGGAAACAGAAGCTCGCGAAGGAGTTCGGGCAGTACTACCGGATCCTGCGGGACATCGAGGGATGGAAACTCACGAGCTTCTTCGGCGCGAACAAGAAGTACGCGGTTGTGGTAACGAAGTCGGACCGCATCGTGAACCAGAACCTCGGGCCGGCGGCGGAACCGAACGAGCTCGTCCACATGCTGAGGAAGTACGAGATCAAGATATTCCCCGACATACCGGAAAATTCCGAGACCGCGGGAAAGGTGGAGGAATACTTCCACTCGCTCCTCAACGACATCGCGACGTACCGTGCACTCGAGAACCACTTAAGCGACATCAACCTGAGCTTCCTCGCCGTGAGCAGCGACCGGAATGCCCTCACCCTCGGCACCGAGGCCGCCACCCCGCTCAAGTTACAGCCATGGAGGTTCGGCCAGATCTTCCAGTTCGGGGCATGATGGGGGGAGGGACGTGTCACTGGGGTACGGGGTTTTCACCACCGACGGCGAATACGAAACCGGTAATCTCGAGGTCATCGAAAAGGACCTCCCGGAGCTCATCAGGAAACTCGCCGACAGCGACGTCGCCCTCTACCTGAACATCTCCGCAACCCAGGTAACCGTCGGGTCCGTGGTGAACCTCAGGGTCAGGGGCGGGAGGAACGATTCCCGCGTCTTTACCCTGCAATACCGCGACGGGAAGACCGTCCAGGGCCTTGACCTGCCCGATATCCTCAAGCGGTTTTTCCCGTCTGCCCTCGGGTATCTCGAGGGGCTGGACTACCAGATCCTCGGTGCCTGGGGAGGGGAAGGGGTGAGGGAGAAGATGAACGCCCTGGGGGATTCCCCGCTCCCCGCCGTCGGTGACCTTTCCCGGGTCGTCGCCGGGAAAATCCTCGCGGGCCGGCAGGCCTGCGTCGAGTCAAGGGATCTCTTCCGGGCCGTCTGCCTTGTTTCGGAGGTTGCCTCCATCCTGGGGCCGTTCGGGTCCCTCGGGTACACCCTGGTCATCTCCCGGCTGAGCTTCGTCGACGCCGACCTCCTCGTCGGGCCCAACAGGCCCCTCAACACGGCATTCGATGCAAACCTCGACAGCGGGCAGCTCCTTGCCGCGGCCGGTCCCGGGGAGACCTGGACCCGGCTCGTCAAAAAATCGGGAAGCGATGTTGTCCTTGGAAAGCTGGCCCGGGGAGGGTTCTCATCGAAACAGGATCTTGCCGAGTTCCTCACCCGGGAATCCTGGAAGGGGCTCCCGGGGCTGGAGAAGCCCGGGGCAGGGAGGGTTCCCTCCCCGCCGGGTCCCCCGGTTCCTCTCTCTGCACGGGAGGCCATCCATTCCGTCCTCGTGACCGGGAGCACGGGACCGTGGGACCGGTATGTCTCGGGCCCGGGGTTTAACCTCGGGGACCTGAAAGCGGCCATCAATGCAGAACGTTCCGGGGACCTGGAACAGTTTTTCCGGCTCGTCCAGCCATCCCTGCCATCCCTGAAGGATCCCCTGAGAACCGCGGTCGTCGGCATTTTCATGGAGCGGATCAGCAGCCTCCGCAGCGAGGCCGACCGGATGTCCGGGTCCCTCGGAGAGATGAAACCGGAGACCGGGCCGGGATCGATGAAAGGGAAATTCCTGCAGGACGAGAGATCGGTGGAGCGGGAGCTCTCGCGCGGGAAATACATCTCGCTCGGGATCCTGGTCCTCATTGTTGCCGTCATCGTCGGGGGAATTACTTTTTCCCTCGGCTGGTGGCCGCCCCGCGCCCTGCCCTCCGACACCCTCTCGGTCAATGGGGAGACCCTCGCGGTCGTGAACCTCACGAACGGGACCGATGTCTACCAGGGGATGTCTGTCATTTCCCCCGATCTGTTTACCGGCGGACATTCGACCGTCTTCGACAACCAGACCTACTACCTCAACGAGTCCAGGATCATCGATATCGAACCGGCAGACAGCCGCATCCAGGGTTCACTGAGGATCTTCACCCCGGAGCTTGCCGACAGGAAGGGCCTGATAGGCCACTTTAACCAGTCGTCGAAGGACTGGGAGGGGTTTATCGAGGTAATCAACCAGCCGGATTTCACCATACCCATATTTTCCGGGGGCATATATGGGGTATTCTCCTGATGCTCCCCGATACCCGGGGCTGATCCGGATAGAGAGAGACGCGGGATGAGCAGGTCACATGAAGCCGAAATTCCTCCGCCTGGAACTCACCGGGATGATCCTTCTCCTTCTCCTGGTCCTTGCTCCCGGTATAGAGCACTCGCTCGCCCAGGGTGATACCGTCACCCCGGGTGAGACCGGGTCTCTCATCATCTCGTCGCACCCGCTCGGGGCCGATATTTTTCTCGACGGGAAGAGCATCGGGAAGGCCACCCGGAACATCATTCTCGAGAACGTTGTCATCGGGATCCACGACGTGGAATGGGGGCTCCCCCATTACGAGAACTGCACGCAGCTGATCGATGTCGAGAGCGGCGAAATCGCGACCGCGTACTGTGACCTGAGAGCGAAACTGGGAAACATCGTGGTGATCTCCGATCCTCCGGGCGCATCGATCGTCCTCGATAATGCGCTGAGGGGAAGGACGAATACCACGATAACCGGCGTTCTCGAAGGACCCCACACGGTGACCGTGAAATACCCCGGTTATTACGACTGCGTCCTCCCGGTATACGTCGGGGACATGGCGACGGAAACTCTCCAGTGCACCCTCGAGGAGATACCCACGACCGGGACGATTGCCGCGAACTCGACCCCCCGGGGTGCGGACGTGTACCTCGACACGGTGAACGTCGGAAAATCGAATGTCACGATCCGCAAGATCGAGCCCGGGACGCACACGGTCTCCCTGGTGAAGTACGGGTTTGACGACTGGTCAGTCATCCTCGACGTGGTCGCGGCAAAGACCTACGACACGAACGCGATGCTCGTGCCGACGAACGCGACGCTCTCGCTCCTCTCCAGCCCTTCGGGAGCGGAGATCTTTTTCCGGGGCCTTCCCATAGGCAGGACACCTTTTCAGGGTAAATTTTACCAGGGGACGTACGTGTTCCTGTTCCAGGGCCCCCCGGGGTACCGGAACCTCACGAAAGAGATCACCATCCCCTACGAAGGGGCAAACGTATCGGTCCAGTTCGAATGCGGTGCTCCCGATGCAATCGACCTGGCCGCGAAGGACATCAGCGATAATGCCCCGTTCAACCCGGCAACCGCGCGGGTGCTCCTGCAGGACGCAAAAACACTCCTCGCGTCAGGGAAATGCATGGACGCGTATTACGCGGCGGTGAATGCCTCTGACTGGGCAAACGATGTCGATCATGACGGGGTCCCGAATTACCTCGATATATGGCAGAGTATCCCGAATATTGTCGTGTATTTTTCTCCCCTTGTCATCGTGCTCATCATGCTTGCGGGTATCGGCTTCCACCGGCAGGTCCATCAACTGGCCCCGAAGGTTACCATCGAGGAGCTGCCTTCCGCCGGCGGCGAGGAAAAGATGATCCGGGTATCGGCACAGCTCAGGAAGCCACCGCAGTTTTTCTATTGTGCTGTTTTACTCGATGGAAAGGTGATTGACCAGCTGGATGAGCCCGGGGTGAAGGATGTCACCCTCGGCAGGCTGGAACCCGGCACGTATCTCCTCCAGGTCGACCTCGATGCCTACAGAAGCCGGCTCTGGCGAAACCATATCGAAAAATCGCATGAAATCACGGTTCCCCCGCAGGAGGGGGAGATACCACCGGGAGTCCCATCCGGGTAAACCAACTCCCTGGCGCGGTTTACCTTGCCAATCCATCGATCCCCATACCATCAGCCATCCGCCCTGAACGCTTCGTGTCACGTGACCGGAGAGGAGTTTATGGCCTCGTCGAAGATGAATATCCCCCCTTCTCTGGCTGTGAATCCATTGAACCAGCGAGTTCGACCAATGAACCCGCCCCTTCCATCCACCAACCGTGGCCATTCTGGGAATATATGTGCAAACCGGCCCGATGGGTGATCAAGGGTAACAACCCGAAGAATGCAAAGGAGAGGAAAACCATGTCAAGAAATATCATCGCAACGGCAATCCTCGGCCTCGTCATCGTCGCAGCCCTGGCGCTCCCGGCATCGGCAGCCCAGGCGGACGGGAACGCAGCCGGGAAGGCAGCGGTCGATCCACAGCTCAAGGCTGACCTCTGGGCCAACCATCACCAGTACC
>Ga0335071_10004501_pt1 | contig 14549 bp, 13 predicted proteins | sample Lox_Sample_15_FD_206724 | JGI IMG/M metagenome (GOLD analysis project Ga0335071, IMG submission 206724) | Soil microbial communities from Loxahatchee National Wildlife Refuge, Florida, United States - Lox_Sample_1.5 | ecosystem: Environmental > Terrestrial > Soil > Wetlands | place: USA... | reverse complement strand
TGCCAAGAAGATCGAGACCCGCTTGCAACAGTGTCGATGACGTGTCCGCCGCATAGGCTTCGAGCGCCGCCATATCGGCCGGCGGCTCGTCGCCGAGATCGAACTCGCGTGCCGTGAGCAGGCGCTCGAAGAGCTCGGCGCGCACCGGCCGCCCCTCCATCGCGCGGGCCAGAGCCTGCGCCACCGGATGCGCGCGCACAGTCCCGGCCGTCATCTCCGCCAACGCATCACGCCACCATTGCAGACGCATCTGCCCGATGACCGGCTCGCTCACCACTTCGCGCACGCGCGCGACTTCCAGGTTGAACGCATAGAGCGCGAACAGGCGGGCCTGGTCGGCGGACGGCGCGAACAGGGCGCACAGATACCGGTCGTGGTCCAGCCGGCGCACCTGATCGGCACTATAGGTCAACGGATCGTGAGCCATGCGGTTCTTGGAGCGGCCGAAGGCGCCATGCGATAAGAAAGCCTGTATAGCGCGAATCCCGCTGCAATGGCCTCGCTTCCCCTTCAGGCATCCGCTCCTCCCGACGAAACGCCCTACGTTGGACGCACGATCGCGACCGAGAACTTCCCGGTCGCCTCGCGGCTGATTTCTTCGCGGTTCAGGCCGGTCATCATCGCCTATTACCGGATGGCGCGGCTGGCCGACGACATCGCCGACCATCCCGGGCTCGCAGGGCCGGAGAAAGTGCGCCGGCTCGACGCGATCGACGCGGTGCTGGCCGGGCGGGCCGAGCCGCAGCCGCATGAGGCTCCCGAGCAGGCGGCGCGCGATGTCCGCGAGGCGTTTGCCGCCCGCGGCCTGGCGATCGAGCACGCACGGCATCTCCTGCAGGCGTTTCGCTCGGACGCCCTCAACCGGCCCTGCCGGACCTGGAGCGACCTGCTCGCCTATTGCCGCTATTCGGCGGCACCGGTCGGCCGGTTCGTGCTCGACCTGCATGGCGAGCCGCGCGACGCCTGGATCGCGGCGGATGCGCTGTGCTCGGCGCTCCAGATCCTGAATCATCTGCAGGACTGCGCGGCCGACTGGCGCACCTTGCGCCGGCTCTACGTCCCGCAGGATTGGTTGAGCGAGGCTGGCCTCGAGCCGGATGCGATGCTGGGGACACATGCGGCACCGGCGCTGCGCCGCGTGCTCGACCGCGTGCTCGACGGCGTCGACCGGCTCCATCAGGCAGCGGCGCCCCTGCCCCGGCTGATCGCCGACCGCGGCTTGAGGATGCAGGCGATCGCGGTGCTCGCCTTGTCGCGCCACCTCGCCCGCCGGCTGCGCCGCCGCGATCCGCTGGCCGCGCGAGTTGGGGTGTCCGGGTTCGAAAAGACGATGGCCCTCGCCTACGGTGCCGCGACAGGCTGGTGGCGATGACCCACGTGCACATCGTCGGTGCCGGGCTCGCGGGCCTGTCCACGGCCTTGCGCCTGGCCGAGCGCGGCATCGCCGTCGAGCTCTACGAAGCAGCGCCGCAAGCCGGCGGCCGCTGCCGTTCGTTCTACGACGAGCGCGTCGATCGCGTGATCGACAACGGCAATCATCTGATGCTGGGCGCCAATCGCGCGGCGTTTTCCTACATGAAGGCGATCGGCGGCGACGCAGCGGTCACCGAGGTGGCGCCGGCGGCATTCCCGTTCTTCGACCTTGCGAACGGCGAGACCTGGACCATCCGCCCGAACGCCGGGCGCATTCCGTGGTGGATGTTCGTCGAGAGCCGGCGCGTGCCGCGCACGCGCGCCCGGGATTACCTGTCGGCTTTGCGGCTCCTGCACCCCAAGCCTGGCGATACCGTCGCCGACCGCCTGGACCCGCGCGCGCGCCTGACCGCAGCGTTCTGGGAGCCGCTGGTCGTCTCGGTGATGAACGCCCCGCTCGAGGAGGCGGCGGCCCTGCCGCTCGCCGCCGTCCTGCACGAGACCTTCGGCCGCGGCGAGATCGCCTGCCGGCCGTGGATTGCGCTGGGCGGCCTTTCCTCGGCACTGGTCGAGCCGGCGCTCGCGCGCCTGTCACAGCTCGGCGTCGTCTATCACCCGGGCTGGCGCTTGATGCGGATCGACAAGGAGATCGCGCGGGTGACCGCGCTTCGCTTCGACGCCGGGACGGTCGATCTCGGTCCCGACGACCGCGTGGTGCTGGCCGTACCGCCTCATGCCGCGAACGAGCTGCTGCCGGGTCTCAGCGTGCCAAGCGGCACGCGCGCGATCGTGAACGCGCATTTCCGGCTGCCGGCGCCGGTCCGGCTGCCGGGCGGACAGCCCCTGCTTGGGCTGATCAACGGGACTGTCCAGTGGATGATCGCGCGCGATGACATCGTGAGCATCACCGTCAGTGCCGCGGACGCGCTCGCCGAAATGCCGGCGGAGCAGCTCCTGCCGCGCCTGTGGCGCGATGTCGCAAACGTGCTCGGACTTGCCGCCGATGCGATCCCGCCGGTGCGCCTGATCAAGGAAAAGCGCGCGACGTTTCTGCAAAGCCCGGCCAACCTGAAGTACCGGCCAGCGGCGGTCACGGCCTGGCACAACCTGGTCCTGGCCGGCGACTGGACCGACACCGGGCTGCCGGCGACGATCGAAGGTGCGGTGCGCTCCGGCGAGGCGGCGGCAGCGGCGGTGCTGCGCAAGGGCTAGGCCTTTGTAACTCCACGGTATCGTGATATCCTTGCGCATCGATTGCGACTCGCAATGCAGAAGAACGTTTGGGGGAATCAGATGGCCGACCTGCTTGAAAAATTGGGGTTTGCAAAACTTCAGAACGTCATCATCTACGGGCTGATCGCGGCACTCATCCTGGCGCTGCTCGCGCACGGGATTTCGCTCAACGACTACGGCTGGTGGTCGTTCTTCGTACGCTGGCTGCATGTCCTTTCGGGCGTGATGTGGATCGGCCTGCTCTGGTACTTCAACTTCGTCCAGACGCCGTCCATGCCGAAGATCCCCGACGACCAGAAGCCGGCGGTGACCAAGGTCATCGCGCCCACGGCGCTGTTCTGGTTCCGCTGGGGCGCGCTGTCGACCGTGGTGTGGGGCCTCGTCCTCGCCTACCTGAACGGCTACCTGGTCGACGCGTTGCTGCTCGGCGTGCGCACCGGCGGCGGCAAGCCGACGGCGATCGGCATCGGCATGTGGCTGGGGCTGATCATGGCCTATAACGTGTGGATGATCATCTGGCCGAACCAGCAGAAGATCCTCGGCCTGGTCGAGTGCACGCCAGAAGAGAAGAAGGCCGCAGCCAAGCCCGCGGGCATGGCCAGCCGCTTCAACACGTTTGCGTCGATCCCGATGCTGTACTTCATGGTGTCGGCGCAGAACATCTTCTGAGCGGTCGAAGCTTTCGTCGATCAGCGAACGGCGCCTTCGGGCGCCGTTCTAGTTTGGGCCCGAGAGTCTGCTGTGGAATATCTGTTCGTCCTGGCCGTCGGGCTCGTCGCCGGCACGGTGAGCGGCATCGTCGGCACCGGCTCCTCGATCATGCTGGTCCCGGTCCTCGTCTATGCGTTCGGCCCCAAGGAAGCCGTGCCGATCATGGCAGTGGCGGCACTCATGGGCAACGTCTCGCGCGTCATGGCCTGGTGGCGCGAGGTCGATTGGCGCGCCTGTGCGGCGTACGCGGTCAGCGGCATGCCGGCGGCAGCACTCGGCGCCAAGACGCTGCTGGTCCTGCCGGCGCGGATCGTGGACCTTGCGATCGGATGCTTCCTGATCGCCATGGTGCCGACGTGGCGCTTCCTTTCGGCATCCAATTTCAACCTGAAGCTCTGGCACCTCACGATCCTCGGCGCCGGCATCGGCTACCTCACCGGCATCGTCGTCTCCACCGGACCGCTCAGCGTGCCGCTGTTCCTGGCCTACGGCCTGCTCAAGGGTGCCTTCATCGCCACCGAGGCCGCGGCTTCTCTCGGCGTCTATATCGGCAAGACCCTGGCCTTCCGCGAGTTCGGGGCCCTGCCGGTGGCGGTCATTCTCAAAGGCCTGATCGCCGGGTCGGCGCTGATGGGCGGCTCGTTCGTCGCCAAGCACTTCATGGTGCGGCTGACGCCTCAGCATTTCCGCCTGCTGATGGACGGCCTGTTGCTGGCCGCCGGCGCTTCGATGCTGTGGGCGGCATGGTAGCCGGCATCCAAGAGAGTTTCAGTCCAGAGAACGACGGCGTCCGGAGCAATGCATCGTCTTCCTCTCTGACAGAAATCTGCAATCCGAACTCTCACTAGATCGTGCTGGGCGAAAGCGAAGTGACGATTGATCTCAATAGCTAACATGTTGTGCGCTTCGCAGCAGTCAGCAGACGACAAGCTAGTTCCTGTTCGCCCCATCGTGTTGCGAAGGCGTCGGAAACTTCGAACCAGCTCCCATCGTTTCCGGCGCCGTGATTGGCACCCATACAGGAGCACTGACACTCGTGCCCCACCGCATTCAAGCACGCAGGAGCACACTTTTCCTGTTCCCGAAACGGCTGAATTATATAGACCTTGCCATAACGCGCGAGTGACCGTTCGACGAAGTCATTGAACCACGCTTTCGGTAGTTCCCAGTATTTTTGAGCCCCCACCCATACCGGTGATATCCGTCGATGGTTCTGGAGCCATTGCCGGTTCGTCTCTGCATATGGCAGACGAACACGCAACCTCTTCCCTTTACCCGCGCGGCGCAGCACGACTGGAATGACAGTCTGATTCCAAATCCGCTTGATATCTATTTCCATAGCAGCCAACACCTGAACGCTTGGCTACGGGCCGGCTTAATAACCGCTTCGCACGTCGAGCCCCTTCCTTACTGTCGTTGATTCAACGAGCGGCTTACTGTCGTTGATACAACGAGCGGTAATATCTGCGGCCAGCCCCCGGGTTTGGTTCGAACTTGAAACAATCTGCGTAGTTATCGATCGCCTGCATGACGCCGAGTAGTGCGCCCGGCGCGAATGCCTGAGTCTGGCCGGTGCCCCAATGCGCGAGAAAGTTCGCCGTGATTGTCGCAACAGCCAAGTTAAGTCCTTGAACTTGCCCCGGATCAAGAACTAGTGAGTTTGCTGCGGCGTGCAGCCGCACCTGCGCGTCGATGGCGCCAATCAAGTGGCCAGCCATACGCTTGTCATCGCTTAGCGCAATGTCCATCGGCACAGGAATGCGGCAGCGGATGATGATTTCCTCGAGAACATATTCAAGATATTGCCGGATCCGCGGGGCCGCATCTTGAGCGTTTCCGGCATTGAGTAGCGCCATGGTGGCATCGCGAACACGATTGACGGCATTCGACTGCGGCAGGATCTGCGTCCGCGGCGTCCCTTCTATCCGCTGATGCGACCAGCCCGCAGTCGACCCATTTGAGTTGAAATATTTCTCCAAGAGGGTGTCGTGACTGAAGATGATCAGCTGTGGTCCGGTTGGGATGATCGGGCGACTAAATCGCGTCCGAATCAGTTCCATCAGGTGAAACTGGTGCCCTGCATCCAAGCTCGACGTCACATCGTCTAGTAATAAGAACTTGGCGGCTCCGCCGTACAGGGCAGCGGCCGCAAGGTATACGGAAATCGCGAAGGCGTTTCGGTAACTCTCCGACAAAAGTGATTGTGCCGACACGCCTTGAAGGTCGTAGAAATTCGCCAGCGAAATGAGCAGGTCTTCTGCACCGGCGCGTCTTGAGATTGCAGGCACGACAGGCTCGAATACAATCGCCCGAAAGAACTCGCGGCACAACGGCTGCACAGCTGACAAGCGGCGTGTAGATGCATTATTTTCAGCTTCCGAAAAAACGCCCGATGCGCCGGCCAAAAAGGACCTCACCCGCTCCACACGGCTGAGTTCGGCACTGATGCCGGCGAGGGCAACACCAGACTCTTCCGCAGTCTTTAGCGCCGACTGGAGGCGACGCGCCGCCTCAATTTTCTCCGTGACAGCTACGAGCGATGGGGGCAAGCGCCGCTCAAGCTCTTGTTTCTCCGACGTCGCTTGCGCGAGTTGCTCAGCTGTACGCGCCCGTAACGCGCCCACCCGCGCCTGCAAATCGCAAGCAAACGCTTCCGTAAAGGTGCCACTCGCAACCCTCGCTTCAATGTCCCTGATGATAAGTTCTTCGCCGTCCCGCTTAGTTGCATTCTCGATTTCTGCCAACCTAGGCCAATCAATGGCCGCTACTGCGGTTGTCAACCTCTCCGATATGTTCGTGACAGCGTCATACAGTGCGACCTTTGTTCGTGCGTGCTCGAGCACAGACGTGTCGCCATTCCGATCGCAAGCGGGGCAAACGTTCTTGTCGTGCCAGTCCCCACTCGCTGTGATTTGTTCTAGGAGCTTGTAAAGTCGAAGGAACGCGTCGCCCTTCGTACCTTCGAGCGCCGCAGAGCGCTCTCGCGACAATCGACGCAGTTCCGCTATCTGATCCTCTGCTGGCAGCGCGTCGATGGCGTCTTTCCACCTAGTTTCGGCCTGCAGCAATCTACCTAGACGGTCCCGATCTGGCCCCCCCTCTGCATCTCGAACAAGCGCAAGGCAATCGTCGGCCGAGATATCGTCGAATCTCTTATCGCGGCATTGCGGCTGTATGATTGAGATGTTGTGAAGGATCGCATGAGCCTTTTCTCGCAATTCCTCACTAGTATCGGCGCCGCCGGGCTCCTCTCCAACAAGCGCTAAATACGCGACGCGAATATTGTTGCGAGCTTGCGTAAGCTGCCCCTCGATCAGCTTTTTTCTTGCGGTCTTGGCGTTAACGTCGAAGTGATTATTGAACGCGCGGGTATTTGAAAGTGCCTGTAGCCCTTGGCGCAGCTCGGAATAGCTACCAAGTCCAAGCAACCCTGAGAATGAGCGGCCGCGATTAAGGGGCGTCTCATCGACAAATCTCTGGAATGTCTTCGCATCCAGAAGAACGAACTCGCGATTTAGTTCCGATAGTATCGCATTGCCATCGCGCCCATCACTTGTCGCAACGGTCCGCACAGCATTCTGATCGCGGGTGACCGTAACAGTAACATTGGCACCTCCCGCGATCGGCTTAAGCGTCAGCGAAACTGTGCCCACCCCAGCTGGGTGAAAGCGATTGAGATAGTAAGATCCACCGCGTTCCGCTGCGGGCAGCACGTCGAGCTTTGGTATCGCCCCCGTCAGCGCATATGTGACCGCTTCAAATATTGAACTCTTACCGACGCCGTTGGGCGCAAAGATAGAGTTCACCTTCTCAGTGTGAAATTTGAGTTCCAGGGGCATACCGGCGTTGTTGACGCCGCGAAATCCTTCGATCGAGATTTGTTCAAGAAGCCAGCTCATGCACGGCCTCGTGCGCGCCTACTCGCCGCTTTGGGAAGGGAGATTCGGAGTTGGTTTGGTCGCGACGTACAGCGCATCCCATATCGCTACCATGTCGACTCGCTGACCAGACGCAAGTGAGGCTAGGTATGGCGCCAATGCCGCGCCGAGCGAGGCATCCATCGCTTGCAGCACTTGGGCGTATCTAGCGAGATTGTCCGGAGTGTTGAGTTGGTCGTCGATTGCGAATGAATTGTTATGAGCGGCCATCGATCTTCCCCGAGTGAATGGTAGCGCCAGCACTACACGCGTACCAGTTGATTTGCCTGGGTCATCGATTATTGGGGGTTGATATTGTTCTTGTTTTGTTCTAATATGGTCTTTTAGCATCGGAGCGATGCATGTCTGACGAAACTGAGGCAGGTCCTGTAGCACGATCCCCTACCCCTCCACGTGACCTGCCCGATCGTTGGTGTTTCGGAGTGGCGCATCCCTACATGCAGCGACTGATATTTCTGGCCGGCGCCTTAGAACAAGATGCCGTCGCGACCACTACGGGAGAGGCTCAGCCAGATACGACGGGTACCGATTCAGCCGAGTGAATTGCGTTCTAGTCGACCGCGATCAGGGCCGCGGCGACGCGCCGCTCTTCGGAAATCAGGACGTTGTAGGTGCGGCACGCCGCCCCCGTGCCCATCGCATCGATGACGATGCCGGCCTCGCGCAGACGCTGGCGCACCGGCACCGGCACGAAGGCGGCCCGTGCCCCGCAACCGAGCAGAAGGATTTCGGGCGGCGGCGACACGGCGATGACCGCATCGAAGCTGGCCGCCGAAAGCGCCGAGACGTCGGCCGACCAGCCCCGGACCGTGCCGTCGGGCAGGATCAGGATCGATCCCTGGAACGCTTCGCCGCCGATGCGGAAGCCGCCATTGCCGTACGCATCGATGATGCGCGGGCTTGCCGAGCCAGGCGGGGCCGCGGCCATGGCGCCGTGCTCTACGTGGCCTTGGCCGTCGCCCCCGTCGCCGGCGCCGGGGTGCCGCGGCGCAGCCGGCCCTCGCCCAGGAACAACAGGATCGGTGCCGCGATGAAGATCGACGAGGAGGTGCCGATCACGATGCCGATCAGGATGACGTAGGCGAAGTCCTGCACCGAGCCGCTGGCGAACAGCGCCAGCGGCAGGGTGGCGAGGAACGTCGTCGTCGACGTGTTGATGGTGCGGTTCAAGGTCTCGTTGATGCTGAGATCGATGAGCTGCCGCAGCGGCATCGATTTGTACTTGCGCAGGTTCTCGCGTACGCGGTCGTAGACCACGACCTTGTCGTTGATCGAAAAGCCCATGACCGTGAGGATCGCGGCGATGCTCGTCAGGTTGAACTGCATGTGCACGATGACGAAGAAGCCGATCAGCTTCGTCACGTCGAGCACGAGGGTCGCCACGGCACCGACGCCGAACGGCCATTGGAAGCGGAAGGCGATGTAGAGCAGCATGGCGACGAGCGCCAGGCCCATCGCCAGCATCCCGTTCCAGAACAATTCGCTGCTCACCGTGGCGCCGACCGCCTCGGTGCGCTCGATCTCGGTGCCCGGGAATTTCTGGCTGAGGGTCTCGCGCACCTTGTCGGCGGCCTGCTGCTGGGCCGCGTCCCCGCCCTTCTGCTCTTCGAGCCGGATCAGGACCTCGTTGGGGCCGCCGAACTGCTGCAGCTGAACGTCGCTGAAGCCGAGCCCGTCGAGGGTGGAGCGCAAATCCGCGAAGTTGGCGGGGCCCGGCGTGCGCGCCTCGATCAGGATGCCGCCGTGGAAGTCGATGCCGTAATTGAGACCCGGGTAGAAGAACAGGATCAGCGAGGCCGTGCTCAGCACCGCCGACACGACGAGGCCGGCAATGCGGCCCTTCATGAACTGGATGTTGGTCTTGTCCGGAACGAACCGTAGGCGATACATCGGCCTCTCCTACACCGGCAGCAGCTTCGGCCGGCGGTAGCGGATCCAGGTCAGGATCAGCAGGCGGACCAGCAGGGTCGCGGTGACCATCGAGGTCAGGATGCCGATGCTGATCGTCACCGCGAAGCCTTTGACCGGCCCTGAGCCGAACATGTACAGCAGCAGCATCTTGATCAGGGTCGTCAGGTTGGCATCGACGATCGTCGACAGCGCGCGCGAGAAGCCGGCATCGAGGGCCGCGAGCGGCGTCTTGCCGTTCTTCGTCTCCTCGCGGATGCGCTCGTTGATCAGCACGTTGGCGTCGACCGCCATGCCCAATGTCAGCAGGATTCCGGCGATGCCCGGCAGGGTGAGCGTCGCCTGCAGGATCGACATCGCGGCGATGATCAGGACGAGGTTCGCCACCAGCGCCACGTTGGCGAAGAAGCCGAACAGGCCGTACGCCGCGATCATGTAGACGACGACCAGGCCGAACCCGGCGATGCACGAATAGACGCCGGCGCGGATGGAATCCGCACCCAGGCCCGGTCCGATCGACCGCTCCTCGATGATCTTGAGCGGTGCCGGCAAGGCGCCGGCGCGCAGCAACACCGCGAGATCGCTCGCCGAGCGGGCGGTGAAGCTGCCCGAGATCTGGCCGCGACCGCCGAGGATCGGCTCGCGGATGACGGGGGCCGTGATCACCTTCCCGTCGAGGACGACGGCGAACGGCCGGCCCACATTGTCGCGGGTGACATCGGCGAACTGCCGCGTGCCCACGCCGTCGAAGGTGAAGTTGACGACCCATTGCCCGCTCTGCGGGTTCGTCCCCGGCTGCGCGTCGGTGAGCCGGTCACCCGACACCAGCACGCGGCGCTGGATGAGGTACATGACGGGCTTGCCGTCCGCCCCGACCTGGTCCGACGGCAGCAGCTCGTCGCCGGGCGGGATGTGGCCCGCCTTTGCCTCCTCGACCGAATTGGTGAGGTCCGGCAGGTGGAACGTGAGCTTCGCGGTCTTGCCGAGCAGCTCCTTGATGCGCTCGGGATCCTTGAGGCCGGGCAGCTGGACGAGGATGCGGTCGATGCCCTGGGTCTGGATCGAGGGCTCCTTGGTGCCGGTCTCGTCCATGCGCCGCCGGACGATCTCCACCGATTGCGTGAGCGTCTTGCGGTTGAGGTCGGCGATCTGCTGCTGGTCGAACTGGATCTTAACCGTGCCGTCGGGCTGCGTGGTGACCTGGGTCGTGGGGTCGAGGTCGCGCACGGCATTGCGCGCCTTCTCGAGCTCGGCCGAATCGCGCACCTTGAAGGAGACCGCGGTCGCGCCGTCGGGCCCGAGATTGCTGACGATGATGCGTTCCTTGCGCATCGCCGTCCGCACCCCGTCGATCAGGTTGTTCAGGCGCTCCTTCATCACCGCGTCGACGTCGACCTGGAGCAGAAGATAGGAGCCGCCCAGGAGGTCGAGGCCGAGGCTCACCTGGCGGTGCGGCAGCCACGCCGGAATCGACTCCGCGCGTTCCGGCGGGACGAGGTTGGGGGCGGCAAAGATCACCCCCAGCCCCACGAGCACCAGGATCGTCCAGATCTTCCACTTCGCCATGCCTGCCATGGGGGTCGTCTCTCAACCGGCATCCGTCTTGGCGGTTTCGTCTTCCTTCTCTTTCTCCTTGTCCTTGTCTGCTTTCCCCTCGCCCGCGGGCTCGGTGCGCGCCATCACCTCGGCGATCATGCCGCGCATCACGCGCACCCGCACGCCGTCGGCGATCTCGACCGCGACCTCGCGCTCGTTCAGCACCTTCGCCACCGTGCCGATCAGGCCGCCCGAGGTGACGATCTTGTCGCCGCGGCGCACGGCCTCGATCATGGCCTTGTGGTCCTTGGCCTTCTTCTGCTGCGGCCGGATGATGAGGAAGTAGAAGACGACGAAGATGAGCGCCAGCGGGGCCAGCTGGACGAGGTCGAATCCCCCGCCTCCGCCGCCAAGTGCCTGCGCATAGGCGGGCGAAATCAATGACATGTCTAACTCCTGTCTTGGGCGGGGCGGACTATAGCCCCCCGCCCGCGAAATGTGTAGCTTGCGCCATGGACTTAGAACCCCTTCTCATGCGCATCGCCGAGGCCCTGGAACGCCTCGCGCCGAAGGCCACACCCCCCACCGACCTCAGCAAGGCCGACGCGTTCATCTGGCACACCGAGGGCGACCGGCTCGAGCCCGTGCACAAGATCAACCGCGTCGACCTCGCGCTGCTCAAAGGCATCGAGCGTCAGCGCGACACCCTGCTCGACAACACCCGCCGCTTCGCCAAAGGACTGCCGGCCAACAACGCGCTCCTGTGGGGCGCGCGGGGGACCGGCAAAAGCTCGCTGGTGAAGGCGGTGCACGGCACGGTCGTGGCGGAGATGCCGCGCGACAAGCCCGCGCTGGTCGAGATTCACCGGGAGGATATCCCCTCCCTGCCGCGCCTCTTGGGCGTCCTGCGGGCGGCGTCGCGGCGCTTCATCCTGTTCTGCGACGACCTCTCATTCGACGGGCAGGATGCGTCGTATAAATCGCTGAAGGCGGTGCTGGAGGGCGGCGTCGAAGGCCGGCCCGACAACGTCGTGCTCTACGCGACCTCGAACCGGCGCCACCTCATGGCGCGCGACATGATCGAAAACGAGCGCTCGACCGCCATCAATCCCAGCGAGGCGGTCGAGGAAAAGGTCTCGCTCTCCGACCGCTTCGGCATCTGGCTCGGCTTCCACAACGTGGACCAGGACACCTATTTCTCGATCATCGAGGGCTACGCGCGCCGCTACGGGATCGACATGCCGCGCGAGCAGCTCGAAGCCGAGGCCAACGAGTGGTCGGTCACCCGCGGCTCGCGCTCGGGCCGCGTCGCCTGGCAGTTCATCCAGGACCTGGCGGGCCGCGCGGGCAAGCGCCTCGATTAGGCGTGGGCGGGCGTGGCTCCGGGCGGCAGCATGCGCCGCAGCCGGAAGGCCATCGCCACCAGCATGACCCCGAACACGATCGCGTAAGCGCCGATCCACCAGGTCATCACCAACAGCCCGGCGATCGGCCAGGCGAACAGCAGCACGCCCCAGATCGTCGAGAACACGCCGCTCAGGATCAGCAGCCAGCGCCCGTGCACGACCTCGTGCACCCGCGCCGCGCCGACGATCAGGAAGATGCCGCTGACGACCGCCCACGCGCCGGCCAGGTAGACCAACGCCAACAAGGTGATGCCCGGCCACACCAGGGCGATCGCGGCCGCCACGAGATCGGCGATGCCTTCGAGCAGCAGCGGCCAGAACGGGGTATGCGCCCGCAGGCCGCGCACGGCGGCGATGATCGCCAGCACGCCGTCGATCGCCATGTAGGCGGCGAACAGCCCCAACAGAACGGCCAGGGTTATGCCGGGCACCACGAAGGCGATGATGCCGAAGACGATCGCGACCAGGCCGCGGAGCGCAAAGGCCCACCAATGCCCGGCGAGTTGGTGCGGAATTTCACGGGTCCAAGCGTCGCTCATCACGTCCTCCTTGGCCATCGGAGGACAACGCGGCGACGACGCGAGGGTTCCTCAGGGCGACGCGGAAGCTGTCTGCGGACCCAGATAATCGCGCGGGTTCAGAGGCCGGGACCCTTTGCGGACCTCGAAGTGCAGCTGCGGCGTCGCGACCCCGCCGGTGCTGCCCACGCGCGCCACGACCTGGCCGCGCCGGACCTCGTCGCCGCGGTGGACGAGCAGTTCTTCGGCATGCGCGTACGCCGTCACCCAACCGCCGTGGTGCTTGAGCAGCAAAAGGTTGCCGAAACCGCGCAGCTCGTTCCCGGCATAGACGACGACGCCGGCATCGGCCGCGTGTATCGCCGTACCGCGCGTCGCCGCGATGTTGATGCCGTCGTTCTGCAAACCCCCCGGCTTACTGCCGAAATCCGATACGACCGTGCCGTGCACCGGCCACAGGAACCGGCCGCCATGCGCGGGCGCCGCCTCGTCGGGCGCGGCCGGCGGTTCGATCGTGGTCAGGCTTGCCGGCTCGGCCGCCACCGGAGGTGAGGCGGGCGGCATCGGCAAGGCAGCGACCTGCGTCGGCGCAGGCGCAGGCGCTGCGGGCGGCGGCGCCTGCGGCAGTGACGTGGCCGATGGCACCGACGCCGGCGGCGGCGCAGCGGGAGCCGGCACGGGCGGCGCACCTGTCGACGCCGGCATCTGGGCCGGCGGCGGCGGCAAGCTCGTCGCATCGACCGTGGCTGCCGGCCGCGACACGACCGGCGCTGGCGAGCGGGGCGGCGCCGCAACCAGGGTCGCCGGCGCCGGCGGTCCGCCACTGCCCGGCAGGACCAGCACCTGTCCCGTGCGCAACCCGAAGGGCGGGGTCAAAGCGTTCGCCTGCACGAGCTCGCTCGTGCCGACGCCATACCGGCGCGCGACGGACGAGAGCGTGTCGCCCGGCTGCACCTGATAGCTCCGCACGTGCGGCACGACCAGGTGCTGCCCGGACTGCAAGGCGTAAGGCGGATGCAGGTTGTTGGCGTCGATCAGCGCCCGCACCGGCGCGTTGCTGCGGCGGGAGATGGCGTAGAGCGTGTCGCCCGGGCGGACCACGATGTCACCGGCCAAGGACTCCCGCGGCGGCGGCGGCATGGGCCGGGTGGACGAGCCCGAGGCACCATAGGCGACCACGGGCGCCGGACCGCCGATGCGCTGGCAGGCAGCCAGGGACGACAGGGCCAGCGCCGCTGCGACCAGCAGCAGCGGAGTCCGTGCATCAGCGACTCGGAAACCAGCGCCCATGCCCCAAAGAGATACTTGCGTTCCTTCGTCAGGTGCAACGGGCTCGATACATCTCTTATTCGCGCGAGCCTGTGCGGTCGCGCACTTAGGCCGCGTTCTTCATGTTCAGGCTTTAACTTCCCGGCTGCCCGTAAATCTCTGGGAAGAAAAGATCTTGCCAGGTCCGGGGCTGCTCCTTGATAGCGCCGATCCGGTACATGAATTGCGCCACCTTCACCGTGTTGCGCGGCGTGGTGCCGAAGTCGAAGCCGGGCTCCTTCATGATCGCGACCAGCTCGTCGACCGTGGTGTGCTCCTTCGTCACCTCGAGATACTCGGTCGCGGCCTGCCGCGGATCGGCCATGCTGCGCGCGGTGGCCGCATTCAGCGCCGCCAGATAGGCGCCATAGGTCTTTGGATTGGCGTCGTGGAACTTCTGCGTCGTGTAGCAGATGCCGACGGTGAACGGGCCGCCCATCACCTCAATGGTGGTGAGCACGGTATGGACCCGGGGGTCCTTCAACTCGAGCTCGGTGTAGGGCGGTGCCGCAAAATGGGCCGTGATCTCGGTCCCGGACAGCATCGCCGCCATCGCGTCAGGATGGGCCCGCGAGATG
>Ga0335071_10004500_pt1 | contig 14551 bp, 12 predicted proteins | sample Lox_Sample_15_FD_206724 | JGI IMG/M metagenome (GOLD analysis project Ga0335071, IMG submission 206724) | Soil microbial communities from Loxahatchee National Wildlife Refuge, Florida, United States - Lox_Sample_1.5 | ecosystem: Environmental > Terrestrial > Soil > Wetlands | place: USA... | reverse complement strand
GCACGTCGGCTGGGTCGCCGGCGCCGGTGTGATCGGCTTCCTCGGCAACGAACTCGTCGCCGCCTACCGGATCCGCATCGGCCGCCGGATCGGGTCGGCCGCACTGGTCGCCGACGGCCTGCACGCCCGCACCGACGGATTCACCTCACTGGCAGTGCTTTTCGGAGCCATCGGGGTCGCCCTCGGCCATCCGTTGGCGGACCCGATCGTCGGGCTGATCATCACGGTGGCGATCGTCGCGGTGTTAGGCCGCGCCGTGCGGGACATCTTCCGTCGCCTGATGGACGCGGTGGACCCCGAACTCATCGACCTCGCCGAAGCAGCGCTGGCCGCCCGGCCGGGCGTCCGCAGCGTGCGCAGCATCCGGATGCGCTGGATCGGGCACCGGCTGCACGCCGACGCCGAGCTCGACATCGATCCCGACACCAGCCTCGAGGACGCCCACCGCATCGCGCACGACGCCGAACACCAACTCACCCACGCCGTGCCGAGGCTCGACAGCGCGCTCGTCCACGCCTACCCGGCGCACGGCGGCGAATCACCCGAAAATCCGGCTTAAGTCCAGCCGAGGGCCTGGGGCACCATGTAGAGCCCGAAGCCCATCACAACGAGACACAGGGCCCAGGCGATGTACTTGCGCAACCCGCGCATGCGCCACTCCTCGGGGAGCGCGCGGGCTTCCAGCGCCAGCAGCAGGCCCAGCACGATGGGTAGCAGCAAGGCATTCATCACCTCGACGTCGACGGCCAGGTTGACCAGGTCGACGCTGGCCAGCACCAGCGCGGCGCCGACGAGGTGGGCGAGCGCGTACGTGATGTAGAACTTGGCGGTGGCCCGGTTGGGCCGCTCATTCAGGGTGTGCTTCCACCCGAAGACCTCCGAAAGGCCCCACGCCCCGGCCAAAGACGCGACGATCGCGGCGACCAGCGCCGCGCCGAGCATGCCCAGGCCGAACAGGACGGTGCCGCCGACGCGGCCCAGGTAGGGCGTGAGCGCATTGGCGATGTCGCCGACGGTGTTCAACGCGGCCCCGCCGCCGTGGGCTCCGATCGTCGAGGCCACGGTGACCACGACCGAGATCATGATCAGCTGCGTCAGCACGGCGCCGGCGGCGGTGTCGTGCCGCTCCTGGCGGATCGTGGCTTCTGATAACTGCTTGTCGACCACCGCGCCCTGCTGATAGAAGACCATCCAGGGCATGATGACCGCGCCGACGTTGGCCGCGACCAGCAACAGATACGACGAGTTGCCCAGCGGCATCGACTTCAGGCCCTCCACAAGGGCTTTGGGCTCGGGCCGCGCCATCACCATGGCGACCAGGAAGGCCAGTTCGGCCGAGCCGATGACGAGGCCGATCCGCTCCACGCGCCGGTAACTCCCGGTCAGCGCCAACGCCAGCAACGCGGCCGTCGCGACCGGGATGCTCACCCAGCGCGAGACGCCGAACAGCTCCCCCACCCCTGCGACGCCGGCGAACTCGGTCAGCAACGCGCCGATGGCCGAGGCGAACAGCGTGAACGCCGAAATCCACGCCCAGACGCGGCCGAAGCGCTCCCTGATCAGCGCGCCGTGTCCCTTCTTGGTGACGATGCCCAGCCGCACCGTCATCTCCTGCACGACATAGAGGATCGGCATCAAGATCAGCTGCGGCAGCACCATCCGATAGCCCCACTGGGCGCCTGACTGCGACGCGGTGATCAGCGAGCCGGCGTCGGTGTCGGCCAACATGACGACGAGGCCGGGGCCCCAAACGGTCAGCAGGCCCCACCGCAGCCACCGGCCACGCCGGGACGCCGACGCGGAGGCCTGGTCGGACGCGCCCGCCAACGGCGTGGTTGTATCGGTCACCTTAGACCAACTCCTTCGTGCGATGGCGGCATTCGCGGCTCGACCCTAGACAATAAACTAAGCCTCGCCTAACAAGGTATTGCCGGTCCCGCGCCGCGATCAGCCGAATGGTCGCGCCCCGGCTCGCGTAGCGTTGACGACCATGCGCGAGGAGCAGCGTGACCTCGACATCGTGCTCTACGGCGCGACAGGGTCCGTCGGCAAGTTGACGGCCCGCTACCTGGTTCGCACCGGGCTCCGGGTCGGCTTGGCCGGGCGGTCGGACACCCGGCTGAACGACCTGCGGCGCGAGCTGCCCGAGGCGGTCCGCGGCTGGCCGGTCATAGCCACCGACACCGGCGATGCGGCAGCCCTCAACCGGCTCGCCGCCCGGACCCGCGTGCTGATCAACACGGTCGGGCCCTACGCGGCCCACGGACTGCCGGTCGTCGCTGCGTGTGCCGCGGCGGGAACCGACTACGTGGACCTCGCTGCGGAGGTGCCGTTCGTCCGACGCAGCATCGACACCCACCACGAGCAGTCGGTCGCGAATGACGCCCGGATCGTGCACTCCTGCGGGTTCGATTCAATCCCTTCGGATCTGACGGTGTACGCGTTGCACCGACGGGTGGCGGCGGACGGTGCGGGCGAATTGGCCGACACCACTATGGTTCTGCGGGCGGCGAACTACGCGCTCGGCTTTTCCGGGGGAACCGTCGACACGATGCTGGAGTTGATGCGCGCCGGGTCAGGCGATCCAAAGACAAGACGGCTTCTCGATGACCCGTACAGCCTCAGTCCCGATCGGGCGGCCGAGCCGGATCTCGGCCCTGAGCCGGACGTGTCGTTGCAGAGAGGCGAAGAGATCGCCCCGGAGCTGACCGGGTTGTGGACCAGCGGGTATTTGATGGCCCTGTACAACACCCGGTGCGTTCGGCGCACCAATGCGTTGCTCGGATGGTCCTATGGCCGCCGGTTCCGCTATCGGGAAACGGCGAGCATGGGTTCGTCACCCGTGGCGCCGGCGATGGCGGCGATGACGAACGCGACCATCGCCGGTGCTTCCAGGCTTGGCGGTCCTTACCTGCGGATGTTTCCGCCCGGGATGTTGAAGAGCGTCTTCTCGCGCGCGAACAGCGACGCTGCAACGCGCGGTCACTATCGGGTGGAGACCTACGCGACGACGACGAGCGGAGCGCGCTACGTTGCCTCGATGGCTCAGGACGGTGACCCCGGCTACGCCGCTACGGCGGTGTTGCTCGGCGAAAGCGCGCTCACCCTGGCGCGCGACCGGGACCGGTTGCCCGACCGGTGCGGGGTGTTGACGCCGGTCTCGGCGATGGGTGACGTGCTGCTGAACAGGCTTGCCGCCGTGGGCGCCCCGGTGCATACCACGCGGCTGGGTTGACGATCAGGGCTGATAGAACCCGCGGATGCGGTATCGGCGGCCGCGGCCGACCAAGGCGTTCGCGGCCTGCAGCCCGGAAATGACGGCGGCCTCGATGCATCCGGCGTTGACGCCGGAATCGGTCCAGTCGCCCGCCAAAACCAAATTGTCGTAACCACTTTCGTCCGGCCTCAATCGGAATTTGTCCGATCCCGGCACGGACTGGACGTAGCGATCCGAGGGATCGATGTTGACGCTGACGTGCTGGGTCTCCAGGGCCGACGCACCGCGGTGACCGTTGGCGCCGACGAGCAGGTGCCAGGCGAAGCCGTGCTCGGTGACCGCGCCGGGGAGGTAGAGCCCGACGTGGTTGTCGAGATAGGCGACCGCTTCGGTGAACACTTTCTCGCGGCAGTTCTCCACGTAGGCCTCGGCGCTCTCCGTGTTGGGCCACAACGCTTTCAGGGCTCCACAGAAATAGGCCACGGTACGCGGCCGATCGACAGGGGGCCACTGCTCGGCCCACAGCGTCTGTGGCATCGACGCCCATGTGTCGAAGGGCGCGACGTAGCCGCTGGTCGTGACACCGGGGCGGTGCCATCCCAGCGTCGTTTCGTCAGGCCGCAGCCACAGCTGAAAGGACTGGGTGGCGACGGTCCGCAGTTTCGTCACCATGTCGCGCCACTGCGGGCTGTCGGCGATAAGTGCGCCTGCAATCAGTTCGACCATCCCGAGCGACGCGGCCAACACTATGTGATCGAAGTCGACGCCCCTGCGCAACACCCGGGTCTCGACGTCGGTGCGCGCCCCGAAGTGTGACTCCAAGTCGCCGCGAGCGGGCCCTTCCAGCTGTGCGGCCAGCGGCCGGTCCGGGAAGACGGGAAGGCCGTCGATACGGATCAACGGTTGATATTCGTTCACGCCCTCGGCGAGCCGGGCCTGACGACCCATGGTTATCGCCTCGACCGCCTGACGGCGGCGGTCGAGGTGCAGCGCGTCGACGCGGTGAAAGAACTCGAACTCGACGCCGCGTCTGCGCAATGCCTGGTACAGCGGAGCGATGACGACGTCGCCCATGCCGGCCGTCATCTTCCAGAAGAATGCGCCTTTGTACTGGAACAGCGCGATTCCGGTGAGCAGCAGGGCCACCCCCGCCGCCAACGCCGGTTTGCTGGCGTCGCCGTCCTCATACCCGAAGACCATGTCGTAAAGCCCTCTCACGAAGGGGAAGTCGACCACGTCGGGATGGGCGTCGTGGCGGAGAATCCAGGCACAGAAGTCCTCGTCGTTGATGGCGCGGAAGCCGCGCGGATCGGTGACCAGGCTGTCCGAGACTATTCCCCGTGCGGTCGCCGTCACCAGCGACAGGAACAACCAGAAGCGCCGGTGATCGGGCCGATGCTCGTAGTCGAGCGCCTCCCGAATCGCGTCCAGCACGTGATTCAGTCCGACAGATGGTATCGATTCGGAGACAACGGGTTTGGCCAACGTCGCCAGCATCGCCAGGGCTCCCCACCGCACCACTTGGAGCCACTCCGCCGTCGAGCCGGAGGGATTGGGCAGATGGTGGGCATCGTCGTCGGCGATGGGCAGTGAGTCGGCGAAGTTGAGCACCAACTGAAGCGCGCGCCGAAGGAAGTCGATCGCGGTGAACTCCCGTCCCGTTGCGTTCGGCTCGCCGGGCAGCTCATTGTTACGGCCGAGCGCGCCGGGCCACACCAACCACTCCTCGTCGAAGCGGTCGGCGATGCCGAGGTGGTCCGACGGAATGAACGCCTGATCCCACGTGTGAATCGGTGCCTCGGGATCGGTGGTCGCACGGTCGAGTTCGGCATAGCACTCCCGAAGGAGGGCGAAAGCGTTGTCGTAGGAACCCAGCCACACATGCAGGCCGTGCTCTTCGATGCGCCCGTGCGGCCCGCGGCTCGACGCACCCTTACCCCCGAGGCGCCAGCCGCGCTGATAGACGGTGATGGAGTCGAAGCGGTCCCGCCAGCCCGCCTCGCTCAGCCGCCACGCCGCGCTCAGCCCGGCCATGCCGCCACCGAGGATGGCGACTCGGCCGCGAGTCCTCGTCACCCCAGCAGCGCCCGCGCGCGGGCCAGGTCCGGCCACGTCTGGTCGCAGGGCATCCGACCGACAGCCTCGAGCAGCGTCGCCCGCGCTGGCTCGCCGATGAGCTCGAAGTCGTCGGCGGCCGAACGTAGTTCGAAGATGTGCGCGCCCTGTTTCTGCGCCAACTGAATCGCGTCACGGAAGTGTTGATGTCGTTGGTCAACATCGTCGAGCGTGTGCGCCCGCAAGCGCAACAGCTCGGCGTCGTAGAACTGGATCAGCGTCTCCTGACCCATCTTCAATGCGACGTCCAAACATTCACGCGCCGCCTGTTTATCGCCCACGGCGGTCAGCACGCGGGCCAGCACGCCGTCGTAGAACGCGAGGAACGTTTTGACCTCGAATGCGCGCCAGGTCCGCACCACGCTGGTCATGGCCTCGACGTGTGGCGCCAATGCAGCGGGCTCGGTTCCGCCGGCGGCAAGTGCCAGCAGCGCCTTGCCGACGCTCGCCTCGCTCCAGCCGACCATCAACCATTCATCGAAGTCGTGTTGCTTTGCCAGCGAGATGAGTTCGGCGGCGACTTCAACACACCGCTCAGGCTCGCCCGCCTCGGCGCGAATCAACGCATCGATCGACCGCCCGTAACACAGACTGAACGCGCCCTGTGGGAAGCCGACGGCGTGGCTCCTGGCTTCCATCTGCTGCAGGGCGGTCTCCGCTCCCGGCAAATCGCCCTGGATGAATCGGATGAACGCGAGGAACGACAGCATCCCCCCCACGGGATCGTTCGGCCCGTAGTAGGTGCGGATCCCGTTCGTGGGTGCGTCGCCAGCGACGGCGGTGGCTCGCTCCAACGTGTCCCGTGCGGTGTAGAAGTCGCCTTGAAAGCCGGCCAAGATTCCCATGATGGCGTCGGTGCCCAAGTTGACCCCTGGCACGTCGATGAATTTCGCGTGCAGCACCTCGGCCAGCCGGATGCCCCGGCGCAGGTCGCCGCGGGCGGTGTAGTAGATCCACAGCGCATTCAGGGTGGCGTACAACTCCGGGATCGAATCCGAGCCGACGAGCTCCAGGCAGCGCTCGAACTCCGCGGACGCGTCCGTGCTCGCGTGACCCTGCGCCACCGACGCGAGGAGGCCGGCCTCCAGCCGTATAGCGATCTCACGCTTGTCGCGCGCCCGATCCGCCGGGCTCCGCCCGATATTGGCCAACGCCCGGTCCAGACAGGTCCGCGCCTCGTTGAGGGCACCGCGGCGCTGAGCATCCGCCGAAGCCTTCTGGTGGGCACGTGCCGCCTCGTCGAATCGCTCGGCCGATTCGAAATGACGTGCAACCAAGGGCCATTCGGGATTCGCGTCGGCCGAAGCTGCGACGAGCGCGTCGGCGATCCGGCTGTGCAGCCGGCGGCGAACTGTCGGCGGTGAGACCTCGGCCGCGACCTCTCGGAGAAGCTCGTGGTGGAAACGCCAGTTGCCCGAGCCGATCGGTTCGAGCACTCGCCCGCGCCTCAGTTCCTCGAGCAGGCCTTCGATCTCAGGCTCGTCCACATCGACCACGGAGGAGAGCAGGGCACGATCGAAGCGGCTGCCGATGAGCGCGGCAGCTTCAACGACGGGAAGGGTGTTCTTCCCGGATCGCAGTCGCGCGAAGAGGGTTTCGTAGAGCGTGTCGGGTACCTGCGGGGATTGGCCGGCATCCGATGGCTGCTCCTTGAGCTTGGCCACCACCTCTTCGATGTACAGCGGGATGCCGTCGCAACGCTTCTGCACTTCGCTGCGCGCCTCGCTGTCGAGATCCGGATGCAGTGCGTTGACGAGCTTGTCCGTGTCCGCATCGCTGAGTGCTTTCACCTCGAACACCGCGGTGGTGTCTGGCAATGGCGGAAGCTTGCGCCCGGTCATCACCACCATCAGCCGGCCGCTGCCATGGCGGAGCAGGGTCTGGACCACATCAATGGTGTCCTCGTCGAACCAGTGCACGTCGTCCAGGAGGACGAGTGCCGGTCCCGGACTCAGGCACGCGATCAGGTAATCGTGGATCGCCCCGGCGATTCGGCCGTACAACTTGGGACCCTGGGCCCGCACGGATTGGTAGCCGCTCTCGGGGTCGATGCCCAGTACGGGGGCCAGCAGCGGGACGACCACTTCCGGGTCGAGCCCGCGCTGCGTCACCTCCGCTTGCAGCTTGCAGAGCCGCTCGGGGGGATCGGAGTCCCGTTGGATGCCGCATCGGCGTTCCAGCAACCGCCGGAGGGGCCGCAATCCCACGTCCGCGTGAAACGGCGACCCGAACATGCCGAGCACCACGGCACCATCCCGCTGAGCCATTTCGACGGCCGCGTAGGCCAGACGCGTCTTGCCGATGCCGCCCTCGCCGACGAACGCGACGCCCGGCGAAGACAGCGTGCCCTCCTTGGCCTGGGCCCAACTTCGGGTCAGATGCGCCAATTCGCGCTCACGGCCGACGAGAGGTCCGCCTGCGCCGGTCCTGACGTCGCATTCGCCGACGGCGCGATAGGTGAGGATCGGATCCTCCACGCCCTTCACGGCCTGCGGCGGGTTCGCGACGAATTCGAACGAGTCGTGCACCACCCGCTCGACGGGCTGAGAAACGGCGACCGTTCCCGGCCCGGCGATGCTGCACACGCGCGCGGCGACGTTGGCTCCGAGCCCGTAGATGTCGTCCTGGACGGTGTCGAGGTACACCAGTCCCCGGTGAATGCCGACGCGGACGCTGATGGCGAATCCGAAGCGCGCATGCACGCGCTCGCTGAGCGCGCTGATAGCCCTGACGATGTCTAGGCCGGCGTGAACGGCTCTGTGCGCGTCGTTTTCGTGAGCCATGGGATGACCGAACACTGCCATCAATCCGTCACCCTTGGTAGACGCAATGTGGCCCTCGTAGTGGTTCACGATGCGGTTCACCTCGTGGCGGTACCGGCCGACAACGGTACGGTAAACCTCGAGCTCGATTCGGGTCGACAGCGCCGTAGAGTCGACGAGGTCGGCGAAAAGTATTGTCAGACGACGGATCTCACCGCTCACTCCGGGTGCGGCCAGTAGCTCCTCGGCGTCTGGGTTGCCGACGTCGACGGCGAGCACCTTCCCGGCGAGCGCGTCGGCCGTCTTCCGGTCACCCCGATTGATCGCGCGAACGGCACGGTCAAGCCAGTCGTCGATCAACGGGTGGGCTTTCTTGGCGCTCACAATCCGACGGTGACCGGGATCTCGTCTGGCGCCAAGGCCTGAGTGCTCACCAGGACTGTCCCCATGTAGTTCGCCCCGATGTAATTGTCGTCCTTGAGCACGATCTGAAACTGCGTGAAACCCGCGGGCAGGAAGGGAGGATCAAACCCGATCGCCGACACGGGAATCGTGATGTTCGGCAACCCGACTCGCACAAACGGCCCCTTGGCCTTGAGCTGCCGCGGGTAGCTGGTCGCGGGAACTGTGATCGGTTCCGACGGCAGCGGCTTGGCGGAACCCGACGACCCGCCCGACAGGAACGGAGTCTGGATGGCGAACTGGACCAAGGCCGCCCAGCCCTTCACCGAGAGGTCGCAGAGCCTGTGCACCAGAGCAATCCGGCCGTCGATACCCAATCCCTCAGCGGAATCGCTCTTTTCGCCCGCCTCCACCCAGAGCTGGGTCACCTGGTTGAGAAACTGCTGGGCACCCGCGGCTTGCGCCTGCGGCGAGGTCGGAGGAGTGGTCACTTGCCACCTCCTTTGGGTTGGCTGATGGCTTGGATGAACTTCCAGGGATCACTCGCGATCCGTGCGCCGACCTCGGCGCTGAACTCAGCCAAATCCGCGGCGGTCAACTGGCCCGACATCCACTTGTCGGCCAGGTCGTACTGCTTGGCGGCCAAGTCTTGAACGCACTGGGCAACCATCGAGATGGCCGTGGACGCGACCGAGTTGTCCGGCGGCTGTTGTCCCGCCTGACCGCCCTGTTGTTGGCCGCCGTCGCCCGGCTGCTCGTTCGCGGGGTCGTCCCATGGGACGGCGTTCGGATCGGGATTTTGGGCCGAGCCAAAGAGCATCTCCTCGACGGTGAAGGCGTAGCCCATCATGCAGACGAAGCGCTTCTGCGTGTAGGGCCGCAACCCGTTGATGTGGCAGACCTTCCGGACCCGCACGAGCACCGGCGGCTGGCTCGGGTCCCCGTATTGCTCGGTCCGCATGTCGATGAAGCCGTTGTCGACGTCGATCTTGCCGTCGCCCTCCCCGGGCGTGGGGTCGTTGAGGTCGTAGTCCAGCAGGGCCTGGTAAGTGTCCGGACCGTTGATGGTGGTCTTGTAGAACTTCAGCATGGTGACCAGTCGCGGACTGATCCACGTCGGATAACCGCAGAACCCCACGGTTTCCAGCACCCTGCGCCAGTGGTCGGGTCGCAGGCCTTTGTACACCATGCTGCAGAAAAAGCTCGGGTCGTCCTCGTGCCAGTTGCGTGGGTCCACAACGGCTTTCAGGGCGTCAAGCGAGACCTGGTCGGACTTCAACTCCGCGTCGACGACCACCGCCTCGATGCCTTTGTAGTTGATCACCGCGGCGTTGCACAGTGGTACCGACGCAGCATCCGCCGTCAGGACCCCAAGCCCTACCAGTTGCTGAGCGATTCCGTACCAGTCCTGCCAGCCGTTGAACCCGCTGACGAAGAGTTCCTCGACGGCGTCTAACTGGTCCAAGGAAAAGAGCTCAGCACGCCGTTCGTATTCGTGACCGCCGGTCAGCGCGAATACGTCGCCGAGAAGCGGCCGCGCGTCCGGTCCGAACGGATCGGAGAACGGCATCGTGACGTCGGGCACTGCGTTGATCAGATGGACGACGGCGGCGAGCCCGTAGATGAAGCGGGATGACTGCGGTGCGGTGGGGCGCAGCTGATCCTCCAGCCAGTCCGACTGAATCTCGTTCAGGGCTGCGAGAGGATCCGCACCGGTATTCGGCTCGCTTTGGCCGTCGATCCCGCGGGGAAAGAAGAATGCTTGTATCTCGCGGTACCAGTCTGCGTTAGCTGACGTGCGGGGCAGGAACGCATCGGCGACTTCCATGACCCGTGGGTCCTGGGTGGAGACGACCGCCGTGTCCAGACAACCTTGAACTTCGAGTATTGCCCGGAGCGTCGACATTGCGCCTCCTCATGTCTGATGCGCAGCTACTATACCTTGGTGCAGACGAAACCGCGTGTGCAAGCCGGGAGGTAATGGGGTCCTTTGGACGGGCGTGGCGACGGCGTGAACAGCGAACTTCCGTGGTCCTCGGTGTTCAATTCGGCGGCCAACATGCGCGCCTTGAGCGCCATTCAGGCCGACGGTTTCCGGGCTGCGAGCGAACTCGTCGACCGATTCGTGCGCATGGCGGCCGCCGGGCTCAACGGAAGCGAACCACCCGCACCCCCGGCCGACGGCGACCCGGCCGATGTGTACGGGGCTACCGGTTTGGAGCCGTTCGTCAGCTCCTGGTGGGCCATGGTCGACCAATTGCTGCGCGTCTCGTCACCGCGTCGCACGACGGACGCGGCAGAGGCGGATACTGCGATGCTCAACTTCGCGGCGGAGCAGGCGACGGGCCGGCTGCAGCTTTGCACCGTAGCACCGGGCGCGGCGACGGCCGAGGTCTGGTTGCACAACCGGGGAGCCGTCGACATGGGGAAAGTCGCGTTGCGCTGCAGCGATCTGCTGTCCCACGACGGCGCGGTCGTCGCGGCGCGACTGATGCGCTTCGAGCCCGACATCGTGCCGATGCCGGCGCGCAGCAGCAGGGGCGTGACGGTCGAAGTCGACGTCGACGACCACGTCGCACCTGGCAGCTACCGGGGCATGCTGCTGGCCGACGGGCACCCCGACGTCTGGTTACCGATCGAACTCGTCGTCAAACCGCTGCTGCCGTGAGCAGCATCGCCGACCGGGCGGACCTCATCTCCGAGGTCGAGGACCATCTGCGCGGCGTGGCCAGGGCGGTACGCCGTGCGATGCTCGACGCGATGCCCGACGGCGAGCCCGTTCAGTGGCTGTACGGGCCGATGCGGGAGTACCCCTCGCGGCCCGGTAAGGCATTGCGGCCGGCGCTGTGCCTGTCGGCGAGCCGGGTGTTCGGGGCGGAGCCGGACGCGGTCATGGGCATCGCCGTGGCGATCGAGCTGTTGCACAACGCGTTTCTCGTCCACGACGATATCGCCGACGGTAGCGAGATGCGCCGTGGACGCCCGACGCTCGCGGCGACGCACGGTGTGGCCGCCGCGCTCAATGCCGGCGACGGACTGGCCATCGTGGCGGGACAGGTGCTGCGAAAGGCGACAAGGCAACTCCCCGGCGATCTCGCCGACCTGGTTTGGCAAGAGTTCGACACGATGGCCTTGCGCACGCTGGAGGGTCAGGCCATCGAAGCCGGTTGGCAGCTCGACAACGTCGAGGACCTGAAGCCCCAGGACTACCTCGAGCTGATCATGCACAAGACGTGCTGGTACACCACGATTCACCCGCTACGCGTCGGGGCGCTCGTTGGCTCCGGGGGCAAGGCCGACTTGGCCCCGTTGGTGCGCTTTGGATTTCACTTTGGTGCGGCTTTTCAGATCCGCGACGACCTTCTCAACCTCGTCGGCGACGAACGTGCATACGGCAAGGAGATCCTCGGTGACCTCTATGAGGGGAAGCGCACGCTGCCCCTTGTCCATCTGCTGGCCAACGCAACCGGCGCGGACCGCACCCTCGTCCGCGAGTATTTGCGCCGCAACCGGTCTGATCGCTCGCCCGAATTGGTGGGCTCCGTCCGCGCGCTGATGGACAGTTACGGCAGCATCGACTTCACGACCGAATACGCGGAGGGCATCCTGCTTGTCGCCGAGGAATATTTCGAGCAGGCCTTCGCCGACGCGAATCCCGGCCCGGACCTCGATTTCCTGAGGGCCCTGGTGCCCTACGTGTGGGCCCGTTGGCGTTGACCACCGACCCGGGACAGCGGCGCCAGACGCTTGAGCAAAGGTGAGACCGTCCGCCACGGCAGTACAGCGCTTACGCCGCGCTCGCAGGACGGTTCCATTCCGCCCGAGGGCGACTTCGAATTCCAATTCCGACGTCCCCCGCCCGATATCCGGCAGCTTGTCCGGATACATAGGGCCATCCGCCGGGCGTTCAGCGGGTTCGGCGTATGAAAGCCCCAGGATCGCCGAGTGGTATTGGAGGACCGCTCAGCAGCTGGTGGACCAGCACCGGAAGTTGGGGCAATAGGTCGAATGCGCGAGGGTCACCATGGAATGGACGTCTCCGAACGCAATGTTTCGCGGGTCCAAGGTGGCGTGGATGTTCTGGGCGATCTGGTCATACGTCCAACCCCACATGATGTCGTCGCAGATGAGGCGCCCCGTCGCGGTGAGGGCGTCGTCGTGGTCCGGCGGCCAATTGAAGCCGGCGGCGCGCAGCTGGGCGAGGTAGGCGTCATCGGCGGGATCGGCCGTCGCAGTCGCGGCGCTCGAAACCAAGGCAGCGCAGGCCATGACGGGGACGGTCAGCGTGGCCAGCCAACGGGGTGAGGGCATTTGATGCGCTTCCTTTCTTCTTGACGTTGCCGTCGTCGGTCCAAAGCGGCATCAAGAAGAATAGAGAATGCTGGGCAAAAAGCAGCTTATGGAAAGCTGAATAGTAAGAATTTTGGCCTTGTCACGTATGCCCGGGGCCGCAAAGCCTCTGCAATTCCCCCTCAGACCATTAGGATTAGGCGGCGCGCGGCCCGTGCCACGACGGGTCCACCGAAGCCATTTTCAGGTCGCCTTCACCGAGCAACGCCGGGCGGAGATGGGTCACCGGGGCCATCTCCATGTCGCTCCGCTTGAAGCGGCGCTCGACCTCGCGGTAGACCCACGAGACAGCGGCGACAATTACGAAGACGGCGGCCAATACCGCCAGAGCTTCACCGAACGCGATCACCATGATGATGCCGGCGAAGATCCAGAACGCGACGCCCTCCCGGTCGTGGGTGCCATGGTTGCCGCTGATGGTGATGTGCCGCATGTCTGCCTCCGTGTGGAGTAAGGCTCGCTCCTTGGTCGAGATGCTTGTTGGAACGCCGACGCGACATGAGAACTGCCCGATTGGGGGCGATGGTGACCGAGTTCACTTGGCTGACCAGCTAACGAAAGGCCCCTGACCTTGGTGGCAGGTACAGGATTCGAACCTGTGTAGGCGTAAGCCGACGGATTTACAGTCCGCGTGGAGGTGTCTCGGTGGGTTGCCGGCTGTCTCAGCGACAGACTCTGACCTGGGTCGATCGTCCCCGGTGGTCCCAGTCTGTTCTCCCATGTCTCACTCGACTCGTGACAACGTACTGACAAGTCGCGATAGCGACGGGCACCCGGAATCACGCGACGAAACGGTTTGCCGGTTTGGCGTCGGCGGGCCGCTAGACCGCCGCAGGCGGTTCCACGCGCTGAAACGCCGCGAAAATGTCGATGCCTATGTACCGGTCCTGTATCGCGTCCATCGCCCGTCACGGTTGTCGTCTAGATTGCCGTCAACCATCGCCGGCAGAACTCGCCAGCAATCGGTCCTCGACAAGGACTCCCTCGTATGGCCAACCACCGACGATTAATTTGGCCCTGTTGCATGCAACAATCGTTTCATGCAACATGGGGAGCGTGAGCACATCGACGCGGAGAGCCCGCCAATACCGCGAGCGGATGCGCCGGCGCGGGTACCGCCCCGTCCAGGTGTGGGTGCCGGATGTCCGCTCAGCTGCGTTCGCCGCCGAAGCGCACCGTGAGGCGCTGGCGCTCGCCGAGGCCGACCGACACAGCGACGACATGGAGTTCGTCGAATCGATCTCCGCTCTCGGTTCCCTGGACGACGAGGCGTGAACCGTGGCGAGCTGTGGACCGTCTCCGGCGGTGTCTACGCAGCCAAGCCGCGCCCGGCGATCATCGTCCAAGACGACCTGTTCTCGGAGACAGATTCGGTCGTCGTCATCCCGCTGACCACGACGGTCACCGACACGCCGATATCCAGGGTCGCCGTGCCGAACGACAAGACGACGAAGATCGCCGAGCCCAGCTTCGCGATGATCGACAAGATCACGACCGTCCGCCGATCGAATCTTGGCGCGCGTATCGGTCGGGCGCCGTCCGCACTTATGGCGGACATCGAACGGTCTTTGATGGTGTTCCTCGGACTGGCTCGTTAATTGGCGCACTTCCCCCAAGGAAAGCCATCGCCCCGATTGTTAGCTGAGTCGAACCGGTGTTCGCCTACAGCGCCGCACAGTTAGCCGCGAGTTGTGCCAATCCATGG
>Ga0335071_10004498_pt1 | contig 14557 bp, 12 predicted proteins | sample Lox_Sample_15_FD_206724 | JGI IMG/M metagenome (GOLD analysis project Ga0335071, IMG submission 206724) | Soil microbial communities from Loxahatchee National Wildlife Refuge, Florida, United States - Lox_Sample_1.5 | ecosystem: Environmental > Terrestrial > Soil > Wetlands | place: USA... | reverse complement strand
CGAGCACCTCGATCTTTGGCGTGTGCATCACGCGATGCGCGCCAAAACCAGCCATGGCGCGTGTTGCCGTGGCACCGGTCACGCCTTTATGCATGAGAAAGGTCATGATCGCGTCGTGCAGCGATCCGCCATGGTGCTGTGTGTCCTCATTCAGGAAGATGGTGACTTTCTTTGCCGGCCCTTTTGACAGCATTCGACCTCCCCTGGCGTTATCCGCGAGATGCAACTGCAATGCCCAGCCACACGGCAACATACCCGGCGACGACGCTTGCGACAACGTTTAGTATCCCGCTGCCCCATGCACCCTGACGAACTGCCTGCAGGGTCTCATACTCGAAACTGGAGAAAGTCGTGTAGCCGCCAAGGAAGCCGACGACCAGAAGAAATCTCCAGTTCGGGCTGAACTCGAAACGTTCGGTCAGGATGGTCATCAGAACTCCGATGATAAAGCAGCCAGTCACGTTGACGGTCAGGGTGCCGAGCGGAAACGAACCGCCGAATCGCTGCATGATGGCAGTACCCGCGATGTAACGTATCAACGCCCCGGCTCCACCGCCCACAAACACAAGAAAGTGCTTAAGCAATCGGTTCTCCTCGCTGCATTCGGTTATGTTCGCAGCCACGCTCCGAATATTCGCCCGTATACCACCTCAACTCACCTGCGGCGTCGAGTCGAGAGATCGCTCGGCCTCCTCGATCAGGACCAGGTCTGAGGCGAGTTCAGGGGCATCGGAACGGGCTCGCGACAGCAGACTCTCGATTGTTCCCATGAGTTCATCGAGCTGCTGCGCCGCCTGCTTTTCGATGCCGAAGAGGGCCTTGTTGATGTTCTCCTCCCACTGCGACGTGACCCGCGAGAGGTTCTTGAACACCTCAAATGGCAGCTTGCGGTTGACCAGATGCCGGTGGACCAGGCCTTTCACAAGCCACATGGGGATCACCCAGCTCAGGAGTTCCCAGCTTCGGTCAAACACCTTGCCAACGTTGACATCCGGTACGCGGGGCGGCTCAGCTTCAATCTCAATCTCGGTAATACGGAGCGGCACGCCCAGCGCAGCGGTGGTGCGTTCGGAGAGCCGCGACCTGAAGTCCTGAAGAGATCGCGCCAGTTGGTTGCTCACCTTCTCCACGTGCGCGGTGAATTGGCAGCGATTCGCCGCGGAAAGCTCTCCGAGAATCTGATTCAACGATCGCGCGAGCCATGTGTCGAAAGATTCGATCACATGTCCCAGGTTCTTCGTCCATCCTGGGTACTCCACTTCCAGCGACGCGGCGAGTTCTTTCTCTAAATGCATTTGTTCGGCCTCGAACCGCTTCGAGACCATGTCGCGAGTGCCGCCCGCCGCGTGCCGGGTCACCAGCCTCAGTTGTGTTTTGAACTCGTCCAGCGACGCCCGTTCGCCAAAAACCGCCGTCCTCAAACCGTTCCGTTCCGTATCGAGCGCCTCGGCCGCCCTGAGAGCGAGCGCTACGTAGTCCCTGCACTCGCGCAGAAGAGCCGCGGTTTTGTGCCGTACCACGGCGTTGCGTTGTTGGCTGAATTTGCCCAGCACATCACAGACGATCATGTCTTCAACGGCCTGCTGCGTATATTCGTACTCAGGCCGCGCCGAATAAGGGAACACGCCAGGCGGATCGTCAAAACTCCTGCGCAACTGCCAGGCCACGAACTCCCGTACTTCATCCTGTTCCGGTTGGGTGAGCACATCCAGCTTCGTTAGCAACACCGTCACACGCGGGGTGAAGTCGTACAACCTGCGGATCAGCGCGATGTCCTGCTGCGACAGCGGAGGATCGACACCGATGGCCACGAGCGCCAGCCCGACGTTTGGGAGCCAACTCAGGGACGCCTCGGTGTTGTGGGCGAAGACGCTGTCGAGTCCAGGAGTATCTACGAACCGAATGCCGCTGTACACGCGAAGCGAGGGGAGATCAACCAGAACTACGGCAACCTGCTTCAGGTTTTCCGGGTTCTCCGACTCCGCGACAAAGGAACTAATCTGCTCGACGGGGATCTCCTCCTCGCGCCCGTCCAGATAACGAACGACGGCACGCTCGCGCGGCCCATAGCCAACCTCGGTGATGACTGAAGTCACGGGGGTCACTCCGGTGGGGACCAGGTCACGCCCAATGAGTCTGTTCAGGAATGTGCTCTTGCCAGCCTTGAAGCGGCCGAATACCGCGATGCGAAGCACGCGCTCGCTGGCGAGTGTACGGCACGTATGCAGAAGCGGCAGTATGGACGTCACCTCGTACTTCGCCGCCAGACGCTCCACGAGATCGAGAGGACTGGTGGTGCGGTTGGTCACGGGCGATGCTCCGTCCGCGTTCATTGCGGCCGAATCGTGGGTGAGCGCAGCACCCATAAGAAGTGCCTCCTGCGTCTTCGACTTTTGGGAAGATGACCGAGAAGGGAAATGGCTCCCGGAACATCCCCAGGAGTCATTGGCCGGGGTCAGCCCGGCATATAGCGAACTCCACCGCTGTTTCCAGAATAGCCGCAAAGCTTACCGCGCACAACGAAGTACCTCGATTCATGTGGTACCGCCTGATGAGCCATCAGGCGTCGCGGTTTGATGAGGAGCGGTCAATCATCCCATCGTGCGGACCAGACAGTCTATGCGCACGAGTTCGAACTTAATCCTTCTGCTCGCGGTCAGATATTCCGGCCGGGAAGCCAGGCGGCACATCTCCACGATCTGGCCGCCATTGCCGTCGGCGGCTTCCAGCGCGCGGTTGCGAAACTCTCGCATATTAACCGCGTCGATGCGGTAGCGCCGCGCGGCCGATTCAAAGAGTTTCGCCGATGCCGCGTCGCTCAGAGCGCTGACGTGCACGATCTTCTTTGGGTCCCAGAAGAGCCGGCCAAGAGCTCCCAGCGCCACCGCGTCCCGCGCTGAAGCTATGATGGACATCCCGCGAACAAAGTAGATGCGCTGAAAGAATCGAAAGACAGGGAAGCTTGCCGCTTCGATGCCATCCAGGATCATTCCTGCCGGACTCTCTTCGAGGGCTTTCCAGAGAATTCCTCGCAGATGCACGCTCGTCTGTTTTGCCAGCCACCTCTCCGGGGCCGCGCCACCCGGCACGCAGCGGGAGAGGCGTTCGTGCCCGGCTTCCATAAGCTCAAGGGCGAGCCTCTGCAACAGCTCGTGAAAATTCGTTGAGTATTCCACGAACGCCGTGCCGGGTACGGACCGCCAACACTCGCGCAGGAGACGCGTCTTTCCGGAGCCTCTCGCACCGAGTACCAGGAGAGAATCGTTTGTCCGCCGTGCGGTCGCGATTCGCGTTCGCTCGGCGCGCAGACCGATGAGCGGCAGGTCGGAGCAGTCGGTCAGACGGTGCGCCAGTGACGAAGGCGGAGATTGCGCGGCGCTGACTTCGCGGCGGCGTATGACCGCGAACCGTGTTCCGGGACGCCCACCCGAGTCCACTCCATCCTCCTCGCAAGGCGAACCTTGTAGGAGTCATTTTCCCTGTTCGAAAAACCGGCCGAGTGATGACCTGCGATTCCGCTCAGGGCGGTTGAAGGCGGACTCCAACACCCTGATCCATTATTCGCGCCTGGCCGAGTCCCGTCAACTGGTTGCAGGAAGATCGCAGGCATCCTGCCTGCGGAGTCTGGCTGCGGCCATAACGCGTCACCGTTGCCGGGCCCCCGCCTCGTGAGATATAGTCGAGCTTGAAAGTCCGCAGGTGATGGAGTCTCACCTTCAACCGCTCCGGTAACTGCCGGTTCTGATAGCTCCTACTCTTCGGAAGGAGCACCTTCATTAAAAACTTGTTTCACAACAAAAGGAGTCATAGATGACAAAAGTGGTGCGCGTTATTGGCCGCGAGATTCTCGATTCTCGCGGGAATCCTACGGTGGAAGCCGAGGTCTGGCTCGACGGCGGAGCCATCGGAGTTGCCGCCGTCCCTTCGGGCGCTTCGACAGGGGAAAAGGAAGCGGTAGAGCTGCGCGACGGCGACAAGAAACGGTACGGCGGGAAGGGCGTCAGCAAGGCTGCCGGTCACATTCGCAATGAGCTGGCTGCCGCAGTCACGGGGCGCGATGCGACGAATCAGCGGGACATCGACCAGGCAATGATCGACGCCGATGGCACTCCGAACAAGGCGAAACTCGGCGCCAACGCAATTCTCGCTGTTTCGATGGCAACGGCGCGCGCGGCCGCGCAGGCGCATTCGCTGCCGCTGTATCGCTACCTGGGCGGAGCGAATGCAGCCGTCCTTCCGGTTCCCTGCATGAACGTGCTCAACGGCGGCAAGCACGCGGACAATACCGTGGACTTCCAGGAGTTCATGATCGCGCCGCACAACGCGCCTTCATTCGCCGAATCGATTCGCATGGGCATGGAGACTTTCCACTCACTCAAAAATGTGCTGCGAGGCAAGGGGTACAGCACAGCCGTCGGCGATGAGGGAGGCTTCGCGCCGGATCTCAAGTCCAACGACGAGGCGGTCGAGTTGATTCTGGAAGCAATTACGAAGGCCGGCTACAAGCCGTCCACCGATATCTCCATCTGTCTCGACCCGGCGGCCAGCGAGATGTGGGACGACGGAAAGTATGTGCTTTTCAAATCGACGAAGAAAGCCATCAGCTCCGACGACCTGATCAAAATCTGGGAATCCTGGGCGGCGAAGTATCCCATCGTTCTTCTCGAGGACGGCATGGGCGAGAACGATTGGGAAGGGTGGCGGAATCTCACCGTTGCGCTCGGATCGAAGATCGAACTCGTGGGCGACGATGTCTTCTGCACGAACCCGCGCATCCTGCAGGAGGGCATCGACAAGGGCATTGCGAACGCCGTCCTCATCAAGCTCAACCAGATTGGCTCGGTCACCGAGACTCTGGATACGATGGCCCTCGCGGGCCGCAACGCGTACGGCTGCTTCGTGTCTCACCGCTCCGGCGAAACCGAGGACACTTTCATTGCGGACCTTACGGTAGCGACCGGCGCTGGCCACATCAAGACGGGGTCGGGTTGCCGCAGCGAGCGCGTGGCGAAGTTCAATCAGTTTATTCGCATTGAGGAACGACTCGAGGGCAAATCGCGCTTCGCCGGCCGCGCCGCTTTCCTGCGCTGACGCGACGGCGCTTGCGCTGGCCGGAAACTGGCAGCCGAGGCGTCACCGAATGTACAGGCAAAGTCGTCCGCAACCCGCTGCGGGACCTGATGCTCTCGCGCGCGGCTGAAACAGATCGGCTACGGTGGCGATTATCGGAGCCCCGTGCCGCCGCGACAGGGCCGAAAGGCTCCGCAGGGCGGCATCACATTCGCGACCACCACGGTCGCGACTGCCTGGGGCGGAAGCATCACTGCATCGTTGGCCGGCAACTGACCCAGCAACGCAAAACGTTCGCTGGTTCCGCTGAAAGTGGAACGATATACCGCCGTCGTCATGAGTTGTCGCCGCTCGTCTCCATTCCCGCGCGCCCCGCTCGGCGGGAGCATCAGCGCCGGGCTGAGCGTGTCGGTGCTCGACGTATTGATCAGCACGTACACGAGTCGCCGCTCCTGCTGGCTGTAGTAGGCCGTCGCGCGCAGCTCGTCCAGTCCCGTGAGCGAGGCGATTCGCTGGAAACCAGGCTGCACGAACCGCGAGAAGTGCTCGAGCGCGTAGTAGTAGTCGTTGATGTGATACCCGCTGGGATATTGCCACGATGCCTGAGAATTGAACGGGTTATCGATGTACACAAGCTGATTCGTATCGGGCCAGAAATAACTCCAATACAGATATGCGCTGGCCTCCTCGGTAGCCATGGCGTCATGAATCAGCCAGGCCGTATTCATCGCGCCGTTTTGGTCCGGATTGTGATCGAATTCTGTTTCCCAAAGTTCCTTGCCTGGCGCAGCGCCGACAAGCTGCAGCATCGATCCATCGAAGCTGTCGGGCGCGGCCGAATCGCCGCCATGGTAAAGGTGATGGGCCACGGCGTCCATCTCGCCCAGTTCGTCCGTATCCAGCGCTGCCAGATAGTTCTCCGGTATGTTGTAGCCGAGCCCGATCACCTCCGGACCCACCATCGCGGGCGGGTTCGTCATAGTCTGCAGCTTCGCGTATACCGCATCCAACGCCTGTTTGTACCCGGCGTAGATGCCGCCCGGCTGTTCCGTCGGATCGAACCGGCAGCCGACGTATCCGGGCGTCCAGTCCGGTTCGTTCTGCAGGCTGATGTAGTCCGGCGTCACGCCGAGGCCTGCGTAAGCGTTCAGTGAATCGAACCAATACTGAGCGAATCCCGTGTAGTTGTAACCGCCGTTCACCTTCGCCAGCGTGCAGCCCGGCTCCGTTTGATTGCCATTGCAGCTCACCTGACCGCTCGCTTTCAATGACGCCGGCGGCGACCATGATGACATCAGCACTGTGATCGGAGAGCCGCGATACTGATTGGCCTTTGCCACCACCTCCGCGGCATCGGGATCGAACGGAGTTCTCTGGTTTTGCCCGTAGATGTTCTGTAGCCTGAGAATGCTCGCGCCCAGCGCCTCCCGCCCGAACAGCAGCGCATAGATCTGTTCCTTGTTGGGGTGCGCGGTCAGCCAGTTTGTGTAGAACGCGTCGGCGGCGCCGAAGCCGTCGATCTTCTGCCGTGGATTCGCGAAATCGACCTCCACCCGCGGCATCGAATCGGGAGTCGCCGCAAGCGCAAAGGCCGTTGCATTACTCGCCGACGCATTGCCCACCACGGCATTCCCGCTGACGCCTACGTATCCGGATGTGGAGCGAGCTACAAGAGTCACATTCGATCCGGCCGGCTTCGTCTGGAACTGCTCCGCCACTGACGTGTCGTTCGCCGAGACCGTAACCGCCCCGGTGGCTGCGTCGGTTCTGACATAGCCGATGCCGGCGACTCGCAGATAGAAGTAGCCGTTGCCGGCATAGAGCCGCTCGAACGGCTGGGCGTTCGCAGCGTTGCTCGTGACCGTGAGCGCTTCGTCAGCTCCAATCGTGAGGTAGTTCGATCCCGCAGCCAGTGTGATTGTGTCGGCCCGCAACCCCACCACAGCGAGCACCGGCACCAGGTATTTCCACAACGCCATCACACCATTGTGCAGCATTTATTCGCGGAGATTCGTGGACTCGCCACGCGGCGAATGAGTGTGAGATTTCCCGGACCCGCCGGCACTGAAATCACGAGTGCGGTTTCTGTTCACGAATGCCTGGAAAGTGGGTTCCCCGAGGAACGGTGTGCGGGTTCCAAAAGGAAAGCCCGGGGTCGAAGCCCGGGCTTCCATACATTACGGAACAGAAGGAGGTGAGGCTTATGTTCCTTACCGCTGCACTCAAACTCGTGCTGAGATTCCTCGGCACGCTGGAGGCGAAGCTGCGGATCCGTTGGATCTGAGCTGAGCTTCACCGGCCCCCTCACGAGGGGCCGGACTTAAGAGCCTCACCTCTTCTTACACGATACACGCACTTCCAACCGCCGTCTATATCCCGTACACCGTGGGGGCATAGGCCGGTGATAGCATTTCCGTCATGAGATTGCGCGTTCTTCTGCCCGCGGTGTTTGCGGTTTTCGCCACGTATGCCCTCTCTGCTGAAACCGGCTTCCTCAATCGAACCGTTACCGTTCAGGGCATCACCTACCGTTACGTGGTCTACGTGCCCGCCGACTGGAGCTCGCAGAAGAAATGGCCCGTGATCCTTTTTCTCCACGGCTCCATCGAACGCGGCGACGATGGCCTTGCCCAGAGTCGCGTCGGCCCTGGTCGCGCAGCGCGCGAACATCCCGAACGCTACCCCGCCATCATCGTAATGCCGCAATGCCGCAACGATGCCGCCTGGGACGGCGACGCGATGCAGGCCCAGGCCCTCGCCGCGCTGGATGCTTCCTCGGCGGAGTTTAACGGAGACCCCGCGCGCACCTATCTGACCGGCTTCTCCATGGGCGGCTATGGAACCTGGAGCATCGCCGCGAAATACCCGCGGCGTTTCGCCGCACTGGTGGTGATCTGCGGAGGGATCCTTTGGCCTCCGGATGTCGCCATGCGTCCTGTCGATCTCCACGCCGACAACCCCTACACGCGCGCGGCGCAGAAAATCGCGGGCCTTCCGGTCTGGGTGTTCCACGGCAGCGATGACCGAAATGTCCCGGTTACCGAGTCCCGCCGAATGGTGGAAGTGCTCAAAGCAGCACACGCCAACGTGAAGTACACCGAATACAAGGACGCCGATCATTTCATCTGGGACCGGGTCTACGCTGAAAGCGTGCTGCCGATGTGGCTTTTCCAGCAGCACCGGTAGCATGCCGCGGCAGAAATCTCGCTGCGCCTGCAATCTGCCGATCGTGTATAATCGCCTCGTTTTGCGGATCATGACGCGTCACGTCCACTCGCAGTCCCGCGCACATAGTTCGCCGGTGGGCCTCCTGTGAATCCCGCTTCCCGGGATGAACTCATCCGCGCGACTCTGTTCCACACACCGCGGAATCCATTTCAGGAGAGCAGCGCGCTGGAATCGTGGCCCGATGGCGCTCTGTTGATTCGCGAGGGCCGAATTGCCGGCTGCGGCGACTACGCGGGGCTGCGCGCAGCGAACCCGGAAGCACCCGTCACTGACCTGCGCGGGGGCTTCCTCCTTCCGGGCTTGATCGACGCCCACGTTCATTTCCCCCAACTACGAGCGCTGGGTGGTTTGGGGCTCTCACTGCTCGACTGGCTGGAACGCACCGCGCTCCCCGAGGAAGCCCGCATGGCCGATGCTTCCTGTGCCTCCCACATCGCCAGCGGCTTCATCCACGCTCTTGCCTCGCATGGCACCACCACCGCGCTCGTTTTCGGCGCGCACTTTGCGCCGGCCACTGCTTCCCTCTTCGAGGCGGCGGACGCTGCCGGGCTGCGCATTATCGCCGGCCAGGTACTCTCTGACCGGCTGCTGCGTCCCGAACTCCATCAGACGCCGGAGCGCGCCTGGCGCGACAGCACCTCGCTTATCGAGCGCTTCCACGGCCGCGCCCGATTGCTCTACGCGGTCACCCCGCGCTTCGCTCTCTCGGCGTCGGAAGCAATTCTCGAAGTCTGCCAGACTCTCCTTCGCGAGCATCCCGGCGTCCGGTTCCAAACGCACATGAATGAGGATCGCCAGGAAATCGCCGAAGTCGCGCTCCTGTTTCCCTGGGCTTCCGATTACCTCTCCGTCTATGAGCGTTACGGCTTCAATCGACCGGGTGCAGTGCTGGCGCACAACGTCCACGCCACGGATTCTGAACTCGCGCGCCTCTCGGCCGGCGGCTCCGCGGTGGCCTGGTGTCCCTGCAGCAACGCGGCGCTCGGCAGCGGCCTGTTTCCGCTGCGCCGTCACGTGAACGCCGGCGTGCTTTGCGCGCTCGGAACCGATGTCGGAGGCGGCACCGGCTTCGGCTTACTCAAAGAGGGTCTGCAGGCCTACCTGCTGCAGCGCGTCACGCCCGATGGAATGCTGCTCACCGCCGCTCATCTGCTGTATCTGTCCACGCTCGCCGGAGCCGAGGCGCTCGGCCTGAGCGATGAGATCGGAGATTTTCGCTCGGGGAAATCGGCCGACTTCGTGTATGTTCGGCCGCCCGCGAACAGCCCGCTTGCCGCGGTGCTGGAACTCGCTGAAGATCCCGAGCGCATGCTCGCCGCGATCTTCACCCTCGGCGGGGCAGAGAGCATCCACGAAGTGCGCGTAGGCGGCCAGATCGTCTACCGCAACGGTGCGGGACAGCGCCGACCGGGCACATGATCCTGCCGCTTCCGCTCACGCGACATCCCTTCCGCCGTGACCCGCGGCCGATTTGAGAGGGACCATTCCTGACGCACTTCGCCTCCACGATACAATCTCTCTGAATTGACCATCGCGAACGCTCTCCAATCTCCCCGTGTGAAGTTGTGTGCCTGGTTCCTGTGGTTCGCATTAATGGTGCTCTATGCCGCGAGGTACTTCCGCTGGGAAGTCGATTATTTCAGCAGCCCCGGCCCTTTCTTCCGCACTCTTCTTCTCGGTGCGCTGCCGTTTCTCATCGCCGCCGGACCGGTGTATGCGTGGGTACGCAACCATCGCCTGAGGCGATATGAGTTCTCCGCGCTGGCGGCGCTCTGCGTTATGTTCGCCCTGGTTTATCAGCCCGTCGCTGCTCTGTTCGTTGCCCTGTTCTCCTTTGCCTGCCTCGCCGCAGGCCTTCGCTTTGCGCGCGGCGTGCGAGTGATCCTGGCCACTCCCCTCGAAGCGCTGACTCTGGGATTCGCTTTCGGCTGCGCGTTCCTGATTCCCATCCTTTTCGTTTTCGGCCTTTTCCATCTTTACTACGCGCCGCTGTTCCTGCTTTTGCTCGTTGCTTCAATCGCCGTCTTCCGGCGCGACGCTCTCGCCGGGTTCCGAGCACTGCGGGCGATTCTCGCCACCCCAGCTCCCGAACATCGGCTTGCCGGCATCGCCTTCGTTTTTGCCGTCATCGCGGCGGTGGTTGCGCTCGCCGTGGCTCTTTCGCCGAGCATCGCTTTCGATCCTCTTGCCGACCACCTCGCCAACGCCCGGTACTACGCCGCTCAGCACGCGCTGGAGATCCTGCCTACTCAACAGAACAGCTACTATCCGCAGGGCTGCGAGACGATCATGGCCATGGCCTGGTCGGTCGGGGGCCAGCCGGCGGCGCAACTCATCGCGCCACTCTTCTTTGTTTTCTCGCTCTTTCTTGTGTTCCTGATCGCCCGCTCGAGCGGCCTCAACGGCGCAATGGCGTTCACGGGCACCGTCGCCGCCGCCATGATGCCGTTCGCCCACTGGACCGGCGCCAACTCCAAAGACGACTGGGCCATGGTGTTCTTCGAAGCAGCCGCGCTGCTGGCCTTCCTTCGCTGGCTTGAAACGCGGAACCGCGCGTGGATTTTTCTCGGCGGGCTTTTTCTGGGCTCCAGCTTCGCCATCAAGCACATCGCCCTGTTCGGCGCCGTCCCACTGATCTGTTTCTTCCTGTACGCCTGCCGGCGCATTCGTCCGGCTCTGGTGTTCTGCGCGATCCTGGCTGCCTCAGCTCTGTACTGGCATGCGAGAACAGCTTATCTCACCGGGAATCCGGTCTATCCTTCGGCACTGCGCCAAACAGTCCGGGATACCAAACCCAGAGGTCCGTACGGCGGCCGGATCGGGCGGTTCATTCCTCGTTTGCGTGCTCCCATCAGGAGGTCGCCTGCTTTTGAGTCTCCACTGCCGAATCCCGCGGGAATAGCTCTGCTGGCATTCCTGCCGTTTGCCATACTCCTGCGCGGGCCAAGACTCCCCGCCCGCCGCGCCTGTCTCATTTTCTGCGGCGTTTATCTGGCCTATTGGCTCGCCATTGTGCCCATCCTGCGCTACGCGATGCTCCCGCTCATCCTTGTCACAGCCATTCTCGCCGGGAAAGCGGTCGAGTTCTTCGACTGGCCGGCAAGCGGCCGTTTCACTCGTTTTTCCATCGCCGGTTCGTTTGTCGGCGTCCTGCTTTTCGCCCTGCTCGGAATCGCCATCATCGAGATCAATTCGCCGATGCTGGCGTTGTACGCTCGCCGCATCGGCCCCCAGCAGTACCTGGATCAGGCGCTTCAGAGCCACCGCTCTCTCACATGGCTCGCCGCCACTCATCCACGGTCGAATATCTGCGGAAACAACTGTTCGCGCGCCTACGCGCCCGATCCCGCGAAGCTCTCTTGTTCCCTGTCGCTCGAACGGGCCCAAACGCCGACACCCGGTTGTCAGTACCTCGTGCTTCCGAGCGATGCCGAACCCGGCAATGACGCCACGCAGGTCTACAACGATCCCTTCTTCACCGTCTGGCAGCTGCGCTGACGCCTTCCTGGGCCACCATTCGTTAATCCGCGATGGGCGCGGTTCGTTCTTCGATGAGATCTCGTATTATCCCTGCGTGCCGCCGCAGTTGCGCCGCTTCCTGTTGTTCGCGCCACTATCGCGGCGCCGCGCGGCACGAGCTTCGCATCGGCCGGAACACGCCGCAACTCACGGTGATGTAATACTCCAACACGCTGATCACGCCGGCTGCTCCTTCCACGGCGTGAGCCGCCGCTCCAATCGGAGGAAAAACCACTGGAAGAACAGGCCGAGCGCGCCGGCGAGGGCGATGCTTACGTAGAGCTTCTCGATGGCAAACGTCTGCCACGCGCTCCAGATCATGCTGCCCACGCCGTCGTCGCAGTTGAGCAACTCCACGGAGATGGTCAGCACGAGCGCGCGGCTGAAGGCGAGGCGCAGGGCGGTAAACCCCTGGGGAAGACACGCAGGCAGGTAGACTTTGCGGATCACGGCCAGCGGTCCAGCTCCGTAGTTGACGGCCATGTCCACGAAGTCGCGGTTCACCGCGCGGACCGCATCCGAGATCTGGATGATCATCAACAAAGCAGTCCCCATTGCAACCAGGAGGATGCGCGCCGTATCGTTGACTCCCACCAGCAGCATCACCATGGGAAGCAGGGTAAGACGCGGCGTCGAATAAAGGGCCGAGATCAATGGTTCGGACGCTCGCCGCAGGGTAGCCGAGAGGGTGAGAGCAACGGACACGGCAACGCCGCAAATCACGCCGACGCCGAAACCAACCGCGGTGCGCTCGAGGGTATTCATCACCTGCCGGCCAACCTCGCCGCTCACGGTGAGTTTCTCCAGAGTTTGGAGAAGAATGGACGGTGCGGGAAAGAACAGCGGATCGAGAATGCGCAACCTCGACATCGCCTCCCAGCAGGCAAGAAGAAGCGCGATGAGCCAGGCGCTTCCGAGCAGGCGGCGTGCCTTCGTCATAACGCGACGGAATAGCGGGAGAGGCTGGTCATGAGTCCGAGAGAGGCGAGAATCTGACGCTTCAGCTCGTAGCTCTCCTCATCGGGCCCCAGAAGAAATTCGCGCGGGCGTTCCATACTTACGCGATATTCGGCCAATACCGTGCCGGGCGAGCCGCTCAGGACAACGATGCGATCGCTGAGCAGCAGCGCCTCATCGACGTCGTGCGTGACGAAAACCACTGTCTTTTTTTCGGATTCCCAGAGTTCCACCAACTCCCGTTGCGCACGCATTCGGGTCTGCCGGTCGAGCGCCGCGAAGGGCTCATCCATCAACAGGACCGGCGCCTGGCTGACAAAAGCCCGGACTACCGCGACCCTCTGTTTCATGCCGGTGGAAAGCTGGCGCGGATAGTCTCGCTCGCGCCCGGCGAGGCCAAGGCGTTCCAGCATCCGAGAGGCGCGGCGCTCCCGTTCGGCTTTGCCCACCCCATGCATCTCCAGACCGAACGCCGCATTTTCCATTACGCTCATCCAGGGAAAGAGGCTGTTCTCCTGAAAAACCAGAGCGGTCCGGGAATTCCGCCCATCCTGCTCGAAGAACTGGAAACTGCCGGAGGTGGGCTCCAGCAACCCTGCCAGGATGTGCAGGAGCGTTGTCTTGCCGCAGCCGCTGGGCCCAATCACGGAAACGAATTCGCCGCGACGCACCTCGAGGTCAAGCCCTGCGAGGGCGCGCACCGGGGCGCCGCCCTGGGACCGGTACGTTACACCGAGCGCATCACACCTTAGTGAGCAGGCCAACATTGTGGGGCAATGTCGTATTGTACACAAACGCATTCTTCTTCCGCTCGCCCCGGGGCGGAGCGAGACTGGGCGGGCGGATAAACACGAGCGGGTTCACGAGCGGCTCGGGATTCGCATGGTTGGCGCTGACGAAGCGCACCATCGTTGGAACATTCGTGACATGAGTATGCGAGGATATTAGAACCAGGGAGCTGGAGTGAGCTTCTACCGCAAATACGAGTTGGAACGGCTGGTTCAGAAGGCCGAACCCAAGACTTTCCGAGCTCGCGAAGTGAGCACGGGACAAGCGGTTTATCTGCACATGCTGGGCGGACTGGACGCGGCGGCGCGCAGGCCCCTGCTGGACAAGGCTCTGGCGTTATTGGCTGCACACAACCCGGCGATCCTGGACGTGGATGACAGCCAGTTTGCTCCATATGTGGTGACGAACATCATCGAGGAGTTCGCCGGACTGCCGGCGTGGCTGGAACGGATTCCGATGGGCGCGCCGCAAGCGCCGCCTCATGCCGCCGCGCCACGATCGAAAGAAGACACCGTCACGAAGACCATGGAGATGTCGGCGTTGCTTCCGAAAGGGGCTTCGCCGTCTCCCGCGGCGCCTCCGGCTGCACCGGCACCGCCGGCGGTTCGCGCTGTTCCACCAGCACAGCAGGCGCCACCCCGGCAGACTCCTGTTGCGCCGGTTCCGCCGGTCGCAGGACCGATGCCAGCCGCATCGTCGGGAGCCGAGCCCGGGGAGTTCACAAAGATGTTTGGAGGGGCCGGAGCGAAGGCGGCTGCGGCACCGCCCCCCGTGCAGACACCGCCTCCTCCCGCGGCGCGATCATCGGCGGCTCCGCCACCGCTGTCTCCGCGGATGCAACCGCCCGCCGCGCCGATGCCACCCGCGGCCGCGCCCTCGGGAGGGAGCGAGTTTTCGCGTATTTTCGGAAGCTCGAATCCACCCGCCGCCACGCCCGGAAGCGCAGAGTCCGGCGAGTTTACGAGGATGTTCGGCGCACCCCCGCCAGCGCCAT
>Ga0335071_10004495_pt1 | contig 14566 bp, 12 predicted proteins | sample Lox_Sample_15_FD_206724 | JGI IMG/M metagenome (GOLD analysis project Ga0335071, IMG submission 206724) | Soil microbial communities from Loxahatchee National Wildlife Refuge, Florida, United States - Lox_Sample_1.5 | ecosystem: Environmental > Terrestrial > Soil > Wetlands | place: USA... | reverse complement strand
CTCTTTTCGCTGCTTCTTCGATGGTCTCGCCTTTCTCTACTTTTCCGCCGAAACCATTCCATCGGCCGGTGCCGAACCCGCGCTTTTTGAGACCCAGAAGCATTCGGGGCTTTTCGTACAAAAGACAAAGGGTGAGAGCTTTCTTCTTCATATAAAACATCGTACCACAAAGCGTGGTTTATCCTCGTCTTCCAAAAAAAGACTTTACGACGTCAGGAACTTCGTGAACCGGTAGAGCGGGATTATCATGCCGACAACAATGATGAACACAATAAGGATGGTCACGCGGTTTGTTGTCTGAGAGCTCTGATAAACATCCTGCGGCGTTGTGGAGATTATGACCTCGCCCACTTCCGCTCCGTGCGCGTCCTTGATGGCCTGGGAAACGCCGAGGGCATCCGCTCCCCCAAGCGCGGTCACTTCTGCGCCCGCGGGCGCCGTGACGGCCGTCCCGACGTTCAAGAGCGAGCTGCCGGCCACTTGGCCGTTCGCGACGAAGGTCGTCTGAAAACCGCTCACGTCCTGGAAGCGTAAAGCAAAATCCCGGTCGAACGATGCGCCGACGATGACCGCTCCTATTATCTTTCCCTGGTCATAGACCGGCGCTGCCCCCCGGATGAGGAAACCCTCCGTCGGCGTTCTGTCCACGCCGGACGAGAGGAAACCCTGAAGCGCTTCTGGGCCGACAGCATCGTTCAAGATGCTCTCCCCGCTCTGGACCGGGAATTGGGTCCGATAGAGCCACGCTCCATCGGCGGTCGTCACGCCCCAGAATGAAGCGCCCGTCGCCGGCAGAACATCAGCGGAAGCGCGCTCGAACGCCGCTCCGTCCCGGTTCTTAATAGCATCATGAGCATCGCTGTTCGTCGCCGCCGTCTGGGCGGCCGCTAACACCTGCTGGCGCAAACTGTCCAGATAAAAATGGAACATCACTTGTGCATTTGCGACCGCATGTCTGGTCTCCTGTTCGCGCTGATAGAGAAGGAAGCTCGAGAAAGCCGTTGTCACGAGCAAGGCGACGCCCAAAGCACCGGCGATAAAAATGACAAGCGCCTCTTCGCGCAAGCGCAGGCTAATGAAAGACCGTATCCAAAGCGCGAACGCGAGCAGGACCAGCGCGTTCACTATGGACAGAACAAGCCAGTTTTGCGGGCCGAGGCCAGCCGGCAGAATACCTTCAAGCGCAAGCAAACAGAAGCCGACAATGAGCCATTTCACTTGACGTTCCACGTACCGGAAATAGCGCCAGAGCAATATGGCAACGATAAGAAGCGCCCCGCCGGCAAGACCAATGTTCGGACCGGCGGCGAAGGCAAGGGGCGCGATGGCGAACGCCTCCCGCTCAATCTTCGGCCGGCTGGGCAAAGGCTCGATGAGATAAGCCAAGAAAACGAGCGCAAGACCGCCGAAGAGAAGCGCGTTGCTCACAATGACCAAAAGACCGTTCGAAGCGTAAAGCGCTTCGACTATTCGCCACGCCGCGAGCAAGAAGAACCCGAGGGCGCGGGCGAAACTGAACATGTCGCGTTTCAAGGCGAAAGCTTCGGCGAACAACCACCCGATCAAGAAGAAAACTATCGCTCCGAGCAGGCCGAGCGCGAGCCCCAAATTCTGGATTATCAATATCGTGGACATGATGAGGTATTTTCAGTATACCGCATTTTCGACCTAATCAGATATCAGAGCACCGAACGACCGGAAATCGCCGAGCGTGAGCGGCCAGATACGTTGGGCGACGATGTGGCCGGTCCGATCGACGAGCATCGCGATCGGCACCACCCCGACGTTGTAAGCCGCCCCTGCTGTTCCGGCCGGATCGGCCAGCAAACGCAGCTCCGGATACCGGGCCGCGAACTCGCGGAGCGTAGAAGTCGTCTCTTGAAAACCGATCGGCACAACGGCCAGGTCGTGCGGCGCGAAAAGACGGGCGTATTCGTCGAGAGCGTTCAGTGTTGCGAGCGAATCATCGGTCCAGCTGACCCAGAAAAGGACGAGGGCATCCCGATCGCGCAGATCGGCAGACGACCAAGTGTGGCCGTTCTCGTCCACGGCGGTGATATCCGGCGCTGCTGGACCACTGCGCTCCTGAGGAGCGGAATGTCCTAGATACAACGGAGCAAGCGCTTGCAAAGCCAGAATGCTGCCCGCAAGAAGAACAAGCGAGAGAGCTATCCAATATGTCCTCTTGAGCCAAAGAGCGGTCATTGGAAAGAAAATATCCTTTGCCACCAGGACAATGGGGCGACGGGCGTCGGCGCCGTCTGAGCAGCGGGCGTGAGAACACCGATCGGCCGGACCATCTCGTTGCCGTCCTCATCTCCGGCCTGAGCCGCGAGCGTTTTTGCTCCGTTGGCGACGAACAGAACGTCCGCGGACCAAAGATCGGCTTTCTCGTCGAACGCGAGATCTGTCTTTTGTCCGCCCAGATCGAGAACCGCGAAGGTCGGCTGGCCCGTGATGCGCATCCGCACATGAACGGTCGTTCCGGCGGGAACAAGGAAATTCCCGCCCGCATCCGGATAAATGGCTTGGCCATCGGCGGAGACCGCAAAGGCTCCTATCTGAGGGGGCGTGGCCTTGACGATCACGACCTGCGAAACCTCCGGCGAGATGTTCCCGGCCCGGTCGACGGCTTGGACTGTGATGCGGTGGGAACCGTCCGGTAGGTCTTGAGGATGATGGACGGCAAAAGCGGCGGCGTGAGCTCCGGGCACACCCGCGAACGGCGCCTCATACCAAGACGAATCGTCTACTTTATAGCGCACTGCCGAGAGGCCGGCAGCGCCTTTATCGCTTGCCACACCAAGAACCGTCACCGCCCGCTCCCGACTGATACGTTCCCCGGCGCCCTCCAAAGATATTTGAGGCGGCTCTGTGTCAAAACCGATGCTGATGTGCTGGGCGCTCACGATCATCTTTCCGGATCTCGTTTTGCCTCTAAGCACCAAGCTCTGGGCCGCATTCGATCCGAGACCGGAAAGCGCGAACCGGAACTTTTGAAGCGCCTTGTCGCCCCAGGCGCCTTCGGTCGGCGAAATGCTTTGCCAATGCTGACCGTCCAAAGCGTACTCCACGTTCATAAGCGGGTCGTTCATGTTCCGGACGGAGCCGGTTATCTCCTGGCGGCCGCCCGAAACGAAGATGTCGCCTTTCGAATCTAAGCTGATTATCGGCAGGTCGTTCGCGAGCGTGAACCGAGCCGGCGCAGAAGCTGTGGTCAGCAGACCGTCCGAAACGACCACGCGCGCCAAGTATTCTTCTTGGTCCGGTACCGCGCTCGAGTCCCAGTCGTAACTCTCGCTCGTAAGACCGCTGGCCAATGTCTGCCAGGTCGTTCCTTTGTCGTCGCTCAGCTCGACATGAGCCGTGAGTTGGTCGCCGTTTGGGTCACTGGCCGACCAAGCGAATGTTATCTGGCCGTTCCGCCGGCCGCCGGACAAGGGATTGATGAGCGTTACAACGGGCGGACTATTTACGGTCACGACCGCCTGGGCCGCCTCGGAAGGAGCGCCTTTGATATCCCACGCAACGACCGAAAGCGCGTTATGTCCGTGATTAAAATCTTTCTGGAGCGGAACATTGCGAAACTCAAATTGGCCTTTCTGGACAGCGCCGCGGATCGGCGAGCTCGTTCCGTTCACGCGCAAACCGACCTCAACAGCGGTCGGACCGACCGTTCCGATAAGCTGCGGCAAAACCGATTGGTCGAGCCGGTCCGGCACCGGGCTCAGGGTCGGCCGGGACGGCGGCGCAACGCCGACCATCAAATGATCGCCCTCCGTAATTACTGTTCCGTTGTTTCCCGCTAGGTCGGCCCCAAGGACACGCACTTCCGCCGGACCATCGAAACCAGCACGGGGCGTGAACGTGCCTGAGAACAATTGGCCCGGTACATTGCCGGTCAATTTTATCGCAACCGGATCCTGACCCAACTGCCGGATGGTCGTTGTGGGAAGGCTTGCGAGCGGTTTCGTGCTTTCAATGCTCAAAGTGACCGGCTCGCCGCGCGTGAAGGCTGGCTGGAAGTGAACGGCAAAGCTCGGCGGCGTATTATCTATCGCCACGAAGTTCACGACCGTCTCGGTCTCGTCGCCGTCCACGCCGTGAACCAAGAATTTCAGCCGATAACGGTCGCTCTCTGGTAAGCGGGTCGTATCGAACATAAATGTCCCGGTGGCCGGCAGGCCGGTCGCGAGCGATTTCCAATCGAAGCTGAAAGGCGGACTGTAAAAAACGTCGACAGGATTGGCCGCCAATCCATGCTTAAAATCCTTCAGAGCATCGTCTTTATCGCTCGCAACATACGGTATCGGAAAAACGCCCGAGAGCGGATGCGGGAAAGCGCCTTTCGTCAATCCGGAGATGTTCACGATCGGCGGATAGACGATAGTGCCACCCTCCTTCGTACCTTCGGTGCTGTAGCTCGCCGGGTCGGTCCCCATGGTGAAATCTGCCTCGCCCTGGAACCCATCGGCATTCTGACAACCCTGATAATCGAACTGGTCGCAGTTCCAATTCATCGTCTCGATGGCGGCGTAATGCCCCGGAACAAAACCGGAAACGTTGTCCCAGCCGATCGTATCCGCCAAACTTATCATCGAGCCGCCGTCCATCACATATATCATGTTCACGAAGTTGCCGGAGTCGGTGTCGTAAAAATATACCCGACCCCCGCCGTCGACGGTCGAAACGACAATGTCGTTCCCGACCTGGAAGTAGTCGTGCTGCATCGTAACGGCCGCCGCCGAGAACGGAATACAGAACAAAGCCGCTCCTATCCCGAAAAGTATCAGGCGGTAACGGCTGAGCATGAGATATAAAAGATGAGATTACGCGCCGCCGTCCGGCTTGGCGTCCTTCACGGTCACAGTGACATCCGGGACGTTGCTCCCTCGGGAATAGGCCTCCATTATCTCCTCTATCTTCGCCAGTATCTCTTTCGGTTCGTACTCGCTCTTCACCAGATAAGTGATCGCGCCGAGCTTAAGCGCCTCCGTTGCATCGGTCTGGCCGCTCAGGTTGGTCAGAACGATAACGGGAATCTTCTTGAAATTCGGGTCCGCCTTCAACTGGCGGATGAATTCCAAGCCGTTCATTTTCGGCATCATCACATCGGTCACAACAACGGTCGGCGGATCATCTTTCATCTCCATCAGCTTCACAAGCCCTTCTTCGCCATTGAAGGCGATGTGGGCATCGTAGCCCGAATGAGCGAACGCCGCCGCGTACATCTTCACGAGCAACGGATCATCCTCGACCAACAATATTTTCTTTAACATGGTGGTTTCTAATATCTAATGAAAGTATAGCAAATTAGGCCAACCACTAACACCAAAGGCGGGTTTTGCGCGTCTATTGGCCTGCTACTTCCCGTGACATCTCTTATACTTCTTCCCGCTGCCGCACGGGCACGGGTCGTTCCGGCCAACATGCTTGCCGTCCTTTCCGACCGGCGCCGGCGCAACGCTCATTCTTATCGACTGAGTCGCTTGTGGCGAGCTCGTCGAGCCAGCGGTCAATTTGAACAAATTCGCAAAAACCCAAGCGTTCCAATTCACCCAGAAGTCCTTGTAAAGACGGTGGGCTTCGGCACGGTACTCGACGAGCGGGTCGTGCTGGCCGTAGGCGCGCAGACCGACAGATTCGGAAAGCGCCTCAAGATTCTCGAGATGCGTCATCCAGAGCATATCAAGAATGCCCAAAAGCTGACCTAAAGCGAACGGCTGCTTCGCCGTTTCTGCACTCCGCGTCTTTAAGATTTCTCGGAGCTCGTCTTCCAATTCCCCGCTCGCTTCTTCGCTCTTGCTCCGCCAGACATAATCCCTCGAAACAATGCCGGTCTCGAGGAATGCTTTCTTGAGCTCTTCTGCCGTCATGCCCCCCAAGCCGGAAGCTTGGTCGGGCAGCATCAGCTTCAGCTGATCAAGGACCGCTGTCTCGATGATACCCGCAAGGGTCTCGGCGTTCATGGCCATGAGCAGTTCCTGGCGCCGCCGATAGACCGCCGATCGCTGCTTGTTCAAAACGTCATCATATTCCAATAGATGTTTGCGCATATCGAAGTTCGCGCCTTCCACTTTCGACTGTGCCTGGGCCACGGCATTCGCCACCACGTTCATCTGCATCGGCTCGTCTTCCGGCATGTCAAAGCGCTGCATCAGGCTTTGGATGCGGTCGCCGCCGAAAATACGCACGAGATCGTCATCGAGCGCCAGATAGAACTGCGATGAGCCCGGATCGCCCTGTCGGCCGGCCCGACCGCGCAATTGGTTATCGATACGCCGCGCCTCGTGCCGTTCCGTCCCAACGACGTGGAGGCCGCCCAGAGTGCGCACTTTTTCGGCTTCTTCCTGTTTCGGTGGGTTGCCGCCCAGGATGATGTCGACGCCGCGGCCGGCCATGTTCGTTGCGACCGTCACGGCTTTGAGCCGGCCGGCTTGCGCAATGATAGCGCCTTCGCGTTCATTGTTCTTCGCATTCAGCATCTCGTGCATCACGCCGGCCTTGTTAAGCATTGCCGAAAGCAGTTCGTTCTTCTCGATAGAAGTCGTACCGACCAGGACCGGCTGGCCGTTCTCATAATGTTCTTTGATGTCACGCACCACGGCGCGCCACTTCGCCGCTTGATTCGCGTAGATCTTATCCGTTTCATCTTTCCGAACGAGCGGCCGGTGCGGCGGAATGGAAAAGACATCGAGCTTGTAGACCTTGAAGAACTCTTCCGCCGAGGTCTGGGCCGTCCCGGTCATGCCGGATATCTTCTTGTACATCCGGAAGTAGTTCTGGATGGATATCTTCGCGTACGTCCGCGATTCCTCTTTCACGAGCACGCCCTCTTTCGCCTCGATGGCCTGATGGAGGCCACCGTTATAACGCCGACCCTGGAGCAAGCGGCCCGTGAACTCATCGACTATCAATATTTCGCCGTTCTTCACAACATAATCCTTATCGCGCATGAAAAGCGCCTTAGCCCGCAAGCTTTCTTCTAAGTAATGGACCAGGCGCAGGTTCTCCGGCGCATAGATATTCTGGACACCAATGAGCTTTTCCACCTTCTCGATACCGGCTTCCGTAATGGAAACGGTCCGGCGTTTCTCGTCCAGATCATAATCAGTGTCCTTTTGGAGGCCGCTTACGACCCGGGCAAAGGTTTTATAATGCTCGCTGGACTCAGCGTCCGGGGCGGCGATGATAAGCGGTGTCCTGGCTTCATCTATAAGAATGGAATCGACCTCATCGATGATGGCGAAATGCGGCTCGCGTTGGACCTGGCTCCCAAGATCGGAGGCAAGATTATCGCGCAGATAATCGAAGCCGAACTCATGGTTCGTGCCGTAGGTGATGTCCGCCAGGTAAGCTTCGCGTCGCGAAGTAGGTCGAAGATATTCCTGCTGAACGAGGAAGTTGCCGGTCGCGTCACGCTCGGCGTCGATGATGGCTTCGCCTTCCGCCTGGATGTGCCACTCTGGGTCGTAGAGAAAAGCGCCGTTCGGCACAAGACACGCGACCGAGAGGCCGAGCATCCGATAGATCTGACCCATCCAGACAGCGTCGCGGCGGGCGAGGTACTCATTCACGGTCACCACGTGCGCACCCTTGCCGGCAAGAGCGTTCAAATAGGTCGGCGCCACGGCGGCGAGCGTCTTGCCCTCGCCGGTCATCATCTCGGCCACGCCGCCCTTATGAAGAACAAGTCCGCCAAGGAGCTGCTCGTTGAACGGCCGCTGCTTCAAAGTGCGGCGCGCCGATTCGCGCGCGAGCGCGAAGGCCTCGACGATGACGCCCTCGTCTTCGACGCCGGTTTCGGCGACGCGCGTTTTGAGCGCTCGGCTCGCCGCGCGCAACTCTTCGTCGGTCAGCTTCTCGATCTCCGACTCGCGCGCCGAGATCGCCTCGACGGTCGTTCTAAATTCCGCAAGCGGGTCGCCGCGGAAAATGTTGGTAATGAATTCGAGCATTCGTTATTTCTTCGCCCGACGGACGGTTTTCGTCTCAAGGCGTGTCTTGTACTTCTCGATCTCTAACTTCAACATGCTCTTCACGTTGTCGACGGCAGTCCTAACATCGGCATCGTCCGCGACCGCGCGTAAAAGTTTTCCCGGCAACGCCAGGTTCGCTTCCGCCATAAAGACGTCGCCGTGCCGGTGGTGGCGCGTGGTTCGCGCGACCTCGACGCGCATCTCGACGGCGCCAAGCTCGTCGAATTTCTTGAGGAATTTTTCGAGCGTGCCAAGCTTCTCCTGAATATAGGTCTCCAAGCTCGGCGTCAGGTCCAAACCGGTACCTTTTATGGATATCTGCATGTTTCCCATCCTAGCACTCCCCTCGCCCCCTTGTCCACGAAAACCTGGATTTTTTCGCCCCATTCCACAAAAAGAAGACCGCCCCGTCTAGAGGACGGGGCGGTAAGCACTCACAGGGCGGACTAGATCCGCTTCTTGGAGCTCTTCTTTGCTTTCTTAGCTTTCTTCTTCGCCATGGCTTGAAGTGGAGAGCGTTGATTTTTAGTTTTAGATTGGGTTGTCGACCGCCCCAATGCGCTGCCAAAATATTATTGAGAGAAAATATTCTTCGAATACCCTCTCTCAAACTTACCTAGACATTATATCAAAATGATTTTCTCCTTTTGAAAAAATCTGTGGATAACTCAAAAAAATCCCTCGCCCGGATGATTTACAAAAATTTCTCAGCGCACTTCTATTACCTCTGGTTCGAGTTTGATGCCGAATTTCTTTCTTACTTCCGCCTGCGCAAGCGCGATTAACGCCTTCACGTCGCTGGCTTTCGCCTTCCGGACGTTCACGATGAAGTTCGGATGCTTCGGCGAGAACATCGCGCCGCCGTGAACGACGCCCTTAAGACCGGCCTCGGACAGAAGATAGGCCGTCGGCACGACCGGGAACGGGTCGGTCTTCACGACCGGCGCGAACGCCGCATGCCATTTCTTCGGCACACGCGCGAGCGGCACGTTCTTGAAGATGCTTCCGACGTTCGGATACTCGAGCGGCTGGTGTTCCTGCCGGTATCGGATGTGGTCGTTCATTTCCGCTCGGATATTTTTCTCATCCCCTTTCTCCAACGTGAAGGTCGCCTCTAGGACTATTTCTTCGCCGTCTTGTTCCTTAAAAATGCTAGACCGGTAACCGAACCAGCATTGCCTGTTCGTCCAAGCTTTTTCTTTAAGCGTTTTGGTATTCAATGTCCGAACGCTTTTGATATTATCTTTCGTCTCGCCGCCGAAGGCGCCGGCATTCCCGCGTACCGCGCCGCCGACCGTGCCCGGCAGACCGCCGGCCCATTGGAGACCGCTTAATCTTTTCTGCGCCGCAAATTTCAACAGATCAGCCATCAACTCGCCGGCCCCGACGGTCACTTCGTTCTTCTTCGCTGAAAAACCGCGGACGATTATCTTAAGAACTAGGCCGTTAAAACCCTTGTCAGAAATAATGAGGTTCGTGCCACCGCCCAGAATGAAAACCTTCAATTTTCTTTTTTTCGCTTCCGCAAGTGCCGTTCTAACTTCCGCCGGCGTTCGCGCTTCAAAAAAATACCGGGCCGGGCCGCCGATCTTGTAGTTCGAGTGCTTGGCAAGCGAGACGTTCTTTCTGAATTCCATCGAAATGAATAAGCGGGGCTCCGCCCCGCGCTGGTACTTCCGCTTCTCCTTTCGGGGGGCCGCAAGAGGTGACCTCCAATTCTGTTTGTATTGAATGAGTGCTCTACTCGCGGCCCCCGGACGGGACAAGCCACTCCTCTGCCTATTTATAGTAGCCCAACTCCCCTCACTTGGGAACAAGTCCCAGAAAAATCCCTCACCCAAGGGAGGTGAGCATCTTCCCGTAGCCCATACGCCACCGAACCAACAACAAAAAGACGCCCAGCACGTACAGGTCCGACCGGACAAAAAGATGCCACGCTCCGAAATCTCTCTTGGGTGAGGGAAAAACATAAAACCCCTTGCGGGGTTTTATGCCAAACAGATTGGGGAGATACCTTAGTCGATATCGTCGTTAAGGTATGCTTCACTCATTCACGCGCTGGAGTATAGCACGGTTTTCGAAAGAATGCAACCCCCGCGCCGCTTTCGAGCCTCTAAAACGGGCGGGGCTGTCCTCAGCGAAGTCGAAGCTGTCCTCTCACTCTATCGAAAGACGCTCAAAAGTCCGATGAGTGCGACCACGGCCCAGACGAGATTCAAGACGGCCGGTTGGATATCTTTTTTTAAGTACGCCTCCAAGCCCAAGGCCACCGCCCCGGTCAGGTTGAGCAATTGATACAATCCTTCTTGCGGCGAAAGTAATCCGAAACTGGCCAAAGTATAGGCGCCTAAAATAGCCGCGACGCCCATCCAACCCGCAGCGTCGATAAGCTGGATATTGCTAAGCGCTCGGCGTGGAGACCGGTGCAACATTTTTCGGCTTTACAAAGACGATGAACTTGTAGCCCACGAAGTTCAGGAGCATCCCGCACAGGATGGCGACCACCTTGGCGACATTCGTCCAAAGGGCGTCGGAAACGTTCGGATGCGCAACGTGATTGAAGACATATGAGGTCACGAAACCGTTGAAGAGCGCCACCACTCCGGTTACGGCATAGAATTTTATGACCTCAACTAGCGGCTTCTCTTCGCTCTTGCCGGCCTCGAAGGTCCAGAACTTGTTCCAGAAGAAACTATTGATGGTTGCCGTGAAGGCCGTGCAGGCCGCGAGAACAGCAAAGCCATTATCGCCGAATCGGGCCTGGACGGTGGCCGCAAAGCCCAGAACGCTCGCCAGATTCAGGAGGCCGATGTCTACGAAACTGTTCGACGAACCGACCGCCGCGAACTTGCCGAATTGGTAAAGGATCTTAAGGAAGCGGCTCAGGAAGAAAAGGACATAAAGCGCGATGGGCGCCAGAACGGTGAAGCCGATGAGGACGCCAAGCTGGACAAGCGCCTGCGGCGGCACCATATGAAGGAACTTCGTGAACAATGGCACGAAGCTCTTATCCCACAGGTTCCAGATGATGGGCTGGAACATCAATCCGACCTCCGCCCCGACTATCGTTACGTTCCGAAGATCTTTTTTATCCATTTTTTATTTATTATCGACCGGCTTCGATTATTTGATTGAAGCTTTCCGCTGACAGACTGGCGCCACCGACCAAAGCACCACTTATCTCGCCGAGCTGAAGGAACCCGGCCGCGTTCTCTGGCTTCACCGAACCGCCGTAGAGAACGGTGATGGCGCCGGACTTTTCCCGGATGAACTGCGCCATGACCGCCGTTTCTTCCGGCTTATCCGGCACGCCCGTACCGATGGCCCAGATAGGTTCGTAGGCCACCACGACCTTACCGGTCACACCTGCGAGGTCTTTCGCAAGTTGGTCACCGACAAAAGCCTGAGCGGCGGGCAAACCCTGATCCCGCACTTCCTTCGGTTCACCGACGCAAAGAATGACGACCAGGCCGGCCGCCTGAGCGGCCCGCACTTTCGCGTTCACCATTTCGTCCGTCTCGCCGAGCCGGCGGCGTTCCGAGTGGCCGATGATGACATACCTCACGCCGACGCTCTTCAACATCATCGCCGAAACTTCGCCGGTATAAGCGCCGCCCTCCTCCCAAAAGACATCTTGAGCGCCGAGCGTCCCCTGTTTCAAAACTTCATGGACGGCTTGAAGGAACGGGAACGGCGGGCAAACGACCGCGTCCGCCGAATCGATAGCGGCCGCGAGCGCCGCCGCTTCAGCCGCGCTCTGCGGGTTCAACTTCCAATTAGCGACGATAAGCTTCGCCATTGATTTCTATTGTAGCACAGGTCTTGTCACCGCTTGGCCGCTCTGTTAGGCTACCACCAGTTTCGGGCGATATTCTGCGAGCGGAAAGGAGGTGAAAATATGAAGCTCCGCTTCGACGAAGACCGCGCCCGTCAGCTCTTTGGCATACTCCAGGATTTCCATCTTGATGACCGGAAGCGTGGCGGACCGTTCCGCAACATCGTACTGCCGCAAGACCGCTGGGCCGTCAGCGCCGACCCGCGCCGGGCCGCGAACGAACTTTCCTACTTCGCTATCACCCAACGGGGCGGCGTCGTGAGCGAGGACCCAGGCAAGTGGATCGTCACCCTTCGGGAAACCGAACCCGACCTGTTCGAGCCGGCCGCGGTCGCCCGCGCATGGACCGTGGACGGCATCATGGAAGCCATCCGAACGATCATCGTGAAGCGCCGGAAAGACCTCGGTCTCCCGAAGTTCGTCCAGCTTTCCCTGGCCATGGTCGGCCAGTCCCACGCTGATCTGCTGCCCGAACAGGTTAACGGCGCGAACGAGGACCACTACAAGCTCGACGAGTTCGCCGAGAGCTGGCACTACAATTCGGTGACCCTCGCCGAACTCTGGGACAGCAATGTCTTGAACATCTACGCCGGGGCGCAGGATTTCGAAGAGGCCTTCGCCCGCATCGACCGGAAACGGGTCGCGCGGGGTTTCCTCGGCATCCGGCGGAAGATCTTCTCGCTCCTCACCATCTGGCTGCAGGAACAGAACTTCGTCCCTCGCTTCCCGACACCGGTACCGGTTGATTTCCACGCCTTGCGTCTCCTCTTCGGCACGGGCGTCGTCACGGCCGAGGATGTGCCGCCGTTCGTCGTCGACCCCGACGTCCACCCGACCCACTTCGCCGGCCGGCCGTTCATCCACGTGAGCGAAGAAGTGATGGATGAGGTCGCCATATGGAGCCAGGGATTCATGGTCCGGAACGGGTTCTCCCATCTCGCCATCAACCCGGCGCTGTGGGTACTCTCCCGCGAACTGTGCGTCCACGAATTTCAGGCCGGTTCGAACGGACGCGGGCGGACCGGCAACCGGCGGAACCTCAAGATCGTCTACGCCGAGGACCTGCGCCGGAACCCGGCCTTGTGGCGGAAGCGGTATCGGGACCCAGCTCGGTTCTGTCCCGTCGCCGGCCTCTGCCAAGCCGTGACGCCAAGCGCGCTCTACTACAGCTTCGGGCTCCTCTTCATGAATGAGCGCCTGCCGTATCCGTTCGGCCGTCCCCGGTTCCTTCCCAACATCAACTGGCGCGACTTCCTGGAGCACCAGACACCCAAGAACGATAGAAAGTGAACGCCGCCGTTGCCCGTAGAGGAACGGCGGCGCACTTCTTTTTGGTATTTGCCACGCGCCGGAAAAGGGATTTAAATAGGGCCAGCACCCGAACGGGCGCAAGGAGGAGAACGTGAGGAATCCGAAAACGATCCTCGCCAATCCCCAGGCGCACTGCTTCGGGATCGGCGACTTCTACGTCGGACTGACGACGCAACTCTTCGGCGGGACCATCCTGCCGCGCGGTAACGATCACCGCGCCGACATCGACCACAAGACCTGGAACGCTCGGTTTGAGGTCAAGGGCGCTGGGAACACGAACGGCGTCGGGATCTTCACCGAGCAGCTCGATGAGTATCTCGAAGAGCTCGGTCGGGAGCGCGAGCACTGCTTCTACGCCGTGTACCGCTACGCGAGCCGGGCGCATATTCCCGAAGAGCGCATCTCGCGTACCCCAACGCTCGGCGCGCTGTACAAGGAGCTCGCCGAACGAACCCGGGAGCTGTACATCGTCGACGTCCGCATCTTGAACGCCCTGCGACATCGGAACGGCACAGGTCACCTGCGGCGAGACAACCAGACGGAAGAAGCTCTCTGGCTCTGGCGCCGGACGCTGGAAGAGATAACGGCCACTGTTCCGCTCCTGACTCGCATCGTCGGCTTCCGACAAGGCCACTTCAAGGTCATCCGGAGCGACATTAGAACGGCGTACGAGAACTTTCCGATGAAGTTCCCGGCGACGTTCATCGTTCCTCGAACGCTCGAAGAGAAGGTCCAAAACCGCCTCAAGAAGCTCGACCGGCTCGCCGCGCAGCTCACGCGTGAACCGCTCATCAGCTTCGACTGACACCTCCCCCGGCGCACCGCACGTGCTCCGGGGGTTGCGCATTTTTGATATCAAAGTATAGTATGTAGCCAGCAAGGAGGTGGCTTCATGCCACTGCTCGAACCCAGGGCGGAGCGCGTGCTCTGCCTTCTGCACTACAACCGATGCTTCCTCGTCCACCGGCAGCCGGGCATGAGCGCCGCCGCGTGGCGCTTCCCGGAGACCAACCTCGACAAGGAGGAAAGCGCGGTCAGCGCTCTCCAGCGTATCCTCAGCGCGATCATCGGCGACCAGGTGTCCCCGGCCCGCTGTTGGCGCGTGCTGGGCGAGTCGAGAACACCCCACGCCTACGCCGTTTTCTTCGTTACGGCCACACCCCAAGAGTTCTTCGAGGCCATGAAGGCCGGGAACATCTGCACGTGGGCCGGCCTCGACGAGCTTCGAGTGACGTTCGGAGAATACGGCTGGCTCGAGGAGATGCTCCCGGAGATCGAACACCACATCAACGAAGCTCCGGCGGCGTGACGAGAGGCCCCGCGCGATCGATCATCGCGTGGGGCCTTCGACTTTCTTATGCTCTCTTTCGAATTAGCTCTGCGCCTTCTTCAGATACTTCTGATTCAGATACACCGTGAGATACCCGACGGCCATCAAACC
>Ga0335071_10004494_pt1 | contig 14566 bp, 12 predicted proteins | sample Lox_Sample_15_FD_206724 | JGI IMG/M metagenome (GOLD analysis project Ga0335071, IMG submission 206724) | Soil microbial communities from Loxahatchee National Wildlife Refuge, Florida, United States - Lox_Sample_1.5 | ecosystem: Environmental > Terrestrial > Soil > Wetlands | place: USA... | reverse complement strand
CCGTGAAAAGTGGGATCAGCGTTATTCCGCCGAGCCGAACGACATCCCGGCCCCTGACCCTTTTCTTGTTCAGCACAGCAATATACTTAATACAGGCCGCGCGTTGGATTTGGCCTGCGGTCGAGGAGGGAATGCGGTTTTCCTGGCCGAACGCGGCTATAGAGTTGACGCGGTTGATATAAGTTTCGTAGCTCTTTCAAGATTACGAGCGGAAGCCGACCGTAGACGGCTGGACATCGATTGCGTCGTCGCGGACCTGGATGATTTTTGGCTCCCCGAGAGCTTTTACGAGTTAGTGGTGGTGTTTTACTTCTTTTCAGAGTCTCTTGTGCATGGAATCAAAGACACTCTGAAGCCGGGCGGCCTGCTATTCTATGCCACATTTAACCGACGGCATACCAGTGTGCAGCCGGGTTTCAATCCTGACTACCTTGTGGAGCCCGAAGCCCTGGGCAAGTATTTCGCCCAATTTGAGATTCTGATCCACGAGCCGGAAGCCGGCGAAGACCGAAACATATCCAGACTCATAGGTAAGAGAAGGCCGCAGTAATGTCGGCGGAAAGCGTGAACTGCGCAAGTGCGTTTAGCGCGCGTAGCATAAGGGAGGGACCACACAGCGACATCATGAGCCCCCGGCCTGCGGCAGACAAGATATTTCCGCCAAGGTATGAATTGGAAAAGTCACGTACCTGGTGATTTTGTAGGACCGTAATGCTCCGGTTTCGAGTTCTTTCCATAGCCCGTTGTTAAAGAAACCAAATACTCTGTGTCCTGCTTTGAAATTCAAGTCCAGCAAGTTCGAGAAGTCCTCAATCATGTATTTGTCCACGAGTCCTACCCGCACGCTGTCTTTCTCAATCACGGTTATGGATGCAGGAAAAGAAGTTATGTCCGCGAGCAGAAGGGAACCCGAAGGAACATTTCGAAGCACCTCTTGGCCATGAAAGTAGTGTACTGATCGCCACCGACGATGGATCGGGTAGTCATGAGTCAAAGCCGTAAGACCGGACCAAACAAATGCAACCGTGATCAGCGCCCACACAGACACGCTAAGCACCTGGGATCGCTTAAAATTAAAGAATAAACTGACCAATATCAAACACAGGAGCAACACCGCCATCAAGAGCGGTATCACTAACAAGGGAAAAGCCAGATCATCGACCTTTTCGGCCAACAGTCTGGTCCAAGCCAAATAAATTCCTACAGTAACAACACAAGTTACGCCGGCATAAAACGGGCTGAGCCGCGGTCCCGACATACGAGCCAGCTCCCTCAAAGAATATGAGCAAAGAATCGCAATAAACGGCAGACATGCCACATAATATCGGGCATTAAGAGTTAAGCCGCCACCCATAAGTTCAACAAACGCGTAGCAATGATAACCCATGTAAATCAGAGGTGCGAGAAGCAACATTGCGAGGGCGGGCCTATCCTCAGACCTCTGTAATAGCCTCGTAATCGGTATCAATAGAAGCACAAGATAAGGCAGGCTCTGTACAAGTGCTTTTCGAAGCCCTCCAGCGGATACAACCGCCCCACTTGGCCTCTTCTCAGCACCGGAAATTTGGAGCCCAGGGTCAAGTGCTCTTATGTCTATCAAGGAGACGTATCCGTTCTCGACTAATTGCTCGATCGGCTCCACGGATTGTGGGGCAGCAAAGACCGTTATGAGCGCCAAACCCGCTGCGACAAAAAATAGTCTCTTTCTGTTGGTGTAAAAAAAATCAGAAAACCGTGTTCGTGTCATGAGCCAAGCTAGGAGCAACGCTCCAAAAAGTGCCAGGATAAAGCTTGTGGCCGGTAAAGCCGGCGTGCCCGCGTCATCACCATAGGAGAGAGGATCGATAACTCCGAACTTGGCAAAGTTGGTCACGGCCAACAATATCAAGCCAGGGATCGCGCCTGAAATAATCATGAAAGCTTGCCGGGGCCGCCATGGCCGAACGAAAATAAATGGGAGGACCAGACAAGGAAGGATCAAAATCGCGTCAATCCTGACTCCTGGAGCAAACCCCGCAACTAATCCGGCAGCCAGGGCCATCAAGATCGCACTGCGTTCAGTTGCCGCATAAAAAGCGCCTACCATGAGGCGAAACGACCCAATTACAAATAGCAAAGCCAAAGCATGCGGCCACGCAGCCTGAGAGTACTCCCAGGCGAACGTAGCCAGGATGAGAATGAGGCAGGCATTCAGCGCCAAATTTACGTCCATAAATAACCGCTTGGCCGTACTGAAGCAGAGCGCGACGATCCCTATAAAAGATATGGAATTCAACACGAACAGACCGAAAAATTCGGCCACGCTGTAGAATGGCCAGGCAACCACCGGGAACAAATAAGGATATTGGGGATATAGCTTGCCGTTGTGAACCTTGATGAATCGATGCGCCAATTCGCGCGCGGGCGCGTCATCCCATCCGTTCCTGAGAGCGAGTCCTCCAGTCTGATGGAAACTCTTTGCCATCCAGTGGTAAATTGCTTCGTCAACATTGATGTACCCCGGAATCACGGCAAAGAACGTGGCTGCAAGTTGTACTACGCCCAATAGGACCAACACGCAGACCTTAATTTTGATCGCAAGAAGCGTTTTTCGACACATAACGGCTCGCGTCCAGCTGATCACAATGAAATTCCATCAATTATCCCGACTGAGAATTTACCTCAGCACTCCGCATCTTCACATAAAAACGGGGAGCGGCAAACATGAAAAAAATCGACTCATCCTATCGGCCCTCTTGCTCTAGAGAAGTGTTTGCTATAAAGAGAGCACTTGAGGTATAGAATTACACTTTTTTCGCGGATCAAGCTCCGGAGATAAAACAAACCGGCGTCACATGAATATATTAGGAATATCAGCATTTTACCATGACAGCGCCGCGTGCTTGGTCAGAGATGGGGACATCATCTCGGCAATGCAGCAGGAGCGTTTCTCGCGGGTGAAGCATGACCACAAGTTTCCCCACGAGTCGGCCGCGTGGTGTTTACAACAGGGCGGGATTACAGCGAAAGATCTGGACTACGTAGTATTTTACGACAAACCAATTTTGAAATTCGAGAGGCTGCTGGAGACTTATTTGTCTTTTGCTCCGAAGGGTTGGGCATCATTCTTGATGGCCATGCCGCTCTGGTTGAAACAAAAATTGCACATCCCGGACCTGATTCGCAAAAGCCTCGGATATGAAGGCAAAATCTTGTTCCCCGAGCATCATGAAGCTCATGCCGCGAGCGCTTTCTTTCCTTCACCGTTCCGCCGCGCAGCCTTCCTGACGATGGACGGCGTAGGAGAGTGGACTACCACCAGCTTCGGAGTGGGTGAAGGTAACAAAGTCCGGATCCAATATGAGATTAAATTTCCTCACTCATTGGGTCTACTTTATTCGGCCTTTACCTATTTCACCGGTTTCAAGGTGAATTCCGGAGAATACAAGGTCATGGGATTAGCGCCGTATGGCGAGCCCAAGTACGTAGATCTCATAATGAAGGAGCTGATAGACGTCAAAGAAGACGGCTCTTTCAAGTTGAACATGGAGTATTTTACCTATCCGTACGGTCTGACCATGACCGGGAAGAAATTTGAGAAGCTCTTCGACGGTCCGGCGAGAAAGCCTGAAAGCAAGCTGACGCAACGAGAAATGGACCTTGCCAGGTCGGTGCAAGTCGTAACGGAAGAAGTGATGATGCGAACAGCGCGGCACATTCACAAATTGACCGGTGAGAGATATCTGTGCCTTGCAGGCGGTGTTGCGCTGAATTGTGTAGGTAACGGCCGAATTCTCCGAGAAGCGCCTTTCGACGACATCTGGATTCAACCTGCAGCAGGGGACGCTGGCGGAGCGCTGGGCGCGGCTTTATTTGCCTGGCATCAATTGCTCGATAATGAACGCATCACGGACGATGCCAGAGACTCACAGATGGGCTCGTTCCTTGGACCGTCATATACGGATGAAGAGATAAGGGAATTTCTTGATTCTCATGATTATCCCTATCGGCATCTGGATGATGGTGACCTGCCCGGCGCGGTGGCCGACCTGATCGCGCAGGGCAAGGTCGTTGGTTGGTTCCAAGGCAGGATGGAGTTCGGTCCCCGAGCGCTGGGATCGCGGTCCATTATTGGCGACGCACGCAATCCGAAGATGCAGTCCCAAATGAACCTGAAGATCAAGTATCGGGAGAGTTTCAGACCATTCGCCCCTTCGGTCTTGATGGAAGAAGTGGGAGAATATTTTGAACTGGACCGACCTTCACCATATATGCTCCTGGTGGCTTACGTAGATGAGAATAAGAGGCGAAAAATGGCCCCCGACGAGGAACGCTTGTGGGGGATCGATAAGCTCAACGTGGTCCGCTCGGAGATCCCGGCCATTACTCACGTGGATTATTCCGCGCGTATCCAGACGGTCCACAAGGAAACCAATCCTTTGTACCATGAGTTGATAAGGATATTTAAAGAAAAAACAGGCTGTCCGGTAATCGTGAACACATCATTCAATGTTCGGGGTGAACCCATCGTAATGAGTCCTGAACACGCGTACCTGTGCTTTATGCGCACGGAGATGGATTACCTGGTGCTCGGGCGTTTTATTCTGGACAAGAAAGATCAACCTCAGTTGAAGGATGACAAGGATTGGAGAAAAGAATACGAGCTGGATTAATTCAGAGGTTGTTTCGCTGCAATGAACATAATTAATGAAATCAGAGAAGAAATTCGAGCTGCTTTGCGAGAGCCGTCGAGCCGCGATCTCAACATTCTCGCGCTGCTCTTTCTGGTTATACCGGGTCTGATCGGAATATATCTCGTGTTCCGGAAAGGATCCGGCGCCGGTTATGTCTGGATGGTACTTGCCGTAGCTTTGTGCCTGGCCCGGCTCGTCAGGCCGTTGTTCAGGGTTATATACGACGTCTGGCTCGGTTTCTCGGTGGTATTGGGATACTTTGTCTCCAGGGTGCTGCTTACAATCATTTTTTTTATCGTAATAACTCCTACAGGTCTGATTATGAAGCTGGTGGGCAAAGACCCCATGGACAGAAAATGGGAGCCGGATGCGTCCTCGTATTGGACGCCGCGGCAAGAGGAGTCGAGCACCGACTTGGAGCGATACAAGAAGCAATTCTGACAAATATTGATAAGAGGTTGGTCAGGAGGAATTAAGATGTCTTTAATAGGCGAGTTCTGGGATTTCTTAAAGGTGCGCAAGAAATTTTGGCTGGCTCCGATACTGATAGTGTTGGTGATTCTGTCGGCATTTATAATTCTGGCGGCCAGCTCGCCGGTTGCAGCGCCTTTCATTTACACCCTGTTTTGAGAATGAGGCCCTGCGCGGCAGGAGGGCAAGAAATGTCCCTGGTAACGGAACTCTGGGATTTTCTAAAGGTGCGCAAGAAATTTTGGCTGGCTCCGATACTGATAGTGTTGGTGATACTGTCCACATTCATAGCTCTGGCGGCCAGTTCACCGGTGGTGGCGCCTTTCATCTATCAGCTCTTCTAGAAACCATCTCAACAACGGCCTTCGGAAAGGAATGATAGTAGGGGCGCACGGCAGTGCGCCCCTACATTGTCCTGCCGCCGCCCGTCTGCTAATGATGCTCGCAAAGGGCCACCGTACGGCTCAGGTTTGAAACCCATCTCTACCACCCATGTCACAAATTTGGTAAATAGATCGCTTGAGAATCATTGAGCCGGTCCCGGGAGGAATGAATGGACCAAAATGATAAATCATCGGAAATTGTGACCGCCAATAAACAGCGCCATTCGGGCTGGGCACAAAGCCTCAAACGTTTTGTATTTATTTGTCTTTACGTCGTCTTTCTCGCCGCGGTGGTCTTCGGGGTTCTGGCTGCGCTCGAATATTATGCGTATCTTCGTGTAAAGGCTTCTCCTGTGGGACAGGCTTACAAGGGCCGTGACATGGATCTGGCACGACAGAGTTCTCAAAAGGTCGCGCCCCAGTACGGGTACGAGCCGACACCGGGATTTGCCACGATACGGAATACGCGCTTGGGAAATTCATACGAATACATCAATGACGAAAGTTTCAAGGACTTCGAAGATGTTCCTTTGGAAAAACCGCCGAATGAATTCAGAGTATTCGTGTGCGGCGGGTCGGTGGTATTCGGCAGAGGTCCGGTGCCGCCTGCGGATTCGGTCTGTGATTTTTACGAGGTTACGTTCCGATGGAACATACCGCACCTCATGGAACAAATCTTCAACTCGGACCCCGCAATTCGCGAAAAGGTCAATGGTAAGAGGATACGAGTCATCAACGCCGGGGTATCCGGTTATGTATATCAAAACAATTTTATGCGCTACCTGGCCAAGCTTCGTCTTTTTCAGCCCGATCTCCTGGTCTCGCTGGACGGGGCCAACGAAGTCCACACGGTGGCTCGACCTCTGAAGGACTGGAACTACTTTACAGAAGGACCATACTATGAAGTAATTACAGAGGTTATGGATATGAGCCGCCGGGGATTCATGAATTACCTCACCCTCTGGCTCAAAAGGAACACTTATTTTTTCACGTGGCTGGCCTTCAGCGGTGGGGAAGGGCCTGGGATACTCATGGAAAACCGAGGATTCGCTGCTCATCCTCAGGACGCGACCCCCGAGATGATCGCGTATCGGGATCGCAACATACGGCAGGTCGCAGACGTGGTGGCCATGTATCATGAAACTCTGAAGACCGACGGCGTTCCACACGTGCTTGCTCTTCAGCCGATGTTTCGGAACAGTAAGAAGAAGCGTACTCCTATTGAAGAGCGTATCGAAGCGGTCACCGGGATGGAGAAAATCGGCTTTTACAACGCGGCGCAGACTTATGATGTGCTGGTGGACCAGGTGAAAAAAAGATGCGGTGAGATCGGTTTTGAAGTGGTGGACCTGACGGGCATTTTTGACAGCGTGTCGGACTGGGTGTTCACCGATTGGTGCCACCTTACCAACGGAGGTAATTACATTATCGCCAAGGAGTTGGTGAATCAGGTCAAACAAAAGGTTTTTCACCTGTCCCTGGCTCATGATGACATACTCAGGAACCCCCTGGACTCCTATTTCACAGATTATGCAAAAAATGCCAGAGTTCTGATCAACGGTCAGCCCGAGGACAAGGGGCTTCAAATCCTGAAGGGTTACCCAGGACCGGAATTTGTGGATATTCTCCCGACCGGGCAGAGTAGTTCGTTTCCGGTTGTGCTCGATCTCGGCGCGGTGGTGCCCGTGTCCAGACTGAGGATTGTATGGGGAGATGAGCAATCCGTCCCGCAACAATGGCGCGTGGAGATTTCCGAAGACGGGTCCCATTGGAAAACATGGTACACCGTGGATAAAGCTGTTACGGACAAGTACGATCAGTGGCCAGGCTTTGAATATTATGCCCCGCAACAACTACCCGCGAGGTACGTGGGTTACGTTCCCGTAGGCGAAGCCTCGGCCAAGCCCGTCAAGCTACGCCAGTTCAGCCTGTTCCGATAATCATTGGAGAGAAATTTTCGGCGAAATGATAAAACGATTGTCTCAATTGCGGAAATCAGGTATAAAAAAAAGTTTAATATGTCTGATTGCGGTTCATGGGCCCTCCGCCTGCCGTAAGACAGGGAGATTTGAAGATGCCTCAAAAACTTAAGACATGCCGGGGAGCTGCCAAAAGGTTCGCGCTCCTTAAGAGCGGAAAAATAAAACGGAAAAAGGCGTATCACAGTCACCTGCTGAGCCACAAGACTACAAAGCAGAAGAGAAATCAAAGACAAGGGGGCTATATCAGCCTCAGCGATGCTAAGCAGATAAGACGCCTACTGCCGTACCTGTGATCAATGAATCATTCTCCGGAGGATTTCGGACCACAAATGAGCTGGGGCACTTCTATCTTCGGTTTACCGCCCCAAGGAGTCACCAATGCCTCGAGTACGATGTTCGCCCGCAAGTAGGGCCAGACGGAAAAAAATCCTAAAAGCCGCCAAAGGATACGTGGGCGGACGCAGCAGGACTTTAAAACAAGCAAAGGAAACTGTGGAGCGAGCCCTCGTCTATGCTTACCGAGATCGGAGAACTCGAAAACGGGATTTCCGTCGCCTCTGGATCACAAGAATAAGCGCGGGCGCGAGGCTTAACGGTCTGCCGTACAATCGCTTCGTTGAAGGTCTAAAGAAAGCGGGGATCCTCTTGGACAGAAAGGTCCTCTCAGATCTCGCCATAACGGATGAGCCTGCATTCCGTACAATAGTGGAGCAGGCTAAGGCAGCCCTGAAGGCTTGAGGCCTTTATATGAAACCGGCGGTGGACTAATTCCTGAATTGTCCGGTGTTCGGTTTTCCAAATCTTATTAGCTCAGGCGTACAGCGGTCTTGCAGGACCGCTGTTTTGATTGGTTGAGGCGGTCATGAAAGAACAGCTCCTTCAGCTTAAGGAAAAGACCTTGGCTCAGATAGTGGAACTGGCTGATGCCAAGCAACTGACTGAAATTCGGACCCGTGTGCTAGGTAGGAAAGGAGACCTGACGACTTTCCTAAGAGGTCTGAAGGACCTGCCTCCTGAACAGCGATCTCAGATGGGGCAGCTTGCCAATCAAATTAAGGCGGAGTTGGAGCAGGAATTTGACAATAAGCAGGCTGCTCTCCAGCAAGAGGCTGAACGCGAGAAACTGGTTTCGGAGTTCGTTGACGTTACCCTACCAGGGAGGCGGAGCATTCTTGGCCGTTCTCATATTCTCAACCGGGTGGCGGACGAACTGATCGAAGTTTTCGCAGGGCTAGGCTTCCAGTTGGCCGAAGGGCCAGAGGTGGAGCTGGACTATTACAATTTCGAAGCACTCAACATCCCTAAGGATCATCCCGCGCGAGATATGCAGGACACGTTTTACTTCTCCGACAACGTGGTGCTCAGGACACATACATCGCCCGTGCAAATAAGGACCATGGAAAAACAGCAACCGCCAGTGAGGGTTATTTGTCCGGGAAAAGTTTATCGCCGGGACGCGGACATTAGCCATTCCCCAATGTTCATGCAGATCGAAGGCCTTTGGGTGGACGAGGGGATCTCGCTGGCCGATCTCAAAGGAGTGCTTACAGCCTTTGTGCATGAATACTTCGGCAAGAGACTGGCTCTACGGTTTCGGCCGAGTTTTTTCCCCTTTACCGAGCCGTCTGCCGAGGTGGACATCGAGTGCGTCATATGTGGCGGGAGCGGGTGCAGAACATGCTCGTTTAGCGGCTGGCTTGAAATCCTGGGTTCAGGAATGTTGGACCCGGAACTGTATCGCTTTGTTAATTACGATGCCGATAAATATACCGGTTTTGCTTTTGGATTGGGGATTGAGCGTGTCGCCATGCTGAAGTTCGGGATTCCTGATATTCGCCTCTTTTACGAGAATGACATTCGATTTCTCAACCAATTCTGATCGCCGACGCTTGCAAGCGGAATAGACGCGAAGAAACCGGCAAAAATGACTCCGCTACGGTTGAACGTGCGGAGGTCTTGAAAACCCCAGGGGGTAAGAGCAAATGCTCGTCAGCTTGAACTGGCTGAAAGAATTCGTGGATGTGGACCTGTCAGTCGAAGAGGTTGCAGACCTTCTCACCATGGGTGGTATAGAGGTTGAAGGCATTACCCACGTGGGAAGAGATCTGCAAGGTATCGTCACCGCCAAGATCGAAGACATAGTTCCTCATCCCTCATCCGAGAAACTCAGTTTGGCAGGCATCAGCCTGGGGAAGAACAAAGCGCGAGTGGTTTGTGGCGCGCCGAACATACAAGTGGGCCAAATTGTGCCGTATGCCCCTCCAGGAGCAGTTCTCCCGTCTGGTGAGAAGATGGAGGAAAAAGAGATCAGAGGGGTGCTCTCGCCTGGAATGCTTTGCTCCGAAAAAGAGTTGGACTTGGGTGACGATGCTTCGGGGATACTTATTCTCGAAGCGGACACTCCGGTGGGCCTTCCGCTGCCCCAGGCTCTTCCGTTCATAGAGGATTCCATCCTCACCACCTCAGTGACCCCCAATCGTGGTGACTGCCTATCAATTCTGGGGACCGCACGGGAAGTGGCGGCCTTATCCGGTAAGAAATGGAGGTTGCCCAAGGTCGACTTGCGGGCGGAACCCTCGGAGATCAAAAGCAAGATCACCATCGAAGTTCCTGATGCAGACCTTTGCCCTCGTTACGTGGCCACGATGGTTGAAGGCGTACGCATTGGACCTTCTCCGTTCAAGATTCGGCTACGATTGGCCCGATCGGGGATGCGAGCTATCTCCAACGTGGTAGACGCCACCAACTTGATTCTACTTGAGTGTGGACAACCTCTACACGCGTTCGACTACAAGCTGCTGGAAGACCGAAAAATAGTGGTGCGTCGCGCGGACCCCGGCGAGACCTTCACCACCTTGGATGACGTGGAGCGGAAACTGCCGGAAAACGCGCTCATGATACGAGATGGCCGCAAATCAGTGGCCCTGGCCGGCATCATGGGCGGGCTCAATTCGGAAATCAGTCCGGACACTTCATCAGTGCTTATCGAAAGCGCGTGCTTTGAGCGGTTTGGGATAAGGCGAACGTCAAAAGCCCTCGGATTATCCACTGAGGCGTCTTACAGATTCGAGCGAGGGGTGGATCCGGTTGGCAGCTTATGGTCGGCTCACCGCGCTGCGGAGTTGATCCAGCAACTGGCCGGCGGGACCATTTTGTCCGGCCGTGTTGATGTTTACCCGTTTCCTATAGAACGCCCGGCTGTCAAGGTCAGACCTGCCAAGGTGAAGACCCTTCTAGGGGTATCTTTGGCGGGTGGCAAAATTATTTCTTATCTGAAGCGACTGGGCATCGAAGCGGAAGAAACTGGAGATTCGCAAGGTACTTTGACCGCGCAGCCGCCTCCCTGGCGATGGGATCTTGACAGAGAAGCGGATCTCATCGAGGAAGTGGCTAGAATACATGGTTTTCAGAATATACCTCTGACTATGATCCGATATACGGCGGCGCCGGATCGCACGAGGGAGACGTATAACTTCACGAGGAATGTGAACGAATTGATGAATGCCTCCGGTTTCACAGAGGTCATAACGATGTCTTTCGTTGCCGCGGCCGCGGCGCGTGAGTTCCTTATGCCGGGATCAGACGCGGATGCGCTTCCTCTGAAGAACCCGCTCACGGAAGATTACGCGGTGATGAGAACTTCCCTCATACCCGGCCTCATATCGGTCATGAAGCGCAACCAAAGCTTCAGATGCGAGAACTTGAAACTTCATGAAATAGGCAAGACGTTCCTCCCTGTTGCCGGTCAGGAGCTTCCCCGCGAGGACCTGAGATTGGCAGGACTGGCGGTGGGCGCACGATACCCCGAGCTATGGAATTTACCCAAGGACGAAAAAATAGATTTCTATGATGTCAAGGGCGCCCTGGAAAATCTTTTTGAGGGTTTACATCTGCCGGAGGTGGGTTTCGTTCCTTCCAAGCTCGCGTTCCTGCATCCCAACAAATGCGCAGAGTTAGTCTTGGAAGGAGAGAAAATAGGTTTTGTTGGCGAGTTGTTACCGTCGAAAATTCGAGAACTCGATTTAACCGGAAACATTTATGTTTTCGAGATTCTCCTGGAGCCTCTGTTTATTCAAATCCGCAAGGAGAGAGTTTTCAGGCCGATTCCCCGCTACCCCTATATAGCAAGGGATTTATCACTCATCGTTGAAGAAAAATGTTCAGGAGAAAGAATTAAACAGTTGATTTCACGCTTGGGCCATGATATTATCGCGTCCGTGATCCTGTTCGATATTTATCGAGGAGAATCGATTCCGGAGGGGCAGAAGAGTGTTGCTCTCCGGATACGATACCAGTCCGAGGATCGGACTCTGACCGACGAGGAAGTCCAGGAGGTCCACTCTCGAGTGGCAGCCACCCTTGTAAGGGAATTGGGCTCCACCTTGAGGGAATAAGACAGGTTAGGCCGATTCGGCGAACATGTCTGTCCTCCGGACCTGGAAGGAGATCCGATTCTTAGGAGGATTGTCATTCGAGGGGTGGTCCAATTATGACTATCGCGATTCCAGAAAAGCAGTATTTCAAGATCGGCGAAGTCAGTGAAATCCTCAATGTGGAGCCGTACGTTCTGAGGTATTGGGAGTCGGAATTCAAGATTCTCAAACCTACGCGCACGAGAGCGCGACAACGTCTCTATCACAAAAAAGACTTGGAACTCCTCATGGAGATCAAGCATCTCCTGTATGACGAGAAGTTCACCATCGCAGGCGCGAAAAAGCGCCTCCAGGAGATGAAAAAGCAATCCGCCGCGGAAAAGAAGGCGAAGAAAGGCGGTAGGATTGCCAAGGTCAGAGAGGAATTCGAAGCTGCCGAGGCTCAGGTAAACAGCTTGGCTGCGTCGGATCCCGCAGATTACCGGGAGATACTTATCGAAATTAAGAAAGAATTAAAAGAACTTAGAGGTCTCCTGGAAGGCTGATCCTTATTGTTTCATTGCATAGCGTACCGTAATTTACAAAATCGAACAGGATTTGGCCGATGAACACCCCAATGCATTGTCCAGGTTTGCAGGCACACAAGAATCTTTCGTCCTTCATCTGCAAATGCCCTAATTGCGGCAAGGAAAAAGAGATCTTTTCGGACGAATTTGATAGGCCCCACACTTGCAAGGGATGCGGCCAAGAGATTGATTTTTCCCAGTGCAAGATCGAGGCGGGCGCGTCCACTCTAAAGTAATTGTAGCCGTTTCCTCAGTACGAAAATCCGACACATCTTTGCCAATCTGCTGGAGCCTTAAAACAGACCGGAAGGGTTTGTGGAGAGGCTTCTAATAATTTCTCATGTCAGTGTGCAGGTTCGTAGGTTACCTGACGCTCGCCCGGCACTTCGCCTGGTCTAACATGGAATGCGATGTCGTCGATAATCTCAAATTGCTTTTCATCTAAAGTAAGCGCTGCCTCCTGGAGAACCCTTCGCAGTTCTTCCATGCGATTACAATAAGCGGCAAGAGCAGCCCTGAAAAGAAATGGTCTCAGAAGGGTCTCAAAATGTTTCTCGGCTGATTGATTCTTCAACCGTTCAATACTTTCTCCCTCCTTTTCATACAGCCCCTTGTTCTTTTCCCATGTCCGGTCCAAATCAACCACGAAACGTCCTGCCTCTTCCCTCATGAGCACCGGGAACAGGGCTGAACTGGCGAAGCTAATTCCAATGTCTCCTATCTGTTTTATGTCATAGAAGAAACAATCTTCATCGGGCAATTCCGCATTGCTTCCAATATGAATTAGTCTACCCCTGCGGATGGTGAACACTTCAAGCCTGTTGCAATGCACGAAATTCCCGCAGCCGCACTCGGTGGGAACAAAGAGATGGCCGCACTTCCAGCGGGTTCCTTCCTTGATTCGAGACACGGCCTCCTCGAGGCTCCTGATACCGCCGCAAGGCCATGTAGATAACACAAAACTCTCCTGGCGGGTCTTCACCATTAGATCGAAATGGGGATGAATATAGCAACGCCATTCTTCTCCACTTTCGCGACATTTCCGTCGTTGATCGTCCGACACGGGCGGTCGTGTGTCAGTGACCGCAATCACGTCCACTTTGCCGGACATGATGGGATATCTGACCTTCTCAGATTCCTTCTGCGCAAGTTCCTTCAACGGTTTCCGTTCATTCTTCCCATCACCCTCTATCACCGTATTCTCTCTGTCCGCAAAAGCTGCCGGGCAGAAAGCAGCCAATACAACCATCAGCGCTATCATCGCAGTGACGGATGTGATCTTGCGCATTATGGACTTCCCCCTGATTCGTGGCTGACAGTGTGGAAACTATTCCTTCGCTCCGTGGGCTTTGAGGAGTTCTATCATTTCTTCTGGCCTGTCTTCTTTGCAATCTTCAACGCTGTCCGGCCATCTCCTTTCCAGCATCTATTCCGAAATTTCTTTGAAGACCTCGATAAAAGATTCTCCACGGTGGAATTCATTTTGGAACATCCCGAAAGATGCGCAACCGGGGGAAAGCAGTATAACCGCGCCGGGGACCGCCTCGTCCAGCAGTCTGTGAACCGCGCTTCGCAGGTTGTCGAAGCGGCCTACTACTTTTTTTCCTGCTCCAGCCGCGACAATATCGTCGTAGAGCGTTTCAGTGGCCTCTCCTTCGAGCAGGGCGATTTTCTCCGCCTGGGAAGCCGCGGCCCTGGCAAATGGCTTAAGGTCCAGTTTCTTGTCCGATCCACCGGCTATCAACAGGATACGTTTTCCTGCAAGCGCGCTGAGGGCCGCACAACCCGAGACCGGCGTTGTGCTGGTGGAATCGTTGACAAAGCCCACGCCCCTCTTTTCCCCCAGCCATTGCAGCCGATGCTCGACGCTGCTGAAGTTTTCCACCGTAGAACGAATGATTGTTTCGGGCGCTCCGAGCATTCGTGTCAGTTTGATTGCCGCGGCGATATTCTCCCGATTGTGGCTCCCTAAGAGTTTGATGTTCCAATCCGTAGGAACGTCTTCCACTCTGAAAAGGTCTGTACGCGCAGGAGCTTCCAGCGCCAATCGCGCGGAATCGGGCTGGTCGCCGTTGAATATGCAGAAGTCGTCACCTTTTTGATAAAGATAAATGGCCT
>Ga0335071_10004493_pt1 | contig 14568 bp, 13 predicted proteins | sample Lox_Sample_15_FD_206724 | JGI IMG/M metagenome (GOLD analysis project Ga0335071, IMG submission 206724) | Soil microbial communities from Loxahatchee National Wildlife Refuge, Florida, United States - Lox_Sample_1.5 | ecosystem: Environmental > Terrestrial > Soil > Wetlands | place: USA... | reverse complement strand
TCGGCCGTCACCACGTCCCAGCGGCTGCCGAGCAGGCTGCGGACATAGGCGCGCATATCGGCATTGTCGTCGACGACGAGGATCCGGCCCGGCAGGGAAGACATCCCGATGTCCGGGATCGATGATGCTCCCGCGCGCGCGAGCGGGTCCGCGCTCTCGGGCAGCCATTGCATGGCCTCCTGCACGATGGCTTCGGCGCGCAGCGAGGTCATGGCATCCGCGCCGCCGGACTCGATCTGCTCAGCGGACAGATGCGCGGCACCGAATGGAATGGTGATTCGAAACAGCGTACCTTGTCCCACCCTGCTTTCGGCCGCGATGACCCCGCCATGCAGCTTCACGAGTTCCTGGACCAGCGCGAGTCCAATGCCTGAACCTTCGAATGAGCGGCCGCGCTGGTTTTCGACGCGGTGAAAACGTTCGAACAGCTTCGGCATCTCCTGTTCGGGAACGCCGACACCGGTGTCGCTGACCACGAGCTCGAAGCCCGAGCGATTGTCGTTGTCGTGAAGGCGCACGGTGATGCCACCCTCGAAAGTGAACTTGAAGGCGTTGCTGAGCAGGTTGAGGACGATCTTCTCCCACATGTCCCGATCAACGAAGGCCTCCCCGGAGAGCGGTTCGCATCGAATGGTCAGAGCGAGCCCCGCCCGTTCGGTGGCTGAGCGGAAATTGGAGGCGAGCTCAGCGGTGAATGTACCGAGATCCGTGCGCCGGAAATCCGCCTTGATCCGCCCGGCTTCGATGCGGGAGAAATCGAGAAGCGAGTTGACGAGCTTGAGCAGACGCAATGCATTGCGATGCGCGACCCCAAGCCGCTCGCGCTGGACCTTGGGCGGGGCCTCCTCTTCGGCGAGAGCGTCGTCGAGCGGCCCCAGCAACAGAGCGAGCGGGGTCCTGAACTCGTGACTGACGTTGGAAAAGAAAACGGTCTTGGCGCGGTCGATCTCCGCCAGGGCCTGCGCCCGACGCCGCTCTTCCTCGTAGACCCGTGCTCCGGCGATCGCAGCAGCAATCTGGCCTGCCAGGAGGTCGATGAAGTTCGAATAGGCGTCATCATAGGGACGATGCGGATTGAGACCCGCGATCAAGAAGCCCACGGGCTCCGGCTGCCCTTGCGGAGCAATGGGAATCACGACCGCAAAGTTGGGGCGCTCGTTCCATGGCGCCTTCGGCAAGTCGCCGAAGCAAGGGTCGAGTTCAACGAGACCCGCCGCGGCTTGCCAGGGCTGCCCGTCGCGCAGGATGATGGGCGCGGCGGGATGTCCAGGCGCAAGGCCAATCGCTCGTTCGAGCCGCGCCTCCCCGGCGGTGCCGTTGAGGTAAAGAAGGCTGAACGGCAGGTCCTTGGTCGCGCCGGCGAGCCCTCCCGCGATCGCTTCGACCACTTCGGACTCCGAGCGCGCCGCTGCAAGGCGCGCGCCGAGCTGGCTCAGAGCGGCGAGGCGACGCTCACCGATCACCCGCTCTGTGACCTCGGTGACAACGCAGAGCATGCCCGCGATACGACCATCATCGTCCGATAGCGGACTGTAGGAGAAGGTGTGATAGGTTTCCTCCGGAAAGCCGGCGCGCTCAAGAAAAAGCAGGAGGCCTTCGTCCCAGGTGGCTTGCCCTGTGCTCAGAACCCGTTCGATGCGCGGACCGATATCCGGCCAGATCTCCTCCCAAACCTTGTCGGAACGTGAGCCAAGGACCCAGCCGGACTTGATACCGACTGTGGGCAGATAGGCATCGTTGCAAAAGAAGGTGAGCTCCGGTCCCCAGGCCATCCACATCGCGTAGCGCGAGGTCAGCATGATCCGGATGACGGTCTTGAGGCTTTGCGGCCACGTCTCTGGTGGCCCGAGAGGCGAGCTGTCCCAGTCGTGGCGGCGAAGCATTTCCGCCACCCCGCCCGCGCCCTCGAAAAAACTAAACCGATGCGTCGGGTCCGACTGCTGCATACGCTCTGCCCTTTAGCATCGGGCAACGCGGCGATTTCGTTCTTGTTCCACCCCCGGGAACCCCGATGCCGCCTGCGTCCCGCAATTCAACGACGCGCGTCTTGCATTCCTCTCTCATCCACAGCGTCTATCATCGCCGAACCTGTCGCGGTGCCAGGCGCAGAACTGGATGTGCAGCTCGGTTGCAAGGCTGCCGACAAAGCCCGGCGCCAATGGTCTATGAGATGACGGCCATCATAGCCGTAAATGCTTGCTGAAATTGGAACCATGTTCTCGACCGGAGAACCACGGGATTGAGACCGGTTGAGAGCACCTTGCCGCCGAGACTCGACAAGCTGCGCGAGAAAGCTGGACTCGACGAGCAGATCTCCGGTCCTTCACATTGATCCTGTGCATACCGATCGGCCCGCCAGCAACAAGCCACCACTTATCAAGACCAATTCTGCTTGTTTTCTCAGGCCAACCCGCATTCTTCATGGACGACTAAATCAAGTAGTGCAGCAGTCGCCGAGCAATCGTGTCGCGGCAAAATGCGATCTCGAGGGCCGTGGAGCGCGATCAGTCGCAGGGGGCGAAAGGCCGCCTGAGCCTTGCCGCGCACTTTACACCCCGGCCCTATAGCGACACCCCCATCTGGCAGGCCGCGGGGTTCCTGGCATGTCGCCACAGGTTCTATCGGATACTTATGGCCACGATCAGCCCCGACCACATGCGGGATGCGACCGCAGCCATCGGCCAGCAGAACCGGTGCGATTGGGTGGTCAAATCGGTGGTTGACTCGGGAACAGCCAGCGATCAGAACGAAAAATCTAATGAAAACATGGTCGGAGTGGTAGGATTCGAACCTACGACCCCTGCGTCCCGAACGTACCGGCCAGATCACCACCTCCCGCACTTTCAACCACTTAGCACTACTCGACACCACCCGAGACTCCCGGAAAACCGGGTCTCGAGCACCCCTGCGTGCAGGTTGCGTGCAAAAGTTGATCAGGGATGCCGGCGCCCGCGCCACCCAGCCGAGCATGGGCCGGCAGTCCGTTTGGGCGAGATCGGGTCATGACCGCGCCGGAGCTTCAGGAGTGCCTGGATGCCATGCCCCCGGACATCCGGCGGGAGCTCGATGAAATTCGAAAGACCGGCCGCGGTCCGTTCGGCCGCGCTCAAACCCAGCAGATCGTCGACCATCATTTGGTCCTGCTGCTTCGGCTCCGGCGCGAGTACCACGCCACCCACGCCGACCTGGTCGAGGTGCTCGGCCTTTGCGGCATCACTGGGCCGCACGGCGCGGCACTGACCGCGGCGACGTTGTCGTCGGCGATCAGCCGGGCCCGGGCCAGGTCCAAGGTCGGTGCCGCCAAGGTCGGCGCCTCCAAGTCCCGCGCCCGTACCGCGTCCCCTGCGCGAGCCGCCGGCCCTTCCCCCGTTTCGAGGCTCCCTCGCGGGCATGCCGAAGCCGGCGAGCCGGAGCCCGACCTCGTCTTTGCGAGCCAGGCGGCTCCACCGCCGCGGACCGTGGCGCCGAACGACGTCGACCTGGTGTTCGGCACGCAGGTTTCCCCTTCGGGCCATGAGGCCCCCGAAGTCCGCCGCTCCCACCGGGCACGGCTGATCGACCTACTCGCTCAAGCATCCATGGAGGACTAAATGACTGACACCATCACTTTCGACGCCCCTAAGACTTCGACCGCCGCCGTCACCGAGTTCGCTCCCGCGTATCGCTTCCTTGAGTTCGTCTCGGTCGCCTCCCATTGCGGCAAGTCGACGTTGGCGGACTTCACGGCGCAGTTGCTCGGTCAGTTCGGCATTCCGATCAAGTTCATCCGGATCGAGTCCAAGGCGGCCCGGTCGCGACAGTCGGGCGACGTCGTCCACATCGACACGGAGAATTTCGCGGCGGCTGCGCGGCTCGCCGGTGCGGAGGCAGCCGTGCTTCGGCCGGTCTTCGAGATCATGGAGGAGGCAGCTCTCGACGAGGCACGTCCGGTGATCGTTCTGGACTGGGGCGGCGGCCTTTCCCAGTTGCGTGCCCAGATCTACGCGGCGACGCAGTTCGACGCTCAGCTCTCGGAGCTGGGCATGCGCGGTCTCAGCGTGGTGATGACGAACAGCCTGACCGACCGGATGGCTCAGGCGCGCGAGCTGATCGAACTGACCCGAGACATCGTGCCGGGCCTGGACGTCGCGCTGCTGCTTAATCGCCGGACCGGCAACTTCGGCTTCGTGGACGGAACCGAAGAGAAGCGCGTCTTCAGGGATCTCATGAAAGCGGCGAAAGGCCTGCCTGTGATCAAGGTGCCGGCGGTCGCCGGCGAGAGCTGGCAGGCCTGTCAGGCTGCGGGCCTGACCATGCACGAGGTCATCAACATGGAGCCGGCCGCGCTCAGGCGGCGGTTCGGAAGCGAGAACCGCTGCCTGGTACGCGCCTTCCAGTTGCACGTGGCTGCTTTTTGGAAGGTCGCCGAGAGCGAGATGCTGCAGGTTCTGGCGGGCACAGATGCGGACCCGACGAGCTAGATTCCTGAAGCGTCTGGCCGCAATCGAGTCCCAGGCGCCGGCGCTGCAGCGCCGGGCCGAAGCGCGGATCCGCGAACATTACCGCCTCCATCGTCGGCCTCCGCACGCCGCGGTGACCTGCCTGCTTCCGCGGCGCCGCGTCTACGCGCTGATCTTCCTCGGCGAGCTCGAGCATCGGCTCGGCCTCGCTCCCCTTCTTCTGCGCCTCGTCGCGCTCCGTCGTCATGCCGCCGCCGTGCGCGACCGGCTGCACTGGTAGATGAACATGCCCAAGTCGAATGCCTCTCCCTCGCCCACGCAATCTCCCGGCACCAAGAAAGCTTACGCGCGTCGCTGCCGGCAGCTCGCGGCGGCGGCGCAACGCGAACTCGCGAAAGCGACGAAGCAGCAGGCGGACACCATAGACCTGACGCCGACCATGCTCGTCGACTTCGTCATCGGCAAGAAGGCCGACTATCTCGCGAATTCGTGGCGCGTTGTCCGCAACGCCGTCGTCAGCACGCTTCAGAACACCGCCACTCTCGTCGACGAGACCGTCGCCAAGGAGATCAAGACCGAGATCGAGCGGCTCAAGCAGGAGAAGCCTGCTCCCGAGAAGGAAAAGAAGCCGGCGACGTCGCGCACCAAGGACAAGTCGCCGAGCCAGAATGACATGAGCCGGATCGAGCACGAGGCGTTGGCACGCCAGACGGAGGGCTCGATCGATCTGGTCAAATACTTCAAGGCTGCCTTACAGACGGGCCTACGCCCTTGCGAATGGCCCCGTGCGCACTTCGGCAAATCCACCCGTGACGGCTATCGCTGGATGCTCCTCGTTGAAAACGCCAAGGCCACGAACGGTCGCGCTCATGGACCGGTCCGGACGCTGCTCTGGGAGGAGTTGTCGCCGGAAACAGTGCAGGACATCCTCGCCTGGATCAAGATCGCCCAAGAGGTCGACTACGATTGCCGGCTCAACACGATCAGCCGCGCGCTCTGGGAGATCACGCGGGAGCTGTGGCCCCGCCGCCGCAAGCGATGGCCGACCTTGTACTCGGCCCGCCACATCGCGATCGCCGCCTGGAAGGCCTTCTATCTTCGCAAAGGTCAAAGCCCGGCCGAACGGCTGGAAGCCTTGGCGGTGATCGCCGCGCTCTCCGGTCACGGAAACGACGACACGGCGACCAAGCATTACGCCCGCGCCAATGCGGCTTCCGACAAGAACCCGGTGCCAACGGCCGACCCCGCGGAGGTTCGGAACATACGACAGGTCATCAAGCTGGATTGGCTGGAGAGCCTGCGGGAGGCCAAAGCAAAGAAACAAGCTCGACCGCCCGGCTAGTCGGCGGTTCAGTTCTTCAGCGTCACGCCTTCGCCGTGGGACTTGTTCGGGTACAGGAATATGATGCCGTGTCGATCCCGCAGGACGTCGCGCACCCTTTCGTAGGTCCAGAGCCGTAGCGGATTGCTCGAAGGATCGGTCTCGGCTTCGAGCCGCGCGATCGTGCGCCGGTCGACGCCCACCTCATGCGCCAGAACTCTTTGCTCCATCCCCAATAGTCCCCTGGCGGCCCGGATCATGCGCCCGGTGGGAATCTTGTCGGCCACGGCCCGCTCCGAATCGAATTACGCATAACCATACACCGGCCGCCGGCTCCTCGACAGAGAGCGAGCGTCGAAAGTGACACTTGACACTTATGTGGCACTTGACACTTATGTGGCACATAGGCATATGTATCGCGTGTCACTCAAAGTGGCACCTGCCGATGACGAACATCCACACCAGCAACACGAGGCCGACCGCATGAAAGCCACCGTACAGTCCCCGAACGAGACCGTCGTCTCCGGGCGAAGCGATCCTGCGCCGTACGCTCTCGAGCGTCCGTTCGCCGCCACCACGACCTATCTCGACGGTCCCCCCGCCGGGCTGCGTCGGATCGAGTCGTGGGGATCGCGGCTGTCGCTGTTCGCCGGTCCCTACAAGGACGCCGGCCGGCTGCGCGCGTTCCTCGATTCGGCCGCCTATGTTTTCTACGTGATCGCGGATCCGGCGCCCGGTTCCGACCAGCCCCCGTATTTCGGCCACAGCGACAAGGAGCGCAGGTGGGGCGACAGGCTTCCTCCGGAGATCAACGGCACGACGCAGATCTACATCCTGACCGCCGACGCGGGGCTCGACAAGGTGATGGCGTCGTACATCGAAGCCCGCTTCATCCAGATCTGCACGGATCTGAACATTCCGCTCCTCAACTCCGCCAGGCCGTATGGAGGCGGCCTCCGTGTGCGCGCCGAGGCGGAGCAACTCGTCGGCCATGCGGAGATGCTGCTGCATGCGGCCGGCTTCACCTGCATCGACGATGCCCGGCGCACCCCCGCGACCGTCCGCCGGAGGCTCTCGGTGACCGCAGACCTCGACGAGATGGTGGTGATGACCGAGATGGAAACCATCGCCGTGCCGCGCGAGGGCGACCGCTTCCTCCTCTCGCATCGCGAACTGAAGGCGGTCGGCTACCGGTGGAACGGCAATTTCTACGTGTTGCCGGGCGCCGACTACGCGCGCCGGACCCGGAGCAGTCTCTCGGACGATCATCGAAGGCGGCGCGAGCTGATGGAGGCCGAGAAATGGGTCGGCGCCGTCCCGGGAGCCAAGGACAAGATGACGCTGCAGCTCGGATTCCGGTGCAGGAGCGGAGCCTTCGCCGCCAAGTTGCTCTCCGGCGAGAAGCTCGACGAAGACGCCTGGCTCGCGGCCGATGCGCGCAGCAACAAAGCCGATCCTGCCCGTACCTGCGAGGACCCCGCATGAATCTGCAATCCCTCGCCGCTTCCTCTCGTCCGCTCGCCGAGACCTTTCTGGATAGACTGCGCGACGGTGCCGGCTTCTCCCGGCTCGCCGGCGAACTCCCTCCGGCCGAGGATGACGAAGGGCAGTGGATCGACGAAGACCGCGACGACGCCGAGCATCGTCGCACGAAGCCTCGTCCCCTCTGCGCGCCCGATGCGGCGGCGTCGGCCATACTGCTCGGCCGCGCGTTCGAAAATTCGCGCGACATCCTCGCCAAGCTGGCCGCGTCCGATACCGTCGCCATCATTCAGGTGACCGATCCGGATCTGGTGAAGCCGATCAGGCGTCTGCTGCGCCTGCTGTTGGCGAGCGATGCTACCCTCATCGACGGCGACGATCTCGCCGACCGCCTTCACTCCTCGCGGACGACCAATTCCGTCGTCGTGTTCACGGACAGCGGAAAATCGAAGGTCACCACGAAGGACGACGAGGCCGTCGCCGCCGCGATGAGGCTGCGATGCGCGGTGATCGGGATCGCGCGGCCCGGCGATCGTTTGCCCCGTGCGCTGATGCGCATCGCCGAACACCGTATCGTCGTTCCCCCTATGGACGCCGACGTGGTGGCCGGCGTCATCGAGGCCGTCACCGGCAATCGGCCAGCTTCGATCGACGAGTCCGCGAGCCGGCGCATCGGCGTCAACGATCTCGCGATCGCCGTGCGGGAGGACCTCTCCGCGGAACGCTCGCTGGCTCGCCTGGAGCGCCTCGTCGAACTCCCTCTCGACAACGGACCGCGTCTGTCGGAGCTTTCAGGGCTAGGAGAGGCGAAAGCCTATTGCATGCAGGTGGTCGAGGCGATGCGCGAGTATCTCGCCGGAACGAGGGCATGGCACCAGTGCCCCCGTGGCCTCCTGCTCAGCGGACCTCCTGGCACCGGTAAGACTTCGCTGGCTCGCGCGCTGTGCCGTGAGCTTTCCGGGAACGTGAGTTTCATAGCGACCTCCTATGCCGCCTGGCAGTCGCACAAGACCGGGCACTTGGGCGATGTCACCGCTGCGATCCGTGAAACCTTCCTCGAGGCCGCGCGGCGCAAACCATGCATAATCTACCTAGACGAGTGTAACTCTATACCCGCTCGTGGAGGTCGCGACCACGACGCGTGGTGGACGGCTATCGTGAATACCGTCCTGGAAATGATCGATGGGTTCGAAAAGACGGAAGGCGTCTTCTTGATCGCCTCGTGCAACGATCCGACGCGTCTGGACCCGGCGCTGGTCCGCGCAGGAAGGCTCGACCATCACATCGAGATCGGATTGCCGGACATGCCGGGCCTGGTCGGCATCTTTCGCACGCATCTCGGATCGGACTGCGCCGGCGCAGACCTGCGCGAAGCAGCCCTTGCCGCGCGCGGACACACCGGGGCCGACGTGGAGAAGTGGGTGCGCGTCGCCCGGGAGGCGGCGCGCAAGGAAAAGCGGGGTTTGACCGTGAAGGACCTCGTTGACGCGGTTCGGGGCGGACAGCCCGACTGGCCCGACGATCTCCGCTGGCGCGTTGCCTATCACGAGAGCGGCCATGCCATCGCACATCTGGCCCTGGGGATCGCAATGCCGAAATCGCTCTCGATCGACGGCAACGGCGGCTACGCTGAGACGTCGGCCGCGATCCCGCAGGTGCCGACCCGGGCCCATCTCGAGGATATGCTCGCGACCATCCTCGCCGGACGCGCGGCCGAGCAGCTCAGGTTTTCGGAAACGACGACGGGTGCAGGTGGACCTTCCGATCGAAGCGATTTGAACAGGGCGACCAAACTGGCGTTGCGGATTGAAACGAGCTACGGATTCGGATGCTTGGGCCTCGTCACTCTCCCCGAAGACCAGCTCAACGACGGCTACCTGCTCATGACGGAGCCTCTTCGATCGGCTACAAACGAGACCTTGAAACGAGCTTATGCGAAATCGCTCGCCGTTCTCGAACGTAACCGGCCTTCGCTGGATGCGCTGGCTCAGGCGCTTTTCGCCTCCGGGTATCTCGATCAGGGCGAGATCGATGCCATCGTCGCAAAGTACCCGCTCAAGCCCGCTCTCGCCGTAACCGCTACCGTCATCCCGCGGACCGCCGCACCACCGATCGAGGACGGCGGCACCACGGTCTCGGATCGTGCGTTCCGGTGACCTGGCGATGCACAACCGAAAAGAAGAGACGGTGCCGACGGGTGCGAACGAAGAACTCGCGAAGCAGCTCGAAGCGACAGGCGACTACAGGGTGCTGCGCCGTCTCGTGCCGCATCCCGCGAACCTGCGGCCAGAAAGCTGCGCGAGGATCGGCGTCGCCATCGACGTCGAGACGACCGGTCTCGACGTCGCCCGCGACGAGGTTATCGAACTCGCCATGGTCAAATTCGCCTATTCGCGCGACGACCGGGTTCTCGGTGTCGTCGATGTCTTCCAAGCCTTCCAGCAACCCTCTCGCCCGATCGCTCCCGAGATCGTCGAGTTGACTGGCATCACCGACGCCATGGTGGAGGGCAAAACGATCGACGCAGGGGCCGTCATTCGATTCGTCGAAAACGCACACATAATCGCCGCGCACAACGCTTCGTTCGACCGGAGAATTGCCGAACGGTTCTGGCCGACTTTCGCGCACAAGCCCTGGGCCTGCACCGCAACGGGCGTCGCCTGGAAGGAGCACGGCTTCTCCGGAGCGAAGCTCGAGCACCTTCTGGCTCGATGCGGACTGTTCTACGAAGCTCATCGGGCAACCGACGACTGCAACGCTGTCGTGATGCTGCTCAACCAGAAGTTGCCGCGCGCGTCCGCGACGGTGCTGTCCGTTCTGCTCGCGCGGGCGCGTCGCAAGACCGTGCGGATCTGGGCGCTGCAGTCTCCCTTCGAGCTTAAGGACATCCTGAAACGCCGCAATTACCGTTGGAGCGACGGCGCCGACGGCCGTCCAAAGTCCTGGTATCTGGACATCGACGAGGAGGAACTGGAGGCAGAGCTACGCTTCCTAAGAACCCAAATCTACCAGCGCGACATCGACATCGAGCGGCAGGAATTCACCGCACTGGATCGGTACTCGGACAGATGTTGAAGGACCAGCTGCTGCTACCGGCATGAGAGCTCTGCGGGCCATCTACATCCATGCGCCCAGCCGCGAGAACCCGAGAACCCGAGCACGGCGATGACGCCGATGCTGAACACCTGCGCATCATCGACGCATCTACTGGGTGACCATGGGTAGTTCGTTGCGACGGAGGTGACGGCCTGACCCAGGCTCCTCGTGGAGCAAGCGGCTATGATAGAAACACACCTGACGGGAAAGGTGAGTAACCGAAGTGCAGGCCTACCGGATCACCTCGTCGGCGCGGGCAAGCACGTTTTCGGGAATTTTCAGCTCAAGGGCATTCGCGGTCTTGAGATTGATCACCAGCTCATATTTCGTCGGCGCTTGGACTGGCAGGTCGGCCGGCCTTTCGCCCTTTAGGATGCGGTCAATATAGGCCGCCACGCGGCGAAATTCGTCTCGGAAATTAGGGCCGTACGAGATCAATCCGCCGGCGGCGACGAAGAGACCGCGCTCGAAATAAACCGCTGGGATTCTGTAGCGGGCCGCGAGCGATATGATCAGTTCGCGATTAAATACCGCCGCCGAGCTAGCGGTTACGATCATGCCGCCATCCGCGGAACTGGCGAAGGCTGCAACGGCACGCTCAATCTCAGCTGGGTGCCTCACGTCGATCGGCCGCAAGTCTACGCCGACCGATGGCGCTACCGACTGGATAGCAGCAAACTGCGCAGTGCCGGCGGTTATTGACGGATCGCGCAGAACCGCTGCTCGCGTCATCCCCGGCGCGACCTCTTTGAGCAGCTCGAACCACTTGCTAGCCAAACTGTATTCGAACTCCAGAAAACCTGTGGCGTTGCCGCCGGGATGCGCGAGGCTATCGACGAAGCCAGCGCCAACGGGATCGGTGACGAGCACGAATACGAGCGGAATAGTGCGGGTCTCCTCGGAGATGCTGACGTCCATCAAGGTCGGCGCCTTGATACGGTCGATGCCCCTCGCCCAACGCTTGGTGTAAGGCTTGCCGCTGGCATTGCGGATGAATTCGATTCCCATCACGCGACCTCCAAGACAGGTGCAAAGGTTTTGGTTTTCCCCGAGCGGCGCTCGATCAGAAGACCGCGCGCAGCCAGACTGGATAGGCGGTTGTTCCACGCCGTTGGCGCCAAGCTCTCTTGGCTCTGCGCTGCGAGACTCGGTGCGCTTGCCGTACCCAGGCGCTTGACGAGATCGAAGGTCGAGCGATGCGCCTCGTCGAGTTCACCCAGAATCTTGGGATCGTGTACCTCGCCCGTCGGCATCAGGTTGCAGATCCACATCGCATCCTTGCGATGCCGCAGAAAAAATTCGAGTTCTTCGGTCACCGCCGGCGAGGCATTGGCGATGACGGGGTAGAGTCCCGGCAAGGTGGCGCGCACATGATCGCGGAAAGCGATCACGCCCTCGCGCAGGAAGGAGGCGGTCGCGACCGTGACGCCATCGAAGTCCAAGTAGACGGGCTCCGGCTCCGCCGGCGGACGCGCCGCGGCGACCAGCTTCCCAAGGAGCTGACGGCCGGCGTGCACGCCGCTTAGCACTGCTTGGTCACCAGCCAGATTAAGGATCGATAACTTCACTTTTCTATCCTCATTGAGTTCAGTGAAGATGGAGAGGACGCCTTTTGTTGTCAAGGGCCGCCGATTTTATCCCCCAGTTTCCCCCCACATCGGCCGAGGAACGGAGAGCTGGGCCGGACTTGATTAGGGCCTTGTTAACCCCACTGGCCTCTAGCAAAAATGTAATCTTCGTGCTACATAATCGCTCGATCTGTCGTACAAAGGTGGCAAATGCCGACCCCCCACAAACCTCCCGCCGCCGTTCGGCGGGCCATGCGCAAGCTCGGCGCCGACATCCATGACGCCCGTCGGCGTCGGCGGCTGCCGATGGCGGTCGTGGCCGAGCGCGCCTTCACGTCCCGCTCGACGTTGCAAAGAGTCGAGGCCGGCGACACCAACGTCAGCATCGGCATCTATGCCGGCGTCCTTCAGGCTCTCGGCCTGCTCGACGGTCTGAGCCAGATCGCCGACATCAGCAACGATCGCGTCGGACAGGCGCTGGCCAGCGCCGAACTGCCCAAGCATGTCCATCTCAAACGTAAGGCCGGAGCCTCACGCGATGGCTGATTTCGAGGTCCATATCAATCTTGGCGGCCGCACACGCCGCATCGGATTGGCCAGAAGCAATCAAGTTCGAGGCTCGGAGACCATCCTCTTCGAGTACGATAGCGCGTGGCTTGGTCACCCAGACCGGTTCTCACTGGAGCCTGCCCTCGCCCTGACGCGCGGCGCCTTCGCTCCCCCTGCCGGCCTCGCGACGTTCGGCTCCATCGGCGACTCCGCGCCCGATACCTGGGGCCGCCGCCTCATGCAGCGCGCCGAACGCCGCCTCGCGGACCGAGAAGGTCGCGCCGTTCGCACGCTTGCGGAAAGCGACTATCTGCTCCGCGTCGCCGATGAGACGCGGCTTGGCGCACTCCGCTTCCGCTGGGTCGGCGAACAAGCTTTTCAGGCGCCGATCCGCGCCGGCGTGCCGGCCCTGATAGAACTCGGCCGTCTGCTCCAGATCACCGAACGCATTCTCCGGGACGAGGAAACGGACGAAGACCTTCAGCTCATCTTCGCGCCCGGCTCCTCGCTCGGTGGCGCGCGGCCGAAGGCGTCGATCATCGACCAGCATGGCAACCTCTCCATCGCCAAGTTTCCGAAGGAGACCGATGACTACAGCATGGAGACTTGGGAGGAGATCGCGCTGCGGCTGGCCGGCCAAGCAGGCATCATTACTCCACAACACGAGCTCATCGAAGTGGCTGGCAAGGCGGTCATGCTATCGCGGCGCTTCGACCGCGCCGGCGCGACCCGTATTCCCTTCTTGTCAGCAATGGCGATGATGGGCGCTAAGGACGGTGAGCGCGGCAGCTATCCCGAGATTGTCGACGCACTCGCGCAACACGGCGCGCAGGGAAAGACCGACGCTCATGCCCTCTATCGGCGCGTCGTCTTCAATGTGCTGATTTCCAATGTCGACGACCACCTGCGCAATCACGGCTTCCTCTGGCTGGGAAAGGCCGGTTGGTCGCTGTCTCCAGCTTATGACCTCAATCCCGTGCCAACTGATGTGAAGGCGCGCGTTCTGACCACGAACATCGATCTGGACGAAGGCACCTGTTCGCTCGACCTGCTTGAGGCCGCATCAGAGTATTTCGGGCTGACGCTGGCGCAGGCCCGCACCATCATAAAAGAGGTCGCGACGGTCACCGCCACATGGCGCAACATCGCGAAGGCGGTCGGCGCCCGGTCGGCTGATATCAACCGCATGGTCAGCGCCTTTGAGCACGACGATCTTCGGCGAGCCCTCGCGCTGTGACCAGGAACATTTTGAAGCCTTGTGGATGGTTGAGACTACTACGGAGTCTCGCGCTGTCGGAATGGCGCGACGCCTAAATTAGTCTGGCAGAAGGTAATCGAGCCCCTACCCGACTCTTTGCTTACGGGAATCAGTTTCAGACGGACTCGATTTTCGACCATCCGCCGGAAGAAGGCCGCCAAGGCAGGCCGCGTAGCTATGCTCTCTAGAGTGGTGACCGTTATTCCCAGGGAGAACTCCGACCCCTCGCCTGAGGCACTCAAAGGCCTTCTGAGACCCTTCATCGAAACCGTTCCGGCCCGAAATATCGCTTGAGCCCCGCGCCGCGCAAGTTCTTCACGAGCGACTTCCAATGGTGCGTCGGCTCAGCGTTGAGTCCTCTTTGTAGGAACGGATCGATTTACGGGAGAGGACGAGTGTTGGTGCTCCCGGGCAACAAACAAAGCAACTCGCCTATTGACGTGCCGGCAAGCTAGCTCATCATCCCGACCTCAAATTGGCGGCCTCGCGGGAGGTCAACCGCCAGTGGCTGGCCGCGCACGCAAGGCGGCTGAGGCGAGAACATATCCCCAATCCGCAGCAACCTGAGCTACCGAACGAACAGTTGACGAAGTTTTCCCGCCGCCCACGGGAGAGCGCGGGCAGATTTTGGATTGGCACGGGGCGTCCGTTTAGAGAGAGCGCGAACGAAATACTTTCCGCAAGGCAACCGCGCAGACTTATCCGTAGTGGTCGCCTACAATCTCGCACAGACAATGATCCATGTACTACAGGCGTGCGGCGACGATCTGACTCGTGCGAACATCATGAAGCAGGCCGCGAGCATCAAAGGTCTTCAGCTCGATGGGCTCTTGCCCGGCGTCACGGTCAACACCA
>Ga0335071_10004490_pt1 | contig 14572 bp, 13 predicted proteins | sample Lox_Sample_15_FD_206724 | JGI IMG/M metagenome (GOLD analysis project Ga0335071, IMG submission 206724) | Soil microbial communities from Loxahatchee National Wildlife Refuge, Florida, United States - Lox_Sample_1.5 | ecosystem: Environmental > Terrestrial > Soil > Wetlands | place: USA... | reverse complement strand
GGTCGAGCCTGGCTTCATCGCCAAGCCGGGGCGGGGCACGCTGAGCACGGCGGAGAATCTGGAACGGATCGCGCGCCACATCCCGATGGGGCGGATCGGCACCGCCGACGACGTCGCCTACGCCATGCTCTACCTCGCCTCCGAGCAGGCGAGCTACGTCACCGGCCAGACCATCGTGGTCGACGGCGGAACGACGCTTCCTGAGACCGGCTTCGCGGTCGAACGGCAATGGGGCTGACGGGCATCGTTCCCGCCTCATCAACCGAACGGCTGATTGTGACCAACCTAAGCGCGGAACAAGCTTACCGCAAAACGGGATCGGGGAATGAGCGAGATCAAGACCAGGGCGGATACGCTGTTCCGGAACGGCAGGATCTACACCGTCAATCGCGACCGGCCCTGGGCGAGCTGTGCGGCGGTCAAAGCTGGCCGTTTCGTGGCCATCGGTGAGGAAGGCGACGTCAAATCCTTCGTCGATCGCGATACCAAGATGGTCGATCTCGGCGGTCGTACCGTCATGCCCGGCATCATCGACATCCACAATCACATCATGATGGGCGGGCAGGCCGATCTCTACGAGCTGCGCTTTCCGTCGAACCATTCGATCAGCCAGATCGCCGGCGACGTGAAGGACGCGGCTGCAAAGGCCGCTCCCGGAAGCTGGATCGTCGGCGGTCAGTTCGGCAACGATCTTCTGTCCAAACTCAACACCGATGCCGCAGCGGCCGAGCTCAATGCTGCGAGCCTCGGGCATCCCGTGCTGTTGCGCGACGACAGCTATCACAATCGCTGGGCGAGTTCCGAAGCCTTGCGGATCGCCGGTGTCACCGCGGACACGCCGAATCCCGTCAACGGCGAAATCGGCCGCGATCTCAGCAGTGGCCGCTTGACTGGACTGATGGTGGAAGCAGCCTCGGGCGTCATCGAGCGCGCACTGGCCGCTGCCGGTCACTACACGCCGGAGATGGACCGCGCCGCCGTCGCGCGATCCATCGGTGTCCTGAACTCATTCGGCGTCACCGGCTTCCTCGATGCCGCGAGCATGCAGCCGATCCTGGCCGCGCTGAAGGGGCTCGACGATCGCGGCGAGCTGTCGGCCTGGGCCGTCTGCGCCATGCCGATCGTCGAGCCCGGCTTCATGTTCGGAACGGCGGGCGAGGAGCTGTTCGCGCTGCGCGACCAGTATCGCTCCGCGCATGTGAAGCCCGACTACGCAAAGATGTTCCTGGACGGCGTGCCGGGTGCGAAGACGGCCGCATTTCACGAGCCTTATGTCGCCGATCCCGTGCGCGGTTGCTGCTTCCGCGGCACCACGATGCTGACGGTGCCGGAGCTGATCCGCTGGCTCGGCAAATGCGAGAAGCTCGGACTCGCGGCCAAGATCCATTGCGCGGGCGATGCGGCCGTGACGCAGGCGCTCGATGCCATCGAGGTGGTGCGCTCGTTCAACGGGCCGACCGCGCTCATCCATCACATCGCGCATGCGAGCTACATCACTCCCGACGACATCCCGCGTTTCGCCGATCTCGGCGTGGCCGCCGATTTGTCGCCGATCATCTGGTTTCCGACCGTGTTCCTCGAGGCGCACAAGGCGGCGATGGGCGCGGAGCGGGCGCAGCGCTTCTGGCCGAACCGTGATCTGAAGACAGTCGGCGCATTGATGGCCGGCGGCTCGGACTGGCCGGTGATCCCCAATCCAGATCCCTGGCACGGCATCGAGGGCATGGTGACGCGCCGCAATCCGGCCGGCGACTTTCCCGGCGCGGCACTGTGGCCGGAGCAGGCGCTCGACCTCGAAACCGTCATCGAGATCTACACCATCAATGCCGCGCGCGCGGCCGGCCTCGGGAACATCACGGGATCAATCGAGGTGGGCAAGTCCGCCGACCTGATCGTGCTCGATCAGTCGTTGTTCGATATTGCGGCCGACAAGATCGCCGAGACCAATGTCGAGATGACCTTCTTCGAAGGCCGCAAAGTCTACGAGCGGCACCAATGACCAGCGCACCGCTCATTCCCGTCACCGTGCTGACCGGCTTCCTCGGCAGTGGCAAGACCACCGTCCTCAATCATCTGCTCCAGCAGTCCGGCATGGACGGCGTGGTCGCCGTCATCAACGAGTTCGGCGAGGTCGGTCTCGATCATCTCCTGGTGGAGACGAGCGAGGAGCGGTTTGCCCTGCTCGACAATGGCTGCGTCTGCTGCTCGGTCCGCGAAGACCTCGTCACGCTGCTCGAAGACATATCGTCGCGCGAAGCGAGCGGGACGCTGCCGCCGATCCGGCGCGTCCTGATCGAAACCACGGGCCTCGCCGACCCCGTGCCGGTGTTGCACACGCTGATGACGGCGCCTGGGGTGGTTGCCCGCTATCGGATCGACGGGGTCGTGGTCACCGTCGATTCGGTCAATGCGCTCCACTCGCTTGAGCATCACGCCGAGGCGGTCAAGCAGATCGCGGTGGCGGACCGCATCCTGCTGACCAAGGCGGATCTTGCCGAGGCGGATACCATTGCTGTGGTGGAGGGATCGATCCGCACGATCAACCCGACCGTGGCCGTCGTGCGTGTCGATCACGGATCGATCGACCCTGGTGCGCTGTTCGAGGCGGGACTGTTCGCGCCGCAAGCGCGATCCGATCAGGTCGCCGGCTGGTTCGCGACCGCGACGCAAGCGCATGCGTTCCATCATCACGGCCATCATGCCCATGGTTCGGAGGTTGCATCTTTCAGCCTCGTCGTGAACGAACCGATCCGGTGGGCGGCGTTCTCACGCTGGCTCGACTATGTCGCAGCTCTCAAGGGCGACGACCTCCTGCGCTTCAAGGCGCTGGTCAATGTCGCCGAGCGCCCGCAGGGGCCGGTGGTGGTCCATGCCGTGCAGCACGTGCTGCATCCGCCGATCGCGCTGGATGCCTGGCCGTCGGATGACCGCAGCTCGCGCCTCGTCTTCATCGTCCGCGATATCCCGGCGGAGGCGATCGAGCGCACGCTGGCGCGGTTCGGCGAGATCAGCCGCGAAAGCATCACGCGGCCGGCGGCGTGACATGGCACGGTTTTCAATCAACGGATGATTTGTAGGAGACAGTCGTGAGCGAGACCAGCAAGTTCACAGCGACAAAGGTTGGCAGCGGAAAGATCAGCCGGCGCAGCCTGCTCAAGGCTGCGGGGACCGCGGGCCTCGCGGCAGCCAGCAACGTGCCGCTGGTCAATATCGCAGGTGCGGCTTCGAGCACGATCAAGATCGGCTGGTGCGGCTGCCTGTCCGGCGTGCGCGCCGCCTTTGCCGAGCCGGATCCCTGGATCCACGAGCGGATGAAGGGCCTGGTCAAGGACGGCCTGAAGATTGGCGGCAAGAACTACGCCGTTGAATTCGTCATCAAGGACAACCAGTCCGATCCCAACCGCTCCTCGGTCGTCGCCAGCGAGCTCGTGCTTCGTGAGAGATGCGACCTGATCCTGGTCGAGGATGGCGATGCCGAGATCCCGATCGGCGAATTGGCGGATGCGCGCGGCGTGCCGACGATCTCGACCATGCTGCCCTGGCAGGGCTGGATGTTCCCGCGCAAGTCGACGCCGGACAAGGGCTTCCCTTACACCTTCCATTTCTTCTGGGGCGCCGACGACGTTGTGAAGAATTTTGTCGGCATGTGGCAATCGGTCGACACCAACAAGAAGGTCGGAACGCTCTACATCGACAACCCGGCCGGAACCGCTTTCTCGGATCAGCAGCATGGGTTGCCGGCCGGCATCAAGCAAGCCGGCTTCCAGGAGATCACTACCGGCAGTTTCCAGATTGCGACTGACGACTTCTCCAACCAGGTTTCGACCTTCAAGAATGCTGGAGCGGACATAGTTTCTGGCTTCACCTATGGCAATCACTGGGTCACGCTATGGAATCAGGCCGCGCAGGCCGGCTTCAAGCCGCAGATCTGCACGGTGGCGGCGGCCTTCCTGTTCCCGAGCGCAGTCAATGCGCTGGGCGATCGTGGTGACGGCATGTCGACGGAGGTCTGGTGGACGCCGGCCTATCCCTTCAAATCCTCGCTCACCGGCCAAAGCGCCGCCGAGCTCGCGGCCGAATGGGAGAAGACGACCGGTAAGCAATGGACGCAGCCGATCGGCTATGGGCACGCGCTCTGGGAAGTCGGCTTCGCCGCGCTGCGCAACAGCGATCCCAAGGACAAGAACTCGTTGCGCGACGCCATCGCAGGGCTGGACCTTGAGACGGTCGTCGGACCAGTCAAGTTCAAAGGCAGCCCGATCAAGAACGTCGCGGTTACCTCGCTGTCGGGCGGACAGTGGCGCAAGTCCAGGGGTGGCAAGTCGCCTTACGAACTTCTGATTGTGCACAACGGCACCGCGCCGTTCATCCCGAAGCAGGCGGATCTCGTGCTGCTCTCGAAACTCGCCTGAGCAGGAGCGCGGATCGGCGCGGACACAAAACAAATGGTCGACGTGCTGCGCGTTGCAGGTCTCTGCAAGAGTTTCGGGGTCATCCGCGTTGCGGATGGCCTCGATTTCGAGCTGGCGCTCGGCGAATGCCTCGGTGTGATCGGACCGAACGGAGCCGGCAAGAGCTCGGTGCTGAACCTGATCGTCGGATTGATCAGGCCAGATGCCGGCTCGATCAGCCTGGATGGCCGGGATATCACGAATGTTCCGGCCCATCGGCGCGCTCGGCTTGGCGTCGGCCGGGCTTTCCAGATTCCGCAGCCGTTCCCGCATCTCACGGCCTATGAAAACGTGCTCGTGGCGGCGACTTACGGCGGCGGACTACACGGTTCGGCCGCATCCGACTGGGCGATGGACGTGCTTGGCCGGACCTCGCTCGCCGCCAAAGCGGACCGTATCGCCGGTGCGCTTCCGTTGATCGACCGTAAGCGTCTCGAATTCGCCAAGGCCCTCGCCTCGAAGCCGCGGCTGATCCTGCTCGACGAGATCGCGGCGGGCCTGACCGAGCCTGAGGTCGAGCGCCTGATCGAGATCATCGCGGGCGTGAAGGCCGATCATGCCATGATCTGGATCGAGCATATTCCGCATGCCCTGCGAGCGGTGGCCGATCGCATCCTGGTCCTGAATTTCGGCCGCAAGGTGCTCGACGGTCCGCCGGGAGAGGTGATGGAAAGCCGCATGGTCAGGGAAATCTATATGGGATTGACGGCCGATGACGCTGCTTGAAGTCAACCACCTCAATGTCTTTCATGGTGACCTGCAGGCGATCTTTGGGCTCGCGTTTTCCGTCGCCGAGCGCGAGGCGGTTGCGCTCGTCGGCGCTAACGGTGCCGGCAAGACCACCTTTCTGCGCGCGTTGGTCGGCCTGATCGACAGCAAGCAGGGTCGGGTTCGGTTCGATGGCAGCGACATCCAGGATACGCCGGCAGAGCACATTGCGCGTCTTGGTCTCGGCATGGTGCCCGAAGGGCGCATGCTGTTCGATACCCTGACGGTAGAGGAAAATCTCCTGATGGGGCAGGTGAGCCGGCGTTCGGGGGCGTGGACGCTCCGGCGCGTGTTCGATTTGTTTCCGGCCCTCGAGGAGCGGCGCAACCATCTGCCGCGCCAGCTTTCGGGCGGGCAGCAACAGATGGTCGCGATCGGCCGCGCGCTGATGTGCAACCCGCGTCTCTTGCTTTGCGACGAGATTTCGCTCGGTCTTGCCCCTGTCATGGTCGAGCAGATCTACGGCGCGTTCGAGGATATCCGTAAGGAAGGAACGGCGCTGGTGCTGGTCGAGCAGGACGTCAAGCGCGCCGCCAGCGCAAGTGACCGCATCTACTGCCTGTTGAAGGGGCGCGTGTCGCTGACCGCGAATGCCGGTGACGTCAGCGTCACTGAGCTGACGCAAGCCTATTTCGGGATGTGAGAGAGGGGACATGGCCTGGATCGAGACGTTAGTGAACGGAGCCCTGCTGGGTGGTCTCTACGGTCTGCTCGGGATCGGACTTGCGCTCGTCTTCGGCGTGATGCGCCTAGTCAACATCGCCCATGGCGAGTTCATGGTGCTCGCCGCCTATCTCGCCGTGATCCTGGTCGGCCTGTTTCCGCAGGTGCATCCGCTGTTCGTGTTGATCCCCGTGGTGATCGCGGCGTTCGCGGTCGGCTATCTCTATCAAGCCCTCATCATGAACCGGGTGGCGCGGGCACCCGATCCTCTCGCACCGCTGCTGCTGACGTTCGGCGTCTCCATTGTGCTGCGCAACCTGATGGTCGAGGTGTTCGGCGCCGACGTGAGGGGGCTGCAGCTCGGCGAACTCTCGCGCGCGAGCATCAAGCTCTTTGGCCTGAGCATCGGCGTGATGCCCCTGCTGACCCTGATCGCGGCGGTGCTGCTGTTTCTGCTCCTGCAATGGGCGGTCAAGCGCACGGTCTTCGGCCGCATCGTGCGCGCGACCGCCGACCGACGCGACATCGTCCGCCTGTTCGGCGTCAAGCCGGACCTCGTCTACAACTACGTCATGGGCCTGTCGCTGGCGCTCGGCGCCATCGGCGGCGTGCTGCTCGCCGTGCGGTCGAGCTTTACGCCATTCTCCGGTGTAGAGCGCCTGCTGATCGCCTTTGAGGTCGTGGTGCTCGGCGGTATCGGCTCGTTCTGGGGCGCGCTGCTGGGCGGCATCGTGCTGGGGATGGCACAACTTGCCGGCCTGAAATGGGATGCGAATGCGGGCCTGCTCTATGCGCATTTGCTGTTCTTCGTAGTGCTCTTGATTCGTCCCGCCGGTCTGGTCGCAAGCAGGGCCTGATCCAATGAAAGGAATCGCGATCTCCTATGCCGTTGTCGCTGCGCTGATCGCCGGAGGAGCGCTGCTGCTCGGCGAGGGCGCCTTGCGCTTTGCGACCGAGTGCCTCTTGATTCTCGCCATGGCGCAGATGTGGAATCTGCTCGCGGGTTATGCCGGTCTCGTCTCGTTCGGCCATCAGGTGTTCGTCGGAATCGGTGCCTACGGCCTGTTTCGGATCTCCGACGCGCTCGATCTGTCCCCATATTGGGCTCTGCCGATCGCACCGCTTGCCTGCGCGGTGGTTGCCGCCGTGATCGCGCTGCCGCTGTTCAGGCTGCGCGAGGCGTACTTTTCGATCGCCATGTGGGTCTTCTCCGAGATCGTTGCAGCTTTGGTGACGAAGACGAGCTGGCTTGGCGGCAGCGCTGGATTGCCGCTGAAATCGAGCCGGTTGCTCGACCTCGACTGGTTCGAGCCGGTGCTGTTCTGGATTGCGGGCGGGCTGGCGCTCGGGACGATCGGCGGCCTGTTCCTCCTGATGCGGTCCGGCTTCGGGCTCGGTCTGATGAGCGTACGCGACAACGATCTGGCGGCGATGAGCGTCGGCGTCGACGTGCAGCGCAACCGGTTCATCGTCTTCGTGCTGTCCGCGGCCGGTTGTGGGTTCGCGGGGGCGGTCTCCTTCCTGGGTAATCTCTATGTTTCGCCGGCGGCGGCCTTCGACGTGAACTGGGTGGTCTACATGATGTTCATCGTGATGATCGGCGGTATCGGCACGCTCGAAGGGCCCATCATCGGCACGGTGGTCTTCTTCGGCCTGCGCGAACTCATCACCGATCAGCTCGGCTATTCCGCTGGCTGGTACCTGGTCGCGCTGGGCACGGTCGCCGTGATCGTCATGCTCTGGTCGCCCCGAGGTCTGTGGCCGCCGCTGCGCGACCGCTTCGGCCTCAAGCTTCTGGGCGTCGGGCGGACGGCGCCGACCCCGCCTGACCTTCCGCCGCTGGCCGGCAAGGCCGGACAATTGGGATGATTGGCATGTCTGCAGACGGGACCTGTTTCCTCACCGCAACCGAGCAGCGCGCGTTGCTCCTCGCGCGCCGCATCAGCGCACTCGAATTGCTCGAGCTGCATCTCGGTCGGGTAATGCGCGTCAATCCATCCTGCAATGCCGTGGTCGCGCTGGACGAGGAGGGCGCCCGCCATCAGGCTCGCGCTGCCGACGAGAGCCTGGCGCGAGGCGCGAAAGCTCGCCCGCTGCATGGTCTGCCAATGACCATTAAGGATTCCTTCGCAGTCAAAGGCATGGCCGCGACCTGCGGCCTCGAGGAGCTGCGCGACTATCGCCCGCGTGAGGATGCCGTCGCGGTCGCAAAAATCCGCGCCGCTGGAGCCGTGATTTTCGGCAAAACCAACCTGCCGGCGGGGGCCGCCGACCATCAATCCTGCAACACGCTGTTCGGCTTGACCCGCAATCCCTGGGACAGTGATCGAACCGTCGGCGGCTCCTCAGGAGGCGCCGCGGCGGCGCTTGCGGCAGGCCTGACGACGCTCGAACTCGGCAGCGATATTGGCGGCTCGATCCGCGTGCCCGCACATTTCTGCGGTGTCTACGGGCACAAGCCGAGTCATGGCCTGGTCAGCACCGAAGGACACATTCCGCCGCCGCCCGGCCATATCGCGCCCGCGGAGCTGGGTGTCGCGGGACCGTTGGCGCGCAGCGCGTTCGATCTCGAGATGCTCTTCGACGTGGTGCTCGGCAGCTCCGATGTCGAAGGCTCCGGCGCGGCGTTGCAGCTGCCGGCCGCCCGACACGACGATCTTCGGTCGTTCCGGGTTGCCGTCTGGAACGACGCGGAAGCCTATCCCCTGGATGACGCCTACGCGTCCGCGATCGAGGGGCTGGCCGATGATCTCGCTCGCCTTGGCGCGAAGGTGAACAGGCAGGCACGGCCTCCGATCGATCCCGCTGCAAGCTACGACATCTATCTGCAAACCCTGTTCGGGATTATCGGCGCCGGTTTGCCGCCGCCTGCACGCGAAGCCCTGCTCGCGGCGGGGGAGGCGGCCGAGAGCGGCAGTTATCCGCGCCGCGTCGCCGATGCGGTGCGCCAGTCGCTGGCTGAACATTTCTCCGCGACGGAAGCACGGCATCAGCTCTATCGCGCATGGCGTCCCTTCTTTGCCGATCACGACGTGCTGCTATGCCCGATCACACCCACGGTAGCGTTCCCGCACGACATCGAACGCCTCGATCTCGCCGCTCAATTCACCCGGCGGCTCGACGTGAACGGCGGTACGGTTCCCTATATGGACAATCTAGCTTGGCCGGGTCTCGTCACAGTCGCCAACCTTCCGGCCACCGCCATTCCGACGGGCCGCAAGGTCGGTCGAGTTCCTGCAGGCGTGCAGGTTGTCGGACCGTATCTCGGCGATCGCACCACGCTGAGATTTGCCCAACTGGTCGAGCAGGCGTTGGGCGGCTTCGCCCGCCCGCCCGGCATCTGATTGGCGCCAACGATATGCCAATGGAAATTCGCACCGGTCGTCCCGCAACGCTTGCCCCGCAGGGAATGGTGACGTCGCCGCATGCGTTGGCCTCGCGCGCCGGCGTTGACGTCTTGCGCGCCGGGGGGTCCGCAGTCGACGCTGCGATCGCCACAAGCGCCGTGCTGGCGGTGGTGTATCCGCACATGACCGGGCTCGGCGGTGACGCGTTCTGGCTGATCCATGACGGGCACAGCGGCGCCGTCAGATTCCTGAACGGCGGGGGGAAGGCGGCCGCTACCGCGTCGTTGGCAGCATTGCGTGACGGGGGCATGAGCGAGATCCCGCTGCGCGGCATCATTCCGGCGACGCTGACCGTTCCCGGCGCCGTCGCGAGCTGGACCGAAGCCCATCGGGCTCATGGCCGCTTGTCCCTTGCGAAAGTGCTCGAAAGCGCGATCGCTTACGCGCGGGAGGGCTTTCCCGTCACCGGGCGGCTTGCCAGCTTCATCGAGCTGATGCAGGGCGAGCTTGCACAACAGGCCGAAGCAGCCGCTCTGTTTTTGCGCAATGGAGCGATCCCGACGGCGGGCGCGAAGCTCGCGAATCAGGATCTCGCCCGGACCCTGCAGGCCATCGCAGATGCCGGATGGCACGGTTTCTATCGTGGAGCAGTTGCCGATGAGCTGGCGCGCTTCTCGCGCCAGACGGGAGGCTTCTTTCGGGAAGGCGATCTGGCGCAGCAGATCGCGAGCTGGGGCGCGCCACTGGTTGGCCGCTATCGCGATGTCGAGATCTACAACACCCCGCCGCCGACACAGGGTTTCTCGGTCCTCGAGATGCTCAACCTGCTCGAGCCGCACGAACTGCACAAGAAGGATCTGCTGGGCGCGGACCGCGTGCACCTCATGGTGCAGGCGAAGCAGATCGCCTATCACGACCGTGATCATGTGCTCGCCGATCCCGCATTCGCGGAGGTTCCGGTTGAAAGGCTGATCTCCAAGGCCTACGCGGCCAAACGCGCCGAATTGATTGACACCCGCTCGGCGCTGCGATGGGACCAGGTCCCGTCCTACGGAAGCTTGGCCGGCGATACCGTCTATGTCGCGGCGGTCGATGGCGATGGCAATGCCGTCTCGCTGATCCAGAGCCTGTATGGCGCGTTTGGCTCCTGCATGGTGGCGGGTCGCACCGGCGTCGTGCTCCAGAATCGCAGCGCCTATTTCTCGCTGGATCCCGACCATCCCAATCGCCTCGAACCCGGCAAGATTCCGCTGCATACGTTGATCGCCTCCATCGCCAAACGCGACGGTAGGTTGTGGAGCGTGCTCGGCTGCATGGGGGCGGACGGACAGCCGCAAATCCAGTTGCAGCTTTATTCGGCGATGATCGATTTCGGGTTCGACATCCAGGAGGCGATCGAAATGCCGCGCTTCCTGTCGGGCCGCTTCGGCCTTGGGGAAGCGCGCGACACCCTGCACCTGGAGGGGCGCTTTCCCGATGATGCTGTGCAGGCGCTGGCGCAGAGAGGCCACATCATCAACCGCTGGGGCGCTTGGAACGAGATGGCGGGTCACGCCCATGGAATTACGATTGATCCGCGAAACGCGATTTTGGCTGGGGGGGCCGACCCGCGCAGCGATGGGGCTGCCATCGGTTACTGAATGCGTCCAGCCGTGCTGAGGGCGGAAGCGGCCGATATTTCCTCGCGCGAGGGCAGGCCGGCGGTTTCGCCAATTCGGCTGGCGAGCGCCGAGGGCAGACTTGTAAGTGGTGGTCCGAGATTTCTGGTCGCATCCATGCCGCGCATCAGGCACATGGCTTGCTCGACGGGCGTGCCGGCATAACTCAACTTCCCGGGATCGAAAGCGCAGGCGCCCATGTTCTTGATAAAGAACGGCGCCCTCACATGGGTCGGCTTGCATTCCCTGCTCAAGGCGGCCAACGCGGAGCCGATCAGCATCGCAGCGGAAAATCCCATCGCAAGAAAGCAGCGGTGAAGCGTCATTGAAGCACGCACAGGTCAAATCCCGATTCGAGACCCTCTAGCCGACGCGGCATGGACCGGTCCTTTTGGTCAAACTATCCGCCGTCGTCCTATTTCGCATTACGGGCTACTGTGGCGGTTGCAGATCTGGGGGTAGGCGATCCGGCCCTGAAAACGTTGGTTCGGCGGGCGGTGGAAATGCAGGCGTTTGTTTCGGTATCAGCGACGCGCCGCCATAGAGCAGGCCGATGGCAATGAGCCAGCTGCCGAGAATACGCGCTGGAATCGCAAACCAGGCGCGCCGAAACTCCCGCGCCGTGAGCGAGACGGCCGCGATGATCCAAAGCCCGACGACCACCCCCGCCAGAGGGATCGAAACATCGTGAAGGCTGGGGTTCGTCACCTCAATCGCGACCGCCAGCACGCTTCCGGCGACGACAGCGGCGATGAGCAGAAACCATGAACGCAGTCGCGCACCGGGCAGCACGAGTGCGACACCGACGGTCACGCTGGAGATTGGTCCGGTCAGGAAGTGATGGCTTGTTGCTCCCGGAATTGCCTCTAACGCCGATAGCAACCAGTCTCGACCGAAAAAGCCGACAGCCACGCCGCCGCCGAACAACGCGAGTGCTCCGAGGCTGCAACGGCGGCCCGCCAATGCGAGGGCGACGCCGAGTCCGACCAGCGGGAGTATGCGCTCAGGTGCGAGCGCACTCGACAATATCCACCATGTGAACATGTGGAGCCGTGATTGGCGGCCGGCGTCGCGTTCAAGATTCGCAGTCCATATCTACTGCGGGGAGCCCTGCCGTGCCCCGCCAGCCGTGAATTCCGGGACGAGCGGGCTGCTCCACGTCGCGACGTCCGCCTCGAAGTCCGAGACGCGTTGCCTCAACCGTGCAAGCTCGCTCTCGGACAGATGGGCGGCGCATCCGGCGAGGACGCGCCGCGAGAGCTCCACAAGCACCGATTGCTGCTCCCCCCGCTGTGTGGCCGCGGCAATGTCGTGGAGCGCCCGAATCAATCTCAAGCTCACGGCGACGTCGGCAACGGCATAATGGCGGATTTGATCGAACGCGGTATCGATGAGGCCCTGGAATGTTATCCAGGGGACGACCAGCCGCAGAACATGCGGCGGAGCGAAATATCGCAATTTCGGCGGCTCGCGGCCGAGCCAGCAAATGATGATGCGGGACAGCTGGTCGATGCAGCTGATCGCCGTGCTCGGATCGTTGATCGCCGGAGATATCGCGCGCAGCGCAATATCGACGATTTGGATAATGCCGAATTCGACATCCTGCTGCATGGTCCGGGTCGGTCCCATGTCGATAGCGCCGAGGAGGCTGGCTTCGCGGTCCGGCGATACGCGCTCCGGCTTCGATACGCGAATGATGGGAATGCCGGCCGGAACGAAGTGGCCCACACGGCGCTCCAAGCGCACCCAGATCCCGTATTCCCTGGCAAGCACGGTCAACCGATCGATATCGACATACCGGATGTAGCCCGATTGCCGGCTGAGTACGGCAGCGCCCGGTTCGCTCGGGGTCGACTCATCAACCTCCAGACGGAACGGCGTTGACGGATGGACCATATACTGGTCGATCACCCGTTCCGTTTCGCCCGCAATGCGGTCCACGATGTGGTTGACGCTGATGGATTGCGACACGTGGTGAATGAAATAGATGAGCCAGGCCACGCAGCCGAGCGCAAGCAGCATCGCGCCCGCTACCGTTGCGGCCGGCACAAACGGATGCGGGAGCATCCTTGCGGCAGGGAGCGCCGCCATGCAGTAGGAGAAGGTTCCGAGAAAGACGCCCAATGTCCATTGGGTGGTGCGATCCCTGACGAAGCTGACGAGAATTCGCGGCGAGAACTGCGTCGATGCGAGCGTCAGGGTCATCAGCAGGATCGCGAACACGATCGACACCACGGTCATGATCGACGTGGCAATGCTGCTGAGAATGACCTGGGCGACGCCCGGATCCTGCTGCGACGGGAACAGGACGTTGGGAATCCAGCGGCCTATTTCGCCGAACGATTCTTCAAGCGACGAGAGCACCGCGCCGGCCGTTCCCAGCACGAGCGCGATCGCGAGCGGCCGGATGAGGAAGCCGCCCCGCAAGGCATACAGCGCGGATCGAGACAGTGCGGGAAGGCGATCAAGCATGGCGGGTATGGGCGTTTCTCAAAAATCTCGTAGGTTGAAGGCGGAATGGTCGTTTCAGTTTTGGCTCGTCACGGGCGCAGGCTGTTGTGTGATCATGCCTTGCGCGAGGGTCGTCTCCAGCCGCGCGTTGTTCTCCAAGAGGCGCTGGCTGGTCAGGACCAGAAAGTAATAGCCGAATTGCGGATTCTGGAAATAGATCTCGAGCAGCTTTTCGTAGGTGATGGTCAGGGCGTGGCCGTCCTCGGGGCATTCGATGGTCGCCGTCCGCCGGTTTTTGGGCGACAGGAAACCGAGCTCGCCCATGAGGCGGCCGGGCGGAAGTTCGACGCCGATCTCGACGACCCGGAATTTGCCGGTCACGGTCAGGAGCATTTCGTTGGCCAGATCGCCCTTCTTGAACAAAATGTCGCCGCGTCGATATTTCCGCTCGCTCACGAAACGGCTTGAGCCACTCCATCGATGTGTCGCCCTGGGTCGCGGTGCGCGCCTTCTTGACGAGGGTGAGCATCTGACGCAGGCGATAGGCGTTGATCGGCAGCAGCAGCACGTACAACAGGAACGTCTTGATGTCGCCGGCGAGCACGCCGAAGCCGGCGAAGAACGCGCAACCGATCATGTTGGCAATGCGCAACGGCACCATCGTCTGGGTCAGCAGGGTGGCGACGAAGAAGATCGCGCCGATCAGCGCGAACATGGTGGCAACGTTCAGGTGGGCCAAAACCACGTTCAGCAGAAGATTCAGGATGCTGTCAGCCGTGAGGTTGTTGGGGTCCAGGCCCAATTGGGTGAGCACCTTTGCAACCCGCAGGTTGTTCGCCGCCGCGTCGAGAATGCGATCCATCATGGTCGACAGGCTTATGCTGCTGAATATCATCGGGTCCCCTGAGGATTTCGGTGAAGCGGCTCGCTGGCGGCTTGCGATTCGGCCAATCTCGATACGTGTACCGGATGCGGCGCATCAAAGAATAAGCGAAAGGCGTGTCAGGTTGAGGAGCGGAAGCCTTCAAGGAGCGGCAGGTGTTGGGAGTGGGCTTTGAGCTGGATCCTTGATCCAGGCGGGTCGAGCGGCGTCCCGCTCCCAGTCGAACCAAGTGCCGAGATGTCAATCAGGAAAATTCCGCCGATCACCCCATCCGCATCGCGGGCAATCCAGAAGCCCTCCATGTTGCGATCGAAGAGGTCCGGGTGTGTTTCGGCCTGGGGTCCCATTTAT
>Ga0335071_10004489_pt1 | contig 14573 bp, 13 predicted proteins | sample Lox_Sample_15_FD_206724 | JGI IMG/M metagenome (GOLD analysis project Ga0335071, IMG submission 206724) | Soil microbial communities from Loxahatchee National Wildlife Refuge, Florida, United States - Lox_Sample_1.5 | ecosystem: Environmental > Terrestrial > Soil > Wetlands | place: USA... | reverse complement strand
TGTCGAACACCACCGTCCAGCGCTCACCCTCCGCGTAGGACGTCCAGTTGTTATGCGCGATCACGATCTTCCCGTCCCTGGTCGCCGATCCCGTGGCGATGAACGCGCTGCATTTACCGGGCGCAACCGCTTCGGGCGGATTTGGCCTGCCCTCTTTTGCATTCAGCCAGGGGATGTAATAATCGCTGATCTCAATGTCGCCGTTCAGAGCGACGATATCCCAAAGATCCAGCTTTGACCCCTGCGCGCGCAGCCCTTCCGCGATGCCTTTCAACTCCTGCTGGTACTCCGCGTCGACGTGCGGCCACAACACGTGTTGCGCGGCATCGCGAAAGAAGCTCCAGTCGCGCTTGGTGTGATGCGGCGCCTCCACCTCGTAGACGTGCACATTGTCTTCGATCTCCCGCGCCAGCAGGTAACCATGCTGGAAACCGACCTGCTCCGGTGTTCCCTGCAGATGCACGTAGGTCCACCCGCCCTCGTTGAACTTGTACGCGCCGTGGAGGCCCGCATCGGGAGAGGCGGCAGACATCGTGGCAAACGCGGTCAGAGACAATGCTGCGGGAAGCAGAACCGGGAAGCGCATAGTGTGAACCCCACTAGAAGTGGTTTTTTCGAACAGAAGGGAGGTTTCGCGAGTTTCTCGCCCCAGACAGAGATGAGTGTACCCCTTTCATCTGGACTCAGTACGAACGCGCATCGGCTTCAACGGTCGAGAGAAACGAAACCGCACGCGACCAAAATCATCGCACTATTGCTTCACGATTTCGCCGTTCTTCATCACAAAGCTCACGCGTTCCACCACTGAAATGTCGTCAAGCGGATTTCCAGGCACTGCCACGATGTCGGCGTAGTAGCCCGGCTTGAGCTCGCCGATTTGCCCGTCCCAGCGGAGAAGCTTTGCGCCATTGATCATGTCAGCTTGCAAAACGGCCAGCGGCTTCATGCCGTACTTGACCATCAGCGTCAGTTCTCGCGCCTGCGTGCCATGCGGGAATGGTCCCACGTCCGAGCCCACGGCAAAAGGTACTCCTGCAGCAACCTGCTTCTTGAACTCGGCAACCTTGTAATCGAGCATCGCGGCTTCGCTGGCAGCCTGGTCCTGTGAGCCGGTGTGGTTGGCAAAGTATTCGAAGATGGTGAACGTGGGCACGGCGAAGATCTTCTTCTGGATCATCAACTGCATCGCCTGGTCCGAAAGCTGCGTGGCGTGGTCGATCGACGCCACGCCGGCCTGTGCGGCATAGAGCGTTCCGGGTTCGCCCATGGCGTGCACACCGACAAACGTGCCCAGCCGATGCGCCTCTTCCACCGCAGCGGCCAGCTGCGCCTCGCTGTATTGATACGGCGTGTGCAGCACACCATCGATCATCCGGTCCGGCCCGGTTTCGTAGATCTTGGCGAAGTCCGAACCCTCCTTGTGCTGCCTTCGCATCACGGCCACGATTTCATCGGAAGAGTTGGCGTAATCGGCGTTGGAAAGCACGTGCTGCGCCGGGTTGAAGTGGTTCGCATCCTCGTGCCCGCCCAGTATGTCGATGGCATTGCCGCTGATGCGCAGCCGTGGTCCGGGAATCAGACCCTGGTTGATGGCGTCGCGCACGGCCGTGTCCGCCGAGCCCGCGCCCTCCGTGCCCATGTCGCGCTCCGCGGTAAAGCCGCCCATAAGGTCGGCCCTGGCTGCCTGCTCGGCCAGAATCGTACGCCAGGGAACAGATTCGACGACCGTCTGCAGATCTTCTGCCCCGGGATGCAGGAACAGATGCACGTGCGCATCGATAAGTCCGGGCATCAGTGTTGTGTCGCCGAGATCGACGACCTTCGCGCCGTTAGGATGCTCGACCGAAGTGCCTACCGCCTTGATGCGCTCGCCCTCAACAAGAATCTCCCCCGGCCGCAGGATGTTGCCGGTACTGACTTCAAGCAGCCGCGCGGCATGCAGCACAATGGGAGCCGAGGCAGGCTGCGCGAAGGAAAGTGTCGCCCCAAGAAGCGCGAGTATCGACAGGTGGCGGGTCATGCGATCAGGTTAAGACGCAAAGGCAGCAATGTCGATCAGAATCTGGCCAGATTCCGCCGGGCACGTCAGGCGATTAATAGGCCCCAGTCCCCGTCAGGTTCTGCCCCAGGATCAACGTATGGATATCGTGCGTGCCCTCGTAGGTCTTCACTGACTCCAGGTTCATCATGTGGCGCATGATCGGGTAATCTTCGGTGACGCCGTTCGCACCGAGGATGTCGCGGGCCAGGCGCGCGCACTCCAGGGCCATCCACACGTTGTTTCTCTTCGCCATCGAAATATGTTGGTGGCCTGCTTTGCCGGCGTCTTTCAGACGGCCCACCTGCAGGGAGAGCATCTGCGCTTTCGAGATCTCCGTCGCCATCCAGACCAGCTTCTCCTGCACGAGCTGATGGCTCGCGATCGGCTGGTCGTGAAATTGCTTTCGTGTCTTGGCGTAACTCAGAGCGGTCGAATAGCAATCCATCGCGGCTCCGATCGCTCCCCAGCTGATCCCGTAGCGCGCCTGGTTCAGGCACATCAGCGCGTTTTTCAGGCTTGTTGCGCCGGGCAAAAGGTTTGCCTCGGGCACGTGAACGTCCTGGAGCGAAAGCCCGCTCGTCACTGAAGCGCGCAGAGACCATTTGCCGTGAATGTCGTCGGCGCTGAAACCGGGCCGATCGGTTTCGACAAGAAAGCCGCGCACGCTGTCGGCGCCATCATCCACTGAACCGTCCGCGTTCTCCAGCTTGGCCCAGACGATGGCCACATCGGCGATAGTTCCCGATGTGATCCACATCTTCTCGCCGTTCAGAATGTATTCGCCGCCGCTCCTGCGGGCGCGCGTGGTCATTCCTCCGGGATTCGAGCCGAAGCCGGGCTCCGTCAACCCAAAGCACCCGAGCTTTTCGCCCGTGGCCAGAGCAGGCAGCCACTTGTTCTTCTGCTCATCGGAGCCGAAGGTATAAATCGGATACATCACCAGCGCCGATTGCACGCTGACAAAGCTGCGCAGGCCGGAGTCGCCGCGTTCCAGCTCCTGCATCACCAGGCCGTATTCAACGTTCGACATGCCGGCGCAACCGTAGCCATCGATAGTGGCGCCGTAGAAACCCAGCTCGCCCATGGTCGCGACCAGCTCGCGCGGGAAGCGTCCTTCGCGAAAGCGTTCTTCAATAATGGGGACGATGCTCGCGTCGACGAAGTCGCGCGCCGTGCGTCGCACCAGCAATTCTTCTTCGCTGAAAGTTGCATCGAGATTGAGAAAATCGAATCCCTGAAACTTGAAGGCCATGGCTAGCTCGCATTCCCCGTCTTTACCGGGACAGATGAGAGTAGCAGCCGATGGCCTTCCGCTTCAATCGCGCGAAGTGATCTTGATCACGGGCGCGGCATCGGCTTCTCGTGAATGACCATCCAGTTGATGCCGAACTTGTCGCGGAACTGGCCGAAGCGGTGCGCAAAAAAGGTCTCGCCCATCGCCATAAAAACCTCGCTGCCCTCGGTGAGCGCGTTGTAGATCCGTTCCGCCTCTGCGTTGTTGTCCACTGAAAGTGTGAGGTAGGCGCTGCGCATCGGCTCAACCTTCGGGCCATCGCTCGCCATCAGCAGCGTATCGCCTACCTGAAAGCGGGCGTGGATGATGTGTTCGGGCTTCAGGCCCGGAGGCAGATTCTGCGGCCCGCCGGGCCCGGCCATCTCGCCAAAGGTTCCCTTCGAGTGGATCTGCGCGCCGATGTGCCTGGCGTAGAAATCGAGCGCTTCAGAACAGTTGCCGGGGAAGTTCAAATAGGTATTGACTTTCATGGTTTCGACCGTCCTTTCAGGGAAATGAATTTTGCTTTCGGCTTGGATTGCGCAGCAGCAGCCCTGGTGAATGGGGAGATCAGCGGTGTGCGATCGCGTCGCTCCCAACGGCGATATGCTTCTGCGATCACCGCAGCGCGATTTTGCTCCATCTCTTCGATGGCCGCGCAGGGAGCATCGGTTTCCTCATAATGCGCCCCCCAGATTAACAATTCGAGAAGAACCGGAGCCAGGGCGATGCCCTTTTCCGTGAGTCGGAAATGTGTGCTGCGGCCGTCTTCCTTGGTGGCCTCGCGCACCAGGACGCCCCCGGCTTCGAGTCTCCGCAGGCGGTCGGCCAGAATATTGGTTGCAATGCCCTCGCCGGATTGCGCGAACTCTCTGAAGGTGCGATTGCCGCGCACCATCACGTCGCGAACAATGAGCAGCGACCATTTGTCCCCAAGGAGTTCGAGCGCGGTACTCACCGGGCAGCCGGACCGGTGCTGAGCGCTGGATTTTCTTGCCACGCCTGCATCTTAGACATGTGACTTGCATTTTGCAAGCGAAACATGCTACCAATGCATCTGCGGGCGCTGGTCGCATTCTCGCCCCGCACCAGCGCGAACGCGCGATTCGCCGCATCCCCAATGCCAGGTGCCGCCCATGAATGGATTTGAACATTATCCCCGCATTACGCCGTTTCTATGGTTCGATAACAATGCTGAAGAAGCCGTGGATTTCTATCTGAGTGTGTTCAGGAACTCGCGGCGCATCGGAGAGCTGCGCAATCCCGGCGATGCTCCCGGTCCCAAAGGCGGCATCCTCACCATCTCGTTTGAGCTCGACGGCCAATACTTCACTGCGCTCAATGGCGGACCGGATCACAAGTTCAACGAGGCAGTCTCGTTCTGGGTGCGTTGCCAGACTCAGGAAGAAGTTGACTATTACTGGGAGAAACTCACCGCGGGAGGCCAGGAGATCGCGTGCGGCTGGCTCAGGGACAAGTTCGGGCTGTGCTGGCAGATCGTGCCGGAGAGACTGCCGGAATTGATCCGCAAGCCCAAAGCCTTCCAGGCCATGATGAAGATGAAGAAGATCGATCTCGATGAGCTCGAGCGCGCCGCCAACCCGTAACCGGCGAATGCCGCATTGAGCCGGCGGCGTTTCATTACAAGAGGAGCAGCCAGTGGGCGCGAGAAACCTCTTTCAAGCGGAACAAATCGATGAGATCAAAAGGCGCCTGGGCAATCTGAATCCCGATAGCGCGCGTCAGTGGGGCAAGATGACTCCGGCGCAAATGCTGGCGCATTGCTCGGCGGGATTGGAAATGGCAACCGGAGAGCTTCGTCCGCGAAGAGTGCTGATTGGCCGCATCATCGGGCCGGCGATCAAGCGCGTCGCCCTTCGCGACGAAGAACCGATGCGCCGCAATTCTCCCACCTCAAAAGAGCTGATTGTGGACGGCAATGTGGACTTTGAAGCCGAGCGGAATCGGCTCAGCGGCCTGATCGACCGGTTCGCGGCAGCCGGTCCCTCAGGCTGCACCGATCATCCCCACGCTTTCTTCGGTCCGTTGCAGCCCGGCGAGTGGTCAATCCTGATGTACAAACATCTCGACCATCATCTTCGCCAGTTCGGCGCATGATCATTCGGCAATCGCGTATCCCAGAAGCACCGGCGCCGAATCCTCACCCTGGCACGTCGAGTCAGAGCTTAGGAAGTGATCGCGCCCGCCTGTGCACCGATACAGAGGAGTGAGCGACTGCCCCGCTTGCGGTTGCGCGTAACCGTAGCCTTCAATGCCGAGGATGCGCTGGCCTTCGCAGGCTTTGTCGGTCGAAACAAAATAGTCTGTCGCGCCCTTCTTGCAGCTGAACATGGCAAGCGTCGCGCCATTCTGCGGACCTTCATAGAGCAATCCAAGCGCAGACTGCAGTTTGAACCCGCCCGCCGGATCGATCCAGCCCGTCGTGGCTTCGCGTACGGTGTCATTGGCATATTGATTCAGCGGCAGCAGTTGCTCCCCCGGCGTCCACCGCGCGACGCCGATATCCCAGAATTCCGGCGTTGCCCCGCCGGCAGCGTCTCCCGGCGCGGCATTCCATCTCGGTTTCGGGTTCGAAATCGAGGTGAATAACTCGATGGTCGGATAGGGACCGGTGCTCACATTGCCATATTCGTCGCGCAAAAACGCGGCCAGGAAGTTCGACTCGTTCCCCGTTCCGTTCGTGTCATACGAATGAAGCTCCTCCCATGGGCTCTCTCCGGTCAGCAGCGAAGATGCCGGAATGCGATAGAGCGTGACCCCCAGCTGACCCCGCTCCGTTCGATTCCCGGTGGTTGAGGGCTCGCGCACATTCATATTGAAGCTTGCATACCAGTACTGCGTCTTGGGATCGTATGCCATATCTCCCCAGCTCGTGCCGGGGAAGTTGGAGTTCAGCCCGTTGGTTGTCAGAGTTCCAGCGTCTTGAAAGTGGACGCCGTCTGTTGAGATTGCTTCGACATGCTGCACTCCTGCCCGATTGGTGTTCTCGTAAAAGAGCCGGATTCCCGACTTGCGATCATTGTTGTATGCGACCGGCTGACCGGCGCCGTAATAGGTTTGGGTCGAGGTCACGATCACAGGCTGCGGGTATTTCTTCCAGTGCTCGCCGTCGTTCGAAAACGCGACTCCAATGCTGTTGGCCATGCCCGAGTGGCGCGCGGTTCCAACGTAGTACATCGCATACGAATAGGTTTCGCCGTCGCCAAGTGGGTTACTGAAAAATCCGCCGATGACCCGCGGGTTACAGACATACGCCGCATCCCACGCGCCATCGGTTTCGCCAAGCACTGTTACCGGTTGCGTCGCCTTCCCTGTCGCCGGATTCAGGGTCGCGTACTGAATTGTGTCGTTATCCTGAGACGGCCGGTTCGGATTCGATCCCTGGCCGCACCACCAGAACTGCAGCCTTCCATCAGCCGCCTGTATGACTGAGGGTGAATAGTCGTACACGCCAATTCTGCCCATCACCGCGCCGGGAGCGATGCCGATGAAATGCGCTGCGCAGCCGGCCAGTGCCGCGGCGGACGACACCGCAATCATGAGCATTCCGCGAAGCCGGGAGCTCAGGAGATGCGGCGAGTTCTTTCGGATATTGCGAGAGTAACCAGCCAACTACAACATCCCAGCCATGGATCCGATGGGCAACAAGAAGGTCAGTCTTTTGGGCGCTGGCGCAAAAGCGGCGCCCGTCGCGTCTCAGCTGCGCAATCCATTGAAAACGTGCCCCGGAATCCCGAAGTCAAGCCGATTTCTCAAGGGCTCAAGCTTTCAGAACGTCGTGGCCCGTGGGATGCGGCTCCAAAAAACCAAGAGGAAGATGAGGCGATCTTACCAGAGAGTCGGATGAATGCGACAGAAGTTATAGGCGAATTTGGGTGCCTGTAAGGTCAGTTACCGTGGTTCTGGCTCAGAAACCTTTCGTGTTACCCGCCGTTTTCGCGCTGGGGCTCGCCGTGATGAAATTGCAGAGTCGCGGGAGGTTACCCGATGAGCAGCCGCAGAGAATTCATGAAAGGGTCCACCCTGGCCGCATCCGCATGTTTGTTGCCGGCTGCCGAGGCGAGTCTCTTCGCCGGCTCAACCGAATTGCCCCAGCCTGCCGCAGAAGAACACGGCTGGTACGACCGGCCGATGCGTTGGGCGCAACTCGCGTTTGTCGAAGACGATCCCGGGAATTACGACCAGCAATTCTGGCTCGACTACTTCCGTCGCATCCATGCCGATGCAGCCTGCCTGAGTGCCGGTGGCGTGGTGGCCTTCTACCCGACAGAATTGCCGCTGCAGCAGCGCAGCCCCTGGCTGGGCAATCACGATGCTTTTGGCGATCTGGCGGCGGGTTGCCGCGCCCAGGGCATGAATGTTGTGGCGCGCACCGACGCGCATGCCTGCTGGCAGAAGGTTTACGACGAGCATCCCGACTGGATTCGCGTCGACGCCGACGGCAACAAAGTGCGCCATCCTTCCGATCCCCGTTATTGGCAGACCTGCGCCCTCGGCCCCTACAACTTCGAGTTCATGACCTCGGTGCATGAAGAGATCATGCGCATCTACAAGCCCGACGGCATCTTCACCAACCGGTGGGCCGGCAACGGCATGTGCTACTGCGAGCATTGCCGCGAGAACTTTCTCGATGCCACCGGCCTCGATCTGCCGCGAACCACCAACCCGCGCGATCCGGCGAGGAAGAAGTACATCGTCTGGCGGCAGCAGCGCCTCTTCGACCTTTGGCGCTTGTGGAACCAGAGAATTCGCGCCATCAATCCCGGCGCAAGTTACATCGCCAACGCAGGCGGAGGCGCCCTGAGTGACCTCGACATGACGACCATCGGCGACCTGGCCCCGACCTTATTCGCCGATCGGCAAAGCCGGAACGGTATCATGGCTCCCTGGGCCAACGGCAAGAACGCTAAGGAATATCGCTCGACCATGGGCACGAAGCCGATTGCCGGCATCTTCAGTGTTGGCATCGACGACGAGCATCGCTGGAAAGATTCAGTTCAAAATGGCGACGAGATTCGGATGTGGGCGGCCGACGGCGTCGCCCACGGCCTGCGCCCCTGGTTCGTCAAGTTCAACGCCAAACCCATCGACCGGCGGTGGCTTCCGGTTGTCGACGAGATTTTTCAGTGGCATCACGCCAATGAAAGGTACTTCCGCAACGTGCGGCCCGCCGCGCGTGTCGGCCTGGTTTATTCGCAGCAGAGCGCGTGGTTCTACGCCGGCGAAGAAGCGCGCCGCAAGATCGATGAGCCTGCACTCGGCTTCTACCAGGCGCTCATAGAAGCGCGGATTCCTTTCGAGATGGTGAACGATCGCTGCCTCACCGCTCAGCGCCTGGCGCCGTTCCGCACGTTGATCCTGCCCAACATCGCCGCGCTGTCTGACTCTCAGTGCGCAAGCCTGCGCGAATTCGTGAAGCAGGGCGGCGGGCTTGTCGCAACTTTCGAAACGTCCCTGTATGACGAATGGGGCGAGCGCAGAAACGACTTCGGTCTCGGCGAGCTATTTGGAGCGTCGTATGCAGGCAAAGTGGACGAGAACATGCGCAACTCTTACCTGAGCCTCGAAAGAGACCCTGCGGCCGATTCACACCATCCCTTGCTTGGCGGATTCGAAGACTCGGGCCGCATCATCAACGCGGTCAACCAGGTAGCGGCTGCTCCTGTCGCCGGAGACCCATTCACCCCACTCCGCATCGTTCCTTCATATCCTGACCTGCCCATGGAATCCGTATTCGTGCGACCCGTGAGCCAGCGCCGGCCGGGCGTATACCTCCGCTCGTCGGGCAGCGGCCGCGTCGTCTACTTCCCCGGTGACATCGACCGCACCTTCTGGCAGGTGCTGAGCACTGACCATGGCAAGCTGCTGCGCAACGCAGTGGAATGGGCGACGAACGAACCACCTCCGGTTACGGTCAGTGGCAAAGGAGTCCTCGATATAGCTCTCTGGGAACATAAAGATTTCATGACAGTTCATCTCGTGAATCTCACCAATCCCATGATGCTGAAGGGGCCCGTGCGCGAGATTATTTCCGTTTCCCGGCAGGAAGTCTCGCTCCGCGTGCCGCCCGGGCGCCGCGTTGGGCGTGTCCATCTGCTATCCGCCGCGCGCGGCATCCCCTTCCAGGCGATGGGTGAGCGCATCGAATTTGCAGTCCCTTCAATCGATCTTCATGAGGTCGCCGTCGTCGATTTCACCGCCTAGCCCCCGGACCTTCGGATGCGTCCAACTCAGTAATGACAAACACGATTCCCGCGCCGGGCCCGGAACAGGGGCTCTGCTATCCTAAGGGGTTTATTCGGGACATGAGGCGGGCCGAGGAGGAAGAGCGATGCCGGAGCACAGGGGCAGGAAGCATCACCAGGACCGTGTAGCGGAAACGCTTCGCCTGGAGATCGGCGCGATGATCGAAGGTGAGCTCTCCGACCCGCGAATCGATTTCTGCTACGTAAGCGAAGTCGCGCTCAATCCTGGCGGCAAATCGGCGCGCGTGTATGTCGCTCTGGACAGTGCGGTCAAAGATATTGCCAAGTCTGAGCAGGAGACGATCGCCGGCCTGGAGGCCGCCAAAGGATATATTCGTCATGAGCTCCAGGAGAGGATGGGAGTGCGCCGTGTGCCCGATCTCTGTTTTCTCGCCGATCGTTCCGGCCGCTTTCAGGCACGCGTCGAGGAATTGATGGCCCGGTCCCGCAGGCGCTCGCCGGCCAAGCAGCCGGAGAGCCAACCCGGCCAGGTCGACGCTGGACCCCCAGCCGAGCGAGAGGCTCAAGTCAACTAGCCTCATGAGCCGGACTTCATCAAAACTCGAGGTCGATTCAACAAGCTTGGCAGCGGAACTGCTGCCGCGAATCGCCGGCTCGGCACACGCCGCGCCCATTCCTGCGATTCTCGATGTGCTGCGCACTGGGGAGCGCTTCGTGATTTGCTCCCACTCCCAGCCCGACGGCGATTCGCTCGGCTCAATGCTCGCGCTGGGAATCCTGCTTGCGCAAATGGGCAAACGTGCCGACCTGGTTTCAGCCCGTCCGATTCCGGCTCACTTCCATAATCTCCCCGGAGTCGAGGCCATTCGCATCGCGCCTTTCGTGGAGGGGCGATATGATGCGGCAGTCATCCTCGAGTGTGACAGTCTCGATCGCACCAGGTTGACTGGCCTTGAATCGCTTTATCAAATCAACATCGATCATCATGTAAGCGGCCGCGACTTCGCCAACCTGAACTGGATCGATCGCCAGGCGGTGAGCGCCGGCCAGATGGTGTACCGTCTTGTCTGCGCGGCTGGCGGATCGTTGACGCCCGACCTCGCGACTTGCCTCTACATCACCGTACTCACTGACACTGGAGGCTTCTGTTACGGTTCGTTGCATGAATCAACATTTGCTCTGGCCAGGGACCTCGTGGCGGCCGGCGCTAACCCAATCGCTCTCGCGCAGGATATGTACTTCTCCGCGCCTGCATCGAGACTCCTCCTTCTCGGATCCGCGCTGAGCCGGCTTCGCAACGAAGGTCGGCTGGCATGGCTCTGGGTAACCGACGACGATCTCTCGCGCAGTGGGGCCAGCGAGGATGATTCCGAAGGAATTGTGAATTTTGCACTAGGCGTGAAAGGCGTAGAAGCGGCAGTCTTCCTGCGCGGGTTGCCCGAAGGACGCGTGCGCTTGAGCCTGCGCAGCAAAGGCGAGATCAACGTGGCGGCCATCGCCGAACGCTTCGGTGGCGGCGGGCACGAGAACGCCGCCGGTTGCACTCTCGACGGTCCCTTGGAGCGGGCTCTCGAAGAAATTCTCGGCTGCCTGCGCATCGCAGTGGCTCATTTGTCAGCCGATGCGGTCCCATTGGACCGGCTTCGCCTGTGAATCTGTTAGCCTTGACCGTGGCGAGTCGCCGGCGTGTTACAGATAAGAAGTCGCTCGGCGATGCGCTCTGGTTCGGCAGGGTCTCCCCCATGATTCGTCCTGCGCAAAACTGAAAGCCTGTGGGGCATTTGAGGACCGGTGCACGCTGCTTGGAGAATTGGGGGAGATGGAAAACTCCGTGGAACCGTCGGCTCTGGATACGCCCGCTCGTGCGCGCTGGAGTCTTCCGCGCGGGGCCACGGTCATCGAGGCATCGGTCTTTCTTGCCTTCAGCATCTTCTTCCTTCTTTATGGGCTGACCCCGATCCTCGGCGGAGACGGCTTGGGCCTGGTCGGCGCCGACGAGCCACGCTATGCCCAGATCGCGCACGAAATGCTGGTGCGCTTCGACTCGGCGCACACCCTCAAGACCCGGCTTAGCGCCTGCGTCACCCCCTACCTTTACGGGCGTCCATGGCTTGAAAAACCCGCGCTGTATTACTGGCGCGCCATGTTCCTGTTCCAGGATTTTGGCGTGCACGACTGGAGCGCCCGGCTGCCTTCGACCACCTTCGCCTTCATCATGGCCGGGCTCATCTACCTGCACATGCGACGATTCCGTCCCGGTGGCCATCTCGATGCCGCACTCATCACCGTGGCCTGCGCGGGCATTATGGGCTTCGCGCGCGGCGCCTCTACTGACATGCAGATGGCTGCTCCCCTCGCCATCGGCCTGCTGGGCTGGTACGCCTGGTATGAGACCGGATCGAAATTCTGGCTCTACGACATCTACTTCTTCACTGGACTTGCCACCCTGGCCAAGGGCCCGGTGGCGCCTTTTCTCGCGCTCATCATCATCGCGGCCTTCGCATTCTTGCGCAAGGAATGGAATATTCTCTACCGCTCCCTGTGGTGGCCGGGCGTCGTCTTGTACTTTGCCATGGTGTTGCCCTGGTTCATTGCCGTGCAACATCAGAACCCCACATTTTTCCGTGAGTTCTTCCTCGAACACAACCTCGAGCGATTCGCCACCGAGCGTTACGAGCACAACCAGCCGTTCTGGTATTACCTCGTTGTCATGGTGCTCGCCCTCATGCCCTGGACCGTCATCGCGGTGCGCGCTCTCATCGATGGCATCCAGACCTCGCTCGCAGAGTGGCGTTTGCGCCACTCGCGCGCCGGCAAGCCGCTGCCCACGCGTCCCGGCGATGCGTTTCCCGAATTTCTTGTCATTTGGTCGCTCATCCCGGTTGTGTTCTTCTCCTTCTCGCAGTCCAAGCTCCCCGGATACATTCTTCCCGCTATTCCTCCCATCACCATCCTCACCGGCGACTACCTTTTCCGCCGTCGTCAACCCGGCCTGAACCGCTGGATTCTGCTCGGCCACGCCGTACTCTGCGCCACCATGACCATGACCATTTTGCTGCTGCCGTGGTTTGTGGCCCATGGCGCGCACCTGCCGCCGGTCCACGCCGTTGTCGCCGCCGTCCTGGCCGCCATAGGCGCGGGCCTGCTCATTCTCATCGTCACCCGGGGTTTCGGAGTCGCCCTCCTGCGCCCGGCAACCTGCTGGATTCTGGTCGTCCTCCTGCTCTTCCTTTACGGCGTAGGTCCATTTTTCGGTCTCCCGGCGGTTGCCTCAACCAAGCGTGTCATCCACTTGCTCGACCGCACGTACTCGGCGCGCCCGCTCGCCCAGCAGATCGCCGACCTCGTGCCCGCCACCGAGACCGTGGCTGTCTTTCGCGTTCGCCGCGATATTGAGTATGGACTCGCCTTCTATCGCAATCACCAGGTCGCGAACTATGAAGAGAGCGGCGTGCCCGACGAAGAGCATCTGCTCGTCGTGCGTGCCTATGGGCGCAACGGCGCCGACCTTCACTCTCAGGCCGATCTCGACGAATATCTCGAGGGCAGGCGCTATGAGCCGGTCTTCAACTGGCCTGAACAGGGCTTGGTCGTTTACCTGGTCGGAAGCCGGTAACTTCCGCCAAAGCTTGCATTTGGACGGGAAAACATGGCAGAGTGACCGGGGTGGTCGTTTGCATGCCCGCATCCGTCGACATTCGCTGTAAGCCGCCTACATCTGAAGGAGATAAGCAGGCATTGGACCCTTCAATCGAAATCCTCGACCTGCGGCACTTTGGGGCGCCGGCGCTCCGTCGCGTGCTTGAAGCTGAGGGGGATCTCTGGGAGCAGCGCCTGCACTGGGACTACCGCGCCTCGGCCCGGCTGCTCATGCAATATCTCGACAATCACATGTTGCCCGGGTTTGCCGCCGTCACAGCCGGCGAGGTCACAGGCTACGTCTTCTGCGTATACGAAGAAACCAAGGCGGTCATCGGCGACGTATTCGCGCTCCCTGAGCCCGTCGATGCCCGCGCCGGCCCAGGCTCGGCCGCCGCTGCCGAAGAAACCCTGCTCCGCCACCTTCTCGAGCTCCTGCTCAATTCGCCCCACGTCGATCGCATCGAGTCGCAATTGCTCCTGCATCCTTCAGGAACTTTCTCTCCCGGCTTCAGCGCGGCGGGCTTCGAGATGTACCGCCGCCTCTTCATGGTTCAGCAGTTGCACGGGCGGTGGAGCGCTCCTCGCGCGGATTTGACCAGTGACCTCGAACTGCGTCCCTGGCGCGAAACCGATCTGGCGGGCGCGGCGCGCCTCATCTGCGAGTCGTACACCGGGCATCCCGACAGTCTCATCAACGATCAGTACCGCTCCATCAATGGCTCCATGCGCTTTCTCAACAACATCGTGCACTATGCCGGATGCGGCAGTTTTTCCCCGCAGGCTTCCTACGTGGTCGTGGAACGATCGCACCGCGATCTGGTCGCCCTCGTGCTCGGCTCGCGCGTCAGCCCCCAGAGCGGCCATCTCACCCAGGTCTGCGTTCATCCCGCCTACCGGCGTCAGGGCCTGGCCCGGCTTCTCCTCAGTCTGGCTGCGTTTCACTTCATGCGCCTCGGAGCCACCGAGATCTCTCTCACCGTCACTGAAGCCAACTCCGGCGCCATCCATCTCTACGGGCAGGAGGGTTACGCCTGCGCGCACACCTTCGACGCTGCAGTGTGGCGGCGCGGCGCCTGATCCTCACCGTTTCTTCTTTCAGTTGAAAACTCTACGTGCCGAAGATTAGTAAGCGTCCGTTGTGGCCATGACCGCGACGCTGAGGGTGTTCAGCGAATTCCGCCGTGGGTCTGTTTCAGTGCAAGCCACTTTTGATATATAGATTCGACTTCGGCGATTGTGGTGTCGAACCAGGCGCTCCACTCTGCGGACGGTATTTGAAATCCGTGGCAGACCTCATTCATACAGTTGTTTATGGCCAGAAAGCCGGCACTGGCATCATCGCGATCGTCGATGGATGGCCATCGTGCGATCACCTGTTGCAGATCATCGG
>Ga0335071_10004488_pt1 | contig 14574 bp, 11 predicted proteins | sample Lox_Sample_15_FD_206724 | JGI IMG/M metagenome (GOLD analysis project Ga0335071, IMG submission 206724) | Soil microbial communities from Loxahatchee National Wildlife Refuge, Florida, United States - Lox_Sample_1.5 | ecosystem: Environmental > Terrestrial > Soil > Wetlands | place: USA... | reverse complement strand
TTACTACAAAGCAAGTCGACCAGGCACAAATAGCGATCCAGAAGTTTTGCGCCATCGTCGAAGGAAAGGTGTGCACTGCCACACCGAGCCACCCGCCTTTAAGCTCGGCCATCGTCAAGCCGTGCGTCGCGGCCGCGGCTGCTGTCCCGGCCAGCAGCCCCGTAAACGCACCGTGTCCCGTGGCACGTTTCCAGAACATTCCCAGCAGAAACGTCGCAAAAAGCGGCGCATTCACAAAACTGAATACAAGCTGCAGAAAATCGTTCAAATTATTGAACGCGGTTACGAGATAAGCGACCGCCACAGACAGCGCCACGCCCACCACGGTCGTCACTCGCCCAACGTTCAGGTAATGCGCATCCGGAGCATTCCTGCGGATGTGCCCTTGGTACAGGTCGTAAGTCCACACAGTATTGAACGCGGTGACGTTCCCCGCCATGCCTGACATGAACGACGCCATCAGCGCGGTCAAGCCCAACCCTAGCATGCCCGACGGATAGAACTGCGCCATCAGAGTGGTCAGCGCCTGATCGTAGTCCAGACCGCCTCCGGCCTTCGCCGGGATCGAATAGCCCAACGGCATGTTCGACAGCGCCACCGCCGCCACGCCGGGAATAATCACGATAAATGGCATGATCATTTTCGGAAATGCGGCGATCAGGGGCGTACGGCGCGCGCCGGACATCGACTCAGCCGCCATCGCGCGCTGCACTACCAGAAAGTCCGTGCACCAATAGCCGAAGGACAGCACAAACCCCAGGCCCGCGACCAATCCGAACGCTTCAATGCCCATCGGATTTCGCGATGCGCTTCCCGCGTACGACCAAACGTGCGTCATTACGGCGGGCATGCGCCCGGCCATCCCGTTCCACCCGCCGGCTTTCCGCACCGCCATCACCGCCAGCGGCGCGAATCCCAGCACGATCAGAAAGAATTGCAGCACCTCGTTGTAAATCGCGCTGGTGAGGCCGCCCAGGAACGTGTACACCAGCACGATAGCGGCCGACAGCAGCACCGACGCCGTGAAGCTCCAATGCAGTACCAGACCGAACAGAAGCCCTAGAGCGTACATCGAAATTCCCGACGAGAAAACCGTCATCACTGCGAATGTCAGCGCGTTCAGAGCCCGCGTCTTCTCGTCGAATCGTAGCTTCAGGTACTCCGGCACGCTGCGCGCGCGGCTGCCGTAATAAAACGGCATCATGAAGACGCCCACAAACAGCATGGCCGGAACCGCGCCAAGCCAGTAGAAGTGCGCGGTCATGAAGCCGTACTTTGCGCCGGATGCGCACATCCCGATCACTTCCTGCGCGCCCAGATTCGCCGCCAGGAACGCCAGGCTGGTAATCCACACCGGAACGGAGCGGCCGGAAGTAAGGAAGTCGGAGCTCGTGACTACCTTGCGCTTCAAAGCCCAGCCGATAAAAAGAACGAAGGCGAAATATAACGACAGGATCAGGTAGTCGACGGGGCCTAACGTCACTCCCGGCGAGTCTAGCACAAGGTTCGTGCCCGCCAGCGAATGTGTGCGATGATTGCTGCTTACCCGAAAATGCTCGCCTACGCCTGTACCATTTTTCTGAGTGCTTTCCTCCTGTTCGCCGTTCAACCCATGATCGGAAAGATGATCCTGCCTTGGTTCGGCGGATCCGCTGCAGTGTGGAGCACCTGCCTCCTGTTTTTCCAGGCGGCTTTGCTGGCGGGCTACCTCTACGCGCACTGGTCCACGCGAATGCTCAAGCCCCGCTACCAGGCCGCGCTGCATGTTGCCCTGATGGCCACGAGTTTCGCGTTGCTCCGCCTCCCGCCGTCCGCCTTCTGGAAACCGGCCCAGGCGGGCGATCCCACCGCTCGAATCCTCTTGTTGCTTACCGCGTGTATCGGACTCCCGTACATCTTGCTGTCCACCACCAGCCCGCTTCTGCAAGCCTGGTATGTCGCCGCCAAGCCCGGCGCCATCCCGTATCGCCTTTTTGCCTTGTCAAATTTCGGCTCTCTGCTCGCGCTTATCAGTTACCCGGCGCTGTTCGAGCCTCTGTTTACCACGCACGTTCAGGGATATGGATGGTCCGGCGTCTACGTCGCGTTCGTCCTCGTCTGCGCGACAGTCGCTTGGACCGCGCTCCGCTCCAGCCACCGGCCACTAGCCACCAGCCACCAGACACCTACCACCGGCCCCCAGCAACCAACCACCAGCCACCGCCTGTTGTGGACCGCCCTGGCCGCTTGCTCCACCTCCCTGCTGCTCGCCATCACGAATCACATGAGCCAGAATGTCGCGCCCATTCCGTTCTTGTGGGTGCTGCCGCTGGGACTCTATCTGCTAACCTTCATCCTCTGTTTCGAGAGCGAGAAGGTGTACCACCGCGCCGTCTTTCTCCCGCTTCTGGCGGTCGCCTTGGGCGCTGCCGCGTACACGATTTACGCCGACGACGGTAATCCCAACATCCGCTGGGCGATCCCCGTCTTCGCGGGCGCGCTGTTTGTCTGCTGCATGGTCTGCCACGGCGAGCTGGTCCGGCTCAAGCCCGATCCCCGGCATCTGACCACGTTTTACATGATGATCTCGCTCGGCGGCGCGCTCGGCGGCCTGTTCGTCGCGATCGCTGCTCCGCGCATCTTCCACACTTACGCGGAACTGCCGCTGTCTCTGATCGCCTGCCCGGCCCTCGCCGCCCTTGTACTCTGGATGTCTCCCGGGATGTGGAAGCGAAGAACCGCGCTGCTGATCTCGCGCGTTGCCTTGGCGGCGTTCACGCTAACGCTCGGAACTTACCTCGGTTATCAGAAACACAAGAGCGACAACCAGTACCGGATGTCGGAGCGTAACTTCTACGGCGTCCTACGCGTCCGCGACGTTCCCCAAAGCACCGACCAGACCGCCGAGCGCCGCCTGGTTCATGGCACCATCAACCACGGCACACAGCTCCTCGATCCCAAGCACAAGGATTCGCCCACCAGCTACTACGGCCCGTACTCCGGCATGGGCCGCGCGATGCAGTATTTCCAATCCCGTGGCCCGGTTCGCATTGGCGTCATCGGATTAGGCGCCGGCGTCACCGCCAGCTTCTGCCGCGCCGGCGACGTCTTCCGCTTCTATGAGATCAATCCGCTGACGCTGGCCATCGCCAGCTCCTGGTTTACCTTTCTCCAGGACTGCAAAGCCGACCATCAGGTACTGCTCGGCGACGCCCGCCTGACCATGGAAGCCCAGCCCAGCCAGCAATTTGACATGCTGGCCGTGGACGCCTTCACCAGCGACGCCATTCCCGTCCACCTCCTCACTCGCGAGGCCTTCGCTCTCTACTTCCGGCACCTCAAACCCGGCGGGATCCTGGCCGTCCATGTTTCCAACCGCTATCTCGATCTGGTCCCGGTTGTTGCCCGGAACGCTCGCGACTTCGGCAAAACCGCGCTCGACGTCGACGACGACGATGAGGAGGCCGATTACTTCTCCTCCAGCGACTGGGTGCTGGTAACCGCCCACGCCTCCACCTTCAAAGACCAGATCTTCAATTCCTCCAGCGCCACGCCCGCGCGTCTCCGCGCCGACCTCCGGCCCTGGACCGACGACTACAGCAACCTCTTCCAGATCCTGAAGAAGCGCGAAGATTAAGCCCCGGCGCGGTACAATAGAAGCCTTCATGCCCCAACTCATGGAGGGCAGGACCGCCCTCATCCTCGGCGTCGCAAATCGCTGGAGCATTGCCCATGCCATCGCCCGCGCCTTCGTTCGCGAGGGCGCCAAAGTGATCCTCACCTATCAAGGCGACCGCCAGAAACAGACCGTGGAAGAGTTGGCCGCAGAGCTCCAGGCGCACCAGACGCTGGCCTGCGATGTAACGCAGGATACGCAACTCGAGGCGCTCGCCGGCCAACTGAAAGCGCAGGGTACCGTGCTCAACGCCGTGGTCCACAGTATCGCCTTCGCCAATAAAGAGGACCTAAGCCGCCCGTTTTTAGAGACTTCCAGGAGTGGCTTCGTTTTGGCGCAAGATGTCAGCGCCTATTCGCTGGTCGCTGTCGCCCGGGCCACTGCTCCGTTGATGGCCCCCAAAGACCAGGGCGGCGGATCCATCACGACGCTCACTTACCTCGGCTCCACCCGCGTGGTGGAAAACTACAACGTGATGGGCGTCGCCAAAGCGGCTTTGGAAGCTTCCGTACGGTACTTGGCGGCCGATCTCGGGCCGTCTAATATTCGAGTGAACGCAATTTCGGCGGGCGCAGTCAAAACTACGTCCGCCCGTGGAATTCGCGATTTTTCTAAGATGTTAGAGGGCGGGGCACGGATCGCTCCGCTGCGTCGCAACACCGATCCAGCGGAAGTGGCCGACACCGCCGTCTTCCTGGCCAGCGACTTAGGCCGGGGCGTCACCGGCAATGTTCTTTTCGTGGACGCCGGCATGCAAATTATGGGCTTCGCCCTCTCGGAATGATGGAGCTTGCGTCCAACACATCGAGAACCCTATACCGGATCGCCACCATTGACAATCGAGTTGGGCGATTCTTATCATGTGATTGCATAAGCCTGACCGGGCCCGGCGTCCGAAGCGCCGCTCTCGGCCAGTCATCGCGGTCTCTCAGAAGCTAACTATGATCACTGTCAAAGGCCTTACGAAGCGATACGCCCGCACGGTCGCGGTCGATCACATTTCGTTCGAAGTGCAGAAGGGCCAGATCGTGGGTTTCCTGGGCCCCAACGGCGCTGGCAAAACCACCACCATGCGCATCCTCACCTGTTTCCTGCCGCCCACGGAGGGAAGCGCCAATGTCGCCGGTTTCGACGTCTTGGAGCAGCCCATGGAGGTGAAGAAGCGCATCGGCTATCTGCCTGAAACTCCACCGGTTTACCCGGAAATGGAGGTGAAGGAGTATCTGGCGTTCGTCGGCCAGCTCAAAGGCATGTCGGGCGCGAACCTGGCCAGCCGCGTGAACGAAGTAGCCGAACGCTGCGCGATCTCCGACGTGCAAACCAAGCTGATCGGTAAGCTTTCGAAAGGCTACCGCCAGCGCGTCGGCCTGGCTCAAGCCATCATCCACAATCCCGACGTGTTGATCCTGGACGAACCGACTGCCGGCCTCGACCCCAAGCAGATCAACGACACCCGCGAGCTGATCCGCAGTCTCGCCGGCGACCACACCATTATCTTAAGCACCCACATTCTGCCGGAAGTCGAACAAACCTGCCAGCAGGTGATTATCATCAACAAAGGCAAGCTGGTTGCCACAGACTCCGTGGAGAACCTGCGGAATCGCGCGCGCGGCGCTGAGTCCGTGCTGGTGGAAGTGGACAGCCGGGGCAGTGCGCTGGAGCCGCAAACCATTCAACACCGCCTGGAGACCGTCAACGGCGTGAGCCGCGTCCTTTTCAAGGAAACTCGAGACAATCGCTCCACCTTCGAGGTGGAAAGCCTGAAAGACCGCTCCATTCGAGGCGATCTGGCCCGCGCGATCGTCGAATCCGGCTGGGATTTGTTCGAGCTCAAGTCGGCCGCCTTGAGTCTGGAAGACATCTTCCTGCAACTCACCGGAGGCGAGAAGCAAGAAGAGCCCGCGCCGCCCGAAGAAGCCGTGGTGCAAGGAGGAGGCCAATGAGAAATATCTGGGTCATGTGCCGGAAAGAGCTGAACAGTTACTTTGTTTCACCGGTGGCTTACCTGCTGTTGCTGATGTTCTCGCTGATTTTCGGGTTCTTCTTCTGGAACTCGGTCGGCTACTTCAACAACGCCGGATTGCAGGCTCAGTTCAGCGGCCAGTCCGTGCCGATGAGCGTCAACGAATATGTCATCCGGCCGCTGCTGTCCAACATCAGTGTCGTCGGCTTGTTTTTCATTCCGATGATCACGATGCGCCTGTTCGCTGAAGAAAAACGCCAGGGCACCATCGAGCTGCTGGCCACCTCACCGGTCCGCGACATGGAAATCATCCTGGGCAAATGGCTGGCGGCGATGATCCTCTACGCCGTCATGCTGCTGTTTTCGGCCGCGAACTTCGCTTTCCTTTTCCGCTACGGCAATCCGGATTGGAAGCCGCTGGCCATCGGCTACCTGGGTCTGCTGCTCCAGGCCGGCGGCCTGCTCGCCGTGGGAACGTTCATTTCCACTCTCACGCGCAATCAAATCATCGCGGGCGCGGCCACGTTCGGCGCCTGCCTCCTGCTGTGGGTGCTGGAGTGGGTGTCGGGCTACGAAACCGCGACCTGGGCCAAGGTGCTGGCCTACCTGTCCGTGATCACTCACTTCGATTCATTTTCCAAGGGCGTGCTGGACTCCAAGGACGCCATTTACTACGTCTCGCTGATATTCCTGGGGCTATTCCTGACGTCCCGCTCCATGGAATCGCTGCGGTGGAGGTCGTAGGCCATGAACCGCGAGTGGATCAAAACCCGGCAGACAAAGTACGTCGCCTATGTCACCGTCTACATCCTGGTGATTCTGGGCGTGCTGGTGGCGGCGAACTTCCTGGCGAATCGCTACAACAAGTCCTTCGACACTACCGCCAACAAGCGCTTCACCCTGTCGGATCAAACCAAGAAGGTGGTGGGCGAGTTGAAGCAGGACGTCACCATCCAATACTTCGACCAGCCCAGCGGGTTCGGGGCCGGCAAGGATTTGCTGGATCGTTATGCCAACATTTCGCCGAAGGTGAAAGTCCAATACGTGGACGTGCTCAAGAATCCAACCTTGGCGCGGGCCATGAACGTCACCCGGGCCGGTGAGGCCGTGGTCGAACTGGGCGCCAAGCGCGAAGAGGCCAAGAGCTTCGACGAGGAGGGCATCACTGGCGCTGTGATCCGCGCGCTGAAGGGCGGCGAGCGCACGGTTTGTGCGGTAGCCGGCAGCGGCGAACACCGGCTGGACGACAGCTCCGCCAACGGCTTGTCCGATTTTCAGGCCGCCGTGCAGCGAGACAACTACAAAGCCGAAACGGCGAATCTCATTCAGCAGACCGGCAAGACCGTGGAAATTCCTTCTAACTGCACGGTCCTGGTAGTGGCGGGCCCGACCGGCGACTACGTCCAGCCGGAAGTGGACGCGATCAAGAAGTACGTGGAAGACGGCGGACGTGCGATGTTCCTGCTGGATCCGCCGCTGCGCCTGGGACGAACTGAGATCAGCGACAACACGGCCCTACTGACCCTGCTTGCGAGTTGGGGCGTCACCCCGCAGAAAGACCTGCTGCTGGACGAGAATCCCGTGTCGCAACTGGTGGGCCTCGACGCGACCGTGCCGCTGGTCACCAGCTACGAATCCCACCCCATCGTCAACGAGATGACCGGGCAGGCCACCGGCTTCCCCATCTCGCGCGCATTGGAAATCAAGAATACAGACAAAACCACTGTGTCCAAGCTGTTCTCCACTTCGGCGAACAGCTTCGCTACGACCAATCTGAGTTCGCCCGACATCAAAATCACCGACAAAGACCAGAAGGGACCGTTCGCGCTCGCCGCCGCCGGAACATACTCCACCGGCAAGCCCAACGGCCAAGGCCGCTTCATCGTGGTGGGTAACTCGCGCTGGGCTTCCAATCAATTCCTGCGCTTCAACGGGAACCGGAACCTCATGCTCAACATGCTGAACTGGCTGTCTTCGGACGAAGACCTGATTTCCATCCGGCCCAAAGAGCCTGAAGATCGCCGCATCAGCCTGACCCGCGCGCAGTTTTTTGTGCTACGCACCACCAGCCAGTTCTTCCTGCCTCTCGTTGTCATCGTCGCGGGACTGATGGTCTGGGCGCGCAGGAGATAGTGCCATGCGGTTTCGCGGTTTGCTGGTAGGTGTCGTCCTTCTGATCGCCCTGGGTGTTGGCCTCTACATTTCCAACAAACGTCAGGCCGCCGAGGCTCTGAAGCCTCCTGCCGAAAAATCACCCAAGATCCTGGCGTTGAACGTCACCGACATCACCAAAATCGCGCTCAAGAAGAAGGACCAGGAAGGCATCGTTCTTGAAAAGACGGGCGGCAAGTGGCAGATCACCGGGCCCAAACCTTTTCCAGCCGATCAGGACGCCGTCAATCAGCTCGCGATGTCCGCGGGCGCCGTCAACTCGGACAGCGTCGTGGAGGAGAAAGGCACGGATTTGCCTTCGTTCGGGCTGGCGCCGCCGGGACTGGAAGTGGACATCACCGGCAAGGGCGGCAAGACCAGCCAGCTCAAGATCGGAGACGATACCCCCACCAGCAGCGGATCTTATGCCGTGCTTGAAGGCGACCCGCGCGTTTTTACCATCGCCAGTTACGTGAAGACCGGGCTCGGCAAGTCGCTCAACGATCTCCGCGACAAGCGCCTGCTGACCTTCGAGCAGGACAAGCTCAGCCGGGTTGAACTCAGCGCCAAGAAACAGGACATCGAGTTCGGACGCGACAAGGATCATTGGGAAATCGTCAAGCCCAAGCCGCTGCGCGCCGACGGCTTGCAAGTGGACGAACTGCTGCGCAAGCTGAAAGACGCAAAAATGGACCTGTCGGTCTCCGACGAAGACGCCAAGAAAGCCGCCTCCGCATTCGCGTCCGGAACGCCGGTCGCGACCGTGAAGCTGACCGATACGGCCGGCACGCAGCAGATCGAGATCCACAAGAACAAAGACGACTTCTACGCCAGGTCGAGCATCGTCCCGGGCGTGTTTAAAGTGATGCCCGAACTCGGCGTTGGCGTGGACAAGGGCCTGGAGGACTTCCGCAACAAGAAGCTCTTCGACTTCGGCTTCATGGACCCCAACAAGGTCGAGATGCATATCGAGGGCAAGTTCTACGGTTTCCAGCACACGAACGAAGACTGGTGGTCGAACGGTAAGAAAATGGACCCGACCAGCGTGCAGTCGCTGCTCGACAAGCTGCGCGATTTCTCTGCTTCGAAATTCATCGACACCGGCTCGTTCCCCGCTGCCACCACCGACGTGACCGTCACGTCGAGCGACGGCAAAGTTGTCGAGAAGCTGCTGATCGCCAAGCAGGGCTCCGACTACATCGCCAAGCGCGACAACGAACCCGCTCTTTACGGGCTGGAGGCCAACACCGTGAACGACCTTTCCAAGGCAGCCTCGGACGTAAAGCCGGCTCCGCCGCCCGCCAAGAAGTAGCGGCCATCACACATTCCATGACCGGCCTCCTCACCGACCTCTACCAGCTGACGATGGCGGCCGGATACTTCGAGGCCGGCAAGGCACAGGAGATCGCAACCTTCGAGCTTTTCTTCCGCCACCTGCCGCGCTACCGGAACTTCGTGCTGGCGGCCGGGCTGGAACAGGTGGTGGATTACCTCGAAAATCTGGTGTTCAGCGACGAAGAGATCACCTACCTGCAATCGCTGCCACAGTTCCGGCGCGTCTCGTCCAGCTTTTTCGACACGCTTCGCGGCCTGCGCTTCACCGGCGACTTGTTCGCCATGCGCGAAGGTACGCCCATCTTCGCCGGCGAGCCGTTCCTGACCATTCGCGCGCCGCTGATGGAGGCGCAGATCGCCGAGACCTATCTGCTGGCCACGATCGGTTTTCAGTCGCTCATCGCCACCAAAGCCGCGCGCATCGCGGAAGTGGCGGGCGGACGCGCCGTGGTGGATTTTGGCACACGCCGCGCGCATTCACCGGAGGCGGGCGTACTGGCAGGCCGCGCGTCGTACATCGGCGGCTGCATTGGCACCAGCAACACCGAAACCGGCTTCCGCTATGGCATCCCCGTGTTTGGAACGGCGGCGCATTCCTGGGTGCAATCCTTCGCGTCGGAACTGGAAGCATTCGAACGGCTGCAGGAATTGCTCGGCGATGCCACCGTATTCCTCATCGACACCTACGACACCGTGGAGGGCGCCCGCCTGGCGGCATCGCTCGGCGACCCGATGTGGGGCGTGCGGCTGGATAGCGGAAACCTGGTGGAGCTTTCGCGCAAAGTTCGCAAGATTTTAGACGAGGCCGGCCTGAAGCACGCCAAGATCATGGCGACGAGCGACCTGAACGAGTACAAGATCCTGGAATTCGCCGCCGCGGGAGCGCCCATCGATGCGTTCGGCGTCGGCACCGACCTGGCCACTTCCACCGATTCACCGAACCTCGGCGTCGTCTATAAACTGGTGGAGCTGGATGGCCGTTACACCGCGAAGTTCAGCGAGGACAAGCACACTTTGCCGGGGGCCAAGCAAATCTTCCGCTTCGACGGCCACGATGTGATCGGCTGTTCCTGGGAATGCCTGGGCTGCGGACAGGGAGAGCCGCAAGCGCGCGCGCTGCTGCGTCCTGTCATGTTGCAGGGCCGGCTCGTCGAACCGCTGCCTACTGCCACGGAAGCCCGGCAGTATGCTGCTGAATCCATACAGCGCCTGCCCATCGCGGTCCGCAGCTTGTTCGACACCGAGCAGCATTATCGGGTGGAACATAGCCAGGCGCTCGTGGCGCTTTACGAGAAAGTGCAGCATGAAAACGATCTACTTCGACGTCGACACGCAGATTGATTTCGTGTATCCGGCCGGCGCCCTCTACGTGCCGGGCTCGGAGCGCATTCTGCCGGTGGTCGGCCAGTTGAACCGGCACGCGCCGCTGGTGATCTCAACCATGGATGCGCATGCGGAGGACGATCCCGAATTTCAGCTTTACCCGCACCACTGCGTGGCCGGAACGGCCGGCCAGCATAAGCCGGCCATCACGCTGGTGGGCGATCCCTCGCGGCAGTTGTTCCTGGAGAAGCAGACGCTGGATTGCTTCCTTTGCCCGCGCCTGGCGCCGTTGCTGGCGGAATTGAATGCCGACCGCTATGTCGTCTACGGCGTAGTGACGGAGATTTGCGTGAAATACGCGGCCTTTGGCCTATTGAAGACAGGCAAGCGGGTGGATCTGGTGACGGATGCGGTGAGGGCTCTTGATGAAGCGAAGGCACGCGCGATGCTGTCCGAATTCACCGCCGCCGGAGGACGCCTGACCACATCCGCTGAGGTTCTGGCCTAAAGCGCGTCGGCCGCGTGATACGAGCTGCGCACCAGCGGCCCCGATTCGACGTGCGCAAAGCCCATTTCATAGCCTAGCCGCTTGTACTCGGCGAACTCCTCGAGCGCGGCGTAGCGGATGATCGGCAGATGCTTCTGCGACGGGCGCAGGTATTGGCCGAGCGTCAGAATGTCCACCTGGTGCGCGCGCAGGTCCTGCATCACCTGCCGGATTTCAGCGTCGTTTTCGCCTAAGCCGAGCATCATTCCTGATTTGGTCGGCACCGAGGGACGGCACTTCTTCGCGTAGGCCAACATGTCGAGCGACCGCTCGTAGCGCGCGCCCAGCCGCACCTGGCGGTACAGCCGAGGCACTGTCTCGATGTTGTGGTTCAGGACGTCGGGCTCGGCGTTCATGACGATATCCATCGCCGCGTGCGAGCCTTGGAAATCGGGCACCAGCACTTCCACCTTGCAGCCGGGGATGCGCTCGCGTATGGCCGCAATTGTTAAAGCAAACAGCTCCGCGCCGCCATCTTTGCGATCGTCACGGTTCACGCTGGTCACCACGGCGTATTTCAGGCCGAGCACGGCGCACGCTTCGGCTACCCGCCGGGGCTCGTCGTAGTCCACCGTCATCGGCGGGCCCTTCTGCACGTTGCAGAAGCCGCAGCGCCGCGTGCAGACGTTGCCCAGAATCATGAACGTCGCCGTGCGATGATTCCAGCACTCGCCGGTGTTCGGGCAAGCCGCGCTCTCGCACACCGTGTGCAGCTTCAAGTCCGTCACCAGGCGCTTCAGCTCGTGATAATTCTCGCCCACCGGCGCGCGCGCGCGCAGCCAGGACGGCCGCTCCAGTTTAGTGTTGATGGAAACCAGCACTAACTTTATTCTATCGCCTGGCGCGCTTCCGCCAGCCGGTTCTCGAGAACCAACTGGCTTTCGAAATTCTCGCAGCGCAGATAATGCGCCGCCGCATCTTCCAACGCCTTCTTGGGAATCAGGCCAATGATCTCGCTGCCGGCGATAGAAACCCCGCGTTTCGCGGCTTCCTGCTGGATCACGTCGTATACCTGATGCACCGGCGTCTGCTCGAAGTCGGTCAGGTTCATGGACACTTGCGCCAGGCCGCGCCCGGCCAGCGGCAAGCCCAGCGCTTTGACGAACGGCAAACCGCCCGAAGACGTCCGGATGGTCCGCGCGATGGCCTTCGCCACCTCCACGTCGGCCGTGTTCAGGTTCACGTTGAAGGCAATGAGAATCTTTCGCGCGCCGATAACGCAGGCGCCAGCCGATGGATGCAGCGCCGGCCCGCCCAGGTCCGGCGTCATTTGCGGTGCTTCAAATCCTCCGCGCCGGCAGTTCTCCAACCGCGCGCACTCAGCACGAACCGCGGCAGCTTCATAGAAAAACACCGGCACGCCCAGGCGCCGCCAAACCTCTTGGCCCACCCGGTGCGCGATCTCCACGCAATCGGCCAGCGTCATTCCCTCCAGCGGCACGAAGGGCACCACATCGGCTGCCCCGATTCTGGGATGTACCCCGGTATGGCGTCGCAGGTCGATGCGTTCTACTGCCACCCCGATGGCGTCCAGCGCCGCATTCGCCACGGCTTCGGGCGGCCCGGCGAACGTAATCACGGAGCGGTTGTGATCGGCATCCAACTCCGAGCGCAGTAATAGCACACCGGAATTTCCCACGATGGCCCGCTGAATGGCCCCAACGATTGCTGCATCACGCCCCTCGGAGAAATTCGCCACGCACTCCATCACTGCGCCGGCCATTGGACCTCCGGTCGCTTCACTACCACCGTCCCGTTTTTGATTACCAGATCCACAAGGTTCACTCCAAAATGATAGGGCAACTCCCGGTAATCCGGCACGCCTAGAATCAGCAGATCCGCGATCTTGCCGGCTTCGATCGATCCAACCCGATCGCCGCGGCCGAGCGCGTGAGCGGCATTGATCGTAGCTGCCGCGATTGCTTCGGCGGGCGTCAACCGCATCTCCCTCCAAGCCAGACCAATCATCGCCGGCATGCTTTGTGTCGGGCTGGTGATCGGGTTGTACCCTGTAGCAAGCGCGACGGCGGCACCGCCATCGATCAGCCGGCGCGCCTCCGGGTAGCATTCGTTCCGGAGATAGAACGGAAAGCCCGGCAAGAGAATCGCGATGGTCTCTGATTCGCCCAGCAGGCGGGCGTCTTCTTCCGTCGCACCCATACACAGTGCGACGCTGATCGCGCCCATTTGGACAGCCAGCGCGATTGTCTCGGGAGTCAGCCCCAGTCCGGCATCCAGCTTTAAGAGCAAGCCGAGTTCGCGAGCGGCTGTGAAGTAGCGGCAAGCCTGCGCTAACGTAAACGAACCCTCGCCGCAGCGGATCGCGGCAAACTCGGCCAGGCCGCGGTGGCGCAAGCGCGTCAGCAGCCGCACCGCGATCCACTGCAGATACTCGTCCTGTCTCGCTTCGTAGTCCTCGGGCACGCCAACGCTGGCGTACGTTGACACCACCGAGATCGCGCGCCGCCCCAGCGCTCGATGAACGCGCAGGATCTTCTCTTCGCCCGCCACGGTCAGGCCGAAGCCCGACTGCAAGCCGAAGGTTGTGGTTCCATGCCGGACTGCATCCTCCAACACGCGCAGCGCCATCGTTTCCGCGGCTCGCGGCGAATGGTCGCGAATGGTCCGCGCGATGGCCTGCGCCATCTCGGATCGGTCGTTGCCGGGTACGCCTATCCCGTCCTCCGGCGGGCGGGCCGGCCCGCTCACCGCGTGCATGTGAGGATCGACGAATCCGGGCAGCACCACGCGGCCGGTGGCGTCGATCTCCTCAGCCGTGCGCGCCAGCGCCAGATTCTCCAGGCGGCGCGTAGGGCCCACCTCCCGGATTACGCCGTCAACGATGAGTACCGCGCCATCCTGGATGAGTCCTGGATTCCCGAGATCGGCTCCGCGCCGGGGGCCGTTCGGTCCGCGCAAGGTGAGGAGCTGCCGGGCTCCCCGCACCAGCGTGACTTTCTGCATGCTTGGGCGTTATTCGCCGCAGGATCTTTATCCCGCACCTCCAGGCTACACCCGCGGGAGAGAAAGTTTCCGCTATCCCTACTAGATACCAGGGAGGGTCAGACCGCAGCCATGCCATCCCAGGCGAATCCCGGGCCTCCTGCGCGCAAACGGGCCAAGGTAAATAGTTTGCCTGCCGAGCTCGTGCCCAAGGTCCGTTCACCCATTCAATGTCTTGCGGATTCCGGCGTGGTGGGCATCGTCTTCTCACGGTTGGGCGGAGTGCTTACCCAAGCCAACGATGCGTTTCTCCAAACCATAGGCTATTCCCGCGAAGATCTGGACCAGGGCAGGCTACGTTGGCCGGATTTAACTGCGCCCGAGTGGATGGAAGTTAGCCAGCGAACTCAGGCACAGTTGCTGGCCGAGGGCTTCGCCCCGGCTTTTGAAAAAGAGTATATCCGCAAAGACGGCTGCCGGGTAGCGGTCTGGATTGGCGTCGCACTGTTGACATTGGACAAGGACGCGCACGAACATTTCGTTACTTTCGTGGTCGACCTGAGCAAGCGCAAGCGGGCTGAAGGTGAGCGCGACCGTCTCCTGCGGGAGCGCGTAGCCATGCTGGAGTCCATCGGAGAGGGGATCATGGGCGCCGAC
>Ga0335071_10004487_pt1 | contig 14574 bp, 12 predicted proteins | sample Lox_Sample_15_FD_206724 | JGI IMG/M metagenome (GOLD analysis project Ga0335071, IMG submission 206724) | Soil microbial communities from Loxahatchee National Wildlife Refuge, Florida, United States - Lox_Sample_1.5 | ecosystem: Environmental > Terrestrial > Soil > Wetlands | place: USA... | reverse complement strand
TCAGACCGCCCCACACCATTGCCTCGATGCCGAACGCGACCGTCCCGCCGACCAGGTACCCGGCGAGGAACGGGAGCCCGAGCGTCAGCCCCACCCAGAGCAGGTACAGCCGGTCGATCCACACGACCATGCGGTCCGCGTACAGGTCGCGTCCGTAGATCTCGCCCTCCTCCATGCCGAGGTTCGTGAACAGCCAGCCGACATGGGCGTGGAAGAAGCCCTGCATGACGCCGAGCGCACCCTCCCCGTGGCCGTGCGGCGAGTGCGGATCCCCCGGCCGGTCGGAGAGTGCATGGTGCTTGCGGTGGTCGGTCACCCACTGGATGAGCGGTCCCTGCATCGTCATGCAGCCGAGGATCGCGAGCGTCGCCTTCACCGGCGGCCGCGTCTCGAAGCCTCGATGCGTGAAGTAGCGGTGGAAGCCGATCGTCGTCCCGAACGCGCAGACGACGTAGAAGACCGCCAGGACGGCGAGGTCGACCCAGTGGAACGCGAGCCCCCAGAGCAGCCCGGCCGCAGCTGCGATGCCGAGCGGGGGGACGACGACCGCCACGAGCGTCACGGCCTGGCTGATCCGGCTCGTGCGCTGACGGACGGTGCCGACCGGGACCGCGGCGCTGCGGCGGTCTGCTCGGGCCGGCTGCCGCCGGGGGCGGGGAAACGAGATCAGGCGGACAGCCATGCTGCGCTGACCCTGTCCGCCTCGCTCACCGGGTCGCCGGTCAGCACGGTGACGCCGAGCGCGCCGGCGTCGGCGGCCCGCGTCCCGGCGCCGCCGAGGGCGATGCGGTGGTGCTTCGCGAGTGCGCTGATTCGGGTTTCGAGCGGCCGGAGGCGCTTGGCGGAGACGGTGGAGAGGACGATCAGGTCCGGCTCGTTCAGCCCCGCCCGCTCGATCTCGTCCAGGGGGGTGTCCCCGCCGAGATACGCGACGCGCCACCCGCGTGCGCGGAGCGCGAGCCCGAACGCGATCAGGCCAAGCTCGTGGTGCTCGCCGGGGAGGCAGGCGAGCAGTGCGGCCGGCCCGAGGCCGCGGCCCCAGCCGCGGGCGAGGCCGAGCATCCGGCCCCGGATGAGGTTCGACGCGAAGTGCTCTTCGCCGACCGACGTCTCGCCGCGCCGCCACTGCTCTCCCAGGTCGTGGAGGTACGGGAGCAGGACGTCGACGAGGACGGCGTCGGTGGTCATCGTCGCGAGCGCACGGTCGATGACGGCCTGCGCCTCGGTCTCGTCGAAGCGGTGGATCGCAGCGGCGAGCTCGGCGCGCGCGGCGTCGGCGGGGAACGCGCCCGCGCCCCGCTCGGGTCCGTGGGTCTCGGGGGACACCTGCGCCGCGGCCTCGGCCGCTGCGAGGCCGGCGGCGAGGTTCTGCTGCATGAGCCGGACGCGTTCGAGGTCGTCGATCGAGTAGAGGCGGAGGCCGCCGGCGGTCCGGATGGGCTGGAAGAGCCCGTAGCGGCGTTCCCACGCACGGAGGAGCTCGGGGCTCACTCCCGAGCGCTTGCTGAGCTCTCCGATCCGAAGCCTGCTCTCCGGCATTCCGTTGAACTATACAACACCTGAACAAGATCTCGACGGATGCACGAACGGCACGAGCGGCGCCCAGCCCTCGCGCAGGACACGCAGGAGCGACGGCGGGGTGATCGTCTCGAGCGGCCCGTCGAACGGAACCGCTGCGCCGTAGCCGCCGGGCGACCAGGGGTGCAGGGCGCCGTCCCAGACGAGGCACGGCGCCCCGCCTCGCAGGACGAAGGCGCCGTCGGGGAGTGCGCCGGGCGCCGACACCCGCCGCGGCCCGGACCGCTCGGCCGCGAGCTGCGCGTCGATCGCGTCGGCGCCGCCCAGGCCGAGCACCTCCACGACGCGCCGGTAGTCCTCGCGCCGGCACTCGGCGCAGGGGCGGTGGCCGGCGGCGAACGCGGTCGCGTCGTCGAGGAAGTACAGCCCGGTGTAGCGGCCGGGCACGTTCGCGGCGGGGCGCCGGCGTCCCCGGAACTCGAGCCGGCACGCGATCCAGCGCCGCGTCGCCTGGCGCCGCACGATGCGGCCGGCCGCGTCGTGCAGGCAGCCGCGGTTCCCGAAGACGAGCCCGCGCTCGGGCACGGCGACGATCTCCCCGAGCGGCGTGACGCGGTTTCGCTCTGGCACCCTGGCAGGAAGGCTACGGCGTCCCGCGAACCGGAAGGCAGGTACGGACGTCTCAACGGAAGCCGGTCCATCCGGTTCACCGTGAAGGATTCCCAGCACGGCGCAGGTCGAAGGCACATTGACGGGTGTGGTCGGGCCGAGGTGCCAACTGACCCACCGACCGAGCGCACAGAATCCGGCCCGTCGGCGTAGAGCCGGCGGGCCGTTTTACCTTCGCCTTACGTTCGTGCAACCACCTCGTCACCGAGAGCCGTGAAAGTCAGTCCATGAGGAGGCTCGCCGCGCTCGCCGCCGTTCTCTCCCTGTTGGCGTCTGCCGGCGTGGCCGTCGCCGGCCGCGGCGGGCCTCCCGCTTTTCCGAACCTGCCCGGGGCCTGGGCGCACGTCGAGATCAACGAGCGGATCGCCCGCCAGCCGCACACGCTCATCCTCGACCGCGGCCGCATCGTCAAGGCGACCTCGACGGATTTGACCCTGAACGAGCTGGGTACCAACGTGGACATCCCCCTCTCGCCCACCACGATCATCGTGTTCGGCCGCCGCGTGATCACCCCCGCCCAGCTGCGGCGCGGGCTCTACGCCGAGACGATGCGGGTCGACGGCGGCCCCGCCGTCCGTGTCCGGGAGCTGCTCCGCCCATAATTCGAGTGTGATGGCAGGGACGATCCTCCTCGTCGAGGACGAGCCTTCCGTCGGGGAGCTCGTCCGCGGGTACCTCCAGCGCGATGGCTACCGCGTCCTCTGGGTGCGGTCCGGCGAGGAGGCGCTCGTCGAGCTCGACCGCCACCCGGTGCGGATGGTCGTGCTGGACATCGGCCTGCCCGGCATGGACGGCTTCGACGTCTGCCGGGCGATGCGCGCCGCCTCGCAGGTCCCGATCCTGATGCTCACCGCGCGCGACGAGGAGCCGGACCGGATCGTCGGGCTCGAGGTCGGCGCCGACGACTACCTGACGAAGCCGTTCTCGCCGCGCGAGCTCGTCGCGCGGATGAAGGCGATCTTCCGCCGCACCGAGCCGCAGGACCGCCGCGACCAGCTCGCCCTCGGCGACGTCACGCTCGACCGCGAGTCGCACGACGTCACCGTCGGCGGCGAGCCGGTCGAGCTGACCGCGAAGGAGTTCGACCTGCTGGCGTTCTTCATGGCGAACGTCGGCGTCGTCGTGTCGCGCGACCTGCTGCTCGACCGCGTCTGGGGTCAGGAGTACCCGGGCGGCACGCGCACCGTCGACGTGCACGTCGCGCAGCTGCGCCGCAAGCTCGGCCGTCCCGAGCTGATCCGCACCCTGCGGGGAACCGGCTACAAGGCGGTCTCGCAATAAGGTCCAGCCTGCGAGCGCGCCTGTTCGCGGCGACGCTCGCGGCGCTCGCGCTCACGATCGCGCTCACGATCGGCATCGGCGCGGAGCTCACCCGCCGGCAGGTCGACCGCACGCAGGCCGCTGCGCTCTCGCACAGCGCCGACACGCTCGCGCTCCAGCGCCGCCAGAGCGTCAACTACAAGACCGAGGACCAGCAGTCCGGGCAGGTGCGGATCATGATCCAGCGCCGCGCCTTCTTCGGCGGCCTCGTCCCGAACGTGAACGCGTCGAGCGACGGCCAGACCACGCTCGACGGCGAGCACGAGCTCTACTCGTACCGGACGCTGCCGGCGCTCGGGCTGCTGATGCTGCGCCCCGCCTCGTCGCGGTCGGCAGCCTGGCGGCCGTTCCTCGGCGACCTGCTGCTTGCAGCGGTCGTCGGCGTCGCGTTCGCCGCGGCGGTCTCGTTCCTGCTCGCACGGTCGATCGTCCGCCCGCTGCGACGCGTGGCCGACGCCACGCGCGCGCTCGCAGCCGACGAGCGGCACGAGCCGCTCGCGCCCGAAGGCACGCGCGAGCTCGCCGCGCTCGCCGAGGCGTTCAACCAGATGACCGAGCAGCTCGCCGCGTCGCGCGACGCCGAGCGTGCGTTCCTGCTTTCGGTCTCGCACGAGCTGAAGACGCCGCTGACCGCGATCCGCGGCTACGCGGAGGGGCTCTCCGAGGGAGCCTTCGACTCCGACGAGGCCGCCCGCATCATCCTGATCGAGGCACGGCGGCTCGAGCGGCTCGTGCTCGACCTGCTCGATCTCGCGCGCATGAACCGTGCCGAGTTCTCCGTCCGCTCCGAGCCGGTCGACCTGGCCGGGATCGCGCGCGAAGCCGTGCTCCGCCACGAGGCGAAGGCGCGTGAGTTCGGCGTCGAGCTCGACGCGACGGGCGGCGAGTCGTGGGTGCGGGCCGACCCCGACCGCGTGCTGCAGGTCGCCTCCAACCTCGTCGAGAACGCGCTTCGCGAGACGCCGGCCGGCGGCCGGGTCGGCCTCGCCGTCGAGCCCGGGCGGCTCGTCGTCTCCGACACCGGCCCCGGCATCCCCGCCGAGGACGTGCCGCGCGCGTTCGAGCGCTTCTACCTCTACGACAAGGTCGGCAAGGACCGCCCCGTCGGGAGCGGCCTCGGACTTGCGATCGTCAAGCAGCTCGTCACCGCGATGGGCGGCGAGGTTCGCGTCGCGAGCGGCCCTGCCGGCACGACGTTCACGGTGGCGCTACGGCCTGAGCCCCGAGGTGTCGACCACCTCGAAGTCGGCGCCGGTCAGGGCGCCGAGCGCGTGTAGCTCGTCGTTCGACCAGTGCGGGTCGGGCGCCCCGCTCACGTACCAGGGTGATCCGTTGTCGGCGAGGATCAGCCCGTATGTCTTCATCGCCTGCGCGACCATGCGCGCCTGGGGCGGGAGATGCGAGATGTCGACGCCCGCCTTCAGCCGCACGCGCAGCCCCATCGGCGGGAGCGTCGGATCGGTCGAGTCGCTCGCGTAGTGGCGCGCGGGATAGATGTAGGCGCGGCGCGTTCGCGGCGCCGTGAAGCGCAGCGCGTGGCGGATGACGCCGGTGGACGCGTCGCCGGTCCAGCGCGCGAGCCCGGGCAGGATCGGCAGCCCGGCCGCGTCCGCCGACGTCCAGCCCGCCGGGCGCAGCTTGTTCGAGCGCAGGTCGAAGATCGCGCCCGACCCGGCCGCCCAGCCCGACGACGTCTTGCGCAGGGCGTACAGCTCGTAGTCGCGGCACGAGTCGGCGTCGACGATCAGCGCATGCCGGTCGCCCTCGTCGGCGTGAGCGGGCGCGCCTTCGATCGGGACGTTCGCCGGGATCGGGTACGGCCCCTTGTCGCTCTCGTCGGCGTAGTCGAACTTCACCTTCGACTTCGGTGCCGTCCTGCCGTGCACGACGACGTACGGGATGCCGATCCTCGAGCCGTCCCAGAGACCGCTGCCGAAGTCGGCGTGGACGGGGGCGTCGAGCCCGATCGACTGGATCAGCGCCGCCGAGTTCGCCGCGACCGGCAGCTTGTCCACCCGCTGGTTCCAGACGCTCGTGGCGGGAAACACCGTGCAGCCCGCGATCTTCGGCGGCCCGGAGGCGGTCGACGCTGCGAGCGAGAGCGTGAGGGCTGCGGCGGCGAGCAGCTTCACCGGCTCAGGAGTACCACGCGGCGCGTCACGGCGCCTCCCCCGGAATGTCACGCAGCGTCCGGATCGGCGAGGGGAGCAGGAACGCCATCCCGAGCAAGGCGCCCAGCGTCGCGATCCAGAGCGTCGGCCGCACCCCGATCGCCGTGCCGAGCAGCCCGCCGAGCGTCGTCCCGACCGGCCGCACGCCGTTGTTCACGAGCATGAAGGCGCCGGCGACGCGCGAGCGGAGCGGCTGCGGGACGATCCCGGCGGAGATCGACCCGGCCAGGATGTCGAGCAGCATCAGGCCGATCCCCGACGTGAACTCGGCCGCGAACAGGAACGCGAGCACGAGCCAGTGCGGCCCGTGCGCGGCCGGCACGAGCACGAGCGGGGCGGGGAAGAGGAAGCAGCCGGCGAGGAACGCGGGGCCGACGCCGATCGCCTGGGAGATGCGGCCGGCGACCACCGATCCGAGCAGGGCGCCGACCGAGGCGAGGCCGAGCACGATCCCGAGCGCCGCCGGCTGAACGTGCAGGTGGCGCGTCGCGTAGAGCACGAACAGCGCCCAGAACATGAAGTTGAAGAGGTTCAGCGTGGCGATGCCGAGGAGCTCGGCGCGGATGATCTCGTTGCCGCGGATCCATCGCGCGCCGGCGGTCAGGGCGCCCGGCTCCGGCTCGGCGGGCGGCGGCTCCGGCGCGTCGATGCGACCGAGGAAGAGCGCCGACCAGAAGAACGACACGGCGTCGATGGCGAGCGCGTACGGCCCTTCGAAGAGCTGCACCAGGATGCCGCCGATGCTCGTGCCGGCGACGAACGAGAACGCGCGGCTGCCGTGGATGAGCGAGTTCGCCTCGACGTAGTCCTCCCGCTCCACGATCGTCTGGAAGAAGCCGCCGTACGCGACCGAGAAGAACACGGCGAACGTTCCGGAGAAGAACGCCACGACGTAGAGATGCGCCCAGGCGAGGTGGCCGGCCGCATAGGCGATCGGGATCGTCGCGATCAGCACGCCGCGGCCGACGTCCGAGACGAGCATCACGCGCCGCCTGCTCGGCCGGCGGTCGACCCAGCTGCCCGCATGGAGCGAGAAGAGGAGGTTCGGGAGCAGTGCCACGGTGGTCAGCGCGCCCATCTGCCCCGGCGTCGCGTGCAGCGCCAGCACCGCCGTGAGCGGCAGAGCGATCAGCGTGATCTGGTCACCGAGGAGCGACGCGCCCTGCCCGATGAAGTAGCGGCGGAAGTTCGCGTTCCGGCGGAGCAGCGAGGCGGCCACGGCCGCCGCAGGCTAATCGACGGCGACGCCGGCGCCGTCGAGCAGGCTGCGCACCTTCCGCTGCAGCTCGTCGGCCGTGAACGGCTTCTGCAGGAACGCGATGCCGGGCTCGAGCACGCCGTGATGGCCGATCGCCGAGTCGGTATAGCCCGAGATGTAGAGGACGAGCGTTCCCGGCCGCATCGCCGTGACCGCGTTCGCGACCTCGGGGCCGCTCATGCCCGGCATGACGACGTCGCTGACGAGCAGGTCGATCTCGCCCGAGTGGCGGCGCACCAGCTCGAGCGCCGACGGCCCGTCGCCCGCCTGCAGCACGGTGTAGCCGCTCGCCTTGAGGATCTCCGCGACGAGCCGCCGCACGACCGCCTCGTCCTCGACGAGCAGGATCGTCTCCTCGCCCGGCGCGGGGGCGTCCACGTGCGGGGCCTGCTCGGCCTCGACCTCCTCCTCGACGGCCGGGAGCAGAATGCGGAACGAGGACCCGAGCCCCGGCGCCGACTCGACCTCGATCGCGCCGCCACTCTGCTCGACGACGCCGTAGACCGTCGCCAGCCCGAGGCCGGTGCCGCCCTCCTTGGTCGTGAAGAACGGGTCGAAGAGCTGGGCGCGCTCCGCCTCGGTCATCCCCACGCCGGTGTCGGTCAGCCGCAGCTCGACGAGCGAGTCGGCGTCGGTCACCACGTTCACCGTCTCGATCGTCATCGAGCCGCCGTGCGGCATCGCGTCGCGCGCGTTCACGGCGAGATTGACGATCACCTGCTCGATCTGCGTCGGGTCCGCGCGCACGCGCGCAAGGGCGGGATCGAGCATCGTCACGAGCTCGACGTCCTCGCCGATCAGGCGGCGCAGCATCATGTCCATGTCGCTGACGACCGCGTTCAGGTCGAGCACGCGCGGCTGCAGCACCTGGCGGCGGCTGAACGCGAGCAGCTGGCCGGTCAGCGCGGCGGCGCGCGCCGCGGCTTTCTTGATCTCCTCGGCATGGCGGCGGACGCGATCGTCCTCGACGCCCGCGATCACGAACTCCGAGTAGCCGGCGATCGCCGTGAGCAGGTTGTTGAAGTCGTGCGCGATGCCGCCTGCGAGCCGTCCGACCGCCTCCATCTTCTGCGCCTGGCGCAGCTGCGTCTCGAGCTCCTTCTGCCGCGTCAGGTCGCGGACGACCGCGATGTGACGTCCCGGCTGCACGTTCGCCGTCGCGACGAACTCGACCCGGCGCCGGCTGCCGTCGGGCAGGTGGAGCCACACCTCGGACTCCATCGTCCCGGTCGCGATGAAGCGCGACCACACCGCTGCGACGGGCTCGTCGACGAGGAACGAGTCGATCACCCGCCCCAGGACCTCGTCGCGCTCGAGCCCGACCATCTTGACGGTCGCCTCGTTCACGTCGACGAGGCAGCGCTGGTCGTCGAGCACGATCGTCGGCACGACCGAGCGCTTGAAGGTCGACTCGAAGAGGAGGTTCGCCTCGCGCTCGCCCGTCACGTCGGTCACCTGGGCGACGAGATGCGACGGCTTGCCGTCGTAGCCGCGGATCACCGACACCGAGCGGTGGCCCCACATGATCGAACCGTCCTTGCGCAGGTAGCGCTTCTCGGTGTTGAACGAGACGTCCTCGCCCACGCCCAGGCGGTCGCGTGCGTCGACGTCGGCCTCGAGATCCTCCGGGTGGGTGATGCCGCCGACGCCCAGCGTCATCAGCTCGTCGACCGTGTAGCCGAGCAGCTCGGCGAGCCGCGCGTTCACCTGCACGAACGACCCGTCTGTCGAGAGCAGCGCCATCCCGACCGAGGAGGAGTCGAAGGCGCCGCGGAAGCGCGCCTCGCTCTCCTGCAGCGCGCGGCGGGCGCGCACCATCGCCGTGACGTTCTCGAAGGTGATCGCCACGCGGTTGTCGGTCAGCGGGAACGCCTTCAGCGTGAAGACGCTCGGCGGGATGCGCGCGTCTCCGTACTCGATTTCGCCGGCGTCGATCGGCTCGTCGTTCGCCAGCGTCTCGAGCAGCATCGTCTTCAGCCCTTCGCCTTGCGCCGGGAAGATCTCCTCGACCGCCTGGCCCATGATCTCGTCCGGGTCGAGGCCCGTCGCCGTCTCGCTCGCCTGGTTCGCGTACGTGAGCCGGAGCGTGTCCTCGTCCACCTTCCAGACCCAGAGCGCCGTCTGCATGTGCTCCACCACCTGGCCCTGGAGGCGAAGCTGCTCGACGAGCTCCCGCCGCGTCTCGAGCTCGACGGCGTTGCGCATGACGGTGCTCACGAACTCCGCCATCAGCCGTGTCGTCTCGATCGCAAGCTCGTCGAACGCGCGCGGCCCCGTCGCCATCACCGACAGCACGCCTTCGATGCGGCCGTCGCGGTAGAGCGGCGAGCAGATCAGCGAGCGCGCGTTCAGCCGCCGGCACGCCTCGGCGTCGACCCGCGGATCCGCCGCCGTGTCGGCGGAGTAGACGGCCTCGCCCGCGAGCGCCGCGACACCGGCGAGGCTCTGGGAGCGGTCCATCCGCATGCCGACCTGGTCGGTCGCGGTGCCGGAGCAGTAGTGGAAGACCGACTCGTGCCCGTCGAACCACTGCACGGAGGCGCCGTCGGCGCCCGCCAGCCGCTGCGCGCGCTCGACGATCGCGTTCGTCACCGCCTCGGGGTCGAGCTCGAGCGCCGAGATCTCCTGCTGCGTCTCCACGATCGCATGCAGCCGGCCGAGGGTCGTGCGGAGGCGCTCCTCGCTCAGCTTCCTCTGCGTGACGTCGCGCTCGGCGGCCCCGAGGCGCTCGACGACCTCGGCGTTCCGGAGCGCGATCGACGCGCCGGCCGCGAGCAGCCGCACCTCTTCGACGCCCGCCTCGTCGAACGCGCTGGCCGACGCGCTGCGGACTCCGAGGATGCCGCGGATCTCGCCGTCCCATTCGAGGGGCGCGAGGACGATCGTCATCGCGCCCGGTGTCAGGCTGCGCTCGACGGGCGCGCCGGCCGAGTGGCGGAGCACGGTCAGGTCGCGCCGCGCCAGGCACTCCGCACCGAGGGTGTCCTCGAGGCGGAACGTCTCACCCTGCAGCGGCAGGTCGGCGCCGGCGGCGACGCGGAAGACGGCAACCTCGCTGTCGACGGTGGACAGCGACGCGCCGTCGGCGAGCGGCAGCGCCATCAGGCGGTCGACGATGCCGCGCATGACGGCGTCGACGGCCCCCGAGAGCGCGGCGACCTCGAGATCTGGGCGAAGCGGGGTGCTCACGTGATCAGGCCCATTCTGAGGGCCTTCGCAACCGCCTGCGTGCGGGTCGTCGCTCCGAGCCGGTCGCAGGCCTTGCGCAGGTGCGACCGGACCGTCTCGGCGCTGATCCCGAGCCGTCTCCCGATCTCCTCGTGCGGAAGGCCCTCTGCGAGCAGCTCGAGCACGGCGACCTCGCGCCCGGTCAGCGGGCCGGGGCCGGCCGGCGCGAGCGCCGGGTCGAGGTACGACTCGCCCGCGAGGATCGCCTCGAGCGCACGCGCCAGCTCGCCGAGCGGCGCCTCCTTCAGCACGAGCGCCGACGCGCCGGCGGCGAGCGCCTCGCGGGCGAGCTGCTCGTCGGCGTCGGCGGTGTAGACGCAGATCCGCGTCGCAGGCGCCGCGTCGTGCAACGCGGCGATCAGCTCGGCGCCCGAGAGCCGCGGCATCCGGTAGTCGACGAGGGCGAGCTCGGGCTGCTCGCTCTGGGCGAGCGCAAGCGCCCGCGGCCCGTCGGGCACGGGACCGACGATCTCGAAGCCGCTGTCGGCCAGGTACGTCGACACGGCCGAGGTGAGCGCGGGGTGGTCGTCCGCGATCAGGCAGCGCGGTTCGTTCACGACCGTGCCCCTCTGCGGCGCGCGACGAGGCGCTGCGCCCGCGGCGCGAGCTCCTCGGCGTACGGGCCTGCCTTCACGACGTAGTCGGTCGCGCCGTGCCGCAGCGCCTCCATCGCGGTCTCGTCCACGCCCTGGCCGGTGAGCATCACGATCGGCAGGTCGCGGCTCGTCGTCCGGAGGGCGTCGACGACGTCGATGCCGGCGCCGTCGGGGAGCCGGTGGTCGACGACGGCGAGCGCCCAGGACGAGCGGCGCGCCAGCTGGCCGGCGGCCGCGGCGGTCCGCGCGCGCACGATCACCGCTCCGGCGAGCGCCCGCTCGACGGCCGACGTCACCTGCGCCGCGTCCGCGTCGTCGTCCTCGACGAGCAGCACCGCGATCCCCGGCACGTCGAGCCGCGGCGCCGACTGCTCGAGGAGCCGCAGGCCGTCCGGCGCGAGCTCGAGCTCGCCGTGCTCGATCAGGGCGAGCACGACGCCGACGATCTCCGGGTCCCACTGCCGGCCCGCCTGCGCGCGCAGCTCGTCGACGACCTGGCCGGGGGCGAGCGGCGTGCGGTAGAGCTGCCGCGCGGACATCGCCTCGACGGCGTCCGCGACCGAGACGATGCGTGCGCCGAGCGGAATCGCGGTGCCGGCGAGCCCGTCCGGGTAGCCGCCGCCGTCCCAGCGCTCGTGATGGTGCCGCACGACCGGGCGCGCCTCTGCGAGCAGGTCGAGCGGCTCGAGGAGCTTGTCTCCGATCTCGGGGTGCGTCTCGACGATCGCGCGCTCCTCGGCGTCGAGCTCGGCCGGCTTCAGGAGCACGCGGTCGGGGATGCCGATCTTGCCGACGTCGTGGAGGATCGCGCCGAGGCGGACCGCCTCCGCGTCTTCGGGTGAGAGGCCGAGCTCGTCCGCGATGCGCACCGCGAGCGCGGCCAGGCGCTCGCAGTGACCGTGCAGGTAGGAGTCGCGCGCCTCGATCGCATTGGCGAGCGCGCTCGCAAGCGTGGGCGCCAGCAGCCGTTCGCGAAGCTCGTCGCGGCTGCGGGTGGCGCGCTCGAGCGCGTCGGCGACCGCGCTCTGCAGGTCGGCGTGCGCGAACGGCTTGGTGACGAGGCCGGCGGCGCCCCGGGTGAGCGCCTGCGTCAGCGTGTCGTAGGTGCCGGCGCCGGTGACGAGGACGACGGGCAGCGACGCGTGCCGAAGCCGCACGGTCTCCAGCAGCTCGAGCCCGGAGAGGCCGGGCATGACGACGTCGCTGACGATCAGGTCGAAGTCGTCGTCGAGGAGCGTCAGCGCCCGCTCGGCGCTCTCCGCGCCGGTCACCTCGTGGCCGTCGGCCTCGAGGATCTCCATGACGAGCCCGCGGACGATGTCCTCGTCGTCGATCGCGAGGATGCGGCTCATGCCGCGACCGGCAGGCGGAGCGTGAAGGTCGCGCCGTTCCCCGGCTCCGAGACGACCGTCAGGCTGCCGCCGTGCGACTCGGCGATCCCGAGCCCGACCGAGAGGCCGAGGCCGGTCCCGCCCTCGTGCCGCCGCGTCGTGTAGAAGGGCTCGAAGACGTGCGGAAGCGAACGCGCCGGGATGCCGGGGCCGTCGTCCGCGACCGAGGCGAGCACGTGGTCGCCGTCGCGGCGGACGTCGACACGGATCGTGCCGCCGTTCGGCATCGCCTGGCGCGCGTTCCCGACCAGGTTGAGCAGCACCTGCTTCAGCTGGTTCGGGCTCGCGTCGACGAGCGCGCCGGAGCCGTCGTAGGTGTCGACGAGCTCGACGCCCTTGTGCGCGTTCGTCCGCCGCACGAGGTCGACGGTCGCGCGGACGACGTCCTCGAGCGGCAGGACGATCCGCTCGTCGGGGTTCTCGCGGGCGAAGTCGAGCAGTGCGCGAACGATCTCCTTGATCTCGAGGCCGGTCTGCTGGATGAGCTCGAGGCGCTCGTGCGCGCGCGATCCGGGCTCGGCCTCCTTGAGCAGGAACTCGGTCAGGCCGAGGATCGCGAAGAGCGGGTTGTTGATCTCGTGCGCGACTCCGGCGGCGAGCTCGCCGATCGCCGCGAGCTTGCCGCTCTGCGCGAGCTGCTGGTCGAGGCGGAGCGTCTCCGTCAGGTCGGTGACGACGCTGACCGCCTGCCCGTCGCCGAGCAGGCTCGTTGCGATCGCGACCGGAACCTGTGAGCCGTCCGCCCGCACGAAGGTGCCGTCGGCGGGATCGGGCTGCCACGGGTAGGGCCGCCGCGCGCCTTCGACGTCGGCGGCCTCGCGGCCGACGAGCCGCAGGAACGCCGCGTTCGCTCCGACGACGGCGCCGTCGTCGAGCGACTCGACCACGACCGGCGCCGGCAGCGCCTCGAAGAGTGCGGGCACGCCGCGACCTCCCGCGAGGGCGGGCTGCTCCGTGGCTTCCGCCCGGTGCCGCACGCTAGGAACGTCCCACGATGTCGACCGAAACTATTGGCAGTGGCTCTCCAAACCGGTATCCCTAGACACGTGAGGCCGGAGTCCCTCGAATTGGGGATCCCCGGGAAGCCGCCGCGTGGCTGACCCGGGGCCCGTGACGTGCGTCGTCGCCGACGACCACCCTGCGGTCCTGGAGGCGGTGGCGGAGTTCCTCACCATGGGCGGGATCGAGGTCGTCGGACGCGCACGCGACGGGGAGGAGGCGCTCGAGCGGATCGAGCACGCGAAGCCGCGTGTGGCGCTGGTCGACCTCCGGATGCCGAAGGTCGGCGGCATCGAGATCGCCCGCCGGGTGTCGCGGTCGGCGCCCGGGACGGCGATCATCCTCTACACGGGCTACGGCGACCGCGCGCTCCTGACCGAGGCGCTCGACGCAGGCGTCGCGGGCTTCGTCCTCAAGGAGGCGCCGATGGACGACCTGCTCCGCGCCGTGAGAGACGTGGCGGCGGGAACGACGTACGTCGACCCGGTGCTGGCGGGCACGCTCGCCGCGTCGTCGGTCGGCGCGAAGCTGCCGCAGCTGACCCAGCGCGAGCGGGATGTCCTGCGGCTCCTCGCCGACGGCCTCTCGAACGAGGAGATCGGCAAGCGGCTCTTCATCTCCGCCGAGACGGTGCGCACGCACGTGCGCAAGGCGATGGACAAGCTCGATGCGGACACGCGGACGCAGGCCGTCGCCCGCGCCCTCCGCGACCGCCTGATCGCCTAGATGGTTGATGCCGCGAGGGCGTCTGCTCCGCCGGGCGCAACCGGCCGTACCCGGCCCAGTGCGTTCGGGCCGCGCATCCGGACACGCGCAATCGTGGCATCAACCATCTAGCGCGTCTCCGTTGCCGCCCGCCGGCGCCGTTCGGGGGGCCGGCGCCGACGGGGGCGGGTGAGGAGGAGGATGAGGATGAGCTGGTGACTCGTCCCGTGCTCTCAAGCATCGGCGGCGGCGCGCCGGCGGACGATTCCCGGATCTGGGCGCCGGCGTGCCCGTTCGGGGGGAGGAGTACGGTAGGGCGGTGATAGGCGACACCGCTGTCAGGGGTTTGCTCCTGCTGGTCGTCGCAGCCGTGCTCGGCCGGCTCGTTCACCGCCACCTGCCGGAGCTCGTCGGCTACCTCGTCGCCGGCGCCCTGCTCGGGCCGTCTGCGGCGCACCTGATCGACCGCGGCGACCTGCACGACCTGCGCGGGCTCACCGTCGCCGCGACCACGCTGCTGATGGTCCTGATCGGCCGCCGGCTCTCGATCGCCTCGTTCCGCTCCGCGCCGTGGATCGGCCCCGTGGCGGTCGTCGGCTATGCGGTGACCTCGCTCGCGGTGCTGGCGGCGATGCGGGCGGCCGGGGCGACGACGACGCTGGCGGCGATCGTCGCCGTGCTGGCGGGCGGCGGCGCCCCGATGACCGTCGCCTCGATCG
>Ga0335071_10004486_pt1 | contig 14576 bp, 4 predicted proteins | sample Lox_Sample_15_FD_206724 | JGI IMG/M metagenome (GOLD analysis project Ga0335071, IMG submission 206724) | Soil microbial communities from Loxahatchee National Wildlife Refuge, Florida, United States - Lox_Sample_1.5 | ecosystem: Environmental > Terrestrial > Soil > Wetlands | place: USA: Florida... | reverse complement strand
CGGGCGCTCGCCGCGCGGGTAGACCTCCTCCATCGGCAGGTCCGGATAGGACGGGATGAGCGTGACCGCCGGCGCGGCCAGGGGCGCGGCGACGTTCACGTCGACGCGCCAGACGCCGTTGATGATTCGCGGGGCATCCTCGAGCCCGCGGAGCAGCGGGGACTCCCCGGCGGCGGCCGTCGCGTGGTGCAGGCGGAGATACGAGTTGTGCATCGGGCCCTCGACGCGGCCAGCGAACGAGGCGCCAAACAAGTCGGCGAGGCCGAAGTCCTTCCGCCGCGCGCCCGTCTCGTCGTAGAGTGAGGTCTCCGAGGTGGCGAGCAAGCCGCCGCCGGCGGCGACGAAGGCGCGCAGCTGGGCGCACTGCCCGTCCGAGAGCGCCGCGATGTTGGGCAGGATCAGCAGGCGGAATGGGCGCAGATGTTCCGCGTCCAGCAGGCGGTCGTGGACCATCTCGAACGGGATCCGCGCCTCGATCAGCGCCTGGTAGACGCCGAGCGCGGCGTCCTCCACGGTCTCCCGGGCGCGCTCGGCGCCCAGGAACCATGCCGTCTGCTGCGAGTAGACGACACCGACGCGGGCCAGCGGCGCCTCGTTGCGCAGGTAGCGCTCGTTCTGCTGGTGCCACTGGTAGATCCGCTCCACCGGCTTGAGCCAGCGTTCGTCGTGCAGCGTGCCGGAGAACTTGGTGAACCACGGGCGCATCCCGTTGGCAATGCCCTCGAGCGCCCACAGGCGCAGCTCGGGCTCGCGCTGGACCGAGTCCTTCCAGCGCTCGGGTTCCTCCACGCCCACGCTGAAGATGCCGATGACCGGTTTGCGGCCGAGCGCGGCGCGGTATTCCTTCGCGCTCTTGCCATTGGCCCACGGCGGCATCAGGCCGCGGCGCGCCTGGCGGTCGGCCGCCAGCATCGCCGCGCGCCCGCCGGTCTCGCGCATGTCGAGGTCGCTGAGCGCGCCGCCGCCGGTGTTGGGCACGACGCAGGCTTCGGGATTGATCGCGCGCACCGCGTCCTCCCACCGCTGCCAGAGGTCGAAGAGCCGGCGCTGGCGCCAGACCAGGTACTGACGGTACGCCGGGTCGCGCGGGTCCGTGGTGCGCGGGAGGTCGGCGTGGGCGAAGGCGCGGAAGTTTTCGCGGCAGCTCGCGCACCAGCACATGCCGGAGCCGCTCCAGCGGTTGATGAAAATCGCGTCCGGCCGGTACCGCGTCATGATCTCGCGGTGGATCGCGGTCAGCTGGTCGAAATTGTACGGCCCGAGCCCGCAGGCGACCCAGAGGTCCGGCGAGGCCCAGTGGCGGCGCGGCCGGCCGTCGGCGCCGACGGCGACCCACTCGGGATGGGCGGCGGCGGCGTCCGGCCAGAGGGCGTGCGGGTCGGTGCGCGCGGCGACGACCAGGCCGCGCTCGCGGCAGCCGCGGACGAGGTCGCCGAACGGATCGCGGTCGCCCAGCCAGGCGCTGCGGTGGTGAAAGGGGATTTCCGTCGGGTAAAAGGCGACGCAGCCGCCGGCGCTCAGGCAGGCGGCGTCGGCCCGCACGCGGGTGAAATAGTCGAGCCAGAAGCCGGGGTTGAACCGCCCGGGATCGTCCTCCACCAGGGTCAATTGGGCCCAGCGCATCGGGCGGTCGGCCCAGGCGGGGGCCGGGTGCCCCGCCGGCGGAAGCGCGGCGGCCAGGGCGGCGGGGCCGGGCCGGAGGTCGGCCAGGGAGAGCGCGGCGCCGGCTCCCGCGGTGGTGCGGAGGAAGTCGCGTCGAGTGATCGGGTTCGGTCCGGCCATGGTCGGGGTTGGAGAGGAACGGGCGCGAGAGGCCAGCATGGGCGCACGGCCCGCGAGGGCGATGCCAAAGCGGCGGCCGGTCGTGCGTTTTGCAGAGACAACACGCCCTCCTGCATCTGGCGGCAATAACGACGACTACTAGTACCGTCCGCGGCCGGTTGCATAATATGGAATATGCTTTATGTTGCAGAACTGGCCGCCTAACTGGCCCTCGATGATCTCTCAGTCTCGAGGCGGCACCTCGTCCCCACGGGGGCGCATTGCCTTCCGGGACGCCGCCCTGGCGGGGCTCCGGCGGGCTCCGCTGCAGTCGAAAGCTGGCGGGTGGAAACAGGCGGGCGGCGCATGACGAAACCAGGAAAACGCGGGAGCAAGGTGGCAGGTCGCGGCGGCGGCCGGGGGAGACCGAAAGTCCGGCGGGTCGCCGACCCGGTCCGGATGCGCGAGCGGGAGTTTGGGCGCCTGAGCCGCCTGTACACCGTCCTCAGCGAGATCAACAAGTCCCTCGTGCAGGTGAAATCGCGCGAGGAGCTGTTCCAGCAGGTCTGCGAAATCACGGCGCGATCCGGCCGGTTCAAGGTGGTCTGGATCGGCCGCCCCGATGCGCGGACGAAGCAGGTGCTGCCGGTGGCCCGCGCCGGGGCCCGGCAGGCGATCCTCGACCAGATTGCCATCTTCGCCGACGACCGCCCGGAGGGACGCGGCCCGGTCGGCGTCTGCGTGCGGACGGGCCGCCCCGTAGTGATCAACGCGTATCAGCGGGACGCGCGGGCGGAACCCTGGCGGGCGGCCCTCGTCGCCCACGAGCTGCGCGCGGCGGTGGCGCTGCCCATCCGGCTGCGGGGCGAAGTCTGGGGCGCGCTCGCGGTCTATGATTCGGACGAGGCCGCCTTCCAGGCGCGCGAGGTGGCGCTGCTGGAGCAGGCGGCCGCAAATCTTTCCTTCGCGCTGGATCACCTCGAGAACGAAGCGCGCCGCTCCCGGGCCGAGGCGGCGCTGCGCGAGAGCCATGAGCAGCTGAAGCGGGTGCTGGAGGTGGAAACGGTCGGCATGATGTTCTGGGACCTGGACTCCGGCCGCCTGATCGACGCCAATGACACGTTTCTCAAGCTCATGGGCTACAGCCGCCACGACGTGGAGACGCGCTCGCTGACCTGGCAGAAGCTGACCCCACCGGAGTACCAGGAGATGAGCCTGGCGGAGGTGGAGAAGTTCAAAGCCACCGGACACGTCGGTCCCTACGAGAAGGAGTATCTCCACAAGGACGGCACCCGGCAGTGGTTCGTCTTCGCCGGGAGCTCGCTGGGCGACAACCGCTGCGTGGAGTTCTGCGTGGACATCTCCGACCGCAAGAAGGCCGAGGCGGAGTTGCGGCTGGCCCATGCCCGGCTCCGGCGCCTCGTCGACGCCAACATTGCCGGCGTGGTGATTGCGGACGCCGCCGGACAGATCATCGAGGCGAACGACTATTACCTGCAGCTGATCGGCTTCAGCCGGGCCGAGCTCGAAGCGGGAAAAATCGACTGGCGGGCCATCACGCCGCCGGAGTGGCTGCCGGCCGATGAGCGGGGAATCCGGGAATTGCACGAACGGGGAACGTGCGCCCCGTACGAAAAGGAATATCTCCGGCGGGACGGCACCCGGGTGCCGGTCCTCCTCGCCGACGCGCTGCTGCCGGGGCCGGGGGGGCAAATCGTGGCCTTTGTCCTCGACCTGTCCGAACGCAAACAGGTGGAGGACCGGCTGCGCCTGTTCCGGGCGCAGATCGAGCGCTCGAGTGACGCGATCGAAGTCGTGGACGCGGAGACCGCGCGCTTCGTCGACGTCAACGAAACCGCCTGTCGCATGGTGGGCTACACGCGCGAGGAATTGCTCGCGCTGAAGGTCTTCGACATCGATCGCGAGGTCGGGCGGCCCTTCTTCGAGGCGGTCAAGCAGCGTCTGGAGAGCGAGCCGAACTTCACCATCGAGGCCCCGCGCTGGCGCAAGGACGGCACCCGGCTCCTGGTCGAGATCAGCCTTTCGGCGGTGGACCTGGACCGCAAATATCTGGTCGCGATCGTCCGGGATATTACCGCGCGCAAACGGGTCGAGGACGAGCTGCGCGTGCAGGGCGCGGCGCTCAACGCCGCCGCCAACGCCATCGTCATCACCAATCCCGAGGGGAACATCCAGTGGGCCAACGCCGCCTTTGCCGCGATTTCCGGCTACAGTCTGGAGGAAAGCGCGGGCCGCAACCTGCGCGAGCTCGTGCGGTCGGGCCGCCAGGACCAGCTCTTTTATCGGCGGATGTGGGACACCATCCTCACCGGCCAGGTGTGGCACGGGGAAATCGTCAACCGGCGCAAGGACCGCAGCCTCTACACCGAGGAGATGACCATCACCCCGGTGCGGGGGATGGACGGGGTCATCACCCATTTCATCGCCATCAAGCAGAACATCACCGAGCGCAAGCGCGCCGAAGCCGAGCTCCACCTCCACAAGAAGATCCTGGAGGAGACCGGTGCCATCGCCAAGGTCGGCGGCTGGAGTTTCGACGTCGCCAACGGGCAGGCGTTTTGGACCGACGAAGTGGCGCGGATCCACGATCTCGACCCGGGCGAACCGGCCCCGGGCTTGAAGGGCCTCAACTATTACACGGCGGCCTCGCGGCCGACGATTGAAGCCGCGCTCAACGCCGCGATCGAGCGGGGCGTTCCCTACGACCTCGAACTCGAGATTGAAACCGCCAAGGGTGTCCGCAAGTGGGTGCGGACGATCGCCCATCCGGTGATTGAGGACGACCGCGTCGTCCGGGTGCACGGGTCGTTCCAGGACATCACCGAGCGCCGGCGGGCCGAGGAGCGCATCCGCGAGCAGGCGGCCTTGCTCGACCGGGCGAGCGACGCCATCTACGTCACGGCGCTGGATTGCACCGTCCTCTACTGGAACGCCGGCGCCGAACACATCTACGGCTGGAGCGCGGCCGAGGCGGTGGGCCGGAAGACGTCGGACCTGAACTCCGTCGACGAGCACCTGGTGGGCGACGCCGTGGCCCAGACCCTGGAGAAGGGCGAATGGACCGGGGAGCGGCGGCAGTCGACCAAGGACGGCCGGGCGGTGGAGGTGCTCAGCCGGCTGACGTTGCTGCGCGACGACCCGGGCCAGCCCCAGTCGATCCTCGTAATCAACACCGACATCACGGAGCGGAAGCAGCTCGAGGCGCGCTTCCTGCGCGCCCAGCGGCTGGAGAGCCTCGGCGCGCTGGCCAGCGGCATCGCCCACGACCTCAACAACGTCCTCGCGCCGATCATGATGAGCATGCCGCTGCTGCGCGACTCGGTGCGCGACGACACGGCGCGCCGCCTGTTGGGGATGGTGGAGACCAGCGCCCAGCGCGGCGCCGACATCGTCCGCCAGGTACTGACCTTCGCCCGCGGCTCGGTGGGCGAGCGGATCGTGCTGCAGCCGAAGCATCTGGTCCGCGACATGCTCAAGCTGGCGGCGGAGACTTTCCCCAAGAACCTGCAGGTGATGGACCTGTCCGGAGCGGACGTGTGGACGGTCGAGGGCGACGCGACGCAGCTGCACCAGGCGCTGATGAATCTGTGCGTCAACGCGCGCGATGCCATGCCGGAGGGCGGCCGCCTCGGCCTGGGGGTGGAGAACGTGACGGTCGACGAGGCGACGGCAGCGCAGGCCCCTGGAGCCGCCGCCGGGCGCTACGTCCGCTTCCGCGTGGCCGACACCGGCCACGGCATCCCGCCGGAGATGCAGGAGCGGATCTTCGAACCGTTCTTCACGACCAAGGGGGTGGGCAAGGGCACCGGGCTGGGGCTGTCGACCGTGCTGGGCATCGTCAAGGGACACGGCGGGTTCGTGCGCGTCGAGAGCCAGGTCGACCGGGGCACGGCGTTTGAATTGTATTTCCCCGCCGCCGCAGCGCCGCTGGGGCGGCCGGCGCCCACGCCCGGGACCGTTCCGCCGTGGCCGCGGGCCGACGGGGAGCTGGTGCTGCTGGTCGACGACGAGGCGGCGATCCGGGCGGTGGCCCGGCAGGCGCTGGAGGAATTCGGTTATCGCGTTCTGCTCTGCGAGGCGGGGGCGGAGGCGATCCGGGTGTTCAAGGCGTCGCGGGCCGAGATCCGGCTCGTCGTCACCGACATGATGATGCCGGAGATGGACGGCCCGACGCTGGTGCACGCGTTGCGGGCGGTCGACCCCGCGGTGAAGATCGTGGGCATCACCGGGGTCGCCGACGACGCGACGATGCAGCAAATGCAGGCGTTGCGGCTGGCCGCGTCGCTGGCCAAGCCCTTCACGATCGGCCAGCTGCTGACGACGGTGCGCGAGGCGCTCGTGCCGGCGGGCCAGCCTTGAGCTTCCTGAGTTGCTAACGCCGGCCGCTTGCTCCCTAATGCCCGCCGTCGGGCGGACAGCCACCCCGAGCCCATGCGTGCCACTCCGGATCCAGCCCCGGCCGCCAAGGACGACGAGGCGATGCCATTGGCGGTCCGTTGGGCGGCGGGGGCCGGGGCCGCGGTCGCGGTTTTGATTGCGCTGGCCGGTCTGGGCCGCTGGTGGTCCGGGTCGTGGCGTGGAGCAACCGCCCCCTTCGGGCATCAGCCCATGGCGCCGGGCACGGCCTTGGTTTTTCTGCTCCTGGGCGCGGCGGTGATCGTCCAGAGCATCTGGGCGCCGCGCCGGACAGGCGGGCGGATCGGGCTGGCCGCGGCCGGCGCCGCGTTCGCGGTGAGTTGTCTGGTCGGCGCCGGCGATCTGCTGGGGGCGGACCTGCGCTGGGAACGCTGGCTGGCCGGCCCGGGCGCCGCGGCGGTGGGGCGGATGTCGGTGCTCACCGCGCTGGTCTTCAGCGCCGCGGCGGCCAGCCTGGCGTCGCAGCTGCCGCCGTTGGTCTGGCGGCGCCTGTTCCGCTACGGCGGCATCTTCCTCGCCGGGCTCGGCCTGCTCTTCGCCGTGGTCACCGCGCTGGCCTACGCGACCGCGACGCCCTTGTTCTACGGCACGGGAGTCGTCCCGATGGCGCGGTCCACGGCGGCGGCATTCATCGGGCTCAATTTCGCCCTGCTCCTCACCGGCGCGGCCGAGTCCTGGCGGCGCAGCTCGGACCGGGAGGCGGAGGGCGTTGACCCCACCGGATATGCGCGCCGGGTGGGAGGCCGGGTCGGGGCGATCGCCCTCGTGGCCGCGAGCGTCACGCTCGCCGGTTTCCTGTACCTGCGGCACCAGCAGTTGGCGTTGCGCGCGGCAATCTGGACCCAGCTGGGGGCCATCGCCGACCTCAAGGCCGCCCAGGTGGGCAGCTGGCAGGCGGAGCGGCGGGATGACGCCCGTTTCCTGATGCGGGCGCCGGCGGTGGCGCGGGACCTCGCCGCGTTTCTCGCCCGGCCGGAGGCCGCGGACCGCCGGACCGACGCCCTCGCCTGGCTGCAACTGTTGAAGGGTGGGAACCGCTACGAATCGCTGGTCTTTTTCGATGCGCAACTCCGCCCGCAGCTGGCCACGTCGGCGGCCGGCGTGACAGTCGACTCGCAATTGCGCCGGCTGCTCGAGGCGGCGCGGGGAGGCGCGGATGTCGTGTCCAGCGATCTATTTGCCCTGCCGGACGGCGGCATCCGGTTCGACCTCGCCGTCCCGGTGCAGGCGCCCGGGCCCGGCGCCCGCCCCGTGCTCGGCTGCGTGCTGCTGCGGTTGGACCCACACCAGAATCTCTACCCCCTGCTGCAGGCCTGGCCCGTGCCGAGCGCGACGGCGGAGACGGTGCTGGTGCGGCGCGAAGGGGACGCGATCGTTTATCTCAACGAACTGCGCAACCTGCCGAACGCCGCGCTGGTCCTGCGGCGGTCGCTGGCCGACCAGGAGCTGCCGGCCAGCCAGGCCCTGCGCGGACACCTCGGCCCGATTGAAGGCGTCGATTACCGGGGCGTCCCGGTGCTCGCCGCCGTTCGGGCGATTCCCGGCACCCCCTGGATCATGGAGGCGAAGGTGGACCAGGCGGAAATCTACGCGCCGCTGGGGCGCGAGGCGTCGATGGTGGGCGTCCTGATCGGCCTGATCCTGCTGGCGATGGGCCTGGGCTTTCTCTTCCTCCGGCGGCACCGGCACGCCGAGCGGCTGGAGCGCCGGAGCGCCCAGCTGGAGGGACTGGTGGACGAGCGAACCGCGGCCGCGGCGGCGGAATCCGGCGGGCGCCGGCGCGCGGAGGCCCAACTGCGATTTCGGAGCGAAGCAGAGCATCTGCTGCAGGAGATTTCGGCGGCATTGCTCGCGGCCGCCACGGACGAAACGGACGCCACGATCACGCAGGCCTTGGAGCGCCTGGCCATCTTCACCGGCGCCGACGCCGCCTATATCTTCACCTTCGATGCGGACCGCACGCATTTCTCCCAAACCCACCTTTGGACTCGCCCGGTGCTGACGACGCGGCGCGAGAACCTGCAGGGGCTGGAAGTCGCGGCGATGCCGTGGTGGATGAGTCAGATCTTCCGCGGGCAGGAGGTGGTCGTGCCCAGTGTCGCGCGCCTGCCGGCGGAGGCGGCGGTGGAACAGAAGATCATCCAGTCCCAGCAGGTCGCCGCGGTCGTCGACGTCCCGATGATGCTGCATGGGACCGCCGTCGGCTTCATCGGCATGAACTCCGCCCGGGAAGGGCACATCTGGCGGCTGGAGGACACCGATCTGCTGCGCACCGTCGCGCAGGTGATGACCAGCGCGCTGCAACGCCGGTCCGTGGAACAGGAGCTGCGCCGCCACCGCGAGCGCCTCGAGGAACTCGTGGCGCAGCGCACCGCCGCCCTGCACGAGAGCGAGCGCCGCTTCCAGGTGCTGTTCGAGCAGGCGCAGGTGGCGATCGGGGTGTCGCGCGGGGGCGAGGTGCTGTTTGTGAACCCGGCCTGCGCCCGGCTCTTCGGCTATGAGCAGCCGGCGGAGATGGCGGGCTGCCCGCTGGATGCGCTCATCGCCCCCGCCGCCCGCGCCGCGATGGCGGAGCGCCGGCGCGAACGGAGCGCCCCCGGGGCGGGCCGGGAGGAATTCGAGACGGTCGGGCGGCGGCGGGACGGGACGGAATTCGACGAGCACGCCGCCGTCAATCGCATCGATCTCGCCGACGGTCCGGCCACCCTGGCGTTCCTGACCGACGTCACGAGCCGCAAGCAGGTGGAGCGGGCGCTGGGCGAGAGCGAAGCCCGGTTCCACTCGCTGTTCGATCACAGCGCGGACGGCATCCTGCTCACCATCCCCGACGGGCGCATCCTCGCCGCCAACCGCGCCGCCTGCCGGCTGCTGGGCCGCACCGAGGCCGAAATCATCGCGGCGGGCCGCGCCGGGATCATCGACCTCCACGATCCGCAAGTCGCCGCCCTGCTCGCCGAGCGCACCCGCGCCGGCAACGCGCAGGGCGAGATGCCCCTGATCCGGGGCGACGGCACGCAATTTCCCGCCGAGGTGTCGTCGGCGGTGTTCGCCACCGGCGAGGGCCTCCGGACCAGCATGGTCATCCGCGACATCACCGAGCGCAAGCGGGTGGAGGCCGCGCTGCGCGAAAGCGAGTATTTCCTCAGCCGCTCGCAGGCGGTGGCGGCGCTGGGCTCGTACAAGTTCGAGGTGGCGACGGGCACATGGTCCGGCACGCCGGAGCTCGACCGCCTCTTCGGCATCGACGCGCAGTTCCAGCGCGACGTCGCGGGCTGGCTCAGCCTGATCGTGCCCGAGCACCGGGAGATGATGCGGCGGCACCTCGAGGAGGAGGTCATCGCCCGCCGCGGCCGGTTCGAGAAGGAATACCAGATCGTCCGGCGCGATGACGGCCAGCCGCGCTGGGTGTTCGGCCTGGGGGAACTGGAGTTCGACGCCGCCGGCCGGCCGGTGCGGATGATCGGGGTGATCCAGGACATCACGGAACGCCGCCAGGCGGAGCAGGCGCTGCGGGAAAGCGAACTCCGGTTCCGGACCCTGGTGGAGAACGCGCCGGAGGCGGTGTTTGTCGGCACGAGTTCGGACGATGGCCCCGGACCGCGCTTCGCCTACCTGAACGCCGCCGCCCTGCGCCTGTTCGGCGCCGCCCACGGCTACGAGCTGGTGGGCAAGCCGATCAGCGAGCGCGTCCACTCCGACTCGCAGGCGCTGCTCAGCCGGCGGATCCGCGAGACGATGACGGCGCAGCACAGCCCCGCGCAGGAGGAGGTGTATCTGCGCCTGGACGGCACGCCGGTCCCGGTCGAGGTGGCGGCGGCCCGGATCGAGTACCTGGGCGAGGTCGGGGCGGTGGTGTTCGTGCGCGACATCAGCGAGCGCAAGACGGCCGAGGAGAAGATCCGCGAGCAGACCCTGCTGCTCGAAACCGCGACCGATGCGATCATGGTCCGGGACCTGGAGCATCGGATCCTGTACTGGAACAAAGGCGCCGAGCGGCTCTTCGGCTGGCAGGCGGCCGAAGCGGTGGGCCGGGCGATGCAGGAAATGCCGGGAATCGAGCCGGTGGCCTTCGCCGCCGCCTACGAGGTGGTGCTGAAGACCGGCGAATGGACGGGGGAGGTGCATCAACTGACCAAGGCGCGGCAGGAAGTCACGGTGCTGAGCCGCTGGTCGCTGGTGCGCGACGAGGCCGGCCGGCCGAAGTCGGTGTTCGTCATCAGCACCGACATCACGGAACGCAAGAAGCTCGAGTCCCAGCTCTACCGCGCGCAGCGGCTGGAAAGCATCGGGCAGCTCGCGAGCGGCATCGCCCACGACCTGAACAACATCCTCGCGCCCCTTGTCATGGTGGCCCCGCTGCTGCGAATGGAAATCAAGCGGCCCGAAATCCTGCGCCTGGTCGACATCCTGGAGAGCAACACCAAGCGGGGCGTCGAGGTGGTGAAGCAGATCCTGACCTTCTCCCGCGGCCTGAAGGCCGGCAAGGGGCTGGTGCCCGCCCGGCCGCTGCTCAAGGAGATCGTCAACGTGCTCGACGAGACCTTTCCGAAATCGATCTCGGTCCAAAACAGCATCCCCGAGGACCTCTGGATGGTGGAGGGGGACGCCACCCAGCTCCACCAGGTGCTGATGAACCTGTGCGTCAACGCCCGCGACGCCATGGCCGACGGCGGCACGCTCACGCTGGCGGCGGAAAATGTGATGGTGGACGAGCTCTACGCGAGCATGTCGCCTGGCGCCCGGCCCGGCCCGTACACGGTGTGGCTCGTGGCGGACACGGGAAGCGGGATTCCGCCGGAGATCCTCGACCGGATTTTCGATCCGTTTTTCACCACCAAGGAGCCGGGCAAGGGGACGGGCCTCGGGCTGTCGACCGTGCTGGGGATCGTCCGCAGCCACCACGGCTTCATCAAGGTCGAGAGCAAGGTGGACAAGGGCTCGCAATTCCGCGTCTACCTGCCCGCGCAGGTCGGCGCCCAGGCCCCGGTCGAGCCGGCGACGCTCGAACCGCCGCCCCAGGGAAAGGGCGAGACCATCCTGGTGGTCGACGACGAGGAGGGCGTGCGGCTGCTCACCAAGAAGATCCTCGAGCAAAACGGCTATCAGGTGCTCCTCGCCGCCGAAGGGAGCGAGGCCGTGGTCGCCTACGCCCAGCACGCAGGCGAAGTCCAGGCGGTGGTCACCGACCTGATGATGCCGCTGATGGACGGCGCGACGCTGATCCGCGCCCTCAAGCAGATCGCGCCGTCGACCCGGATTCTGGCGACCACGGGCGTCACGGAAAGCGCGCATGTCGCCGCCGCGCTGCGGCTGGGAGCGCGGGAGGTGCTGCGCAAGCCGTACTCGCCGCACCTGTTGCTGCGCCGGCTGCGGGCGATCCTCGACGACGCGGGGCCGCCGGCGGCGTAGGGCATGGCGCCGGTCGGAGGGAGCCACCAAGGCACCAAGCCGCCAAGGAGCCTTGGTGCCTTTGCGCCTTGGTTGTGGATGAGCGAGGGTCCGCGCCCCACCGGCCGGAATTTTGCGTGGCAAATCCGCCGGGACGCGGCATGGTAAAGTCGCCCCCCACCGAACCCCGCCATGAGAGGATTGAAGCTGCCCCGCTGGTCGCGCGTCGCGCTCTGGACGCTGGTGGTGGCGCTCGGCACCGGGGCCCTCGGGGTGCTCGCCTGGGCGCGGAACGAGCCGGTGAGCGCGCTCTGGCTGGTGGTGGCCGCGGCCTGCGTCTTCGCGGTCGCCTGGCGCTTCCACAGCGCCTGGCTGATGGCCCGCGTGCTGACCCTCGACGAGCTGCGCGCCACGCCGGCGGTGGTGAACGAGGACGGCCGGGACTTCGTGCGGACCAACCGGTGGATCGTGTTCGGCCACCATTTCGCCGCCATCGCCGGGCCGGGCCCGCTGGTCGGGCCGGTGCTGGCCGCGCAGTTCGGCTACCTCCCGGGGATGCTCTGGATCCTGATCGGCGCGACCCTCGGCGGCGCGGTCCACGACTCGATCATCCTGTTCTGCTCCATCCGCCGCCGCGGCAAGTCGCTCGGCCAGATGGTGCGCGAGGAGGTGGGGCCGTTCGCCGGCCTGCTCGCGCTCGTCAGCATCATCGCGATCATGATCATCCTGCTGGCGGTGCTCGCGCTGGTCGTGGTCAAGGCGCTGGCGGAGAGCCCGTGGGGCCTGTTCACGATCGCGGCGACGATGCCGATCGCGGTGCTGATGGGCCTGGGCATGCGCTACTGGACGCCGGGCAAGGTGGGCGTGGTGAGCTGGTGCGGCTTCGTGGGGCTGCTCGCCGCGGTGGCCGCCGGCCAGTGGCTGCACGGCTCGCCGCTCGCCGCGCTGCTGACCCTGCGCGGCACGACCCTCGCCTGGTGGATCATGGGCTACGGCTTCGTCGCCTCGGTGCTGCCGGTCTGGCTGCTGCTCGCGCCGCGCGACTACCTGAGCACGTTCATGAAGCTCGGCACGGTGGCGCTGCTGGCGGTGGCGATCGTGCTCCTCGCCCCGGTGCTGCGGATGCCGGCGCTGACGCGCTTCATCGACGGCAGCGGGCCGGTGTTCGCCGGGCCGGTGTTCCCGTTCTGCTTCATCACCATCGCCTGCGCCGCGATCTCGGGCTTCCACTCGATCGTGGCCTCCGGCACCACGCCGAAGATGATCGCCCGCGAGAGCGATATCCGCGTGGTCGCCTACGGCGGCATGATCACCGAGATGGTCGTCGGCATCATGGCCCTGGTCGCCGCCGCCGCGCTCGAGCCCGGCCAGTATTTCGCGATCAACATGCCCGGCGATCCGGCCGCCGTCACCGCGAAGATCACCGCCTTGGGCTTCCCGGTCACGGCCGACCAGATGCGGGCGCTGGCCGCCTCGGTGGGCGAGCTGAACATGGTGGGCCGGCCCGGCGGCGCGCCGACCTTCGCGGTGGGCATGGCGCACATGTTTGCCGGCGTCCTCGGCGGGCCGACCGCCATGGCGCTGTGGTACCACTTCGCGATCATGTTCGAGGCGCTGTTCATCCTGACGACGATCGACGCCGGCACGCGCATCGGCCGGTTCCTCGTCCAGGACCTGCTCGGCTACGTCTGGCGCCCGCTGGCCGAGACCCGTTCCGCCCCGGGCAACTGGATCGCGAGCGCGGCCTTCGTGGCGGCGTGGGGCTGGTTCCTCTACCAGGGGGTGGTGGATCCGCTCGGGGGTGTGAATTCCCTCTGGCCGATCTTTGGCGTGGCCAACCAGCTGCTCGCGGTGATCGCCCTCTCGCTCGGCACGACGGTGCTGATCAAGATGGGCCGCCAGCGCTACCTGTGGGTGCCGCTGCTGCCGCTCGCGTGGCTGCTTGCCGTCACGATGAGCGCCGGGTGGATGAAGATCTTCTCCGCCGACCCGCGGCTGGGTTTCCTCAGCCAGGTCGCCGTGCTGCGGCAGCAGATCGCCGCCGGAGGCTCCGCCGAACAGCTGGCGCGGCTGCACCGGCTGGTCTTCAGCAACCAGGTCGACGCGGTCGTGACCGGGACGTTTCTGGTGCTGGTCGCCCTGGTGGTGCTGGCCTCGGCGCGCGCCTGGGTGCAGCTGCTGGCCGGCCGCCGCGCGCGCGACCTGCACGAGGAGCCGTACGTGCGCCTGCAGGCCTCGCCCACGGCCGGGCAGGCCTGACTGGGGCCGTCGGCCGCGCGCGGTCTGGCGCCGGCGGCGGCCCCGCGCGCAACCACGGCCATCCCCGGTGCGCCGCGACGGGGGGTGCCTGATGATCACTTGGGGCTGGGCCCCAGCCCCGTGTCAACTAATAGTTGACAAGCGATCGTTGGCCGATCGGGGAATGGCATCCGGTTTACCTTCCGGCGGACCGTGGCGCAACGGGCCTGGAGCCACCGCCGGACGCGGGACCGGTAGTGCGCGTAGTCGCCGGCGAAGACCTCGGCGAGACGCATCTCCTCGAGCGGGATCACGCTCCACTGGAGATACGCCAGGATCAGGGGCAGCAGGAGCACCGGCCAGAGTTGGTGGAGCAGGGCGGCCTCGCCGAGCTAGGCGAGCGTCAGGCTCACGTACATCGGATTCCGGCTGAACCGGTAGGGACCCCATGTGACGAGCCGGTTGGATTTCTGGCCGGGGACGGTCGTGTGCGCGAGCGGAAGAAGATCAGCAGGCTCCAGCCGGCGAAGATCACGCCGAGGCCAAGCAGCACGCCGCCAGCAATCGACCAGGCTGCGTGCGGCGGGCGGCCGCCGGCGGACGCGGGGAAGGCGTACTCGAGGCCCAAGCCCACCAGATAACAGAGGATGAAGACCCACGGGACGGGAACGTGAAGCAGCAGGCGGACGGGATTCCGGCTGTCGGCGGGATCAGGCGTAGCCATGGGGGAATGGGGTCTCCTTCCAGTCGCC
>Ga0335071_10004485_pt1 | contig 14577 bp, 7 predicted proteins | sample Lox_Sample_15_FD_206724 | JGI IMG/M metagenome (GOLD analysis project Ga0335071, IMG submission 206724) | Soil microbial communities from Loxahatchee National Wildlife Refuge, Florida, United States - Lox_Sample_1.5 | ecosystem: Environmental > Terrestrial > Soil > Wetlands | place: USA: Florida... | reverse complement strand
TTGCGTATGACGCTTCGACGCTACAGGCCGCCGGAGCGTTTGATGTTGAGCCGGAAGCTTCCGCGGCTGCGATCTGGCAACGCGGCGGCGGCCTGACGGCGGACGCCGACGGTTATATTTACGGAGTCACTGCGGATGGCCCGTTTACAGCGGGCATTGATCTGGGGCAGTCCGTGTTTAAGCTCTCGCAGGGCGATGGAACGCTTGAGCTTGCCGACTGGTTTACCCCTTGGAACCAGGTTTATCTGAACCAGCACGACATGGATTTGAGCGAGCCGGTTCTTGTCTTGCCGGACCAGACCGGGACACATCCTCATCTTGCCGCCGCTGTGGGCAAAGAGGGAACAATCTATCTGCTCAATCGCGACAACCTTGGACAGTTTTGCGATACCTGCCAGAGCGGCGATAGCCAGATCCCGCAAGAGCTGCAAGTTGCCGCTCCCAACACCGGCGCGCTCGTCTACTGGAACAATGCAATCTATGCAACGCCCAATAGCAAACCGATCGCGGCATATCCTCTAAGCAACGGGGTGATGGGCACAAGTCCGATCGCACAATCCAAGAAGGTCGCGTCTGGACATTCACCCGTGGTCAGCGCAAACGGCGCTACCAATGGCGTCTTGTGGCAGCTGAATGGGAAGAATCTTTGCGCCTTCGACGCGACTACACTTGCCGAACTCTACCAAAGCAACCAGAACAAAGGGCGGGACCAGCTTCTCAGCCTTCCGCATTTCGCCAATATGATGGTGAATAACGGCAAGCTGTACGTCGGCACCAACAATAGCCTGGACGTCTTCGGACTGCTGCACTAGCGGCTGGAACCTGCGCGCCGCAGGCGGTCGAGCACGGCTTCCCACTCTGCGTTGTTCGGCGGTAGATCAACCACGATCCAATTTACGTTCGCCTCGTCGGCTTCGTGCAGGACGCGATAGAGCTGCGCGGCGTAAGCGTCCGCCGAGAGCGGCATGTGACGGATTTCCGCGTTGTTGCTTTGCGGCGCTCTGGCGTATTGCAGGTAAACGCCGCGTCCGCTCCGCGGCAGCTCCCCATCCGAAACCAGATATAGAGGAGTGCGCGGGCTGTAGTGCCGCAGATGCATTCCGGGAGCGGGATGCGCGCCGGGTCCAGGAGCGTCAGCGGAGTGGATTGGACCAATCAGAGATTCGATGTCTGCACGCGAGATGCCGCCGGGGCGCAGCAGCACGGGTCGCGCTTCGGCAAGTGAGACAACCGTCGATTCGATTCCAACCGTACACGGGCCGCCGTCGAGCACGTAATCGACATCGCCGTCGAGGCTCGAGCGGACATGTTCCGCGGTCGTGGGAGAGAGTTCAGTAAAGCGATTTGCGCTCGGAGCTGCGAGGGGCAATCCAGCGGCGCGAATTAGAGCGATGGCAGTTGGATGAGAGGGAATGCGCAGTCCAACCGTGCCGAGCCCGGCGGTAACGATTGGCGGGATCGCCCTGGATTTCGGCAGAACTAACGTTAGCGGCCCGGGCCAAAATCTTTGGGTCAGGAGTTCGGCGGTTTCCGGCCAAGGAAAAGACTCAGCGAGCAACGACCGCGCCATCTCACTCGACGCGACATGCACGATCAGCGGACTAGTTGCCGGCCGGCGTTTGACCGCGTAAATTCGGGCCACGGCGTCAGCATCCAGAGCATTCGCGCCCAAACCGTAAACCGTTTCGGTGGGAAAGGCAACAAGCCCCCCGGAGCACAGCAGTTGCGCTGCGTGCTCTATTTCAGTGGATGTGGGCGCCGGCGGCACAATCTGATTTTAGACTGTAGCCCCGGCATTTTCGGGTCGGGCCAAACGACTACTTCTTCTCGTCTTCGTCGACAACCAGGTTATTGGTCACTGAAAACGTTCCGGGTACGCTATTAGCCTGCACGCCCGCAATCTGCTTGTCCATCGCGCGGGCGACCGCGCCTTCCAGCGTGATATGGCCGTTATTCACGATGATATGAATAGGGGGTACGGCGCGCAGTTGGTATTCGCTCAAGACAGAATTGCCGTAGATTGCTCGGTAGGCTTCGCGCCGGATGCGGTCGTCGGTCGGGGATGCTGGCAGCACCTCAATGTTGTTGACCACGCGCGGAACTCCCTCAATTCTCTTGACCGAGTTTTCAGCGTCCGACTTCAGGACCGGGCGCACAGTCTGGCCGAGCAGGGTCACGGTTCCATCGGGATCCACTTTGTAGGCGAGATTGTCGAAGACGCCATAGAACGGAAGCATAAGCAGTTCGTGGCGTACTTCCTTGGTAATGCGAGCGAGGCTCTTTTGGTCGAGCGCCTGATTGGCTTGCGCATGGGCTGCCATGCCGATCAGGAGCATTGAGCAGATCAACGACGCGAGAACTCTTGAAAACAGTCTTTTCATAATCCACCGTCCTGAATTGAGTTGACGATTACTTTGTTAGGTCCAACACCGTTCAAAGTCTCAGACGCAAAATATTGCCAAAATGCTGCCCTGACCACCCCTAGGGAAGATGAGTTGACGTTGTACTTCGATTCCGGAAATCCCGGAGTAGGCCGGATGGCGTTAGGAGGTATGGCGGCCGGCTCGGTCCCTAGGCATCTTTGCGTAGCCGCCGCCGTTCGCGGAAGCCTTCGATCAATAAATAAAGGACGGGAATAAAGAAGAGATTGAGAATGGTGCTCATGATCATGCCGCCGAAGACTGTAGTGCCCACGGAATGGCGTCCGTTCTCGCCTGCGCCGCTGGCAGTAACCAGCGGAACGACACCGAGAATGAACGCCAGCGATGTCATCAGGATGGGGCGAAGGCGAATGCGGGCGGCTTCTACAGCAGCGTCGAGGATGGTCAGGCCGCGCTCGCGGAGTTGTTCGGCAAACTCGACGATCAGAATTGCGTTCTTCGAGGCGAGGCCTACCAGCATTACCAGTCCGACCTGGCAATAAACGTCATTCTGCTGGCCGCGGAGCCATTGGGCGGAAAGCGCCCCGAGCAAGGCCATCGGGACAGCAAGAAGAATAATGAAGGGCAAAACAAAGCTCTCGTACTGCGCCGAAAGTGTGAGGTAAACGACGACCACGCCAAGGCCGAACAGAAGCAGCGTTGTCGAACCCGACTGCAACTCTTCGAGCGAGATTCCGGACCACTCATAGGTGTAGCCTTGCGGCGCCTTCGCTGCCAGTTCCTGCATGGCGTCGATCGCCTGCCCGGAACTGAATCCGGGCGCGGCTGAGCCGTCGATTTCTGCCGAGCGAAACAGGTTGTAATGGCTGATGACCTGTGGCGCCGATCCTTCCTGAATGCTGAGCAAATTCTCTAACGGCACCATCGCGCCGGAATCGGAGCGCACGTAATACTGCTTCATGTCCTGCGGGCGCGCGCGAAACTGCTTGTCGGCCTGCACGTAGACCCTGTAGGAGCGGTTGTTGAAGTCGAAATCGTTGATGTAGGCAGACCCCATGAAGACGCTCAAGGTATCGATGATCTGGCTGAGCGGAACGTGCAGGCTCTTGGCTTTCTCGCGATCGATGGTGACGACAAACTGTGGGTCGTTCGCGGTATAGGTGGAAAATAGCCCCGCCAGGTCCTTGCGCTGATTGCCGCCCCGCACAATCTCATGCAGCGTTTTGTCGAGGTCCTGCAAGGAGTGGCCGCCCTGATCCTGCAACTCGAACTGGAAGCCGCCAAATTCGCTCAGGCCCTGAATTGACGGCGGCTCAAAGACAATCACGATCGCTCCGGAAATGGCGAGCAATTGGGGGCGCAGCCGGTTGACGATTGCTGCCGACATGTGCGCTTCGCCCTTGCGTTTCGAATAAGGCTGCAGCGAAATGAACACCATTCCCGCGTTGGGGGCGCTTCCCGTAAAGCTGAAGCCCGCGGCTGCGAAGGTGCCTTCGATTTCGGGAAAGTTCTTGGTAATGGCGGTGACCTGCCGTGCGATGTTCTCTGTATATTCGAGCGAGGCCCCGGTAGGAGCCTGAATGGCGACGATGAGATAGCCCTGGTCTTCGTTGGGCACGAAGCCCTTGGGAACGTGCCGAAAGACGAAATAGGCGCAGGCGAGGCCCGCGGCAAAAAGAATGAGCGCTGGAACTTCGTAGTGGAGGAAGGCGCGCAATGCGCGCACATAGCCGGTAGTAAGCGCGGAGAGAAAACGGTCGACGCGCTTGAAGAACCAGTTTTTCTCGCCGTGCTCACGTCCGAGAAGCAGTGCCGAAAGCGCCGGGGAAAGCGTCAGCGCATTGAACGCCGAGATTGAAATCGAAAACGCAATCGTCAGCGCAAACTGGCGGAAGAGAATTCCGGTGGTCCCGGGGAAAAATGCGACCGGTACAAAGACGGCGACCAGTACGAGTGAAGTTGCGATCACGGCGCCCGTGACTTCCTTCATTGCGTCCGATGCGGCCTTGATCGGGCTGAGCTCTCCTTCCTGCAGGTGCCGTTCGATGTTTTCGATCACCACAATTGCGTCGTCGACAACCAGCCCCGTGGCGAGCGTCAGGCCAAAAAGTGTCAGCGTATTGATTGAGAACCCGAGCAATTTGACGAAGGCGAAGGTGCCGATCAGCGAGACCGGAATGGTGACTGCCGGAATGATCGTCGACCGCCAATCTTCGAGGAAAATGAAAATGACGAGGATGACGAGCAGCACCGCCTGGCCCAGGGTTGAGGCCACGTCCCGAATCGACTCGCGCACAGCGTCGGTTGTATCGAAGGCAGGTTCATACTTCATGCCGGGAGGGAATTTTTTGGATAGACGCTCCAACTCCGCGATGCAGCGCCGGTCGACGTCGAGAGCGTTGGCCGTCGACAGCTGCATGATGCCCAGGCCAACCGACTCATAACCGTTGTAGTCGAGAATGCTTCCGTAGTCTTCCGCGCCGAGTTCAGCGTGCCCCACATCACGCAGGCGAACCAGTGTGCCGTCGGCACTGCTCTTCAGAATGATGTTGTCAAACTGACTTGCCTCAGAGAGGCGCCCGGTGGCGCGCACACTGATCTGGTACTGTTGCCCGGCCAGCGCAGGTGGCGAGCCGACCTGCCCGGCGGCTACCTCTACGTTCTGTTCCTGCAGCGCATTGACCACGTCGTCAGCGGTCAAGCCCCGGCCCGCCATCCGTGCCGGATCCAGCCAAAGCCGCATCGAGTACTTACGCTCGCCAAACACCATGACGTCGGCTACACCAGGAACACGCTTCAAACTGTCCCGCACGTAGACGTCAAGGTAGTTGGTCATGAAGAGCGTCGAATAACGCCCGTCGGGCGAGAACACGGCCGCGCCGAAGACGAAATTCTGCGAAGTCTTGGAGACTGTGATCCCAATCTGCTTGACTGCGGTGGGTAGGCGGCCCGACGCGGTATTCACGCGATTTTGGATGTCGACGGTGGCGAGATCCGGATCGCGCGTGAGGTCAAAGGTGGCCGTGATGCTGCTGACGCCGCTGTTTGTACTCGACGAGGTCATGTACTTCATGCCCTCGGCGCCATTGATCTGCTGCTCGAGCGGTGTGGTGACCGCGGCCTCGACCGTCTGCGAGCTTGCGCCGTTATAGACCGCAGTGACCTGAACCTGCGGCGGCGCCAGATCCGGGAATTGCGCAACTGGCAGCGTGGGAATGCACACTGCCCCGGCGAGAATGATTAATAGGGCGCAGACTGTAGAGAAGACCGGGCGATGGATGAAGAAATCGACCATGCAAAGAGGTTCTTAGTTTTCGGTTTCTAGTTCGAAATGTGGATTCTGCCTGCGCTGACGTCCTGTTGCATCCATGATTATTCCGACCGAATCAAGACTTGCTTTCCTGTGGTATAACCGGTATCCCATCGACCAGAAATTGCGTGCCAGTGACTACGACCTTGTCTCCGGGCTTGATGCCATCGAGTACCTCATAGTTGTTGCCTACGATTTGTCCCACCTGCAATGGCTTCTGGTGAACCACATAACCGCCTTTTTGATCGGACTCGGCGACGAATGCAAAATACAGTCCGCCGATCCGCGAGACGGCAACAATGGGCACCACCGGTTTTTGATTGGTTCCCCAGACCACGCGCGCGCGAATGAACTGTGCTGTGCGCAAGGCGTCGTTTGAATTCGGGATGAGTGCCTTCGCCAGAACGGTTTGCGTGGTGTTATCCACCTGTGGCGAGATGAACGTGATGTGAGTCGTCGTCAGCAGATTGCCCGCGCCATCCACAATCTGCACCGGGAGGTTCATTTTCAACTGGCCAGATTTTTCGATCGGCACATAAATGTAGGCTTCAAGGCTCCCGGGGCGGTCGACCGTTGTCAGTTGGGTTGTCGTGACCACCCGGTCACCCACGCGCACGGGGATGTCGCCGACAATGCCCGATCGTGGCGCTACGACCTGGAAATAGCGCAACTGCACCTGTTGCTCATTGACCTGTGCGTCAAGCGAATGCAGTTGCGACTGTGCGCTGTCGAGTGTCGCCCGCGCCTGGTCAAGTTCCTGTTTGCTCACGACGCCGGCGTTCGCCAGTCCGTTGACGCGATCATAATTCTGCTGTGCCCATTTAAGCTGCGCCACTTGCGCGCTGCGCGCATCTTCCTGGCTCTTCACCGTCGCCTGCTGCTTTGACGGATCGATCTGCATAAGCCGTGCACCGTTTTCGACGCGCTCGCCGGAGCGCACAAAAATCTGCGTGATGATTCCCTCAACTTGCGGCATGACCACAGCGGAGTCGCGCGACTTCAGAGTGGCGACGTATTCGGTCGTGTCATCGACGTTTTGCAGGGTCGCGGTCTTGACCTGAACCGGCATTGCCTGCGGGCCGCCGGCAGTCTGGGTGGGATCCTTCTTATTGCAACTCGCGGCCGTTAGCACGGCCACCAGAACAGCTGAAAGGGGCATCCATCGTCTCGGCAAGCAAAACGTTGGAGCGATCCGAAGCGCACGGGTGCGATTCATAGGCAGAAGCGGCACGCTCTGGTACATGCCAACAGACAAAATAATTGATTCGAGCGGCGGACGCAAAGTCCGAAATGCCGGGCCTGCCTTTCGCTCGGCCCCCAGTCATGCTCACCCGTCGTCAGTCTGCTAAATTTGTCTAGTCATGAAGCCCATCCGCAGTTTCGCCAGCGACAACAATGCGACCATGCATCCAGAGGTGCTGGAGGCAATCACCCGAGCCAACCAGGGCCACGTCGTCGGCTACGGAGACGATCCCTATACCTCCGCGGCGGTGAAGAAATTCCGCGAGCACTTTGGGAACGACGTCGAAGTCTTTTTCGTCTTCAATGGCACTGCCGCCAATTGCCTCAGCCTGCAGGCGCTGGCCCGTCCCTACCAGGCTGTTCTTTGCCCGGAACTCTCTCACATTTATACCGACGAGTGCGGCGCGCCCGAGAAGTTGACCGGTTGCAAGCTGATACCGCTACCTGCGCCCGACGGCAAACTCAGCGTCGAGACGGTGGCGCATGCCTATCACGGCATCGGGGACCAGCATCACGTGCAGCCTCGGGTCATATCGATTACCCAATCCACGGAAATGGGTACAGTGTATAAGCCGAAGGAAGTGGAGGCGCTCGCGCGCTTTGCGCATGACCGGAAGATGTTTCTTCACATGGATGGCGCGCGCATTTCGAACGCCGCAGCTGCGCAGAAATTCACGCTGCGCCAGGCGACGCGCGATCTCGGCGTAGATGTGCTCTCCTTTGGAGGAACAAAGAATGGGCTGATGGGGGTGGAAGCAGTCGTCTTCTTTCGGCCCGAACTGGCTGCCGACTTTCTCTTCGTGCGCAAGCAGGGTATGCAACTCGCTTCAAAGATGCGCTTTATGGCTGCGCAGATGGAAGCGCTGCTTACCAATGACCTATGGAAGCGGAACGCCGAGCATTCCAACCGCATGGCCAAACTGCTGGAACAACAGATGGAAAGAATTCGCGGCATCGAGATCGTCTATCCCGTCGAAGCCAACGGCGTCTTCGCGCAGATTCCACGCGATGCCATTAAGAAGATTCAGGAGCGCTACTTCTTCTATGTGTGGAGCGAGGAAGAGTCGGTCGTTCGCTGGATGTGCTCGTTCGACACAACCGAAGAAGACGTCGAACAGTTTGCGGAGTTTGTAAGGACAACGGTTCAAAGCGCCCCGCCGCCAAAGAAGAAAACGCAGTCCGCGCAATCGAGACACCACCGCCACGGAGCGGATACCCTTCTCACTTAGAGAACCGCCCAACTATCTAATGTCAACGCAGAATTCCCGAAGGCAGATGGGAATGTGCTGCCGCGAACCTCTAAGACGAACTTCTTTTACGCCTTCGCTTTTTTTGCAGCCCGAACCTTGGCCCAGCGCGCTCTTTGAGCGGCTGCAATGCGTTTCCGGCCGGCGGCTGAAATAGTTACGCCGCGCCGGCGGCCGACAGCTTTTGGTCTTCCGCCGTTCATATATGCCTTACCAAAGGCGCTGAGGGCGGCACTTACTCGACGCAATTCGCTTTCGAGCCGCGTCCGTTCGGTCTGTAGTTGGTCAACAATCGTATTAACAATCGACTTAGCCATTGGGAGATTCTACCACCCCTAAGCTTGTGTCGTGCGAACAACTTTGTTCCCCATCCCGAACCTCATAAGCGGCATTGAGAGCCGGGAACACGGCAGAAGGCACACTTAGTTGACATCAACCGGGATTATCAGCGTGCCGGTAGAACTCGATCCGCGCCGCAAGCATCGACAAATTGAAGATGTACGCCGCCAGTAAGTGCCAGACACGGCCGGTCAGAATCGGGCCTACGAGTCCCGCACGTCCCTAAGCACCGGCTTAATGTCGATCACCGGTGTGCCATCGATTGCCTCGATCGGTCCAATCCGCAGCCTTGTTTTATCGACGCTGCGCACGGTCACGCGATGGAGTCCGACGGGATTCGGACGGTCCGGTGAACGCGTCGCAAAGACGCCGGTAAGTCGCCGCTCAGGGTCGGACCGCGGACGCACCTTGAGCACGTCGCGGCGGCCGCGATGCAGCCACGTCATAACAATGATGTCGGTGCCGGCGGCAATTCCCTCCAGACCCGGTGCGGCGAAGGAATGAACCTCGAGTGATGCGTCGGGTGCGCCCTCGCGGCCCTGTCTGGGAGCCTCCCCGCGCTCCTTGAGATCCGAGCGGATCACGCCAATCGGGCGGAGTTGCGCCCGCATGCTCTCGATCTTGTTGCCTCGTGTTTGAAGCTTCTTCTTGGCGGTCATAAGGAGCCATCATAGCGCGGCACTTATGCTACGGGTGTGTCTGCCAAGGAAAAAAGGCGGGACCGAAGTCCCGCCCGGTTTCCAAATTGGCATTCGCTTACTTTCCGGTCCCAGTCAGAGTTGACGTTTGCGGGCTGCCAACGGCGCTGTCGCTTACTTGCAGCATTCCCGTTCTCAGACCGATCTGAGTCGGACTGAAGACGACGCTAATGGTGCAACTCGATTTGGCCGCGAGGCTTCCGCCGCACGTCGTCGCCGACACGCTGAAGTCCCCACTGGTTGAAATTGAGATGCCCGTCAGAGTTGCATTCAGCTTATTCGCGAGTTTGAACGTTTTGGCTGCGCTCGACGTCCCAACAATGGTCTTCGGGAAGTTTGCATTCGCAGGAGTCAGCTTCACTGGCGCGATACCCGCGCCTGAGAGCGCCACCGTTTGCGGGCTATCGGGTGCGTTGTCGGTGATTGTTACTGTGCCGCTGCGCGCTCCAAGTTGGGTTGGACTGAACGTCACCTGGAACTTGCAGCTTGCTCCCGCAGCGAGGGTGCTTCCGCAGCCGTTCGACGCGAGTGCAAAATCTCCGCTTGGCGCGATGCCGCTGATGTTAAGCACGGCGTTACCCGTGTTCTTCATGGTGACGGACTTTGCGTTCGATACGCCGCCCAGCGGCTCATTCCCGAACGTCAACGATTTCGGGGTTAGCGTGACAATGGGCGCGCTTGCCGGCGTGACCTTGAGCGAGATCGAGGTCTGGTTCGTCAAGCTGTCTGACACTCCCGTGATTGTTATGGTGTAAGTGCCGGTAGCTACACTGCTGCCCACTGTCAGGGTCAGTGTGCTGCTGGTGGCTGTCGGATTCGGATCGAACAGAGCGGTCACGCCGGTCGGCATGCCCGTCGCGTTTAATGTGACGCTGCCGCTGAAGCCTCCGGAGGGAAGGACTGTGATCGTACCGGTTCCGCTGCTGCCCTGCGCGAGCGTGAATGAACTCGGATTCGCCGTCAGCGAGAAACCCGGTCCAGCCTGGCCCGCCAGCAGATTGATGAGTCCCTCGCCGGTCGGGCTTCCCCAGCCGGTGATAAGGTCATACCCGGTAACTGCGGGATAATTGTTGTTGCCACTGGTTGTGTCGTGGAACGCCGTCGAGTAGTTCGCGCTTACCCCAATCGGATAGATCAGGGGGTTGATAAAGCCGAGTACAGGATTGCCGTTGGCCACCGATTGCTGGTTGATGAGAGCCATGAAACCGGCCCACATTGGAGCGGCAAAACTGGTTCCACCCCATCCGCCGCCGCAACCTCGCTGATCGGCGCAGACATAAAAATCGAAGTTGGATTCGCCGGCAACATCCGGGCCGTTGCGCAGCGTGGTCGAGCCCATATTCTGGGAGTTGATCACGCCCGAGAGTTGTTGCCACGAAGGAATGGGAATGCCATCCGGCGAAATACCGCCGCCGCTGTCCGGCCAGCCTGTCTCCGAAGCCCAGGGTCCGCCGGCGCTCTGCGTGAGCAGGTCCGTTCCGCCCACTCCGACCACCCACGCGTCCTCGGCCGGATAGGCATATGGCGACGAGTTCCATGCGTTCCAGTCGCCCGCCGCTGGAAAGAAAGTTTGTCCCTGAGCCGCGAATTTCTGGAAGTAGGGATCGCATTGATCCGGATCGGCTGGTGTCCACATCCACGACGCGCTCATGTTCAGAGGCAGCGGCGAGTAGGTCGACATCGAGCTGAGGATCGCCGTCTCGCTCGATCCCACAAACACGTAAATCGTCGCCAGCCCCGGCGCCATCGACGCGGCTTGTACGATATCTAAGGTCTGCTCGGCGTCATCGCAGTTCGGGTAACTGCAATTGATGCTGGTTCCGTCGGTCGAGACCCCCACCACCGGAACGTTCAGAGTTTGTTTGGCATTCTTGTAATAGGTGTTCACGTCGGCGATGTTGAACCCGGCAAACTGGAACAACCCTACGTACTGCCCGGCGCCGGTCAGGGGCCCGTTGCCGTAGTACGCCGCTCTCATATCGCTGCCGCAGTAATAGCCGCCCGGGCAGGAGCCCTTCACCATCGGCGACTCTTGCTCTAGGGGATTTCTTCGCGCCAGCGATTTCGGGATCGAATAGTTATCCAGGCCCGAGATATGCCACAGCTGGAAAGGCAGATCCACCGTTGGTTCCCGGTCCGGAGCGTAGAACGTGCGGTTCTCCGTCGGATGTTGATAGAGCGCCATGGTGATGTGCAGTGCCTTCTCGACCGCCGCCACGGTGCCTTTCAGTTGAACATCCATGCCATCGCGCGAACCGTGGAGAACATGGAAGCCGCTCGCTTTCGCCCAGGCAATCAGTCCGTCGTAATCTTCCTGGCTTGGACCGAATCTGTCGGTGAATTCTTTTACCGTTACGAACTTTCGATAGTTAGGGCTGGTGGGGTCGTAGAGTTCTTGCAGAAGATTTTCAAGTTCCGGCGCATGGCGAAGCGCCAGCACGATATCGAATTGCATTGTTTGCGTTGCCGGCATACGTCCAAGCGTTGCCGCCTGTCCGTAGGTAACGGCTTGCCGCGTGTGACGTGTAAGCAACGGCTGTTGTGCCTGGGAAACGCCTACAACCGACAGAATCAGGGCGGCCGTTAGCAGCAAAAACGTGAAACGCCTTATCATGACCTCTCCTTATTTGCATGGGATATGAGGGGGAGAATGGGTGAGTAAGAAGACGAACTTAGGGATCGAACAGTTAGCGGGCAACTTGCCAAAGTTGCGTTTGCGAAGTCGCAGGCTCCCTCATGGAGGCGTAACGAATGACGATTCTGGGGCCCGGCAGGAGGCATGGCACGGTTCATAACAACCTGCGGGTGAAAGTCTACCCCCGATTTTCGCCACGCAACAGTGTGAAAGTACTTTCATTCGCGAGTGCAACTACTATTCCGCCTCGTTTAACGCGCAGGAATCGCGGCTGAAATTCCGGAGAACGCGAGCGTGCAGGGCGCCTCAATCGACAGAGGCGAGAGTGCCATCGCGACTTCGCGCAGGCTACCGGACGGCATGCGCCCGGAATCGTCACCTCTTATAGTGACAAGTGTCACTGCCTCCTTCGCGAACATATGATTTAGTTCGCGCGGGAGGCGTATATGCGGAAAAGCTCTCGCGCATTCCTGCTTGTGGCTGCTGTCGCAGGCTGTCTCGCCCTGCTGCAGCCTCTTACCTACGGACAACAACCGACCGGAAGAATTCTTGGCATCGTCACCGACGTCCAGGGAATGGTGGTGCCGGGCGTCTCCATCACCGTTACCAACGTGGCGACGGGCATCAAGTACAAGGCCATCTCCGACAAGGATGGCGCCTACCAGGCGCTGAACTTGCCGATCGGAGCCTACACGGTCACCGCAGAGCGGCAGGGTTTCCGCAAGGTAGTCGTCACCACCGGCCAGCTGGAAATCAATCAGAACCTGAAGGTGGATGTGACGCTGCAGGTCGGCGCGGTGAGCGAAGTGGTAGAGGTCACTACCAACGGCGTCGCGGTCGAGGTGCAGAGCGCAACGGTCGGCGACTCCGTCACGAGCCGGCCAATTATCGATATGCCTCTGAATGGGCGCAACGTCTTCGACCTGGCGCGACTGGAACCGGGAGTCACAGACAACGCTAAGACTGGCGACTCGAATTATGGCGGCCAGAGCTTCAGCGTGGCAGGCGGACGCGTCGACTCCGTCACCTATCTGCTCGACGGCGGCGACAACAACAACCTGCTCGATAATAATGTCGTCTATAACCCCAACCCGGATGCGATCGCGGAATTCCGCATTCTCGAGAACAACTACAACGCCGAATACGGGCGCAACGCCGGCGGCGTGGTCAGCGTCGTGACCAAGTCAGGGACCAATGAATGGCACGGCACTGCGTTTGAATTCCTCCGTAATGACGCGCTAGGCGCCAATACTTACTTCAACAAGAATGCAGTCCCCGTGCCCGTACCTAAGAACATTCTCAAGCGCCACCAGTTCGGCGGCACGTTTGGCGGGCCGATTTTCAAAGACAAGGCATTTTTCTTTTTCTCCTACCAGGGACAGCGGCTGACCCAAGGGATGAGTCCGGGCACGAAGACGGTGTTCACTGACAATGAACTGAACGGAGACTTTTCGCAAGCGACTCCCAATGGCGGTCCGGACCCCAATGTTGCCTGCTTTCTCACCGGGTATTGGTACAACGAACCCGATGTCGCGGATGGGACCGGCTGCGCGAGCGACGCGGAGGGTAACCCCATTCAGGGGCCGGTGAATTCCTATTTCCAGTCTGACCCCACGTTAGCGGCACAAGCGATCATCGATCCAACCAAGATCGATCCGGTCGTGCAAAATTACATTGCGGCCGGCCTTGTTCCTCACACCTCCATCGTCGGCTCCGATGGACGCGGCCACATGAATCCGCAGTCGACCTACAAAGATAACTTCAACGAATACACGGGGAAGTTCGATTTCAATTTGACCGCGAAAGACAAGATTGGCGCCTCGCTGGGCATGAAACGCGAGTCCAACCTCTGCCCCTTCGCGCAGGATGGCTGTACGAGCAATCAAACCACCATCCCATTTCCTGTCGACTGGGGCAATAAGACATACTTCCTAAATCTCTCATACACCCGCTCGTTTTCAGCCACTCTCTTGAATGAGGTACGGCTCACCGCACAGCGCCTGAATTTTCTGATGGCAAGACCCGCTGTCACTCTGCCCAATAACACGCAACTCGGAATTGGGACGACGCCCGATGAGGCGACCGGTCCGCCGGAAATCTTTTTCTACGATACGGGGGACTGGCTAGGATTCAGCTATCGGGGGCCAACCACCGAGATCAACAATACATTCGACCTCACGGATACTGTGTCATGGGTGAAGGGCAAGCACAGCCTGAAATTCGGCGGTGGCTTCTCGCCCTATCAGAACAACACGGTATATGACTATTACGTCAACGGTGAGTTCGATTTTTATGGCTCCAGTTCAGCCACCGGCAGCAGAACTGAGTTCGCCGACTTCCTCATGGGATTGCCCGATGAATACTACCAGTGGCCCAAAGCTCCCTCCAACATCCGCAGTAAGTACTTTGCCGGGTTCGCACAGGACGAATGGCGCATCACGCGCAATCTGGTTCTGAGCTATGGGCTGAGATACGAATACAGCTCACCCATGCATGACACGAAGGGACGCTCGTTCAGCATCGTGCCGAACGCGCACTCTACGCGCTTCATCAACGCGCCGGTGGGCTTGTTGTTCCCCGGCGATGCAGGCGCGCCAAATGGAGCGAATTTCCCCGATAAGAAGAACTTCGGACCGCGTTTTGGGTTCGCCTGGGACCCAACCGGCTCGGGAAGAACCAGCATCCGCGGCGGCGTCGGGATGTTCTACGACATTCTGAAAGGTGA
>Ga0335071_10004484_pt1 | contig 14580 bp, 12 predicted proteins | sample Lox_Sample_15_FD_206724 | JGI IMG/M metagenome (GOLD analysis project Ga0335071, IMG submission 206724) | Soil microbial communities from Loxahatchee National Wildlife Refuge, Florida, United States - Lox_Sample_1.5 | ecosystem: Environmental > Terrestrial > Soil > Wetlands | place: USA... | reverse complement strand
TGGAAATCGAGATGGTTGCGCCGCTCTGGCTCATGGATGTTGAGGCGGTCCTCACCGAAGTCGCCTCGCGTATGGATGCAATTATCGTCGTAACGGCAGATGGCCTTGGAGAAGAGATGCTCGGATCCCATATCGATGATGCCTTCATCGCAAATCTGAAACAGATCGCGGCAAGGACACATCTCGACCTGGCCGGAGAAGGGGGCGGATACGAGAGCATCGCCCTGTATGCCCCCTTCTATTCCCGGCCGGTGCGGTTTTCCGACAAGCGCACCGTGCATCGCCGAACCGGGCGTTACGAGCTGGTCCTTGGAGGTTTCTCGTAATGGTCGCTGCTGGCGATGCAAAGATCGAGCGCCTGACGAGGTACCTGTTCGATGCGCCGTCCTGGCCCGTCTCGCTCCTGATCGTCATCATCCTCGGTTTGATCATCGATGGAGCGAGTATCAGGTTCTCCGGGTCGCTGTTGTTTCTCGGGACGTTTTGTTTTACCATTCCGGCATTAATCGCTTTTATTTTGACGAAACCTGCCATAACCGTTGCCGGAAAAACAATGACCTGGAACAGGTCTGCTCTTCTCGCGCTGGCAAGCACCATATTCTCCGTAATTATCACCCTTATCGCAGTCCTCGTATCAGTCCGCCTCTTACCCCTTTTTTTTGCCCTTTCCATCGGTTTCATTACAGGGATAAGGCTTGTTGTCCTTGTTGCCATCTCCGATTACCGTGTCTCGCACATGCTGCCACCTGCACTTTTTCAGGGCATTTCCGGGATCGTCTTCGGAACTCTCCTGTTTCCACCTCCATTCTTTTTCCTGGCGATAACGATCCTGGTGGTGTTTGTCCTCGTATTTTGTCTGATTATATGGCTTATCGATCGTCCGCTTCACCGGGCCTTCAATATCAGGGTGCTCTCGTTCCTCAATGCATTCATCGCTCACCTTACCGATGGATCGAAAAAGATGGAGGATTTTTTCCGGGAGATCGGCGAGGAAGTATATGTCCCCCAGGCAAGCCTTTTTTTTCGCAGACCAGGACGTGACCCCGTTATTTTTACCGTGCCTAACGTTCACCCCGGGCCGATGGGGGACATTGGCGGCGGGAACCTGCCAAAATGCCTCCAGCAGGCATTCGGCGGGGTGGTTATGGTCCCCCACGGGTGCGCTACGCATGATTTCAACCTCGTTTCAGAAAAAGAGATAGAGAAAATAATCCTTGCTGTCAGGGAATCGGAAAAAAATCTCCAGTATTCCGGCACTGCTTCAAGGTCTGAACGTATACAGGCAGGATCGGTTTCACTCCTCGTTCAAAGGATAGGGAATTCATTCCTGATTGTTGGGACGAGGTCTCCCCTGAGGACCGAGGATCTCGATTTTAATATCGGGATGGTCATAATGTCAGAGGGTCACCGGGTCAGCGACACCATCGTCTTTATCGATGCGCACAACTGCACGACCGACGATATGTCTCCCGTGCACCCCGCCACTACGGTAGCCCGTGAATATGTACAGGCCTGCACCGTGGCATTTTCACGTTATGGTTCGTACGATATTTCTCCCCTGCAGGCAGGAGTCTCCCATATTCCGGTTCCATTCAGCCGGGAAGAAGGATTTGGGGACCAGGGGATAAAAATACTGGTACTCTCCGCGGGCGGGCAGAAAACGGCGTATGTCCTCTTCGATGGAAATAATATGCAGGCAGGGGTCAGAGAGGAGTTGAGGAGAACCCTTCTCGGACACGTGGACGAGGTCGAGATCATGACTACGGATTCCCACGTGGTGAACACGGTCACTGGTAACAACCCAGTTGGCCTTCGCGTTCCGGTGAGTGCATTCGCCCCCTATGTGTTGAAAGGCATTACCGAAGCGATTTCCGATCTCGTGGATGCTGAAGTCGCTGGCAGCACGGCAGAATGCGAGCGCGTTGTAGTTTTCGGATCACAGAGGATCGCACAACTGGGGAGCACCGTTAATGCGATGTTGTCCCTTATCGCCCCAGTCAGTGCTGTACTGGTCCTCCTGGCATTTATTCTCTCTTTTATGGCCTATATGGTAATAACCTGATTCACGATCTAAGACTGTGTTGTATAGCCGGTAAGCGGCCATCAGCATGAATTATATCCACTATAGTCAATGCATTGAATGGTTTTCCCGTAAATACCGTGTCTGACGCCATCTTTTCAAAGACGGACAACATATACTGTCTGGTGATGGGATGAAGCAGAACCTGAGATCATCATACCACAGAGCCGGGATCGTAAAGCGCCATGGGAGCGGGGTTATCCTGGAACTGCCTGAAGGCTGTTATTATCTTACGCCTGAAGACATCCTCCTCCTTCACAACGACAAGCCGGTTTCTGTAATTGACGGTGCCGGTGAAATATGGGGATGCGCCTGGCTGTCACCAATCCAGGACAGAAAGAAAAAAGATATTGTTGCAACAATTCGTGACAGGATCTACGTAGTGAACCTGCCTGAGATGGTGCGACTCCTCACCGGTAAAGTGCATACCGTGGCATTATCGGAATATCATCGTATAGGCCATCGCGATGTATTGCAGGCCTGAATCAGGGCGTCGCAAACGGCCGGCCCATGCATAGACTTACCGGGCGATTTTCAAAAAATTGAATCTGTCGGATTATCGATTCGTCTTCAGGAGTTCAACTGACAAGAGTGGTTTCACCCCACCTGGCCTACCCCCCCACCAGATAGCTATCGGGTGGGGCCGGACAGGGGACAAGTCATTTTGACCGCGTTTAAACCCTGTCTCAACCGGGGTCGCTGGAACGATGGATATTGTCGTGGGAGCGATCGATTCGTAATTCTTTTGATTTTTCAGTCCCCAATACCGCTAACGGGACCGAACTGCTTCTCATACGATGCCAGCGCAAGAGGCGATCCCAGCAGAATTCGCCTGACCGTATTGCGGACAGCAGGCGACTGTTCAGGGTCGCCGGCCTGCATCAGTGAAACAAGGACGCCGACAAGAGGGACCCGGTACTCAACATGCATCAGATCGATCGCAGCAAAGGTCCGAAGCAGGCCAATCGTTGTGAATTCGTTGATACGAGCGAGTCGTGTGAGAATATCGAGGAAATATTCCCTTCCTTCGGGTGTCTCGAGCGACATTTTGCGGTTCAGGGCAAATGAACCGTATAGTCCTCTTTGGTTTGTCGTCTGTTCGGCGTGAAATGACCCTGATGTTTCTGCCAGTTTCATGAGCTCCACGATATCAGGCGAGGATGCGCTGCCGACTATAGAGAGGAATGACTCCCAGGTTACAGGATGGAGTTGCGATTCAGCCATGAAGCTCGCAAAAATTTCTTTCCTGTCCGGTGCAGTGCTGTTCAGGTACGCGGAAAATGCTGCAAGTCGGTCGGTCTGATGCGGCGAACTGATCAACTGATGGCGGATAATATCGTGAATGAATGGGACATCGAGCGTTGCAAGGATCGCAAGCACGGTGTTCTTTACCTGGCGGCGCTTAATTTCGGACAGACGGGTCTGCAGGGAGGAATCCGCTGGATCTGCCGAATATTTATTGAAAACGTCAATAAGCTCTTCCCGGTATTTATCTCCAAGGGCCGAAAAGATCTTTCGGCGGGCCTGGTAAAGGTCGGTATAATGGTGTGCAAAACGGATGTCTTCAGTCCCTTCGAAAATGGTAAGGAACTGTCCGCCGGCCGTAGCCATGAGTTCTTCGTCACGGATCAGCGAGAGGACCAGGTCCATGAACCTGTCCGAAGGAGCAGTTATCCCTGACTCAAGGATTTTCATTTTTTCGATGTCTGCAAGCTGGTAAAACGCAATAAATCGACCCGTGGTATCGGGGTCTTTACCGGCCTGAAGATAGAGGGACCCGTCGTCAGTTTCATGGAGCGCTTTACCGTAGCAGGAATAACCACGGTTTATCGAGATGAAGCACGGTTTTTCTACATCGGCGATGGTAAACTCCTCCTCTTTTCCCGAGACCCTGAACGTTCTCTCGACAATATCCCGACCTTCTCCATCGACCAGCGCCACCCGGAAGGGATAGGTCCAGGGCTTCCCCTGGCCGTACCCGCTTTGGCTCAGGAACAGGGTGAGCGTCCGGGTATCAGGACTATAGTGGTCCCTGACCCTGATATCGGGATAATGTTTCTGGTGCAGCCAGGTCGAAGCCATTTCGAGGAGATCGATTCCTGATATATTTTCCATCGCCTGGATCCACTGTTGCCAGGTGGCATTGGCATGGCGGTACCGTGTATGATAGGCATCGAGCCCTTTCACGAAGTTCTTGGGTCCAACCAGTGTCTCGATCATCCTGACAAATTCGGGGCCCTTTACGTAGGTAATACTGGTGATGAGATCGTTTGGGTCATTAAAACCCTCAGGCTCGATAGGCATGGAAGCTGCGCCGGCATCGAGGGCGAGCGTTCCGCCTGAAGGAGCGAGCAGGTCAAGTACCGTGCTTAACCTCGTATAAGCCTCTCCCGAAAGGAAAGAAAGGTACCGCGTCTCGATCAGGGCAGTGACAGCCTCGTTAAGCCAGAGTTCGAAGGGTGTCATACCCGTCACTTCTGACCCGTTCAGGTTATGGTAAAATTCGTGGACCTTGACCCCGATCATGTATTCATAGGCACGGTCTGAGATATGGGTATACGGTATGATCCTGTTCGCGGTGATCGTCGTGTTACCAACATTTTCCATGCCCCCGAAATCCGAGTTCTGCATGGCGATTTCCCGATATACGGTGCCGGTATACTGGTAACCGGTTACGATAAGGGGGAGAAGTTCTCTCATTTCCGACCGCAATTTGTCAGTCTTCGCCTGGTCGTTTCCTATACGATTCTCCCGGTACAGCTGCATGGAAAGGGCGTACAGCCTTTGCCTGACCAGTACATGTTCGTAACATGCCGGTCCGGTAAACAGGTATACCCAGAGCACTGCACCGGCGAGAATTTCCAGTGCCTCTTCAGCACCCGGGGAGCCGGTTCCGGGTTGCAGGAGCAATTCGAGCGAGATCGTTCTTCCGTCCGGGTATTCAAGCATCCGGGAGAATCCTGTCCAGGTCCCGGCACCCAGGAAGAAAAGGTATGGCGCCATCGGCGTTGATACGTTCCGATACCTGATGGCGGCTCTGCCATTTCCGACCCTGTGCCAGGGCTCGTCGATATCGCCGTTGCTGATGAGATGCGTATATCGTTCATCGGCGGTAATCGTCGTTACGTAGGTGCATTTAGCGGTCATGTCGTCGAAGCAGGGAACAAGTTTCTGGAAACCCCACTGCTGGCACTGGGTGATCTGCTGGGGAGGTGCACCGTCCGGAGTAACGTCATAGTATAACCCCTCGAGGATATTATGGGTAGGCCGGCAGATAGTCTCGGTGGAGAGCGAGAATTCCGTATCAGGTGGAACTGGCGTTGGAAATGTGATGTTCAGCAGTGCCGACTTCTGGTTGTATTCACAAGCAACCGGTCCGCTGTCTGCAGACACCGACACGATCTCAAGGTCTTTTGCGTTGAGGTTGAGCGTTGATATCGACTGGTCTCTTGTTCTTGCAGTCAGCCGGGACCTTGCAACAGTATGATCGTCATACATATCGAATGCAAGATCCATATGGATCACCTTCACCGGCGGAAGGTTGAAATCTGAAGGGTAATAACGGAAGAGGCGCGGCATTGTACGATCAGGATACAATTGCATAGCGAATATTTTACATTTTTGTTATTCCGGACCAAATACTGAAACTCAACCGTCCGGCTGGCACCATGAAAGCGGGGTGATTCGACCTGGTAAACATTATGCCCGTAATTGCAGAGCTATTTTACGATTGAGCTTGGAATGTTCTAACCGGCCAACAGTGAATATGGAAAAGGCGAATAAAATAACAAAATTTCTCAGGACAGGGTTATTAGTGTTAATTTTTTGAAAAAACGGCTCTCCAGCGTGAAACGTCGGAAGATTGGATAATGTGGATTACAAGAAGGAAAAAGGGTATCAGGATGACTTTGCAGCCATCTCGATATCTTCTTCCTTGAGTGTCTTCCTGCCTGCGTGGATGGCAAGCTTGTTCGCTTCTTTGGTGAGATGTGCAATATATTTTTCAGTCTTCTTTACAAGTGCTGCTGCTGCATCACTGCCGACTCTTTCGGCTCCGTTCGATTTTGCAATTCTTACAACTGCCGCAATAGGTAAATCTGCCATAAAAATACCTCAATTACTAAATATGATATTAAGTATTTAAATATATCTGTCATTTTCGGGTAAAACAGGGGTCAATTTAAGATCCGGACCGGATTATCCGGGGTTCATGGAGCGATATCATATAGAAAAACATTGTGTTTTTATCCTGACCTTCTGAAAATTTTTCTATGCTTTCCAATCTGAAAATTTAATTTTGACGGCAAATTGAAAAAATAACGCTGATACGTTAAATTGTTGTTGCAGGCATGTGCTGTATTACGGCCAGCCTTGCCTGCCAGGTGCCGGACATGCGCTCTTTTATGTGATTCCTTTGAGCAACAGACAATATTGACCCCAATGTATGAATGCCTAATTTCAGGGCTTTCAGGAGCGGCTCTCCTGTGCCATAAATCCAACCCGGGATGGTCAGTTATCCCGATCGGGACGGGAGTGGAATATCATAACTTTTTTTTCGTCACGTTCATGTCCTGCCAGCCCTTAGTACGAAGCATCGCGAGGTAAACCATGGACGATCCCGAACTCTGCCTTGATGGTTGTGTTGAGCGCCGCCGGGACGAAATCATTGCCACGGTGAGTGAACTGGTAAGGATCCCAAGCATCGCCGGCGATCCCGGGCCATCCGGACCATTTGGTCCCGGACCGGCCAGGGCACTCATCCGTGTCCTGGAAATCGCCCGGTCTTACGGTTTAGAGACGACAAACCTCGAAAATTATTCGGGGTACGCAGAGTTCGGAACAGGATCGGCGTATATCGTTGTCCTTGGCCATCTCGATACCGTTCCTGAGGGGGACGGGTGGCATCATCTGCCGTTTGGGGGGGAAGTAACTGACGGAAACATTTTTGGAAGAGGTGCGCTCGACGACAAGGGCCCGATTCTTGCAGCACTATTCGGGTTGATCGCTCTGCGGGACAGCGGTCTCGCCATCGAAAGAAAAGTCCGGATCCTTTTTGGGACCGATGAAGAAACCGGCAGCCACGACATGGAATATTACCGTTCCCGCGAGCCGGATCCTGTCGCGGGTTTTACACCCGATGCAGAATTCCCGGTAGTTTTCGCTGAAAAGGGGATTCTATGGGTTGAATTTTCGGGGCATTACCGGAAGGTGCCTCCCGGGAATGTGGAGGTACTTTCGATCAGAGGAGGAACCGCCGTGAATATGGTCCCGGATTTTGCTTCTGCTGTAGTCCTGACCGATTACCCCCTGGATGTTACCGACAGGTGTCGTGAGTATGCCGATAAAATGGGTTACCGGCTTTCCGCGCAATCCGAAGGAAACCAGGTGACGATAACAAGCCTGGGTAGTTCCGCCCACGGATCCACACCCGGACTTGGCACCAATGCCATTATGAGACTCTTGTCATACCTGCAAACCCTTCCTCTCGACCCTGAGGGGATAAGTCCACTCATCCGGTTTTTTAATACGGCGATCGGACTCGATTTTTCCGGGTCCCCGATGGGTATTAACCTGACTGACGAGGTCTCCGGAGATCTTACCCTTAATTGCGGGAAGATTGAAGCGGGAGGAGGAATGTTTTCCCTGACAGTCGATATCAGGTATCCGGTCACCCTATCGGCGGAAGAGGTAACCACCCGGATAAGAAAGTCCCTCCAGGAAACAGGCATAGAAATGCGGCTTATCAAGCATGATCTCCCGCTTCATTTCTCTCCGGAATCAGATCTGATAACGACCCTGCTATCGGTATACCGTGACATTACCGGCGATCCCACCCCTCCCGTTGCGATCGGAGGAGGCACTTATGCCAGGCGTTTGCCCAATGTCGTTGCCTTCGGGCCGTACCGGCCGGGCCAGAAACCTCCGATACATGGAGCCGATGAATTTATTTCATGCGATGAACTGATAGCGGACGCGAAGATCTATGCAAGAGCAATATTCAGGCTCGCCCGGAAATCCTGACCTCGGTAATGGTTCTGCCGCCCGAGACTTTATACCGGCGGGCGGTTAACTACCGTATACCGATTAGTGTATAGAGCCTGTAATCCAGGACATATCCAAACCGGAGAACATTGCTTCATTATGTCAAATGACGGCCTTATATGGCAGATCCTTGTTATTATCCTCGCGGTATTTTTATTCATCGTTACTCTTTATATTTCGACAAGAATATTATTCCCTGGCATCGTTTAGGGACTGAATCCTGATGGCTGCAGGTATCTTAAAAACCAGAAAAAGATGATCGGCAGCGGTCTGGCGGAAAGGTTTCCGCACCGGTCTCGTGGATCTATGCCTTTTTCCGGTTTTTTTGGTTTTCTGTTCCAGAATAGTTTGAAATAACCGGGATCTCATATACTGTGAGTACCCGATGACAGACCCCGTCAAGGATAAGGCCTCAATGGACGTCCTCAAACAGAGGACCGCCCGCCTTTCTGTGGTTTCCAACACCGGGCTCGTGATCCTCAAGTTCGTTACCGGATTTTTAACCGGCTCAGTAAGTATCATTTCCGAGGCCATTCATTCGTCCATGGACCTTATCGCCGCGGTAATTGCATTTTTTGCGGTCAGGAAGTCCGCAGAACCGCCCGACAGCGAACATGAGTTCGGCCATGGGAAATTCGAGGACATGTCGGGCCTCATCGAAGCCATGCTAATCTTCGTTGCAGCGGCGCTCATTATCAGGGAGGCGGTGATCAAGCTGCTCGTTGAAGAGCCCGAGCAGTTTACCCCCCAGATGCTTTCGATAGGCATAGCGGTAATGGGGTTCGCCGTCATCGTCAACGTGTATGTATCGTCGAGGCTGATGAAGGTCGCGAAGCAGACTGATTCAATCGCGCTTGAGAGCGATGCCTGGCATCTGAGGACCGATGTCTATACCTCGCTCGGCGTTTGTCTTGGCCTGGTCCTGATCAGGCTGACCGGCATCCCCCAATTTGATCCTCTCGTTGCAATTTGCGTGGCCATCGTGATCATGAAGGCCGCATATGACCTGACGAAACGGTCGTTTTCAGACCTTCTCGATCGGAAGATCCCTGATAAGGACGAAGACAGGATTAAGAAAATTATCTGCGACCATGCATCCAGATATGCCGGATTCCATGAATTGAAAACGCGTCGTTCAGGGCCGGAAATATTTATCGAATTCCATCTCGTCGTGCCGAGTGATGTCACGGTCGAGACATCGCACGACCTAACCGATCATCTCGAGTCCGACTTGAAACTCGAATTCCCAAGAGCAAGCGTAACCATTCATGTCGAGCCCTGCAACGAGGGATGCGATATATGTGGGTCCTTCTGTAACTACAAGGAAAAATCAGGAAATATTCAAATCCCCGAAGAATGATAAGCCACCCAGCCCGGGAGGCAGGGATCGATGCTATTGTTCCACCCGGTAACCGGCCCCGGCCAGAGCGGCTTTCATCTCCTTCTCCCATACGAGGTCATCATCGCCCCTTATCGGTGCGACATGCATCTCCCAGAATAATTTCAACCGGGCATCTTCCGATATCAGCATCCTTGGGGGGAAAATCCGTCCGGTGACGTTTCCATCAGGACCGGTTATCAGATACTTCCAGCACCCGAAATCCCTGCAGATCTCCGGCCATGTCAGGTGCACGGTGCAGTATCCTGCGTTCGATTCAGGATCGAGCCTGAAGAACGGGCATGCTTCGGGGAGGATCCTGCCCGTCCGGTCGTCGCTAAAGAGATCGATTTTATCGTCGTCTATCCTAACATCGGTAAGCTGGCCCGTATACCGGTTTCTTATCACGAACTCGAAGGGATTTTTCTGTTCCTTGATCTCATGGACAGTGCCCATGTGGTGGCAACACTCTCCACACATCAGACAGGAGAAACCCATAAATGTACATTCTTTCCGTATCTCTTATGGTTTGCTGGATCCAGGTAATTGATCACTCCCCGCATGCTGACCTGGAACCTGGCCTCCGCATGATAAAAATAATCAAGGCAGGGTGGTCAGATAACCAAAAATCGTAGTATCCAATCATTATTACCCAATGCCCACAATGAATTGTTATGAGCTGGCTGAATTATGTCCTCGTTGTCCTATCGATAGGAGCCCTGATTTACAGTTATTCCGTTGGCAGCACTTTCGGTGTAGCGATCTGGATCATCGTGTTTCTCCTCAATCTTGCCCTGATTGTCGTTGAACGGTTAAAAAAGAAGGCAATGGTCCGGGAAGAGGCAACTTTTCCTGAAGGGGAATCCAAATAACCAACCGGTAGCCCGGGTGGGTGCCGATCCGGAAGAGTCGGTCACGATATCTTTTATTGCCAGAATCCGGTTCTCACCGCCTGTATTGAGAAGAAGGGCCCACCTTTTTCCTGTCGGTTGAATTAATTGCGGGAAATGGTGCGAATCAGAAAACCATTACAAACCTAAAAAACACAGAGGATAAGCCTTCGGCGGGAATCGGACCCGCGACCTCTTCCTTACCAAGGAAGCGCTCTACCGACTGAGCCACGAAGGCGCACATGAGTGCTCCCATAAAATAGGTCGTGGTATGTTTAAAAGATTATGGAAATATGTTTTCATGATTGTTTTTCCTGCCCGGAAAACGCCAGATTCCCTATTAAGGTATTCCGACGCGGACTTTACTGCGGATCGGCTCTGGTAAAAAAACGTTGACGGAACAGATAAAACTTCAGATTCCGGTGTTTTTTAGTGCATCAGGTACTATTTTCGTTAGATAGTGCCGGAAAATCACAGGACCTTCAATTTCTCCATGCTCTCAATAACCCCGTCAAACGTCTCGACTTCGATGACTGCCGTCGCATCGTGACGACGGACCGCCGACATCACCGCCCTGAAATCGATGTCGCCCTCCCCGACCGGACTGTGGGTATCCTTGTCGCCGTTGTTATCATGCAGGTGGAAGTGATCGATGGTGGTCCCGAGAAATTCAGGAAGGCAGTGATTAAGGTTTGCATGGCCGACATCGAGCGCAAACCCTGCATCGCCGATCATGTCAAGTTCATCAGGTGTTCTAAGAAAAAAATAATCCCAGTTACCCATGTTTTCGATAAAAAACCTGATCGATCGGTCTTCGGCCGCAACCGACAGCTCGTTAAGCGATCTGAAAAACTGGGTCTCTGCCTGGGATCGTTCCTGCTCCCAGGCAAAGTAGCCCGGGTGCATGACCACAGAGCCGCCTACTTCTCCGGCAATATCAAACGATCCGATTGTTACCTCGACACTCGCCCGTCGGATCGGCTCAAGGAGGCTTGCGATATTGACTCCCCGGGAAGGTGCGTGCAGGGTATATGAAAATGAATAATTCCCGAGTATTTCGGCATCGTCGATATAATGGGGGCCGTCATCCATTATCTCGACAAACCCGGTAATCTCCGAGATTTTTTCCAGGGCATCGGGCAACGGTTCCCGGTGCAGGCAGAACGTCGAGATTCCGAACATAGGAAGCAGTACATTCGGGCTGCATAAATAACATTCGACATTGATAACTGATGAATCCTCTCCGCATCTTCAATTCCCGATAATCGGGGCCGTTATCTGGCGATAATTTTTCCCGGCCTGAACCGGACCCTTTCCTCCCGGATTTGTCGTCATGTGTGCAGGGATATCCCGTATCATGGATCCTCCTAGATTCAAGGGGGCCTGTTCACCGAATCAGGCAGGAAAGATCACTCTTAAGTTTTGGGAATTCAAATAATTGATAAATTATTTCGTGAAATTATGCCGGTAGGAAAGGAGATCAACGAAACGCTGGAGAACCTCGTGGACCGGGACCTCACGTTCATGCATATCTGCGGGACTCACGAGGCAGCAATCGCAAGGACCGGACTCAGAAGTATCCTCCCGAAACGCCTGAAAATTGTGATGGGGCCAGGGTGCCCGGTCTGTATTACCCCCCAGGGAGAGATCGATGCGGCTCTTGGCCTTGTAGACAAGGGCTGTATCATCGCGACGTATGGAGACCTCCTGCGTGTCCCTGGTTCTTCGGGGTCGCTCGAGTCGTGCGGGGGTGACGTCAGGGTGGTGCAGGGCATCCATAAGGCTGTCGAGGTCGCCGAAAAAGTCGACGAGGAGGTCGTTTTCATCTCGGTCGGGTTCGAGACCACCGCTCCAACGGTAGCGGCCACGATTCTTACCGATCCTCCCAAAAATTTCAGTATCCTGTCCTGTCACCGGCTTGTCCCTCCTGCAATGAAATGGCTGTTGTCCCAGGGAGAAGCGAAACTGGACGGCTTCGTCCTGCCCGGGCATGTATGCACCGTTATGGGTTATCATGAATACGAACAATTCCCTGTGCCCCAGGTCGTCGCCGGGTTTGAAGCAGATGACATCCTGCTCGGCCTGCTGATGCTCGTCCGGCAGATCAGGGAAGGGACGCACAGGGTCGATAATGCCTACCCAAGAGCCGTCTCCTGCGAGGGGAATGTCAAGGCCCAAAAGGTGATGTTCGAGGTATTCGAGCCCTGCGATGTGGAATGGCGCGGGTTCCCTGTCATCCCGGGCTCCGGGCTCCGGTTGAAACCTGCGTATGACCGTTACGATGCCCAGAAAAAATTTGATATCGAGTTTAAACACGTGACAAAACATTCGGCCTGTATCTGCGACCGGGTGCTCCGGGGTATCGCAGACCCGACCGATTGCAAACTCTTCGATAAGGTATGTTCACCGAGGAGCCCGGTCGGTCCCTGCATGGTAAGTCACGAGGGTGCATGCAGGATATGGCACCTGTACCATGTGAAACACGCCTGAGATACCGTGTCAGGTACATACTCCTGTTACGGGCAACCGGGAAAAATACCAAAAACTATGGCCTTGATAATTCAGTTTATTTGAATATATTGTACAAAAATCCTCGCGGAAGCAGACGGGTGACGTTGAAGGATGCAGGATTTCAAAAATGCCGGAAAATTTTTTCCAGCAAATCACAGGTCTGATAGTTTCTTTACCTGACTGAATATATCCTCGTTAACTGCTGACTCCCCCTTCAATTCTGTCCTGCCCGTCATCAGGCCATAAAATGCCGCTCTTTGGATTTCACGCAGTTCGATATGATTAAAAAGCTGGAACTGCAATCATATAGAGTCCATAGGAATTTCTGTACCTGCATCGCAATCCGTTGCGGTCAGAAATCCAACCTTGTAGCGTGCCCCGGTAGGGCGATCTCTTCTGATGTCCAGTTCCCTGACCCAAAAACCAACCGTGAAAAACGTAACCGACCTCGTAATACATAAGAACTGGTTGATCAATGTTAACTGCGGTCAAATGAAACAAAGCGCCGCACCGACATTGCAGGATATTTATTCCCAGCCTGCCGGTGAGAAAAATTCCCACAGTAGTGTGGAAAAGTTTCTCAATCTCAAGGTTCTCACAGTCTCTGACAAATCTCTGATTAATGGTTTTATTGCTGACATCAAAACAGAAGAGGACGTCAGTTCAATACGAGCCAACAAGCTCAGAACTCAGCGGGTTACGATAAAACGAATTCTTCGCGAAAGTCATCCCGATTGTTTACAGTATGCCGACTGCACCTGGCCGGAAATTCGTTCCATTGTAGAGGCGATAAAAGATGAGCCTCAGCTCGACTATGGCGTGAATCTCGGTTCTCAGGTACGCTGTGATGCCACGGGAACTGCAAAATACACGTGTAGTACTTTCGCTGTCGGACAACATTCATTCACAGCATCTTATCTCGGGGATTCAAACTTCACAACAAGTACTTCACCCCCGATAAGCCCAACGGTGACCCCGGACCCGGTCATCGTTGCATTCACTCCCCTTTCAGGTAGCAGGGGGACAACGGTGATGATTATGATTAAAGGCAACTACATCCAGGCTGGAGCGACCGCGAACCTGACATTGAACGGCAACCGACTGCCGATTACGACGAGCGCGATCAAGCCCCCGATAATGTTGAGTGGAAGTGTCACAATACCAACCACCGTTACACCAGGGCAGTGGATCCTATCGGTTACGAACCCTGACGGCGGAACAGTGCAGAGGATCTTCACGGTGACCTGACAAGGATTTAGAATGAAGGGAGAACATATTACCCATTAATCGTTCTGAAAGGCAATGATCTGAGTAGCGATTGTCAGTTTCGCAAATGCAGACATCCCAGTAGACCAGGCGCCGGAGACCCAGGGAATCGATATTGCGACCCATTCCGATGAACAGGGCACCGTCATGGAAAGCGACGCGCGCTCGCCTGGCAGCAGAGTAGCGATGCTCTCAATAACCCGCCGCTCATTCCGGGAGGCTATCAGGCGATGGACTTAGACGATAATGGCAATATTATCACCGGATGGGCAGTTGACCCTGATCTCGCAGCCCTTATGGGCATCTCTATCCCTACTGGCGAGCTGCAGTCACCGCAGGATACAATGAGAATACCATAGCTATCCAGGGTGTGACGTGCTATACCAAGGCGACCGTGTCGACACTGCATACAA
>Ga0335071_10004483_pt1 | contig 14581 bp, 10 predicted proteins | sample Lox_Sample_15_FD_206724 | JGI IMG/M metagenome (GOLD analysis project Ga0335071, IMG submission 206724) | Soil microbial communities from Loxahatchee National Wildlife Refuge, Florida, United States - Lox_Sample_1.5 | ecosystem: Environmental > Terrestrial > Soil > Wetlands | place: USA... | reverse complement strand
TTGCGGCCGCGGAGCGGGATGCCGGCGAGGACGTCCGGATGCTCGGCGCTCCGGTCGTGGCTGATGAAGAAGCTCTCGTTGAAGTTGGGCCGGGTCGCCTTGTGCACGGTGGAGGCCCGCTGCATGCTCCGGTTCGGCGCGAGGTAGCCGATGTTGTTCTCGTTGATGGCGAGCCGCTCCTTCTCGGCGAGCGGCATCGCGTGAAACTCCCGCGAGGCCTCGAAGGCGGCGGCGACGGTGTCCTCGGGGACGCCGTGGCCGGCGAGATAGAAGAAGCCCACCTGCTCGCTGGCGTGCCGGACCTGCCGCGCCACCGCCTCGAGCCCGCCGGGCTTGTCCCGGAACGCGGGCGCGAAGTCGATCACAGGGATGGACCGCGTGGCCTCCTCGAGGCTCTTCACGGCCATGGTCTTGAAGATGTTCATCGCGTTTCCTCTCGCGTGCGCGATTCGAGCGCTTCGGCGCCGAACTGCGTTGCCGGCGCCGACGCGTACGCGGCCGTCAGACTCGGATAGTGCCGCCGGAAGACCTCCATGATCTCCTCCGCGGGCACATCGACGGCCGGACCGCGATCGTGCACGTACTCCATGTGGCGCCGGCCGGCCACGTCGAAGGGATGGAACAGCGAGTCTTCCCGCCCGTCGAACTCGAGGGGGCGCACGCCGAACTTCTCGCAGAGGCGCCGGTCGAAGGCCGGCGTGGCCTTGACCCACTTGCCGCCGAGGTAGAGCTCCGTGTAGCCGTGGTAGTAGAACGTGTCCGAGCCCATGAGACGGCGCAGCTTGGGCGTGGTCAGGTGATTGCGCACATCCGCAAAGCCCACGCGCGCAGGGATGCCCGCGGCACGGGCGGCCGCGGCGAGGAGCGCTGCCTTGGCCACGCAGAAGCCGGAGCCGCGGGCCAGACACGCGCTGGCCCGGAAGGTCTCGAGGGAGCGGAAATCGCAATACGGCGTGTAGACGATGCCGTCGCGCACAGCGTAGTAGAGACGCACGGCCCTGGCGATGTCGTCTCGAGCATCGCCGCAGGCCTGGCGGGCGAAGTCCACGATTGCCGAGGCTGTGCTGTCGACGTACTCGCCGGGCTGAAGGTACCTCTCGGTTCGTTCAACGGTCATGACGCGACAATAGCAAACTCCCCCTCACCTTGCCCTCTCCCCCTCCGGGGGCGATGGGAATCGCGTCGAACCCCTCTCCCTAGGATAGGAGAGGGCAGGGTGAGGGTGGTGCTGCTCCGAACTACCCCTGCCGGACGGGCAGGCGGAACGTGAACGTGGAGCCGGCCCCGAGCGCGCTCGTGACCCAGATCTTCCCGCCGTGCAGCTCGACGAACTTCCGGCACAGGGTGAGGCCGAGACCGGTGCCTTGCTGCTTCGCCGCGCTCGATCCCACCTGGCGGAACTCCTCGAACACTGCTTCCTGATCCTCGGGAGCGATGCCGATGCCCGTGTCGCTCACCGCCACGTCGACGGCGCCGTTCGCCCGGGCAGCCCTCACCTCGATGCGACCTCCCTCGGGCGTGAACTTGATCGCGTTCGACAGGAGATTCAGAAGCACTTGTCGCACCTTGCGCTCATCCGCCCGCACCTCCCCCACCCCCGCGTCCACGCCGAGCCTGAGCGTGATCCCGCGCCGCAGGGCGCGCTCGCGCACCAGGGTGAGGGAGCTCTCGATGGCGGCCGGCAGATTGAAGTCCGTGAGCTCCAGCTCCATGCGCCCCGCCTCGACCTTCGAGAGATCGAGGATGTCGTTGATCAGGGAGAGGAGATGTGTGCCGGAGGCGTGGATATCCTTCAGGTACTCGTCCTGCTTCTCGTTGAGCTCGCCGAACATCCGTTCGTGGAGCACCTCGGAAAAGCCAATGATGGCGTTGAGCGGCGTGCGCAGCTCGTGCGACATGTTCGCGAGGAACTCGGACTTGTGCTGGCTGGCGGCCTCGAGCTGCCGGCTCTTCACCTCGATCTCGCCGAAGAGTCGCGCGTTCTGGATGGCGAGGGCAGACTGTGTGGCGAAGGTCTTCAGCACCTCGACCGCCTCGGGCGGGAATTCACCGGGCGTGTGCCGGTTCAGCGACAAGCTGCCGATGATCTGGTCTTCCCGGAGGAGCGGCACGGACAGGAGCGCCCGGTAGCCAGCCCCCAGCAGCGTGTCCCGGATGTGGCTCTGGTAGGCGCCCGGCGCCGCGATGTCCGCGACCTGGATCGGCTCACGAGTCTCGGCAGCTCGGCCCATGGTGCCTTCGCCCTTGCGCAGCGGCGACGCTCGCAGCGTCTCGACGAGAGCCGGATCGAGGTTATGGGTGGCCCGAATGTGGAACGAGTCCGTCGTGTCGTCATACTCCCAAATGGCGCACCCGTCCGCGCCCGCGAGCTGCGTCGCGCGGGAGACGATCGTCTGGAGCACGGTCTCGACATCCAGCGTCGAGCTCACCGCCTGGCTGATCTCGCCCAGCGCCGTGAGCTGCTCGACGGAGCGCGTGAGCTCGGCGGTCCTCGCCTCGAGCTCGCGGAAGAGCCGCGCGTTCTCCACCGCGATCACGGCCTGGTCCGCGAAGGTCTCCAGGAGCTCCATCTGCTTGCTTCCGAAGGGCCGTGCCACGGCCCACGTGTGCACGGTGATGGCTCCAATGGCCGTCCCGTGGCGGAGCATCGGCACGCACAGCACGCTCCGGAGTCCCGCGCCCTGCAGCCCCGCGAACTCGTAGTCGGGGTCCTCGAGGACGTCGGGGATGTGAACGCTCTGGCCCGTCAGGACCGCGCGCCCGCCCGCTGATCGGTAGTTGGCCGGGTTCGGGTAAGCTCGCCGAAAGGCCTCCATGACTTTCGGATCCTCATTGTCGATCGCCGCCAGGTGGATCATCGTCCCGTCGAACATCAGGACCGACGCCGAGCTCGTGTCGCACAGACGGCGGGCGTTGCGAGCGATCGCGTCGAAGACGGGCTGAACGTCGGTGGGCGACTGGCTGATCACCCGCAGGATCTCGCTGGTCGCCGTCTGCTGATCCAATGACTCGGTCAGGTCGCTGTTCTTGGTCCGGAGCTCCGTGAGAAGTCGCGCATTCTCGATCGCGATCACGGCCTGGTCGGCGAACGTCTGGACCAGCGCGATGATGCTCTCGGAGAAGGGCCGCACCTCGGGCCGGACGATCGAGATCGCGCCGATGCACGCGCCCTGCCGCATCATCGGCACCACGAGCTGCGTTCGATAGCCCAGGACATTGCTGATCCGGCGGGCGTACTCCGGCAACGTCGCCTCCGCTTGCACGTCCGGAGTGTGCAACGTCACACCATCCCGGATCGCTCGTCCCACCGGACCAGTGGCCTCGGACAGCCGCAGCGGATAGACGCGCCCGAACTCCGCCAGCGCGTCAGGCCCTATGCCGTGGTTGGCGACCATGCGGATCAGGTCACCGTCGAACTGGTACACGCCGCTGTACACCCCATCGCACAGCTGCACGCTGCTCCGGGCGATGGCGTCGAACACCGGCTGCACGTCCGTCTGCGACTGGCTGATCACGCGGAGGATCTCGCTCGTCGCCGTCTGGTGATCCAGCGCTTCCGTAAGATCGCGGTTGCGCTCGCCCAGCTCGGTGAAGAGCCGGACGTTCTCGATGGCGATCACGGCCTGGTCCGCGAAGGTCTTGAGCAGCGCGACCTGCTGGTCGTCGAAGGCGTCGGGGTCCGCCCAGCCCAGGGTCATCGCGCCGATAGGCTCCCCGGCACGGAGCATGGGGATCGTCACCTGGCTCCGTGTATCGAGTGCCTCGATCATCTGGCGGGAGAGCGCCGGCACTGTCTCGTCACGCTCGACGTCCCTGACGTAGACGGGCTGCCGCGTCACAATGACCCGCCCCACGATGGTGTCGTCGGCCGCGGGCCTCGGGAACACGCGCTGGACCTGCCCCAGGCCACCCGGGCTCAACCCGTGAGAGGCAACCAGGCTGACGACCGAGCCGTCGTACCGATAGACGCGTCCGTAGCGCGCCCCGCACAGCCGGAGGGCGTTGTTCACGATCACATCGAAGACGGGCTGGACGTCGGTCGGCGACTGGCTGATCACGCGCAGGATCTCGCCCGTCGCTGTCTGTTGCTCCAAAGACTCGCTCAGATCGTGATTGCGGTTCTCGAGTTCCGTGAAGAGGCGCACGTTCTCGATGGCGATCAGCGCCTGGTCGGCAAAGGTGCTGAGGAGCTTGATCTGCCGCTCGCTGAACTCGCCCGCGTCGCCGCGGCCAATCCCCAGCGAGCCGATGGCCCGGCCCTCCCGGAGCAAGGGCACCGCGAGGGCCGCGCGGAAGCCGGAGGCGATCGCGGCTTCATGGATTCCGTATTCCTCGTCGTCCAGGACGTCGGGGATGTGGGCGATGGCGGCATCGCGAATGGCCCGCACCGCGGCCGCCGCCCCCGTTGGGCGCATGGGAAAGACTCGCCGAAGCGCATCGGCGCCCTCCGGGCTCGAGCCGTACACGGCCTCGAGCTCGACCCACTCGCCGGCCACACGTGTCACCACTCCCACCTCGGCCCCGCACAGCCTGGCCGCGCTCTCCGCGATGATGCTGAAGACCGGCCGGAGATCGGTCGGCGAGCTGCTGATCGCCTGGAGGATCTCGCTCGTCGCCGTCTGCTGGTCCAGCGCCTCCGTCAGATCGCGATTGCGCTCCCCCAGCGCGGTGAACAGGCGCACGTTCTCGATCGCGATGACGGCCTGGTCGGCGAAGGTCTGGAGGAGCGCGATCTGCTGATCGCTAAACAGACGGACTTCGGTACGCCGGAGCGCAATCACCCCAATGGCCTTCCCGGCGTGCAGCAACGGTATCGCCAGCATCGTGTGTACGCCAAGCCGCCGCGCGACGGCGGTGCCCTCGGGGTAGTCGGCGGCCTCGGCCTGATGATCCGCCAGCTGGATGGTGCGTTGCTCGAGGGCGGCACGCCCGGTGAGGGTGCCCCGCACCATGGGAACCGTGAACTGGCCGACCGGTCCAAGGGCGATGGGACCTCGGTGGGTGGCCAGCCTCAGCGCCTCGCCCTCCTCGAGGAAGATGGCCGTGTCGATAGCGTCGCAGAGCCGCGCGGCGCTCTCCGTGATGGCGTCGAGCACAGGCTGGATGTCCGTGGGCGAGCTCGAGATCACGCGCAGGATCTCGGCGGTGGCGGTCTGCTGGGTGAGGCTATCCGTCAGCTCCTGGTTGCGCTCTCCCAGCTCCCTGAAGAGGCGCACGTTCTCGATGGCGATGACCGCTTGATCCGCGAAGGTCTGGCTGAGCCGGACTTGCTTGTCGGAGAACGGATGGACCTCCGTCCGGAACAGGACCATGACCCCGATTGGCACGCCTTCGCGCAGGAGGGGCGTGCAGAGCAGCGTGCGATGTCCGAATCGCCGCTGAAGGTCGCGTCCGATGGGATACTCGTCCTCCGGCTCGGCGGCCAGATCGTGGACGTGCAGGCTGCGTCGCTCCACCACGGACCGCCCGCTGACCGTCTCCCTGGAGATGGGAAACTGCACGGCGTCGAGGCTTCCGGCGCGGCGGATCATCTCCTCGCTGAACGGACCGATGGCCGCGGCCATGCGCAGCATGCCCTGATCGGTACGCAGGATGGCCACGTCCGGCGCATCGCAGAATCGCGCCGCTGCATGCACGACGGTCTCCAGCACGGGTCGGAGATCGGTGGGCGAGCTGGAGATCGCGCGGAGGATCTCGGCGGTGGCGGTCTGCTGCTCGAGCGCCTCCGTGAGATCGTGATTGCGCTGCTCCAGCTCCGTGAAGAGGCGCACGTTCTCGATGGCGATGACCGCTTGATCCGCGAAGGTCTGGAGGAGAGCGATCTGCTGATCGGTGAACGGCGCCACCTCGGTGCGCCGGAGCTGGATGACGCCGATCGGCACGCCTTCGCGCACGAGCGGCACGCTGAGGAGGGTGCGGTGCCCGTGCTCGCGGGCGAAGTGGGCGATCCCCGGGAACTCGCCATCGTCGACCTGCGCATCCGCCACCTGGATCGGCCGGGCCTCGAGGATCGAGCGCCCGCCCAGGGTGCCCCGCTCGACCGGGAGCGTGGGCCGGGCTTCGACGGGGCCGTGGTGGGCGGCCAGGCGCAAAACATCGCCCTCCAGCCGGAACACGGTGGCGTCGTACGCATGGCAGAGCCGCGCGGCGCTCTCAGCCACCGCGGACAGCACGGGCGCGATGTCGGTGGGCGAGCGTGAGATCACGCCCAAGATCTCGCCCGTCGCCGTCTCCCGCCCGAGCGCCTCCGTCAGCTCGCCGTTGCGCGCCGCGAGCTCCCGGGACAGACGGGCATTCTCGAGCGCGATGGTGGCCTGCTCGGCGAAGGTCTTCAGCAGGGCGATCTGGTGCGTGGTAAAGGGCCGGACCTTCGTGCGCAGGATCGCGAGGACACCGAGGGCCTGCCCATCCCGCAGGAGCGGCGTGGCCAGTATGGTCCGGATCCCGGCGTTTCGCTGCAAAGCTGCCACGTCCTTGTACCGATGCACGGACGCTTTGAGGTCGCGGACATGTACGGTGCGCCGCTCGAGGGCCGCTCGCCCCGCCACGGATCGCATCGTCAAGGGAATGCTTCCGCCGACGGCCGGCGTGCCGGGCAGCTTCCCGTGCCGGGCGCCGATGGGCAGCCGATCGCCGTCGACAAGATGAAGGTTGGCATAGGTCGCGTCGCACAGGCGGGCCGCCGTCCGCGCGATGGCGGCGAGAATGGGCTGGACATCGGCCGCGGCCGGGCGCCGGGACCGCGTCATCGTGAAACTCGCAGGAACGGGGGGCACGTAGCCACGGCTGGGCGAGAGTAGCCCGGTGTCCGGGAGCGGGTCAAGGAAGGCGTGGCCCCGCGGGAGCCAGCACGCTATGCTCCTCGGCAACCCACCCCGGGAGATCACGGTCATGAGCTTTGAGCCCGTCACCCCGAGACTCGAACGCCTGTTCCGCGCCGTCGTGGAGATCGCCGCGCCCATGAGCGTGGGCCATACCCCGCTCGGCGAGCGCCGCATCATTCCCATCACGGGGGGCCGCTTCGAGGGCGAGAGGCTCGCGGGCGACGTGTTGCCCGGCGGCGCGGACTGGCAGATCGTGCGCGCGGACGGCACCGCGCTGCTCGAGGCACGCTACACGCTCCGCACGCGCGACGGCGCGCTCATCTACGTGCGCAACCGGGGCGTCCGCACGGGCCCGCCCGATGTGCTGGCGCGCCTCGCCCGAGGCGACGCGGTGGATCCGGCGACCTACTACTTCCGTACCGTGCCGCAGTTCGAAACCGGCGCGCCGCAGTACGCGTGGCTCAACGATCTGCTGGCCGTCTGTTCGGCGGCGCGCGCTGCGGGCGCTGTCACCCTCGACTTCTTCGCCGTCCGGTAGGCTTTCGCCATCCGTCCCGTCCTCCTCGCCATGGGAGGCCTCGCGGCCATGGCCGCCGCCGTCGGCATCGGCCGCTTCGTCTACACGCCCATCCTGCCGCTCATGGTGGAAGACCTCGGCATGACGAAGGGTACGGCGGGGCTGATCGCTTCCGCGAACTTCGCGGGCTATCTGGCGGGTGCGCTCGCCGCCGCCCTGCCCGGGCTACCTGGATCGCGCCGACGCTGGCTCATCGTGGCCCTCGCCATGAGCGCCCTCACCACGGCCGCCATGGCCATCCCCTCGGCGAGCGCCGCCTTCCTGGCGCTGCGTTTCGTGGGTGGTATCGCCAGCGCCTTCGGCCTCGTCTTCTCGTCTGCGCTGGTGCTCGACCGACTCAGCGCCGCCGGCCGGCCCGGGCTCGCCGCGATCCACTTCGCCGGCGTCGGCACCGGCATCCTGATCTCCGCCATCCTGGCCACCGCTCTCTCGGCGCGGGGCTGGCGCGTCCTCTGGGTCGCCGCCGGCGTTGTGTCCATGATCGCCGTCGCAATCGTGGCCGCCGTCATTCCAGATCGTCCAGGGCTCGTGGCGACCGAATCGCCGCGTGCGAGTAGCGGAGGGCCGTCCCTGGCCGGCCTGGTCGTGGCCTACGGACTCTTCGGCTTCGGCTACATCATCACCGCGACGTTCTTGGTGGCGATTGTGCGCGGCTCCAGCGAGGTGAAAGCAGTCGAGCCCGTAGTGTGGATGGTGGTCGGGCTCACGGCGGCACCGTCCGTGGCCGTGTGGACCTTCATCGAATCGCGGATCGGGATCGAGCGTGCCTTCGCCCTCGCCTGCGCGGTCGAGGCGATCGGCGTGGCGGCGAGCGTCGTGTGGCTCGAGCCGGTCGGGATTCTCCTGGCTGCCGCGCTTCTCGGCGCCACCTTCATGGGGATCACCGCTCTTGGCCTGATCTGGGGGCGCCGGCTCGCACAGGGCGATCCCCGAAAGATCCTCGCCGTGTTGACCGCAGCGTTCGGCGTCGGCCAGATCATCGCTCCCACCCTGGCCGGCGTGACGTACGACGCGACCGGCTCCTTCCTCCCATCGTCGCTGGCGGCGGCGACTGCGCTCATGGTCGCGGCCCTTCTGGCCCTGCGGCGCCGCGCCTCACCCGCGTCCTAGAGCGCTCGCGAATCCCTCTTCGCGCGCGAAGGCGCTGGGCGAATCAGGTGGACGCGGCCGGCCACGGCGCGCACCTTGCGCGGCGCGGCCAACCAGATGGTCGCGGCGGACATCACGCTGCACGCGATGGCGATCGAAAACGCGAGCCGGTAGCTGCCCGTGACGTCGTGCAGGACGCCGGCGATCCATGGCCCCGCGGCTCCCCCGGCAATCGCGGAGAGCATGAGCGTGCCGAAGATGCTGCCGTAGTGCCGGCCCTGGAAGATCTCCGCGGGGATGGCGCCTACCACCGAGGTGAGCCCGTAGCCGAGGGCACCCTGCGTGATCACCATCACCCACACGAGCGTGATCGTGGGCGTCCGCTCCATGAGGATGAGCGCGAGGTAGCAGATCGCGAAGCCGAGGCTGCCCACCGACCACACCCACTCGCGCCCGATGCGATCGGAGATGTGGCCCAGGGCGATCTGGCCGGGAATGGCCACCAGGCTCACCAGCCCGAGCGCCCACGCCGCGTACGTCGGGCTGAAACCGATCTCGATCAGGTACTTCGTCTGATGCACCTGCACGGCGTACCACGAGAAGAGGCCGCCGAAGAAGCTCACGGCGATCCACCAGAAGCGCGAGGTACGCACGGCGCGGCCGAGCGTCCAGTCCACCGCGGCCCATGCCGCGTCCACGACGTTGGAGGCCTGCGCGCCCGCGCCCTGGCGGGCGGTGGCATCGCCGTCGGGGGCGAGGCCGAGATCCTCCGGACGCCGACGGACGAGGAGGTTCAGCGGCACGAGGAGCACCAGCACCACGATCGCCATCGCCCAGCACGCCACCCGCCAGCCGCTCCGCGCGATCATGGACTGCATCCACGGCAGGATGACGATGGAGCCCACGCCCACGCCGGAGTACGCGAGGCTCATGGCGAGGCCGCGGCGCCGCACGAACCAGTGCGGGAGGAAGAGTCCCTGCCCCGTGTAGCCGAGGCACACGCTCCCGCCGCCCACGAGGACACCCAGCGTGAGGTACAGGTGCCAGGGCTGGCTCACGAAGGTGGCGAGCAGCAGGCCCGCGCCCATCACGACCACGCCGATCTCGTTCACCACGCGGGGCCCGCGCCGGTCCATGAGCCGGCCGAGCATGGGGCTCAGGATGGCGGAGACGACGAAGCCGAAGGAGAACGCGCCCGCCGTCACGCCCCGCTCCCAGCCGAACTCGGCGAGGATGGGCGGGAAGAGCAGCGAGAAGGCCGTGCGCGCGTTGACGCCCACGCCCATGGTGACGAACACGACGGCGACGACGATCCAGCCGTAGAAGAAGGGCAGGCGCATAGGGTGCCCATTGCGGAGCGGGCGCGAAGAGAGTATCAAATGGCGAGGAGGTCAACCCATGGGATACAGCCTCGAGCAGTTCGCGGAGACGCTGCACAACATCCTCAAGGAAGATCCCGGGCCCAAGGGTCGGGAGAAGGTCTGCGCCGTCGTGCAGGAAGTGCTCGTGGACGAGTCCTTCCTCGCCAAGCACCTGGGCGACGACACGCCGGAGCGCAAGATCCTCTACGAAGATCCCCAGCTCGGCTTCTGCATCCTGGCGCATTCCTACAAAGGCGCCAAGGAGAGCCAGCCGCACGATCACGGCCCCTCGTGGGCGATCTACGGCCAGGCGCGCGGCGAGACGGTGATGAGCGACTGGACGGTGCTCGAGCCCGCGACCAAGGACAAGCCCGGCAAGGTGCGCCACGCGCGCGCGTATCCGCTCAAGCCCGGCATGGCCAAGGTCTACAACGTGGGGGATGTCCACTCGCCGCGTCGTGACGGCCCGACGCGCCTCATCCGGATCGAAGGCACCAACATGGACAGGGTGAAGCGCCTGTCCTTCGAGAAGGCGTAGTCGGGATCGTGTAGCTCGAATCGGCCCCTCACCCTGCCCCCCGGGGGCGAGGGTCCCACCACCCCTCTCCCCTGAGGGGAGAGGGCAGGGTGAGGGGTGGCTCTACTTCACCCGCGCCTACACCCGCCGGGAGTTGTCGTCGGGGAACGGATACTCCATGGTGCGGGCGGTGTCGCGCCCCACCGCCTCGCCGAAGTAGCGAATCACCACCTTCAGCGACATGTCGATGCCGGCGGAGATGCCGGCCGACGTCACGACGTGGCCGTCCTCCACCACGTGCAGCTTCTCCTCCACCGTGACCGCCGGGAACGACTCGCGCATCCACGCCAGCGCGCGCCAGTGCGTGGTGGCGCGGCGGCCATCGAGCAAACCGGCCTTGCCGAGCAGCATGGAGCCCGTGCACACGGACGTGAGCGTCTCCACCGCCCGGCCGCGCTCGCCGATCCAGCGGATGAGGCGCTCGTTGTTGATCTCCGTGCGGGTACCCCAGCCGCCGGGCACCACGAGGATATCGAGGGGCGGGCACGTGTCGAGGGTGACGTCGGGAATCACCTTGAGGCCGCCCCGGGCCACCACGGTGTCCTTGCTCTCCGCCACCAGCATCACCTCGAAGGGCGACGGCTCCTCGCGCGGCGCGTCCTCGCTCAGCCGCGTGACCGAGAACACCTCGAAGGGCCCGCAGAAGTCGAGCACCTCGACGTTCGGGAAGATCAGGATGCCCACGCGCTTGCGATCCATGGCTGTCTCCGCTGCTTAGAGGAACGTGGTGTCGGGCTCGAGGCCGAAGAGGAAGCGGCCCACCGTTTCGAAATGGGACTGGCGGCCCTGGAGCTGCTGGGTCACCGCGTGCATGTCCCGGAAGCCGCGGTCGAATGCGCTCTCGATGAAGATGGAGGTCGCGCCGCCCGCGTGGTGCATCGCGTCGGCGACCGCCTTCGCCTGGTGAATCGTATACGTCGAGGCGAGGCGGATGAGCACACGCTGATCCAGCGTGAGCACGCCCGAGCTCCCCACCGCCCGCCAGATCTCGTCCAGCGAGCCCAGGAGGAACCCACGCGCCGAGCGGAGCTGCGCCTCGGCCTGCGCCACCTGCGACTGCACGACGGCGCTCTCCGCGAGGGGCCGCTTGAAGCCGCGCGGGGTCTTCTCCGTGGCCAGCGCCCGGAAGGCGTCGAGCATGCGCCGCGCGATGCCGAGGGCCACGCCGGCGAAGCCCGAAGCGTAGAGCGAGCCCGCGGGGAAGCAATAGAGAGGGCCGGGCTGGCGGCGCTCGGCCGGATCGTCGCGCGAGATCGAATACGCATGGGGCACGAAGAGATCGCTCACGGTGAAGGCGTCGCTCCCGGTGCCCTTCAGCCCGCTCACGTGCCAGACGTCCACGATCTGCGCGCTCGCCACGGGAATGAGCATCGTGCGCTCGACCACCTTGCCCCCGGCATTCCGGCGGAAGCTTCCGTCCGGCTCGCAGATCGGGGCATGGCCGCCCAGCCACGTGGAGTGGCGGCACCCGCTCGCGAAGCTCCACATCCCGGAGACACGGTAGCCGCCGTCCACGGCCACGGCCCGCGCATCCGGTCCCGGTCCCCACGCCAGCACCGCTTTCCGGTCGCCGAACACGTCCGAGGCGACGTCCGGAGGCAGATACGCGGCGGACATCGAGCAGCCCGACGCCTGGCAGAGGCACCACGCGGTGCTTGCATCGGCCTTGGCGATCTCCTCGATCACCGTCACGAAGGTGACGGGGTCGACCTCGGCTCCGTCGAGCGTGCGCGGCAAGAGCAGTCGAAACATGCCGGCGGCGAAGAGCGACTCGAGCACGGGCTCGACGAGCCGGCGCTCGCTCTCGATCCGACCCGCGTGGGATTCGATCACGGGCGCCAGCGCCCGCGCCCGCTCCACGTGCGCGCTCGCGGCAACGGCCGGGCTCCATGTCTCCATGGGCGGACTATATCGTAAAATTCCTGGTCTGGCCCACGACCGCGGCGTAGGCTAGGATAGCTGCCTCACCCGCTCTCACGAGGAGGATGACATGAAGCGCTACGATCGGCGACAGCAGGACGTCGGCAACATCCTCATGCTGGAGCACGTGAACGTGCGCGTGCCCGACCAGCGCCTCGCCACCGCCTTCTACGTGCAGGGCCTGGGCTTCACGCGCGATCCCTACATCATGGTCGGCGTGGAGAACATGTGGATCAACATGGGCCAGACGCAGTTCCACCTGCCCACCGGCAAGCCCAACCTCATGCGCGGGCACGTGGAGATCGTGGTCCCCGATCTGGAGGCGCTCACCACGCGGCTCGGCGCCGTGAAGGACCTGCTCGCGGACACGCAGTTCGCCTGCAGCATGGAGGACAAGTACCTCGCGGTGACCACGCCCTGGGGCAACCGGCTCCGGCTCCACCCGGCCGGCCCGTCGTTCGGCGACTGGACGCTCGGCATCTCGAGCGTCGAGTTCCCGGTGGCCACCGGAAATGCCGCCGGCATCGCGCGCTTCTACAAGGAGGTCATGGGCGCTCCCGCGTCGGTCACGCCGGATCCGGAGGGGGTAGCCGCGCACGTGCGCATCGGCCAGCGCCAGGAGCTGGTGTTCCGCGAGACGGCAGGCACGATTCCGGCGTACGACGGCTATCACATCGCCGTCTACATCGCGAACTTCTCCGGGCCGCACGAGTGGCTCGACAGGCACGGGCTCATCAGCGAGGAGAGCCAGGACTACCAGTACCGCTTCGAGAAGATCGTGGACGTGGACACGCGCGAGGTGCTGTGCGTGATCGAGCACGAGGTGCGCAGCTACACGCACCCCATGTTCGCGCGTCCGCTCGTGAACCGGAATCCCGCCCAGCGCCAGGCCACGTACCAGCGGGGACGCGACGCGTTCTACCCGGCCGGCTAGGAACCACCCCTCACCCTGCCCTTTCCCCTGGGGGGAGAGGGCAGGGTGAGGGGGCGAAGTCCTCAGTGGCTCAAACCGCGGCGTTGCTCACCGAGCTGAAGCGCACGAACGTGCACCCCATGGACTGGACGACGCCGCGCGGCTGCCGCCGCTCTCCCTGACGTCGCTCCCGCGCCACGGGGCGCGCGGCGCCGCGTCGCTCGCTCTGCCGGCGCTCCAGCAGCACGTGGACGCCGTCCACCGCGGCCAGCCCCCGCGAGAGATAGTCGTAGAGGCTCCGGTCCTTGAGCGCCACCACGATCAGGAGCTGCACGCTCACCGCGGGACGAGGCCGCGGTGCCGTGAGCACCTGCACCATGTGCCGCGCGCAGACGCCGTACGTGTCGCTCTCGTTCTCCAGCGGCTCGCGCTCGCCGAGATAGGCGGGAGTACCCTCAGCGCGGCACCACGAGCAGTGCGCTCTCACGGCCGGACCGGGCGGCGCTCAATTGGGGACGATGGCCGCCCGCGTGACGTGGCCCTTGTCCTGCTCGGTGAAGGCCTCGTTGATCTGCTCGAGCGGGTACTTGTGCGAGACGACGCGCCCCCACGGATACTTGGCGAGCGTACGCCGCATGAGGTCGAGCGAGTCGCGCAGGTGCTCGGCCTCGTAGTGGGCGAGGCCGATGATCTTGCGGTTGCCGAAGATGATCCACGAGGGATCGAACTCGGCCTTCCAGCCGACGTTGATGTTCCCGATCTCGAGATAGGTCCCCTCGGGCGCAGTCATGCGGAGGCCCTCGTCGACCACGCCCGGGTGTCCCACGAGCTCGAGGACGACGTCGCCGCCCCAGTCGTCGGTGAGCTTCTTCACGGCGGCGACGCGCTCGGCCGGCGTGGAGTGCCGGCGCATGTCGACCACGTCGGTGGCGCCGAATTGCCTGGCCAGCTCCAGCCGCTCGTCGAGCCCGTCGATGACCACCACCCGGCTCGCCCCCATCTCCCGTGCCACGGCGCACGCGTAGACGCCGAGGCCGCCCGCGCCCTGCACCACCACGGTCTGCCCGGCGCGAAGCTGCGCGATGTCGAGCCCCGCGTAGACCTGCGTGTACGCGCAGTTGATGCCCGCGGCCATCTCGTCGGTGATCTCGGGGCCGATCTTGAACACGGCGTGATTCGGGCGGAGATAGAAGTACTGGCCGAAGCCGCCCTGGAAGTGCGGCCACGCCTCGCACGACACGAGCCAGTTCGCCTGGCGCGTGGGACAGGACTTGTACTGGCGCCGCAGGCAGGCCGTGCAGCGCCCGCACGGGCAGAAGT
>Ga0335071_10004482_pt1 | contig 14581 bp, 12 predicted proteins | sample Lox_Sample_15_FD_206724 | JGI IMG/M metagenome (GOLD analysis project Ga0335071, IMG submission 206724) | Soil microbial communities from Loxahatchee National Wildlife Refuge, Florida, United States - Lox_Sample_1.5 | ecosystem: Environmental > Terrestrial > Soil > Wetlands | place: USA... | reverse complement strand
GGGCTTGAATCAGGAGCACCTGCCGTTGGCACTGAAGCGGCATTTCAGCGCGTTCCGGCTTTTTGGATGAGTGTGAGCCAGAGGTTCGCGCAGTTGAAGTCTTCTGTATGATTCGTAGTCGTCTGAGTTACGTTCGGCATTATCTCCGGATCCTGACACTCCTGCTGCCCGCCTGCGCCTACTACATCGCCGTCAAGATACGTTTCGGATTCAATCTGTTTTCCCCCCATTCCGCTCCCGCCGGATTGCCTCCTTACTGGGGCATCATGCTCCTCACCACAATTATCTGGGCCATCACAGCGGAAGACTCCGGACTTTGGAACGTCGAGGATCTGTATGCGCCCGGCAAGAAGAGCCGGCGCCTCCTCGAGACACTCGCATTCACATACGCAATTGTCATGGCGCTCGGGTTTATGTATCGCGGCGCGAGCTATTCCAGACTTGTCGTGGCCATCAGCGCGGCAGCGCTCTTCGTGCTTGCAACTATGGCGCGTATCGCGTTCCGCGTCTTTCTTGAACTGCTGCGCCGCAGAGGAAGAAATGAAGTCAAGATTCTTATTGTGGGGACTGACCGATTCGCGCGTCGAGTCGCTACCACGCTCCTGAATGGAGAGGTTCTTCCCTGCCGCGTTGTTGGTTTCGTTCGATTACCCAACCAGGAGATTACCGTCGACGGACCCATTTATGAGGTGGACCACATCCCAAACTTTTCGAACGGCAACTCCATCGACGACGTAATCATTGCCCTGCCCACGGGACGACTGAGTGACGTTCAGAAAGTAGCACCGGCTCTCGAAAAGCTTTGCGTACCGACCCGCGTTGTCGTGGACCTGGGAGAGGGTGTGAGCGTTCGCGAGCGCCTGATCGAGTTGGGTGGGATTCACATGCTCGATCTGCGGCCGACACTTGCCGAGACCGGCCCGTATCTCTTCGAAAAGAGAATTTTCGACGTGGTCCTCTCCGTTCTTGTCTTGCTGGTTACCTTGCCCGTGAGCCTGGTGATCGCATTGCTCATCAAGCTGAGCAGTCCGGGACCCGTTTTCTTCGCGCAGGAGCGTGTAGGCCTGAATGGCCGTGTTTTCCGGATGTACAAATTCCGAACGATGCGTGTAGGTAGCCCATCGGAAGGTGATACGCGGTGGACCTCAAGCAACGATCCACGCCGGACCGTCGTAGGCGTCTTTTTGCGGCACTTCAATCTCGATGAGCTCCCTCAATTTGTTAACGTGCTCAAGGGAGACATGAGTATCGTAGGGCCGCGCCCTGAACGTCCACACTTTGTTGAGAAGTTCCTCGACGAGTTTGAGCGATACAACTTTCGACACACCTTCAAGGCTGGCATCACCGGTTGGGCTCAGGTAAATGGCTGGCGTGGCGATACCTCCATCGCCAAGCGCGTTGAATACGACCTCTACTATCTGCGGAATTGGAGCTTGACCTTCGACCTGCAGATCATCACGCTGACTTTTCTGCGCTTGTTCAACAGCAAGAACGCGTATTGATGATCTCGGGGAGATCAGGCCTGAACGCAAATTTGACGCTGTCGTCCCAGTCCTTGGATCTCGAGTTCGACTACGTCTCCGGCCTTTAGGTATTGCGGTGGTTTCATTCCCAATCCGACGCCAGGAGGTGTACCACTGGAAATCACATCGCCGGGCTCGAGCGTCATGAACTGCGAAATATATTGGACCAACTGGGCTGGCCCGAAGATCATGGTTCCAGTTGTGCCATTCTGGCGGATCTGGCCGTTCACCCATAGCTTCATGGACGCATTCAGAACGCCGGGAACTTCGTCTGCTGTCGCGAGCCATGGGCCGAGCGGGCTGAACGTGTCACAACTCTTCCCCTTCGTCCATTGACCGCCCCGCTCCAGCTGGAATTCGCGCTCAGAGACATCGTGCGAGATGCAGTATCCGGCAATGCATGCAGCGGCCCGATCGAGCGAGTCGAGGTAGCGCGCCTCTTGGCCAATCACAACTCCAAGCTCAACTTCCCAATCTGTCTTTGTGCTGCGTCGCGGAATCTGCAGGTGATCGTTCGGGCCTGCCACGGTGTTGCTTGCCTTCAGGAAGAGAATGGGCTCTTTGGGAATCTCCATTCCGGACTCACGGGCGTGATCGTGGAAGTTGAGACCGATGCAGACAATCTTTCCGGGACGTGCCACGGGCGCCGCCCAGCGAGCCGCATCGTTGACTCGCGGAAGAGAGCCGGCAGCATTGCGCCGGAGCAGGTTTTTCAGAGACTCGATTCCGCCACCTGCAAAGAAGGCGCTGTCCCAGTCTCGAAACTCTGCCGACAGATCAATTCGTTGATTGTCCACCAATACGCCCGGCTTCTCGCTGCCTCGTTCTCCAAATCGAATTAGCTTCATGTGTCTCCGTGGCTCGTGTTCACAAAAGAGCAGAGCAACGCCAAGCAATCATAAAGCTTTCGAGCGGGTAGATAAGGATCTGCCTCTGAGAATCAGCTGCGTTGTTCTGTGATTTACGCGGCCGCGCGTGTCAGCCAACTCTCCAGCGTATTGGCGTCGACCAAGCCCGCCTGCTGAAACTGAAGCTTCCCATGCGAGAAAACAGCGAAGTTCGGGATGCCCCGAACGTTGTACCGCGACGCAAGTTGCGGAAACCGCTCGGTATCAACCTTCACGACGACTGCTCGCCCAGCCGAGTCTCGGGCAGCCTGGGCCACGTGAGGCGCGGCCATTCGACAGGGACCACACCAGGCAGCCCAGAAGTCTGTCAACACCGGAACTTTGCTTTCGCGAATAACCTCGTTGAACTGATCTTCATCCACCTCGATCGGTTCGGCAACCGCAGGAAGCACGGCTTTGCAAGCGCCACATTTGCCGTTGTCCGCGAGGTGCTTGGCGGGAACGCGATTGGACTTGCCGCAATTGGCACAGGTACGAATCAAAGGCATGTTGACCTCTTGCATTTCAGCGCAGGCAGATACACGCGCCGGGAATCTCCACTTCAAATATAGAAAAGCCAGCCTCGCAATGAGACTGGCTTTCACACTCGCCTTGGGCTATCTCCTTAAACCCGCGTCAGCACGCGGTCATGCACCGGTTCTGGCTCTTTCACCGGTTCCGTCGGTTGATAGTCCTGTTTCGGGTCCTTAGGCGGCGTCGCCGGAATCATTTTCGCGGCCGGGCTCTCGGCCACTTCCGGCAACGATACCCCAAACGCCTCGTCGATCGTCTTCACGTAATGCACCGTGAGATTTTCGAGTTGTTCGGGCGTCAGATCCTCCTCGACGTTCATCTTATTTTCCGCGGGAAGAATGACATCAGTGACGCCGGCACGTTTGGCAGCAAGCACCTTCTCCTTGATCCCGCCGACCGGAAGCACGTTCCCGCTCAGCGTGATCTCTCCCGTCATCGCCGTGAGCGGTGTAATTCGACGCTTGGTCAGAAGCGAGACTAAGGCTGTCGCCATGGTCACACCCGCCGACGGCCCATCCTTCGGAATGGCTCCGGCTGGGACGTGAATGTGAAGGTCATGGTTGGCGAAGAAATCCTCCGCCACGCCAAGACGGTCCGCATTCGAACGAACCCACGTCAGCGCCGCCTGCATGGACTCCTGCATCACCTGGCCAATCTGGCCGGTCATCGTGAATCCACCCTTGCCCTTCATTGCGTTGGCTTCGACGAAAAGGACGTCTCCACCCGCAGGAGTCCACGCCAAACCAACTGCAACTCCGGGACGCTCTGTCCGCTCGGCAATTTCGCCTTCGCTGCGGATTTTGATTCCACCCAGAAACTCCTGAATGTCTTCCTTATTGACGATAAGCTTCTCGGTTTTGCCCTCCGCCAGGCGTCGAGCCTGCTTCCGGCAGATTGTGCCCATCGTCCGCTCCAGACTACGCACACCAGCCTCGCGCGTGTAGTGCCGGATGATGTAGCGCACTGCCTCTTCCGGAAACTCAATCTGCTCCGCCGTGATGCCGTTTTCATCGATCTGACGCGGGATCAGGTACCTGAATGCAATGTGCACCTTCTCCTCTTCGGTGTAGCCCTGCAGTTCGATGATCTCCATGCGGTCGCGCAAAGGCTCGGCGATCGGATCGAGCATGTTTGCCGTCGTAATGAACAACACCTTTGAAAGATCGAACGTCACATCAAGATAGTTGTCGCGGAACGTCGAGTTCTGCTCCGGATCGAGAGCTTCGAGCAAAGCCGAAGCTGGATCGCCGCGGAAGTCGCGTCCGACCTTGTCGATTTCGTCGAGCATGAACACTGGGTCCTTGGTCTCGGCGCGGCGAATGCCTTGGATGATCTGTCCGGGCAAGGCGCCGATATACGTGCGGCGGTGTCCGCGGATCTCGGCTTCGTCGTGAACTCCGCCCAGCGAGAGCCGTACGAACTTGCGTCCCAGTGCGCGGGCAATCGACTTTCCAAGTGACGTCTTGCCGACACCTGGAGGTCCGACGAAACACAGAATCGGGCCCTTCATGTTCGGCTTCAGGCGGCGAACCGAGAGGTAATCCAGGATGCGGTCCTTGACCTTTTCGAGATCGTAATGATCGGCGTCAAGGATTTCTTTCGCCTTCGGAATCTCGATCTCCTGGCCCGAGGTCTTCGCCCAAGGCAATACTGCCAGCCATTCGATGTAGTTCCGGGTCAGCGAATAGTCGGCAGCCATGGGTGACATGCGCGAAAGGCGGCCCAATTCTTTCAGGGCTTCCTTCTTCACTTCATCGGGCATGCCCGCTTCTTCGATCTTCTTCCTCAGGTCCTCGACATCACGCTGGCCTTCGTCCTGTTCGCCCAGTTCCTTCTGAATGGCTTTCATCTGCTCGCGCAGGTAATACTCGCGCTGCGTTTGCTGCACGCGGTCCTGCACTTCGCTCTGTATCTTGTTGCGCAGTTGCTGGACTTCAAGCTCCTTCGCCAGATGCTGGTTGATTTTTTCCAGCCGCACGTGAATGTCCAGTGTTTCCAGCGTGTCCTGCTTGTCCGGAGTAGAGAGCGAGGGTAGAGAGGACGCAATAAAGTCCACCAATCGCCCGGGCTCCTCGATGTTCATCGCAACCGTCGACAGCTCATCGGAGAGCGTCGGCGAACCGGCGACAATCTGCTGAAATAAGGTTAGGACGTTCCGCTGCAGCGCCTGAATCTCTGAAGTGGCGACCGGAGCTGCGCCTTCCGGCAGCACGGAATACTGCGCGCTCATGAATGGCGTGAGTTGTGTGAACTCGCCCAACTTCACGCGCTCCAGGCCTTCGGCGAACACAAACAGGCTCTGGTTCGGCATCTTGACCACTTTGTGAACCACGGCGGAGGTTCCCACCGTATATAGGTCGCTGGGTTGAGGGGCATCGACCCGCGCTTCGCGCTGCGCCGCGACGATAATCGTCTTATCCTCACCGAGCGAATTGATTAATTGAACCGAACTTTCACGCCCTACCGTAAGTGGCAAAACGGCATGGGGGAACAACACTGTGTCCCTCACCGGCAGTACCGGCAATGATCTTTGCTCGTTTATTTCCTTTGGCTTAGGAGAGCGCTCGACTGAGTTGGATTGACTCATGATTCTCCTTGAGTGTAACTCGCTCAAGTTTAGATGATACCGTCTCGGGAAAAGTTTCAGGAGTGCCGAAGCCGTTCCCGCAAGTTCCGCATGTATGCCTACAATACGCCTAGCGGTACTGTGTCTAAGGTGCAGAGGCTAACGCGCAGGATGCCCCGGCGCAAGTCTTATTTGGGAGTCGGTGATGTGGTAGGGCCAGTCCGGAGAACAGTTCTCCCATGCGCTCCGTCAGTGAAGCGCATGGGAGCTTACCTAGAAGACGTGCTTGGCAGTCTCACCTGAGAAGATCAGCTCCTGCAACACCTTTTCATTCCCCGCGGTCTGGAACACAGTCACGTCGTCACCGGCCTTTTTCGGCAAGGGAACCAGAGTGCATTTCACCTTCACCACGTCCTTGCTGTGGATGCGTTCGAATAACATGAAGTGGTCCTGCCCTTCCATCGAGTGCCGCACGACGTACTCGCCGGCGGGCAGAACATTCGTGCCGATCCGAACGGACGTCGCGAATGTGACCTTATGCACCTCACGGACGCCAAGTTTGTTTTCCGAAGCGACAGCTGCTGCTGACAATAAACAGAGGAGAATAACGACATACTTAAAGGAACGCATGAAACCTCCAAACGATCGTCTGCGGTTATCAACACAGATGGGAAAATTCTAGGTGACCCGAAACCGGCAGCCAATATTTGCAATCACAGCCAAGTGTGATGAAAGGCTACCCCGTTTCAATTTGGGCTGGGTCAGGCTAAGTCGTAGATTCCAAGCAACGAGCGTGACGAAGCATGCCGACTTAAGCGGCGGGGTACACTCCTAACACCTTTACAAACTCAGCCACCTCGCCGAGATGGTGCAGCGCGTTGCGGGCAGGTTCGTCGTCGCCCCGCAGGAAATCCACATAGAACACATATTCCCATGGGCGTCCGCGCATGGGACGTGATTCAATTTTGCTCAAGCTGATGTCGCGCAACGCGAAAACGCTCAGCGATTTGAACAACGCGCCCGGCAAGTTCTTCACCTGAAACGCTATGGAGGTTTTGTTCGCTCCCGGCGGGATCAGCCGCCGATATCCCGGTTCATCGCGGCCACGTTCTGAATGAGAGTCCCCGCGGCCTCTCCGCCGTGAGGAGGCCTTCCGCTGCCCTTCCAGCTTACGAATCAGGAAAAAACGCGTGAAGTTCCGCTTGTCATCCTCGACTTCGGCTTGCAGGATTCTGCCGGAATATTCGCGAGCCGCCTGGCGTCCGGCAATCCCGGCAGCGTCCGGCAGGTGATTCTCCGTGACATGCTTCACGCTTCCGGCGGTATCGTAGAAAGAGATCGCCTCGATCTTCGGATGCTGGCGGAAGAAGTCCCGGCACTGATCGAGCGCCACGGGGTGCGAGAGCACCCGCTTGACGGAGCCGATTTTCACTCCCGGCGCAGCGATCACGTTGTGCACGATCCGGAGCAGGTATTCGGCCTGAATGAATACGTTCCGGCTTACGAGCAGGTCCGCATGCTCGGCCACGGTCCCCGCGAGAGTGTTCTCAATTGGGATAACCGCCGCGTCCACAGAGCCGTTCTCCACCCGCTCAAACACTTCGATCGACCGTGCGCAGGGCACGACGCTACAGCGGCGGAGCATCTTTTCGGCGGCTTCATGGCTGAAGGCTCCGCGCTCGCCTTGAATCGCGACTTTCATTGGATCATCCCGACGGCAAAGTACAGGAGAAAGCCTGCCCGACGCAACTCGTCCGGGGCCTCAGTTCAAAGTCTTCCTTAAGACCAGCGCGTCCACGCCATTGGAGTAGTACCGCGGCCAGGTACGGATCACGTTGTAGCCGTGCCGCTTATAAAAGGAAAGAGCGGTTACGTTGTCGACGGCGGTTTCGAGCCCCACGGCACGGCAGCCCGCGCTCCGCATCTGTTCCTCCGCTGCTTGCAGAAGCAGCGAGCCGACCCCAGACCGCCTCGCCCCCGGTGCCACATCGATGGTAATCACGTGTCCGATGGCTCCGCAGTGGCCAACGATGAAGCCTTGCGGTGCGCGCTTATCGTTCGTTGCCACCAGCGTGAACGCTCCCTGCTGCTGTATGAAGCTCTTCAGTTCCTGCCGGGAATACGAGATCCCTGGCGGAAAGCACTCCTGATCCATGCGCCACAAGGATTCGAAGTCCTCGGGCTTGAACTTCCGAAGGGCGATAGCCACGGCCACATTGTAACGGGCAGTACAGGGCGGCGGAGTTGTTGGGTCTGCGGCTCAGGCCGGCCTCTCTCGCCACTCTCATAAACAACGCGCACACCCGTACCGGCCAGTCGGTGTATTCGTGAGGTTCAAAGCCGGCATTTGAACAAGCCACTTTTTCCACAGACCCAGGAGTAGGCGAAAAAAGAGGCGTTCCCGGGACAAATGTCCCCTTGCTCCATCCGCAACCTCGGACGTACCATCGGCATCAGAGGGGTAGTGGTTCGCCTGTGGGACGCCTTGTTGTCATCGACGTTGTCTGTGCGGTCGTACTGCTCGGAGGGTGGTACGTCTTTTTTGCCGCGTACAACCGGCGGCGCGGAGCCGAGGCGCTGCGCTGGGTCGAGTCTGCCTGCAAGGGTAAAGGACGAATCGTCGACTCCCGCTGGATCGGAAGTTCCCGCTTGTATGCCAGGCTTCAGTTCCCTTCCCGCAGCTTCGAAAATGCCTACGTTGTACTGAAGTTCCGGCCCAGGCAGCTACCGGTCCACTGGGTCCTGAGCCGCGTGCATAAAGAAAAAGAGACTCTGACGTTTGAGGCCGACCTTGGCGGCTCCCCGAACTTCCGCCTGGAAGTGGTGCGCCACCGCTGGTGCGCTCACAGCCGCGGCGTGATTGCCCGCCGCAAGGATGAACGCCAGTGGGACCTCTACGAGCCGGGCCCGATTGTGCTAACCACACGCGCCCACTGGCAGGAAGACTCAACTGCAGAGCTCAATACCCTGATGACAGTGCGCCAGCAAGACGTGCTGCAGGTGCGCTTCCGCCCCGAATCGCCGCAGTTCTCGGCCACCATCGCGCTCGATGCCCTGGATGATCCACAAAGCGCCGCCGGCTTCCTCACCACTCTGCGTGAACTAGCAGCAGGCGCTTCGGCCCACCGCCAGTAAGAAACAGCGCGTCACGCGCATTCCTGGAAACAAGCACAGTGATTTCCATGCTCTATCCGTGGAATCCGTGTAGATCCGTGACTTCTTTGTCTTCCCCGAATGCATTAAACTGCGCACATGTTCTCTCGCGGGGAAGGATCGATCCACCTGTTCCGAATCGCTGGAATCGATGTGTATCTGCACTGGTGGTGGTTCCTCGCCGCGGTCTATGAAATCCAGAGCCGCTCCGGAAGGTACTCATCGATCACCTGGAACATCGCTGAGTATCTCGGACTCTTCTTAATTGTTCTGCTGCATGAATTCGGGCACGCGCTGGCGTGCCGCCAAGTGGGAGGCAATGCGAACCGCATCGTCTTATGGCCGCTTGGGGGCGTAGCCTACGTCGATCCCCCGCCCCGACCAGGAGCGACTCTATGGAGCATCGCCGCTGGTCCGCTTGTAAATGTAGCGCTGCTGCCCGTCTTGTACGGTGTCTACTCTCAAGGGCAAGGCGCGGCCTGGGCATCAACCATGCCCGACCTTTACCGCCTCGTGCGCAGTCTGTATGTAATCGACATCGTTCTCCTGGTCTTCAACATCCTTCCGGTATATCCGCTCGATGGTGGACAGATTCTGCGCTCGCTGCTCTGGTTCGTGCTGGGACGCGCCCGCAGCCTGATGGCAGCTACGGTTCTTGGGATGCTCGGCGTAGCTGCCTTCGCCGCATGGGCTTTCTACACTCGCGACCTCTGGCTCGGCTTCATCGCGTTTTATATGGGGATGAATTGCTGGAGCAGCTTCAAGTATGCGCAGGCGCTCTCGCGCATGGACAAGCTTCCACGCCGTGCGGGATTCACCTGCCCGACCTGCGAAAACGCTCCACCCGTCGGAGCGTACTGGAAGTGCTCACAGTGTGGGCAACCGTTCGATCCGTTCGAGAGCGGCGCGGTCTGCCCTCACTGCCGCAGCCAATATCCGGCCACGCAGTGCCTCGATTGCGGGCGCCAGCATCCCCTGCACGAGTGGGCTTCGGGCTCTCTCGCCGCTCCGGTTCTGTGAGTGCATATCTTTATTCTTCTTAGTTGTTGCGCGCTCACGCGGTGGTAGGATATCGAACTACTCCGGAAGGGGGTATTCGCTGTGCTCACCCGCTCTGGTCTCTCCCGCCTAGCGTTGGTTTGGTTAATTCTGCTTCTGACTACCCGCCATGGGAACGCCGGAGAACCGCAGTGGGTCGAAGTGCGTTCACCGAATTTCTCCGTCATCACCGACGCCGGCGAGCGCCGAGGCCGAGATGCAGCCTTGCGCTTCGAGCAGATGCGCTCGGCTTTCGGCACTTTGATGACCAAGGCAACGGTCAGCATTCCCGTTCCACTGCAAATTGTCGCTTTTCGGAACACCAAAGAGATGCGTCAGGTAGCCCCCATATTCCGTGGAAAACCGACGCAATTGGCGGGACTGTTTCAGGGTGGGAACGATCGCAGTTTCATCATGCTCGATATGTCTGTGGAAGACCCTTGGACGACCGTTTTTCACGAATATGCGCACCAACTGATGAACGGCAACATGCAGGCCGAGACTGAGCCGTGGTTCGAAGAAGGCTTCGCAGAATACTTTTCCAGCATTGAGGTTGACGGCAAGGAAATCCACATTGGCAAGGTCCCCCATGATGACTACCTGATTCTGCACCAGGTCGGAATGATGAAAGTCACCGATCTCTTCAAGGTTGTGCATTATTCGGAGACGTACAACGAGAACGGAAATGCGCGCACTGCGTTCTACGTTCAGTCGGGCATGCTCGTGCATTACATCTACGACAACCAACTGCTTCCCAAGGTCGCCACGTATTTTGAAGCGAGATTTCAGAAACACTCCAGTGTTGAGGACGCCATCCAGCAGGCGTTCGGAATGAGCGCGTCCCAGTTCGATAAGGCGCTTCGAAACTACGTACTCGAGGGACGTTACCGGTATTACAAGGTTCCTGCTCCCGCGCAGGTCGCGGAAGCGAACTACACGGTGAAACCCCTTACGGGGGCAGATGCGGCTGCAGCTCTAGCCGATATTCACCTGCACTCACCGGATTATCAAAACAAGGCCATCGAAGAATTTGAGGCAATCCTCAAGTCGGACGCCAACAACGCCGCTGCATGTCGCGGGCTCGGCTACGCCTACCTGCAGAAACAGGATTTCACGCAGGCCGCTGAATATTTCAGACGCGCCTCTGAGCAGGATTCCAGGGACCCGCGAGTCCATTACTACAATGCGCTGTTGATGGCGCGCCAGAGCGGATTCAGCCCCCGCGCTGACCTTCCCACGCTGATGAAAGAACTGGAGACTTCCATCAGTCTGGACCCCAAATTTGCCGACTCCTATGCGCTGCTCGCCTTCGCGCAAAATACTTCCGGCGATCACGCAAAAGCGCTGGACACAATGCGTAAGGCAATCACCATTGACCCGCGAAACGAAAGTTACCGCTTCAATCTCGCCAATATCTACTTGGCGAATCGCCAGCCCGATAAAGCGGTGGCTATCCTGCGATCCTTGCAGAACACCGAAAACCGCGAAATGGCGTCGCGCGTCTCCGGTGTAATTGCGAGCATCCAGGAATTCCAACAGCAGTCTCAGCTCTCTGAACAGTCTCAGCACTCTGGGCAGTTCAACAACCCTCAGCTCACTTTGCGGCGGTCGGAAACCAGCGAAGCCTCGCGCGAGTCCGAAAACGACTCCGACGTGCGCCCTATTCCAGGCAGCCAGACTTCCAACTGGGGACCGCCCATCTTCCTTCGGGGCACGATTAAGTCCGTGGACTGTTCTGTCGAACCATCCGCCATCCTGACGCTGGCTTCAGGTGCCAAAGCCTTGAAGCTCAAAATTGCGGACAGGCAACATGTGATTCTGATCGGCGCCGATCAGTTCTCATGCTCCTGGGCGAACAAGAAGGCGGCGGTCAACTACCGCCAGGGTGATGGCGGGGACACAAGTGTCATCTCCCTGGAACTGCAATGAGAGTTACCCCCCTGCAGCGCACTTTGGGCGCTCGAATAAATCCCTTTTATGCCTCACATCAGCTTTTTCGATTGGCCGCGCTATTCCCCTCGCGCTATCCTTCCGAGTTCCAGATCAGTGTTGAAACCAGCCATTTCAACTCCCCGGATTGCGTGAAGTAGTTTTGCCAAAATCTCGTACCTATATCGAAGGAGACGGAAGCACATCCATGTCCACCGAACTGCGCAATTTCCTGGCTCTGTCCTACGACGAATTGGAAGAACTCAACCTCAAAGCGAAGGAGCAGCGCAGGAATCGCCTCGCACCCGATAAGGTCCGCGAGGATCGCCTCAAGTACCTGACCGATGAAAAGCGCATCAAGGCGCTCACCGTCATGTTCAGCGATCTTGAGGGTCGGCTGCACATGCTCGACTACGATAAGAAGTTCCTGATGAAGAGCTACGACAACCTGACCTTCGACGGCTCTTCCATCCGCGGATTCACGGCACAGAGAGAGAGCGATCTTCGCCTCGGCATCGACTGGGGAGCTTTTTATTGGGCTCCTGCGGATGTGTTCGGCCCCGGCAAAGTTCTTGCCTTTGGTGAGGTCATCGACAAAGACGGACGACCCTACAGCGCCGACATCCGCAGTGTGCTGAAACTGTTCGCTGACGACCTTTTCAAAAAGAAGGGCTACACGCTAAACGCTGCGAACGAAATCGAAGGTTTCCTTTTCCAGGGATCCGATGCGGAGCGCCGCTATCACGAGACCGGCAAGTTCGAATACGTCAACACGGGCGGTTACTATCACTCGCTTCCAGGCGATCCGCTGCGCACCTTCATCGACACTACGGCCGAAGTGCAGCGCTCCATGGGCTTCCAGAATGAGAAGGACCATCCCGAGGTCGCACCTTCGCAGTTTGAAATCAATTATGGATACGGCGAGGTCGTGGCCGCCGCCGACCAGATCCAGCTCTACAAGCTGATCTGCCGCCAGGTCGCCCGCAACATGGGCCTGACTGCGTCATTCCTTCCAAAACCCGTTGTCGGCGTGAACGGCAGCGGCATGCACACCAACGTTTCCATCAGCGCGGATGGCAAGAACCTCTTCTGGGATCCCAAGGGCGAGGAAAAACTCAGCAAGCTCGGGTACGAATTTCTCGACCGCATCCTCACTCATGGCAACGATCTGTGCCTCATCTTCAACTCCAGCGTGAACGCATATCGCCGCCTCGATCCGCACTTCGAGGCGCCCAACCAGCTGAAAGCTTCAGCCACGGACCGCGGTGCTATGATCCGCATCCCGATCGGCAACGAGCGCAGTATGCGCACCGAAGTTCGCGCTGTCGCCCCTGATGCCAATCCCTACCTGGTCATGCTCGGAATCTTCAAGACTGGCCTGGAAGGAAGCACGGCCAAGATCAAGGACCTGCGCAAAGGCGCCGACCGCTACCTTCCCGACAACATCTACACAGCCATCGAGAACTTCCGCAACGCCGAGTGGACTACAAAGTTATTGGGTGAGGACGTGAAAGCTCGTTACGCTGACCTGAAACAGGCTTCGGCCGATCGCTGCCCGCACCTGCTGGGAACTGTCGTAAAGGCGGCGGAAGTGCAATTCCATCACGAAGTCTACAACCAGTTCTTGTGGAATTTGTTCTAACCTGGTGCAGTTCTGCCACGTAACGCCCCGGCGCAAGCTGGGGCGTTTCAATTTGCACGAACCTGTCAGGGAATGACAGCCGTCGCTATATTCGATTTGGCGCTTTCATCTCCGGAAACATCAACCGCAGTCGCCGCGTAGTAATAGGTCTTGCCGTTAACGACAGTCGAATCGGTGTACGTGGTCCACGCAGTCAAGCTTGAGTTGATCTTCGTCCAGGATTTGTTATCCAGACTGCGATAGACGTTGTATCCCGTGACGTTGGTCGAACTCGAGGCGCTCCAACTCAGGTCGACCAGGTGTCCGCCGCTCGTCTGAATCACGACTGTGTAGGAGTCGGTCGATGCCCGCCCTCCGCACCCAGTGGCGGTAACTGAAAAAACGTAGGTGGCAGCTTTGGTCGGCGTACCGGAGAGTGTCACCGATTTCGAGTCGGTCGAGGTCTTCATTTTGATCCCGGCGGGCAAGGATCCCGAACTGACCTTCCACGTATAGGGAGTGCACCCGCCGCTGGCGGCAATCGTGCTTGAATAGGATTGGTTTACGGTGCCGTTGGGGAGTGTCTTGGTGCTGATGGAAATGTACGCCAGACACTGCGAGGCCACCGCGAGAACAAAGAGGGGAAGGAGAGTACGTCTCATTTCTCCATAATCACAACGCTTCAGCGCTGCGACAATCACCAGAGGTTTCTGGCCAACCAGAGGTTTGCATCCGTGTGTGACTGGACGGCCAACACCAGCATGCTCTCCCGATCACATCCCCACGTGATCCGAATCATGGAAAGCTCGCACTTCCATTTCTAGCATTCGCTCGGGCTATTTCTCGGTTCCGAGCGGGCCTTCCTTCCTGATTGGCCCAACCTGCTCGCGGACCAATTCGCGCCTGCGGAGGAATCCTATGCTCGCAACCAAGCTGAATGTCGGTTTCTACGGACACGTTCGCCAGTACCACAACATCAAGGCGGAGATCGACGCCAACATCCACGAGGTGCTCGAGAGCGGCCAATACGTCCTCGGCCCGATGTTGAAGAAGTTCGAGTCGGAGCTGGCCCAGTTCCACGCGACGAAGTACGCGATCGGCGTGGGCAACGGCACCGACGCCCTCTGGCTCACCTTCATGGCGCTCGGCATTGGCGCCGGCGACGAGTGCATCACCACCACCAACACCTTCTTCGCCACCGCGGAGGCAATCTGGATCGCCGGTGCGACCGCCGTGTTCGTCGATTCCGATCCGCGCACCAACTGCATCGACCCCGCGAAGATCGAGGCCGCCATCACTCCGCGCACCAAGGCTCTAGTGCCCGTTCATC
>Ga0335071_10004481_pt1 | contig 14582 bp, 11 predicted proteins | sample Lox_Sample_15_FD_206724 | JGI IMG/M metagenome (GOLD analysis project Ga0335071, IMG submission 206724) | Soil microbial communities from Loxahatchee National Wildlife Refuge, Florida, United States - Lox_Sample_1.5 | ecosystem: Environmental > Terrestrial > Soil > Wetlands | place: USA... | reverse complement strand
CGGTCGCGCATGTCCTCCGCGCCCGGAATTCCCGACTGGTCGATGTACTGCCAGCCCTGCGGATTGGCAAAGCCGTAGCCATCGCCCTCCTTCGTCACATTCTTGACGCGTGCAAAGTACATCGCATCGCTGGTGCGCAGCTCGTATGCGTTGAAGCCGACTCCGGTTCCCACTCGCCCGCTTTTCGTGCGCCCATACCCCAGGAACACCGTGACCGCATCGTCCGGATGCCCCGGCGTGCGCCACACGCCGCCCTTCACCTTGCGGCCGCTGACTTCAATCTCGACGATGTCTTCCGTCTGCAGCCCCAGCTTCTCCGCCGTCTTCACGCTGATCTGCACCGCGTTGTCCCAGCAGATTTGCGTCATCGGCTTCGGCGTTTCCTGCAGCCACGCGTTGTTCGCGAACGTCCCGTCGTAAATCGTGGGATCGCGCCGGAACATCACTTCCAGCGTTCCGGTGGTGCCCGTGCTCGCCACTGCTGGCGCGCCCTTCGCTGTCACTGCCTTCGCCGGAAATGCCGTGCCCGCCACAAAACCGTCATTCAGCGCCTTGCGCCAGGCCGCCTCAAAGTCGCCCGCCATCTTGCCCTGCCAGTACTTGCGGACAATCTCGTAACCGGTACTCGCCGGCGAACCAATCAGCGCCTCGATGAACTCGTACTCACTCTTGCCGTCATACAGCGGAGCGATCAGCGGCTGCACCACCGTCGCTGTCCCATCAATCGTGCGCACATCGCCCCACTGCTCCAGGTAATGCGTCGCGTTGATGTGCCAATGCACGAAATCCGTGGTTTCGTTCTGGAACACGCTGTGCTGCACCCGCAACTGCACCTTGCCCATCGCCTCGGCGAACTTCAGGTCAGCGGGAGCGTCATACACCGGGTTGCCGCCGACGATCAACAGCAGGTCCACCTTCCCGGCATTCATGTCGGCCGCCAGTTCCTTCAGCGCCGCCGTCTGGTCTTGTGGTTTCGCTTCCACCGGATCGGTGTAGAACACCGTGGTGCCCACTGCGCCCAGTGCCTGGTTCATTGCGTGTGCCAGTGCGTGTACCGCGGGTGGCTGATTGTCGCCCGCGATCACCACCGCCGCGCCCTTGTGCGCCTGCAAATCTTTCACCAGCGCCGCCACAAACTTCTGCTGCTCCGCCTTTGCCGAACCGCTCCCCACTCCCAGTCCTGCCGCAATCGCCCGTGCCACCTGCTCGATCTCTGAAGCGCGCGCCGGCAGGCGATGGTCAGCCTTGCCGCCTGTATTGGTAGGCGTGCTCTCCACCATGTAGAAGCGCGACATCTTTTCTTTCAGCTCGGGCTTGCGCCGCGAGGCGAACTGCCGCGCATACAGCAGGAATCCGGGATACCCGCTCGACAGAAAATCTCCGTCCAGCGACAGAATCGTGTCGGCTTTGCCGAAGTCGTAGCGCGTCTCCACGTACTGTCCGAACGCCATCTGCGCGCCCGCGCGAACGTTGTCGCGGGTCAGCGGATCGTACTGCACCCACTTCGCCTGCGGATACGCCGCCAGCACCGCATTCAACTGCGCCGCCAGCGTCGGCGAACTCATGGTTCGGGTCAGGATGCGCAGTCCCGCGCCCTGCATCGCTTTCTGTGAATTCAGAGGCCCCTTGATCGCGCTCGTGTAGTCACCCCACGAACGAATGTTGCCCTCGTACGTGATCGCCTGCGAACGGTCGGGGTCATACATGTCGAGGATCGACGCCTGCGCAAACACGTCGCTGCCCACTCCCGCCGGGTGGTCCGGATTCCCCTCAACCTTCGTCGGGCGCCCTTCGTGGCTTTCCACCAGCACCGGGGTCGCGTATCCGCCAAACGGCATCGCGCTGGCGAAAAACAGCGGCAACCCCAGCACCATAGGCTCCGGCTGCCGCACATAAGGAACGATGGGCTCGATGGGCTGCTTCACGCACGCCGACAGCCCCGCCAGGGCCATCGAGGCCGTCATCAGTTTCATGAAGTCGCGCCGCGACGCTCCCTCCGGCCACACTGAGGCCTGCCGCGGAAACTCGCGGTGCACCATCTCGAAAAAGCCCTCGGTCTGGGCCAGCTCTTCTAGGCTCCGCCAGTACTGCGGACCGCTCTTGGCGCGCGCCAGCTTGTCGCGCACTTCCGCCAGCTCCAGCTTGCTGGGACAAACCGCCTCGGCCTTCTGTGGGTTCTCGTTATCCATCGTTTCGTCGGTTCCGGTGTCCAATTGCTTTGAAGGGGCACGGCTTTAGCCGTGCCGTACAAGTCCTCTTTTTTGTCATCCCGAGGGGCTTCAGCCCCGAGGGATCTGCTTTCTTCGACCCTGCCTTGTATCTGGGCACGACTTCAAGCGTCCCCTGAGCGAAACCAATGACCGAATCGCCCTCTCCGCACTGACAACTGACCACTGGCCACTTTCTTTACCGGTGGCAGGTGTTGCAACTGGTGATGTCCGCCACGGTGCGCACCTTGTACTGCGCCTTAAGGGCGGTTCCCAGCTCAGTCTGGTCGCTGTACTTCGTCCCATCCGCCAGCAGCACCGGGTGCAGCGATGACGGTTCCTGGTAGTTCATGTCGAACACCTGCTCCCGCGGACGCAGAAACTTCTCCGGCGCGCGATGGCAGTTCAGGCACCACTCCATGCGCATCGAAGAGTCCTGGTACATCAGCGGCATCTTGTTCACCGGACCGTGGCAGCTTGCGCAGCCCACGCCCTTGTTCAAGTGGATGCTGTGATTGAAGTACACGTAGTCGGGCAGGTAGTTCACCTTGGTCCACAGAATCGACTTGCCCGTGCGATAGCTCTCCCGCACCGGCTCCAGCAGCGCCGCATTGGTCCAGATCTGCGAGTGGCAATTCATACAGGTCTTGGTCGGGGGAATCCCCGCATAGCTCGACTGCTCCACCGAGGTGTGGCAGTAGCGGCAATCGATCCCCAGTCCGGCGTTGTGGTGCTGGTGGCTGAACGGCACCGGCTGCGACTGCGCCACTCCCTGATAGGTGACGTAGGGCGCCCGCTGCATTTCCCAGGCAGCCCCCAGCAGGGCCATCACCACCAGGACCACTGCGCCCATCGACAGGCGCGACAGACTGTTCGCACTACGATGAAAAATTTGTGCCATGTATGAAGCTATCCACTTTTGCGGGTGCGGCGCCGTCTACCCCTTTCGGCGCCAGGTTCGAGCAGTTGTGAGCTTAAGACCCGATACGGTGTGACTTGAATCACCCAAGTTTGTGATTATAACAAGCAGGGTTAACCGCTTTGCAAGCAAACAATTCACTCCGCGCGCGTGATGACTTCACGCCGTGCAAATTGCCTCGCTGCTGGTGCATTTTTCGTTGTGATTTTCAACGCTTCAACGGCTCGCAACGTAGTTTGTTCGAGCGACTCGCAGGTGCTGGCGACTGGCTACTGGCAACTGGCTACTGTTCCAGCACCACCACCGCCATCGCCATCCCCTTCGTATGGGTCAGTGACAGGTGTGCCCGCTTGGCTCCCAGCTTCGCGAAAAACTCCCCCGCTCGACCGTGAAAGACCACTGTCGGCCTTCCGCCCGCCTGCCGCTGCACCTCGAAGTCTTGCCAGCGCACGCCCCGACTCCATCCCGTCCCGATGGCCTTCATGGCCGCCTCTTTGGCCGCAAACCGTGCGGCATAGCGCTCCGCCTTGTTGGCCTTCGATTCGCAGTAGCGGATTTCTTCCGCCGTAAACACACGCTCGGTGAATCGCCGCCCAAAGCGCGCGATGCTCGCGGCAATCCGGTCCACCTCGGCAATATCGATCCCCGTCCCAACAATCATGGCAACACCTTACTCCACTCCCGCCAGCCTATGATTGCAGGTTGCACTCTGTCACACCCGGAAGTGCTATCCCTCTGAATTCAATCCTACTTCCGCGAATTGCGACATCCGTGCCCCAACCCCGCTCACGAAAATGCTTGGGCTTTTGCCGTTCCGCTGGTATCATGAAACTGCTCGATTGATCGACGTTGTACGCAGCAGTTCCTGCCTCGCAGCATCCCTGCCGCTTCACAATCCGTTCGAATCGCAGCTATATCAATTTCGAAGGAACATGTAACACCATGGAACAAGGAACAGTTAAGTGGTTCAATGACGCAAAGGGCTACGGCTTCATCAGCCGTCAGAACGGCGAAGACGTATTCGTTCACTACTCTGCCATCCAGGCCGGCGGCTTCCGCAGCCTGCAGGAAGGTCAGACCGTTCAGTTCAACGTCGTTAAGGGACCGAAGGGCTGGCAGGCCGAGAACGTCCAGGCTGTCTAACAACTCGAGCGCAAGTTCATGAACACGCGGTCCGCTCCGGCGGGCCGCTTTTCTTTTGTCCGCTGAACTCCTCCGTATCGCCCAATCGATCCCACGACACAAATCGTTGCCACTCAATGAAATTTGTCGTATATTAACCGTCCATTAATAACTTTGTAGCATTTCGGTTCCCCTTTCTCGGCGTTTAAGTGCAGGCACTGTTTTGGCATCCACTCTCCCCGGATGACCAAGGGGGGCTCGAGTATGCGCTTCTGCAGCCGTTTAGCACGCGCATCGGAGCGCGCGCGTTCCGTCCTGGCTTTGCCGTTGCTGGTGGCGGCGGTCTTGCTCCCGGGCGCGCCTGTCAAATCCTTCGCGCAAGCCCCCGCCCACTCTCTGGCTTGCAGTGTGCGTGACGCCCAGGGGCAGCCCCTGTCGGACCTCTTGGTCGAACTCGATTCCATCACGCCACCCCAGGAACACCTTGAGGCGCTGACCGGACCCGACGGTTCTTGCACCTTTCGCGGCTTGCGCGGAGCGTCCTATCACGTCACCGTCGCGAGCGCGATCTTGCTTCCCGCCAAACGCGTGGAGATCGGTTCCAGTCAGTCCGCCCCGCTGGTCCTGCAGTTACCGGTAGCCGTCTCTCACGCTCGCGGTCGGGAAGGCGACGTTGTCTCCGTCCAGGAGCTCGTCGTCCCTCGTCGTGTTCAGGACATGATGCGCCACGCACTCGACGCCTGGCTTCGCGAGGACGTACACCGGAGTCGCAGTTTAGCCGAACGGGTCTTGAAACTCCGCCCTGACTTTGGCCCCGCGCTCGCGCTCATCGGAATTCTGGATTTCCAGGAAGGCCATCCCGCTGACGCCATCACCACGTTATTGCAGGCCCTCCAGCTGAGTCCGGATTGCCCCCATGCCTACTTGGCGCTGGCTTCTGCTTACAATCAGTTGCGCCGCAATCACCAGGCGCTAGCGGCGCTCTCGATCTTGGCCAAAATCGCCCCGGACAGCTGGCAGCTTCACTATGAAACCGGCCGCGCTTATCTGGGAGAGCAGCGATACCCGGAATCTATCGCGGAATTCACCCGTGCCCAAAATCTGGGTGGGCAGGACAACATGATTGTCCACTTGGGAAAGGCGCACGCGCTTTTCGGTCTGCGCGACTACTCCAGTGCTCAGACCGAACTCCAAGCCGTGATTGCTAAATCTCCGAATGGTCCATATGCCGCCGAGTCGCGTCAACTTGCATCGGCACTCGACGCTCACTTCAAGCCCTCGCCACCGCCCATGGAGACCGCCACCCGGCCATCTACGGGAACCCACAGCGAGCAATGAGGCGACGAGCGAATCGTCCCCTCACACCCCCGCCGCCGCCACGCCCGTGTAGTACCGCTGCGTTCGCGGCAACTTTGACGCATAGCCCAGCAGGAAGAAAAACGCTGTCGACAGCAGGCAGATCACCAGCCTCGTCCGCGCCAGCGGCAGCGGAGCCAGTCCCATGAACTTCCCCAACCGCCAGGCGCCCCAGTTCACCACCTGCGTCGGCACCACCGTCCAGATCGCGACGTAAAACCACGCTCGCTCCGCGCCTTCGCCAAAGGTATCTCGCTTGGCGCGGGGCGTTAGATCGAGTACCGTCGCCAATACCACCACCAGCGCCAGCGGATAGTACGCGTACTGATACATCTGCTTCAGCATCCACTGCCCCGTGGCCGCCGCCACGCACAAACCCATCAAATTCAGCACGTACGGCACCACGATGTCGATCCACGCCGCCGTGTAACACACCACCCGGTACCACAGGTTCGGCTGGTGCACGCCGTAATAATGAATGTAGGGCCGCTGCTCGCAACCAGGAACCCGTCCCACCCAGCCCCGCCACGCCACTACCGCCGCGACGACCGCCAGCCAAATCCAGTGTCGCCGGTCCCCCCCATGCGTGTACAGGTCATACGTGAGCGGCCAGCCCGGCAGCACCCAGAACACCCAAATCCAGATCGGAGTATGCAGGACGCGGTAGTACCCCTTGTTCTTTTCGCGAAAAACCGCTTGTTTCATAAATATTTTTGAGGATATCTGGCGTCGCACGCGTCGCGCAAGAAAGCGCTGCCATCAGCGCCCTCCGTCGTCCTGTACGATCGTCCCTTGGTGGAAGACAATCTTCCAGGCCGCGGCATTGCGCTGCCAGATGGTGGCCCGACGGGTCTTGCGCTCCCCCTGAAACAACGTGTAAGTCAGCAGGTAGACCTCGTCCGCCAGTCTGCGGCAATGAAAGTCTGTCGCTTCCAGCGGACCTTCGACGTAATCGCCTCCATAGCGCCGCTCAAGCTCGTCCAGTATGGACTCGCGACTGTATCTCCTGCCGGACGCGCCCACCTCCCAGAAGTCGAGTGTCATCATGTTGTCGAAATCTGCCCGCGTCGTCCCAATCTCGGGGTGATGGAATATCGGCTCTCGCGCCCGCAGCTCTTCCAGCACTCCCAGCAGCGCCGGATCGGTTACCAGCTTCGGTTCTGAATAGGGAAACATGGGTCGATTCTAGCCGAGGAAACAGAATCGCACGCCGGGTGCCACGCCCTTATCGCCGTCTTCTGGCGATAGGGTGGGACATAGAATCCTTCACCGGCCGAGGCTGTCCAGCGCCGCCATCACTGCCGCATCATTCGATGGCTCCACCGTCCGCAAGTCCAGCAGCACCCGACCCTCTTCCACCCGCGCGATGATCGGCGTCTCCCACTCCCGCAATTTCCGCGCAATCTCATCCGCGCCCATCTCTGTCGACGACACTGCTACCGCCCGGCTCGGCAGCGTCGCCCCGGGAGCCGACCCGCCGCCAATCACCGACCGCACCGCCACCGCCTCGACGTTCAGCCGCGGCGTGCTGATGTGCAGCTTGCGCATCATGAGCTCGGCGCGCTCGTCAATCTGCTCCTCGGTCAGCCGCATCATGCGCAGCGCCGGCAGCGAATCGTAGTCCTCGCGCAGATACGCCAGCAGCGTAGCTTCCAGCGCGGCGTAAAACATCTTGTCCACCCGCAGCACCCGAAACAGCGGATTCTTCCTCACCTTCGCCACCAGCTCCCGGCTTCCCGTAATCAGCCCCGCTTGCGGGCCGCCCAGCAGCTTATCGCCGCTGAACGTCACCACGTCCACCCCCGCGCGCAGGCTGGCCCCAATCGTCGGCTCGCCGCGCACCCCTACCGACGGCAAATCGAAAATATCGCCGCTCCCCAAATCCTCCATCACCGGAATCCCGTGCTTTCGTCCCAGCTCCGCCAATTCTTCCAGCGACGGCTGCTCGGTGAACCCCGTGATCTCAAAGTTCGAGCGGTGCACCCGCAGCAGCAGCTTCGTCCGCTCGTTGATCGCCTGTTCGTAGTCTCCGGTCCGCGTGCGGTTCGTCGTCCCCACCTCGCGCAGCACCGCCCCCGACTTCGCCATCACGTCCGGAATCCTGAACGACCCGCCAATCTCCACCAGCTCGCCACGCGACACGATGACCTCGCCGCCCTCCGCCAGTGCATTCAGCGTGAGCAACACCGCCGCGGCATTGTTGTTGACCACGATCGTCGCGATCTCTCTTGGGTGGCCCACATATCCCTGGTTTTGGGATATGTGGGATGCAACATCCCTCGGGTGCCCCATCTCGAGCCGGTTAGCTGGCGTGAGCGGAGCGGGAGCCGGGTGCCCCATCCTTTCCGCCCCGCCTTTGGGCGGAAAGGGTGGGGTCGAATCTCCCACCGCGCCGAACAGCCTGGCGAACAACCGGCTCACATGCACATCGCGCTTCCCGCGCTCCCCCGTCGCCAGATCCAGCTCGATGTTCGAATACCCCTTCGCAATCTCCACCACATGCCGCAGCGCCTCGCCGCTCAACGGCGCGCGGCCCAGGTTCGTATGCAGAATCACTCCCGTCGCGTTAATCACTGGCCACAACGAATACGCCATCGCCACCTGCAATCTGCGCTCGATCTCGCCCGGAGCTGCTTCCACCGCCGCCGCAATTTGTTCTTCCGTCATTTCTCCGCCGGCAATCCGCGCCCGCAGTTCACCGAGAAAACCACGCGCCGCAGCAACCGTCGCCGCATGTCCCTCGCGCGCAACAATCATCTTCATCGCCTCGCCGCGCAGCAACTCATCCACCGCCGGCAGCTTTCGAAACAACTCGGATTTATCCGAAGTATTCAAGGATCCTCAGTTTGCGGCCAGCCATCTCGACATGCAAGCCGCGACCTCGATGCCGTCACCATTGCCAATTACTAATCACTAATTACCTGCTACCAGTCACCAGTTACCCGACCTCCACCAGCCCATACCTTCGATTCCAATGCGCACGCAAATGCATCACCGCATTCGCAATCTCCTGCTGCGTGATCTGCGCATTCGGCCCCTCGAGCACAAATCGCGCCTGCTTGCGCGCCAGCTCCAGCACATCGCGATCGCGCAGCAAATTCGCCACCCGAAAGTTCGGCATCCCCGCCTGCTTCGTCCCAAAGAACTCTCCCGGCCCGCGCTGCTGCAAATCCAACTCGGCGATCTCGAAGCCGTCCTGGGTACGTACCATCGCATCCAGTCGTTCTTCCGCCTCCGGAGAAACCCTCCCACCGGTCATCAACACGCAATACGACTGCGCCGCGCCGCGCCCAATCCTCCCCCGCAACTGATGCAGTTGCGCCAGCCCGAACCGCTCCGCGTGCTCCACCACCATGACACTCGCATTCGGCACATCCACGCCCACCTCGATCACCGTAGTCGAAACCAGCACGTCAATCGCGCCCCGCTGAAACGCGGCCATGGTCGCGTCTTTCTCATCCGCGCTCATGCGCCCGTGCAGCAACCCAACGCGCAGCACCGCCAGTTCACGCTTGCGTAACTGATCATGCATTTTGATGGCGGCCTTGAGCTCACCCTCCATTGCACCGTCATCAATCACCGGATACACCACGTACGCCTGCCGCCCGGCCTTCACCTGCTTCCGTACGAACTCCCACACCTTCTCCGCCGCGTCATCGCCCACGCGCTTCGTCTTGATTGGTGTCCGTCCCGGCGGCAGCTCATCCAGCACGCTCGTATCGAGATCGCCGTACAGCGTCAGCGCCAGCGTTCGCGGAATCGGCGTCGCCGTCATCACCAGCACATCCGGGTCCGCCTCGCCTGGTTTCTTCATCAACCGGAAGCGCTGCATCACCCCAAATCGGTGCTGCTCGTCCACAATCACCAGCCCCAGCCGATCGAACTCCACCGACTCCTGGATGAGCGCGTGCGTGCCGATCACCAGTTGCGCACTGCCTTGCGCGATGTGCCGCCGCGTGTGTTGCTTGCGGCTCGCCTCCTGCGATCCCGTCAGCAGCACGATGCGATACCCCGCCTTCTCCAGGATCTTCCGCGCCGACAAATAATGCTGCGTCGCCAGAATCTCCGTCGGAGCCATCAGCGCCACCTGGTAGCCGTTCTCGATGGCGATCACCGCCGCCTCAAATGCCACGATGGTTTTGCCCGACCCCACGTCCCCCTGCAACAGCCGCCGCATGGGCGAAGGCTCGCGCATGTCATCCACAATTTCCTTCAACACGCGCTTCTGCGCCGCCGTGGGATGAAACGGCAGAATACGCTTCACCGCCGCCCGCACCTGGTCGTTGATCGCGAAGCTCACGCCCGTCTGCGCCCGCATCTTGCGCCGCTTCAGCTCCAAACCGAGTTCGAGAAAGAACAGCTCCTCGAAAATCAGCCGGAACAGTGCCGGCGTGCGCGCCGCCTGCAGCTGCGCCAGGCTCTCGCCAACCTCGGGCCAGTGCGCCTGCCAAAACGCCGATTTGCGGTCGATCAGCCCCATCTGCCCGCGCACCGCTGGCGGGATCGCATCCGGCAACTCGCCCTCCATCCGCTCCAGCATGCCGTGAATGATGCGGCGAAACCACCGCGCCGTCAGCCGCCCCTTGCCCGCCGACTCGTAAATCGGAACGATCCGCCCGGTCTCCAGCGTCTGCCATTTGCGCTGTTCTTCATCGGCCTGCGCGCCGCGCTCTATTGGATCATCCAGGATTTCGAACTGCGGCTGCATGATCTGCAGGCGATCGGGGTGGCGCGAATCCGCCTCGACTTTGCCGTACAACGCCACAAGTTGCCCGGCGCGAAACTTGTCCTGCAGATACGCCGCATTGAACCAGATGCACTTCAGCGTGTTGCGTCCTTCGCCGACCGTCATCTCGAACAGGGGCATGCGCCGCGTGCGAAACAGTCCCGACGTGCGCACCGTTGCGATCACGCTCGCCATTTCCCCCGCGCGCAACTCGCTAATCCCCCGCGGATTCAGCCTGTCTTCGTAACGAAACGGCAGGTAATACAACAGGTCCTCGACCGTCGTGATGCCCTTCTCCAGCAGCATCGCCGCATACCGCGGCCCTATGCCCTTCACATACTGCACGTTGGTCGAGAGATCCAGCACAGTGCGATGGTAAATCAGCCGTTGGCTCTCAGTATTCGATGTGTGTCATCCTGAGCGAAGGCGTCGCCGCTTCTGCGACGCCGAGTCGAAGGACCCCTACCCCGCAAAGAACTGAGGGGCCCCGGTTAGACCGGCGCGAAGCGAAACTCAAGGCAGAGTGGTCGCGCTCTCAAACGAATGTCATGCGAAGCAGAATTCTCAAACAATTCGCCGCCGTCCTCCTCGGCAGCCTGCTCTACTTCTTCGTCCTCATGCCGCACCTGCCCCCGGCCGCCCGCCACCAACCCTTCCACCTCGACTGGGGCCTGCTGGTCGACGCCTGGATCTGCCTCGTCCTCTACGGCCTCATCGAACTCATCATCCGTCGCAAGCCATAGCCCGCGCGACATCTAGCCACTAGCCACGGAACACTAGCCACTAAAAAAATCGGGGAGCCCGCGGGCTCCCCATGCGCTCATCGTCTGCTGTCCGGCTTACAACTGTTTCGGGTTGCGCCCCTTAAGATTCTCCTGCCACTCGCGCATTTCTTGCTGCCACTCTTTCTGGAACTCGTCCATCTCTTTCTGCAGCTCGGGCTGCATCTCCTCCAAGGACTTCTGCATCTCGCGCGCCATGTCAGCCCATTCTTTGGCCGTGGGCTTCATGCTCTCCGCCATTTCCTTCGCCGTCCGCGCCATCTCCGGAGTCAGTTTCGCCATGTCCTTTCGCATCTGCTCGGCCTGCTTGCGCATTGCCTCCGCCTGCTTCTTCATCTCCGGAGCCGCGGCCTTGGCCGCCGACTTCGCCTGGCGATGGATCTCGTCGATCTGCGCCTGGTCGAGTTGCGTCAGAGCGGCCATCTCACGTCCGTCCTGCTCAAATTCTGGTCCCAGCTTCTCCATCTCAGCGGCCAGAGTCTGCATTTCCTGGTCAAACGCCTCCCAGTCGCCGCTCTCCACGCGCGATGTGCTGGCCGGCACCATCATCTGCACCGTCTGCGACCGCTTGTCCCGCATGATCGACAGCGTCACCTTGCCGCCTTGCGCCTTCAGCGCCCGCTTCCAGTCGCCCATGTCGTGGATGGCTTCGTCATTGACACGCACGATTACGTCGCCCGCCTTCAGACCCGCCGACGCGCCCGGGCTGCCCTTCTCCACCGAACGCACCAGCACGCCCTCATTGGTCGGCACGCCGAAAAACTCGCAAAGCTGCGGACTCAGCGGTTCGACGACGATTCCGCTGCGCGCCACCATCGGCGTGTAGGCGTGGACTTCGATGTCCGGCCATGCAACCGGCGGCAGCGGTGGCGGGGGGCTAGGCGGCATCGCACCCGCCGCGCTCAATGGCGCCCGCGGTGGAACCGGCGGCAAGGGCGCCATCTGCGCCCAGTTGCCCAGCTTCACTTTCATCTCCCGGCTGTGCCCGTCGCGTAGCACCGTCAGCGTCACCGTGCTGCCCGGAGCGCTGCCATGGATCAGGCCGGCGAATTGTTCCGGCCCGCTGACCGGCTTGCCGTTGAACGCGGTCACGATGTCGCCGCCCTTCAGACCCGCCTGGCACGCCGGCCCGTCCTGGTCCACGTTTGAAATGGCCGTACCACCGGACAAATGCAGCGTTGCCGCCGTTTCTGGAGAAACCTTGTCCACCATCACGCCCAGGTACGCACCGCTCTGCGGGCCTCCGGGATACACCGGCGCGGCCCATGCCCACGGCGCTGCAGCCATGCTTACGGCTACCATCCAGCCCATCAGGTACTTCGAGACTCTATGCATATCCCTACCTCAACTGCTCCCTACTCTGTGCGCCGGATGTCAATCTGCCCGACCGTAGTTCGCAACCGCAGACTCGCCCCGCCCCCATTCAACTGCCCCTCCGCAAACACCGACTTCGGTCCGAACTGCCCCCCCTCCGAGGTGATCGCCAGCCCCGGGAACTCTGACTTGATGCCCACTCCACTCGCCATTTCGGTGGAGGCGTGCACGTTCACTCCCAGGTCGCGCGGCAGGAACACCACCACATTGCCGTACGCCGTGTGCAGATAGGAGTCGCCAAACTGGTTGCGCCCGCCCACAAACTGCACGCTGATGGCCCCGCCGCCGGTTTCCACGTTCGCGCCCTGGCCCACCTTCCACAACTCAACCATGCCGCCGCCCGTGTTGACCCGGACGCTGCCCCGGGCGCTGCCCAGCCGCACGCTGCCTCCGCCGGTCTCGGCAGTCACCGCCCCGTACACGTCCCCCAGGCTCATGTTCCCGCCGCCGGAGTGGGCCTGCAAATCGCCGTTGCACTTGTTCACTTCGATGTTACCCGCGCCGGTTTCCACCGTCGTTGGCCCGGCCGTTCCGATCCGCACCTTCCCGCCGCCGGTCTTCACCATCAACTGCCCGCTCACCCGCTCCACCGTGACGGTCCCCCCGCCACTCTGCAGAAACAGGTCCGCGTTTACCGTGCCGGCCTCCATGGAGCCTCCCCCGCTGACGATCTTCGACGGGCCGCCCAAATCGTCCAGCTTCACGTTGCCGCCGCCGGTCATGGCCATCACCGAGCCCTGTAGGGAGTTCAGCGACAATGCCCCGCCACGCGTCTCTGCCCTCACCATCTGCGTCAGCCGTGGAATCTGCACCGCAAAATCCGCCGCCACTCGGTTCACGCTGCGCCCCATGAACCGGCCTTCCAGCACCACCGCGTCGCCAATCTTGCTGGCGGTGATGCGCAACTGCCCAAACTGCTTCCGCGCCGCTTCTTCCGTGTCCGCCGTGGAGCGCTTCCTGACCACATACGTCACCTGCGCCGCGCTGCCCTGCACCTGCAGCGAACCCAAGTCGGTCAACGCCCGGAACTCGCGCCCCGCCGGCAACGTGCCCGTGGTCTCCTCCACCCACGAGTTGCCCTCGCGGAAGACTCGCGACGACTGCGCCCACAGCGGCGCCGCCAGCATCGTCAGCACGGCCGCCGCCACCACCTTCCGACGGCCCTTACCTGCCATTCTCAATGTCGCTCCCAGTCCCATCCAATTCATCAGTACACGGTCGGCATCGAGGCCAGCACGCGCTTCGACTCCGTGCGAATGTAGTCGCTCGGGTCCTCCTTGGCCAGTTGTTCGAACGCCATGCGCACGCTGCTATCGGTCTTCACCGGCTCCAGGGCGTGCAACGCTCCGCTGCGTACCCCCAGGTTGCTGTCGTTCAACAGTGCTTCCAGGACTGCGTTGCGCACGCGGATGTCCTGCTTCACCAGCCCCGCCAGGCCGTCCAGCGAGTGCAGCCGCACCCCCGGATTGCTGTCATAGCGCAGCGCGTAGGTCAGCGTCTCGCGCACCTCCGGATTGTCCGTCTTGTCTGCCAGCGCATCCACCGAGTTCAACCGCACGCCCGAGTTCTCATTGCTCTTGGCCGCGTACAGTAACAGGCCCTGCACTTTGGGATCGCTCACCGTGCCCTGCACCGCCCCCGGCGTGACCCGGTCGTACTGCACCTTCACGGTATTGGTGGCCGGATCTTTCTCGATGGAAGTGATACCGCCAATCGCCGCGCCCGTAAAACTCTCCTGCTGCGGTACCAACGTGCCGTGCCGCATGGACTGATACATAGCGCCCAGCCCGCCGCCGAAGCCCACCATGAAGATCGCCATGGCCAGCGCCGGCGAGAATCGCACCTGCCGCAGCCACGCCGACGGATCAAACGCCAGCCGCTGATACCACGCGCGCTGCGGACTGGTCTGCTCCAGCGCCTCCTGCAGCCGCATGCGCGATGCCGCCAGAAAACTCGCCGACGGCTCTTCTACCGCCAGCGCGTTCATCTGTGCCTGGAACTCCTGCTGTTCGGCCAGCTCCGTCGCGCAAGCCTGGCAACGAGCTACGTGCTGCTCCAGTTCGTGCCGCGCGTCGTCGGCCAGCTCACCATACAAG